>Ga0302324_100015554_pt1 | contig 15260 bp, 14 predicted proteins | sample Palsa_T0_1_FD_201949 | JGI IMG/M metagenome (GOLD analysis project Ga0302324, IMG submission 201949) | Peat permafrost microbial communities from Stordalen Mire near Abisko, Sweden - Palsa_T0_1 | ecosystem: Environmental > Terrestrial > Soil > Palsa > Peat permafrost | place: Sweden: Abisko...
CCGGGAGGATAACATGCATGTCGTGACTACTTTGTGGATCGTTTGGGCCGTAGTCGCAGTTTGCCTGTTGAGTCTGCTGCTCTACCGCGGCACCATCACTCGCTACGAGGACGACCAGCTGTTTCTGGATGATATCTCCGACCGTCAGCACAAGGAAAACGACGCGATCATTCGTAAATTGGACAAGATCCAACCCTTTTTGAGGGTTTTTACCGGTGTGACCAGTATTTTGACCGCCACCATCATTGGCATTTACGCCTGGGACGCGATTATGACCTTTTACATGTAGAAGGTTTCAATGCAGAATCTTCGGGTGCGATGGTTCTCCCCATCGCACCATCACTCTACTTGTTTTATGGTGCCCTTCGCGTTGATCTCGATCTCCACTTGCTTTCCCACCCGCATCAGGAATTTACTGGGATTCTTCATTCCCCAAGCTACATAGGGAACGGTAAACCGGGTGGTTGCCGTAACCGTCTCCGCACTGATTTGCACCTTGAGCGGCAGCTGCAGGGGATGGTCGGCTCCGTGGATGTTAAAGGTTCCGTCCGCAGCCAGTTCCTGGGTTCCCTCTCCGGTCTTGAACGCGCCCTTGAGGTGCGTCGGATGGAAGAAGATGGCGGGGTAACGATTGCTCTCGAGCACCTCGTCCTGCATTCGTTTGTCGCGAGCGGCATTCCCACTCTCGCCGGTGGTCGCGTCCACGAGTATCTCTCCTTCAGCGATACCGGTCGCCGGGTTGAAAATGAACTCCCCACTCTTCAGCTTGAAGGTGCCTTGGGTTGGGTGCAGGCCGCTACTTACCTTCCAGTGAATCTGGGTTTGTGCTGGGTCGAGCAGGACCTTCAGGCTTCGATTTTGTGCGAGTGCCAGTTGGGCACTGATGACCACAACGACTGCAAGGATGCCGCGAATTCTTTTCAATTTGCCTCGCCCTTATGTCAAGAGCCTTAACCCCAGCGCAGGCGCGTCCCGAAGCAGGAAATCTCCGAGAGACCGCTCGCCGAGATGCACAGCCAGCAAGTGGGCGAAGAGTTGTGGCTGGCCAGCGAGTAACCCCATGGCCTGCTCCCGCATCCAGGGCCACGCATCCATGCGGAGCATGACTCTAGACATGAGATGCGGCATTCTCAGGATCGCGGGATGGCCGGTTTCGTAAAGGGCAAGATTTTCGACCGCGATGGCTTCGGCCAGGAGCAGAGCCTGGCGAAAGGACAACCCGATGCCCTCACCGGTCACGGCATCGGCAGAGCCGGAAGCATCGCCTGTGAGCGCCATGTTGCCGGCGGTCACACGGGGGAGTTTGCGGGTGGTGGTAAGCGCTCCTCGCACCGTGCTTAGTTCTACAGCGCCTTCGAGATGCTCTCGCAGGGCGGGCAGATCGGCGAGCACTGCTTCCATCCGAGTCGCGGGTGAGCGGGAGACCGTGGCTACGCAGATTTCTTCCCCGCCCACCGGTGTGATGTAGGCCTGGCCCAGGTTGCCCCAGTGCACCTCCACCATGCGCGACCAGGGCTTCACCCGGTAATGACAGCGGGTACCGAATCGGCGGCTGAATATCTTTCCCTGGCTGATACCCATGAGGCGGCGCATGCGGGAAGATTGACCATCCGCGCCGATCGCATAGCGATAGGAGCAGGCTTCGCGATCCAGGGTCAGGGGCTGGTTCTCTGCCAGGTTGACGCGGCAACCCCAGGCTAGCCGCACGCCCAATTGCTCGCAGCGCTCCAGCAGGAGCGAATGGAGCCGCAGACGGCGAACGCCGATGCCGCTGCCGTGTTCGAAGGATGCTGCCGCCTGGCGGGCGCCGACGAGGAAAGTGATGCCGTCGAAGGCAGCACCATCGTGGGCGGCCACCTGGATGCCGAGCGCGACCAAATCCTTTCGCGCATCCGGCATCAGGCCCTCGCCGCAAGCCTTGTCGATGGGCGGCCGGAGGGCATCAGCGACCAGAACATCCAGACCTTTTTGCCGGAGAGCGATGGCGGCGGCGAGGCCGGCGGGACCGCCACCGACGATGAGTGCGTCACAGTGGATCACTCGGCGCCTCCGCCTACCACTCCAGCAATAACATCTCGGAGCAAAATCCCGGCCCCATCGCTGCCAGCACGCTGCGCGATCCCGGCTTGGGCCGTCGATGGGTCATCACCTCATCCAGAACCACCAGCACCGACGCGGAGGATAGATTACCTACCCGCTGCAGTGCGTCCCAGGAAAGTTTCAATTCGCCGTCGTGCAGGCCCAGAGCTTCGCCCACTGCTTCCAGGACCTTGGGGCCGCCGGGATGCATGATCCAGGAGTGGACCTGGTCACGGGTCATCCCATGCTGGGCCAGGAAGCCATCGACGTCGCGACCCAGGTTCTCCTTCACCACGGTGGGCACATGAGGGGACAACACAACCTGGAAGCCCTTCTCGGAGATTTTCCAGCCCATCACATCCTGGGTATCGGGATAGAAGGAACAGGCACTGCCCAGAATTTTTGGCCCGGTGAGGTGCACCTGGTCGCCGGCCACGAGAACGGCGGCGGCCCCGTCTCCGAACAGACCGGTGGCGATCAGGTTGGCGACTGTGAAGTCGTCGCGCTGCCAGGTTAGCGAGCACAGTTCGATCGAAAGCAACACGGCCATCTGATCGGGATAGGCACGCACGTAATCGGCGGCGCGGGCGAGGCCGGCAGCGCCGGCAACGCAGCCCAGTCCGAAGATGGGGTTGCGCTTGATTTGGGGTGAGAGGCCCATGCGGTTGACCAGCCGGGCGTCTACCGAGGGGCTTGATACTCCGGTCACTGAGACGAAAAACAGGGCTCCGATTTGCTTTCGATCCACGCCTGCCTTGGTGAGGACGCAGTCGATCGCCTGCTCACCCAGGCGCTCCGCAGTCTCGATCCAGACGTCGTTGGTTTTGCCCCAGGTGTCGAGCGGTGGGTATTGGTCGAGAGGGAGAGAAAAATATCGGCCTGCTACGCCGGTACGGGAATGGAGCCGTTCCAATACGGCCGCGTTCTCGAGGCCGTTTTCCCATTGGCCTCTGAGCGCTTCGGTCACGGTTTCCTGCAGAAAATAGTGCGGAGGGAAGGCAGTGGCCGTTGTGATGATCTGCATGTTTGGTCAGTATACGTGGCTGGGGCGGGGGTACTTTGATGGCGGTAAAGTCGGTCGTTCCTTGGGCCCCGGTAGAAAAAACATTCCCACGAGAGGTCCGCTGAACTGCAGATCCCTCCACTGCGCTACGCTCCGGTCGGGATGACAAAGGGGAGGGCGGCGCTTCCATTCAAATTCGATGAGGCGGATGTGGACAGCAGGTCCCTCCACTACGCTTCGCTCCGGTCGGGATGACAAAGGGAAGGGTGGCGCTTCCATTCAAATTCGATGACGCGGATGTGAACAGCAGGTCCCTCCACTGCGCTTCGCTTCGGTCGGGATGACACTTCTGTTAGGGTGTTTGAGTTTGCTAAGAAGAATTTGGGAGGGCCGAAGGGCGCACCGCAGATCCCTCCACTACGCTACGCTCCGGTCGGGATGACAAAGGGGAGAGTAGCGCTCTCAAGAGGGGTCGGTGAGTGGCTGAAGGGAACAGCGCTCCACCTCGAGAAGTTTGCTCCGTATCAATTCCGCGGGTCAGCAGTGCTTCAAAGACGTGGCCTACCAAGAGCAAAGTGGGGGCAGAGGAAGTGGGCAGGTGAGAGAGGTCGCTCAGGCGCGAGGCGGTGTAGGCCGCGGCTGGGCGCGATACATCGGTCACGGCGACACAGGGCATCGCGGCAGGGATTCCACTGCGCGTCAGGGAATCTGCCACCTGTGCAAGATCTTGCCCGGGCATATAGATCGCTAGCGTTGCGTCGGTTGGCAAAGTACCAGGCCACAGGTCGGGCTCCGGCACTGAGCGAGCAGCGTGGTGCCCACTCAAGACAATCAGCCGGGAAGATACCCGGCGGTCGGTGAGCGAAGTTTCCAGAAAGGCCGCCGCGGACGACGCCGCGGTGACTCCGGGCACCACTTCGAAAGGCACCCCGGCCTCGCGCAAGGCGTCGATCTCCTCAGCGGCTCGGCCGAAAACCATGGGGTCTCCCGACTTGAGCCGGATCACGGCCTGCCCCCGGCGCGCCGAGACGATCATCAAGTCGTGAATTGCCGCCTGGGTGATCTTCTTCCGCCCGCAACGCTTGCCCACGCTGATGATGAGGGCCTGCTTGCCGGCCAGGTTCAATATGGATTGCGGTACCAGGTCGTCGTGCAAAACTACGCCAGCGCCGGCCAGCAGTCTTACTGCCTTGACGGTGAGCAAATCCGGATCGCCTGGACCGGCGCCCACCAGATAGACTTTCCCTGCTTCCGCGGTGGTCATTGCGGGACCTCACGCGCCGGGCAAGTGGGTGAACCACAAACTTCGCGATGCGCCAATTCATGTAACCAGGCCTTGCGCTGAGCGCCCGGAGGCATGGCTGCAAGAACTTCACGGCGCAACTGACCGAGCTCCGCCAGCCAGGGACCGAGGTCAGCCGGCAGCTGCGCGTCAATTTCCCGGCGCAGCCGCTGCGCCAGCGCCGGGCTCTGACCCGCCGTCGAAATGGCAATCTGCAGATCGCCGCGCTGCACGATAGAGCCAAAGAAGAAATCGCATAAGGGAGGATCGTCGGCGGTGTTGCATAGAATCGAGCGGCGTGAGGCTTCTTCAAACACGGCCCGATTCACTGCGCGATCGCTGGTAGCAGCAATGATGAGGTCGCGGCCCTCCGCATCTTCAGGTTCATAGCGGCGAGGCAGCCACTCAATCTCTCCGCGAGAGCTCAGCTCCTGCACGCGCGCTACCGCGTGAGGAGCGACCACGCAAATCGCAGCTCCGCAACGCAGCAGGCTTTCGACCTTCTCCAGGCCAATCAAGCCGGCACCCACCACCAGGCATCTCTTCCCTTCTAGTTTCAGAAACAATGGAAAGAGACTTGGGCTCTCACTCAAGGTGTCTACCCCCGACCGGGGCCGCATCCCGGAGTACAGGCTCGAACGTTTCGCCGGCAAGCTGCTCGCGCAACTTCTCGTCGCTGGAGCGGGCAAAGTAAGCGCGCAGGTTTTCTCCCGGCTTACGGGCCTGCAAATATCCACCTAACAGGCGTTCCAGTGCGTCCGGTACCTCGGTTGCCAGGCAACGGTATCCGACAGGTCTGGCGACCTGCTGATGCAGGCCCACAGATCCGCCAACGCAGAAGTAATACGCGTCTTCGAGCTTGCCCTCGTGCTTGATCTTCTTGCCTTCCATCCCAATGTCGGCAATCCAATGCTGTCCGCAGCTATTGGGGCAGCCGGTCACATGCAGCTTTAGCTGCTGGTCGAATCCGGGAAGGCGCTCTTCCAGTTCATCGACAATCCAGCGAGTGAAGCCCTTGGTCTCGGTGATCGCCAACTTGCAGAACTCGCTGCCGGTGCAGGCAATCGCGCCTCTCCAGAACGCGGAACCCTCAACCGGCAAGCCGAGAGCCTCCAGTTCCCTGGCCAGCTCCTGGGCTTTGTTGGAAGGCACGTTCACCACCAGCAGGTTCTGCATGACAGTGGTGCGGAGTTGGCCGTTGCCATAGCGGGCCGCCAGGCCGGCGACGGCGCTCAACTGAGCGGCGGTCATGCGTCCGCGCAGCACGGAAAGGCCTACATAGCTCAGCCCCTCCTGCTTCTGCCGGTGAATGCCCACGTGATCGCGATAGATGTCGTCGGGAACTTTTTCCTCTACCGCAGGATCGAGTGGGTAGCCAAGGCGCCGGTTCAAGTCGGCTAGAAAGGTCTCGGCTGTCCACCCTTCCTTGAGAAAGAGATGTTTCATGCGCGCCCGGTCGCGGCTTTCGCGCAGCCCCTGCTGGTCGCGAAACAGTTCGGTAATCTTGCGCACGACGGCTGCCACCTGTTGCTGCTGCACGAATGCATTCAGGCGCACCGCGAGATGCGGATCGGCGGAGAGACCGCCTCCGACGCGCAAAGAGAACCCAACCTCACGGCCATTGCCGGTGGTGCGCACGGCAGGGGTCAGGCCAATGTCATTGATCTCGGGGTAGGAACACCAGACGGAGCACCCGGTGATCGAGACCTTGAACTTGCGGGGCAGGTTGTAGAGGTCGGGGTTGCCGTTGAGATCTCCTGCGGCAGCGAGGGCGAAGGGGGAGGCGTCGATCAACTCGTCCGCATCCAGGCCCGCCAACGGACAGCCGGTTACATTGCGGACGACGTCGCCGCAGGCGCCTTTCGGAGAAAGCCCTGCCGCGTCGAGCCGCTCGATGATCTGGGGAAGGGCTTCGATGGTCAGCCAATGCAGTTGGATTGCCTGGCGAACGGTAATGTCGACCAAGTCCCGGCCGTGTTTGGCGGCGATGTCGGCAATCACTTCGATCTGCTCGGTGGTCGCGATGCCGTTGGGCAGCGCGATGCGCATCATGAAAAACTCGGTCGCCTTGCCTTCTCCGCCCTTGCCGCCCAGCGCGCCGGCTCCGTCTCCCTGGGTGTAGACGCCCCACCATTTGAAATAAGCAGAAGCCCATTCCGGGAGCACCGATTCCCTGCCGGCGGCGGCAAACGCCCGTATTTCATCAAAAGCCTCCCAGGGGTTCTTTTCCCGCTTAAGGCGCTCCATGCGCTGGGCTTTTGTTTCCTTAACCTCGGCCATCGATAGTCTCCCCTGAAATGAAAAACCCGGATGTCGTTGATCGCCGACACCCGGGTTTCCGAAGATGATGATTCGTTTATGTCTTCCTAGGAGGCACCCGTACGGCGTGATAGGGTCACGCGACAACCAACGCTACGGCGACAGTAGAGCGACATACAATAACCGTAATCCTGCCCGGGCCTCAAGTCAACATAGGGCCCGGGGTGAGGGCGGGAAACGGCGCCGGAAAATGCGCAGGGGCTAATAAAGCCCGCTCTTTTTTGTGCCTTTACGGCACGACTAAGGTCGTGCCCTGATACAAAGCAATCGCAGCCCAGCCGAGGGCCGGGATGGCAAGGGGGGTGGCCACCCTTCAATCGATGGCGCTACTTACCTGGTGCCTGATGTCGGCGCCGCGGATCCAGAAGATGACATCGCGGGAGATGTTGGTGGCGTGGTCGGCAATGCGTTCGAGAGCGCGGGCGATGATGATCGCGTTCAGGGCCTGAAGGCTCACGTCGGACTGCTCCTCCATCACTTTCATGAGGTCGGTGCGGGCTACGCGATTCATGCGGTCGATCTCATCGTCCATGACCACAACCGCTTCGGCGAACTGCGCATCGGCATCGAGCAGCGACTGGATAGCCGAGCGGACCATACGGGCGGCATATTCGCCCATGGAAGCGATGTCTACGGGCAGCTCGGCGGCAGGATATTCAAGCAATTCCTGGGTTCGGATGGCAATGCTCATGGACTGGTCGCCCACCCGCTCCAAGTCGCCGTTGATCTTGATCACCGCGAGGATAAAGCGCAGATCGATGGCCATTGGCTGTTCCTGGGCCAGCAACTCATAGGCCATCTCGTCCACGTCGCGTTGCGCCGCATTAATGGCGGTCTCGTTCTCCCGGACGTATTGGCACAAGCCGGCATCTCTCTGCAGATAGGCATCCACAGAGGAGATCACCGCTTGCTGGGACAGCGCAGCCATAGCCAACAATTTGTCTTTGAGGGCGGCTAGCTGCTGCTGAAAGTGAATGCGCGGCAAATGGAGTCCCCCTTGTACAAAAATTGTGCACCATCGCCCATGACAGTTTGAAGAAAATGCGGGGATTTCCCAGCCTGTGTGTTATCGGCCGTGGCAGAGCCGCTTCTCGGCTTCGTGCGTGGCCTCGTAAATCTGATCGAAGGAATCGACCGCATAAAGGACGGGCTGCATCTCCGAAGTGGAAAACTGCTGGTTGAGCACCTGGTCGACATCGAAATCCCTGATTTCAGGCCCACCGTCGATCACATAGGTGGATTCCCCCTGGGACGAGATCAGGCCGCTTCCGTAGAGCCGGTACTCTCCCTTCTGGCGAATTACGCCGAATTCCACCGTGAACCAGAACAGGCGTCCCATCTTCTCCAGAGCTTCCTTGTCGGTCAGGACTGCGCACACGGCACCATAGTGCTGCAGGAAGTCGGCAAAGACCGGATGGGCGTGCATGGGAACGTGGCCGAAGACATCGTGAAAGATATCCGGCTCAGGGATGTACTCGAGCGAATCCCGGCTGCGCAGCCAGGTGGTGGTGGGAAACTGCCGGGCCGCGAGCATGGCAAAGAACGCGTCGGGAGGAAGAAAACCGCTTACGGGTGTGGCTCTCCAGCCACTGCGCGGTCTAAGCCGTTGATTCACATCGGCGAGGTTGGGAATCAGATCGGTTCTGAGACCAATCTGCTCAAAGCCCTGGAGATACTCCTCGCAGGCATGTTTCTCGATTTGCGGCATACGACGGCCTACCAGTTCGGCCCAGGTGGCGTGTTGCTCCGCCGTGTAGGCCGGCCAATCCTGCTGGATCAAAAACGGCTCAGCTGCCCCAAGCGTTACTGAAGCGATAGCCACGATCCCTCTCTTCCTGTCCCCACGACTATAAGACGCAAATTCAGGCGTTTCCACTCTGTGACGCATCAAACAGAGTTGGGTGACGCCCAAATGTGGATATGACCCAAATTAGGCATATCAATACAGTTAAATCCTACCTTCCGGGGCCTATCCAAGGATGTCTCGAAGGGTATATCTTTCTTCCGGCCCTGAGGAAGTTTCCCCACCGCTGCAGATCGAAGTGGATTGGTGAACGTCTTAAAGAAAGGGCGACCCTAAGGAGTAAACGCAAGAGTTATGACGACGCTTACGCACCACGAGCCACAAACAACCGAGGATCTTCTTCAGCTGAACGGTACCGATTATGTCGAGTTTTATGTTGGGAACGCGCGCCAGTCCTCCTATTTCTATCGCATGGCGATGGGCTTCCATCTGATAGCGTACGCGGGCCCCGAGACCGGCCAGCGTGACCGTGCTTCTTACGTCCTGCAGCAAGGCAAGATTCGCTTTGTACTGACCACGCCATTGCGCCCGGACAACGAAATAGCGGAGCACATTCGCCTGCACGGGGATGGAGTGCGCGACATCGCGCTGTGGGTCGATGACGCCAAACAGGCCTGGAGAGAGACCACGCGGCGCGGCGCGCGCAGCGTGCAGGAACCATTTGAACTTTCCGACAAACATGGAAAAACGAAGATGGCCTCTATCGCCATTTACGGAGACACCATCCACACCTTCGTGGAGCGCAAGAATTATGACGGGCCGTTCCTACCCGGGTACGTGGGCAAATCGCACGACCACCTGGCGCGTCCCACAGGGCTATTGCATGTGGATCACGTAGTCGGCAACGTGGGCTGGAACGAGATGAACCGTTGGGTAGACTTCTATGCCACGGTGATGGGTTTTTCTCTCTATCAGCACTTCGATGATAAGGACATCTCTACCGAGTATTCCGCGTTGATGTCGAAGGTGATGGCGAACGGCAACGGGCGGGTGAAGTTTCCGCTGAACGAGCCTGCGGAAGGGCGGAGGAAATCCCAGATCGAGGAGTACCTGGAATTCCACCACGGGCCGGGCGTCCAGCACATTGCACTTGCTACCAACGATATTGTGGACACCGTGAGCCGGCTGCAAGAGCAAGGCATGGAGTTCCTGCGCGTACCCCACTCCTACTACACCGAATTGCAGGCGCGTATGGGCCGTATTGACGAGCCGATCGCGGATCTGGAGAGACTGGGCATCCTGGTGGACCGTGACGATGAAGGCTACATGCTGCAAATCTTCACGCGCCCGGTTGAAGACCGGCCAACCCTGTTCTTCGAGATCATCCAACGCAAGGGGAGCCGCAGCTTCGGGAAAGGTAACTTCAAAGCTCTCTTCGAAGCGATTGAGCGGGAGCAGGCGGACCGCGGCAACCTTTGAGCATGCTGGCGATCGATCCGGCAAAGGCTGCCACTGGGGATATTTACAAATTGATGGTTGGCTCGATCGTGCCCCGGCCGATTGCCCTGGTCTCGACTGTGGACCAGGGCAACATCAGGAACCTCGCTCCCTTCAGCTATTTCACCGCGTGCAGTTCGAATCCGCCGGTGGTTGTGTTTTGCCCCATCCTGCGCCCGGTTCCTCCCCTGGCGAAAGATACGTTGCGCAACATCCTGGCGACGCGGGAATTCGTGGTCAACATCGTGTCGGAGGAATTTGTCGAGCGGATGAATGCCACCTCGGCCCAGGTGGGTCCGGAGGTGGACGAGTTCGAACTCTCCGGGCTGACCCCTATCGCCAGCGACCTGGTGAAGCCAGCGCGGGTCGGGGAAAGCCACGTACACATGGAGTGCCGGCTGCGGCAGGTGGTGGAGCTGGGCGACGAGCCGGGTGCAGGAAGCCTGGTGCTGGGTGACGTGGTGCTCTTTCACGTCCGCGAGGATTTGGTCGATAACTTCCGCATTGATCCGGACAAGCTGCGCGCGGTGGGCCGCATGGCCGGGTCCACCTACATCCGCACCATCGACCGTTTCGAGCTCGAACGACCGTAACTATACGTTGAGGAGAAATGTACTAGGATCATAGGTTGAGGGTTCCTATGCGAACTTTGGCTGCAGTGGGACTGACGGTGATGCTGGTGGCGTCCGCCGCCGGCGCCAAGCAGACCAACAAGCCCGACCTGAAGCTGGTGGCCTCTGTCGATATTGCGGCACCGGAGCAGCAGCCGATCCTGGTGATCCACATTCTGAATCAGTCGGGCCACCTGTTGCGGATTCCCGATCCACCCCTGCTGTGCAAAGGGGCGCCGGGTGCGCTTTCGTTGGATGTGAAGTTTATTCCTGAAAATTCCAGCCAGCCGCAGCCGGCTATCGATTGTGGCCTGGAAGTAGACGGCAGCGGGTTACCCGACATCCGAGAGCGGGCTAAGAATTGGGTGGCGCTGAAGCCGGGCCAGAATTATGAGGCAAGACGGCCTCTGGCTATGGGGGTGGATACCAATGCCCATGGGACGTACGAGTTTCATGTGGTTTATGACGGTCCCAGCGCAAGTCCGGCGGATGACCAGAAGCTAAAAGATGCCGGAATTGCGGTGCCCGGCGGTAGGTTCGAATCGGACAAGCTGACGTACAAGATCAACGCGCCCAAACCTTAGGCAGGATATTTTCACTGCTGTTTCTTTGTTACCCAACAGTATTGATCAGCGTGCCGATGCCGGTGATGGTGATGTGAATCTCATCCTGCTGGTGCAGCGTGAATTCATCCGGAGGGACGATGCCTGTCCCGGTTAACAGGAAGCAGCCGTTGGGAAATCCATTGTCGCGGTAGAGATATTCAAGCAGGGTGGCGAAGGTGCGCTTCAATTCGGTGAGCGCGGTCGAGCCGGAAAAGACGGTGTTGCCGGCACGCAGAATCTGCATTTGGATTTCGGTTGAGGTGGGGATGTTTTCGTTCGTAACCAGGATCCCGGGACCCAAGGCACAGGCCCGGTCGTAGACCTTGGCCTGGGGGAGATACAACGGATTCTCGCCTTCAATGTCTCGCGAGCTCATGTCGTTGCCGATCGTATAGCCGATGATTTTTCCCGCTGGGTTCGCCACAAGGGTCAGTTCGGGCTCAGGCACAGACCAGGTGGCGTCTTTTCTTATGGCAACTTTGGCGCGATGGCCGACTACCCGGCTGGGCGTCGCTTTCATAAAAAGTTCGGGGCGCTCGGCACTGTACACGCGGTCGTAGAAGTCTCCGCCCCCGGCGGTCTTCGCTTCCTCCATGCGAGCGTTACGGCTGCGGTAGTAGGTGACCCCCGAGGCCCACACTTCCTGGCTGCCGATGGGCGCCAGGATGTTCTTCTCGATGTCTGCAAACGAACCGGCGTCCATTGGCTTCTGCTGCTGTAGGGTCGTGGTCAAATGGGCTTCGAGGTCTTCCCGCGTTAATAGGTGATCCCACGACGCGTCCGCGCCTGCATAGAAACGATCGTTGTTCTCGATTATGTAGCCGCCGGCGGTGCGATAAAGTTTCATTCGTGTTTGCCTTCCTGCTCAAGGAGTCTACCGTGGGGATGAGTTTGGGGCCAACTCACTCACCCTGCTCCGAACGGTTGATTGTTGCAGTTCCGAAAAACATTTCCAGGACGGGCCCGCGGAACTGCAGATCCCTCCACTTCGCTTCGCTTCGGTCGGGATGACAGAGGGGAGGGTGGCGCATCCATTCAAGTTCCAATAGTGGATGAGAGGACCGCAGATCCCTCGGCTTCGCTCGGGATGACAAAGGGGACGGGTGGCGCTTTCATTCAGATTCGATACTGCGGATGATGAACAGCAGGTCCCTCCACTTCGCTTCGCTCCGGTCGGGATGACACTTCTGTTTGGACCTCAAAAGACGGGTGGGACTCTTAGGGGAAGGGATTGTGGGCTCGCAGCTCGGCGACGATTTCGGCGGCGGCGGCGCGCGCCAAGTCTCCTTTTTCTGGAGGAAAGGAGATCGCTCCGACACGCGCATGGCCACCTCCACCGTAGCGCTCACAGATTTGCGCCAGGTTGACCATTTGCTCCGGCTTGGCTTTGGTCCAGGGATTGGAACCTACCGCAACCTTGGTGCGGAAGCTGGACTTGCTCAGTCCAACGCTGTAGGTCGCATCGGGATGCAGGAAGTACGGAACGAATTTGTTGTAACCCTCCACCGGCTGATCGGTGATGTCGAAGTACAACGTGCCATCCACCAGCTCGGTGCGCTCGCCGATCAGGGCCAAAGATTTGTGGTGGCGCTCGAGCAGCGGAGGGAGCAGCTCGGCGACAAAAGGCTGCTCTAAAACTTCCTGCAAACTCATTTCCGTGAGCAGCGGAATCATTTTTGGTATGAAGGCCGGATCCTGGCTCGATTCGATGACCAACGTCAGCTTCATCGCGGGCTCGGCCATTTCGACCGCGGCTTTGGGACTTTCGTAAAGAGCGCCATCCACAATGTCCGCCCATCGAATCAGCTCGGCTACGGGCGCGGGGTTGAAACCGAAACGGGTTTGTGCGATGTGGGCGATAAAGCTGGTGCAGGAGGTGTAGTCCGGATCGTAGAAATGGCGATTACGCGCGCTGCCGTCCCGCTGCCCTTCAAGAAAATGCTGCTGATCCGCAGGGGTAAGAAAGGCGCTCAGATGATGATCGAACCACCAGGTGATGCGCGGCGAAGCGCTGTACTTGAAGTCAACAATCGCATTTTCGTCACCCGTGAAATCAGATTCCTGAAAGAGTGCGCCAGCCCGATGCACCAGGCCGTGATAACCGTACTGTGCATCCTTACGGATGCATTCGCGGTGAAAGCGCATGAAGAGCGAAGCAGAGCAGGCTCCGTCAAAGCACCGGTCGTGATAGAAGACGCAGACCTTCAAACAGTTAGTTTCCTCTCCATTAGGCGAATGACTAGGATTGCCGGGAGCCGCCGATGTGTCAAGCTGCCGCCGCAGAAATCCGCGCTGCGATGAGACAATGGGCGCTGGAAGACGGGATGATGTGATGGCGAGAGTTGAGGTGGGCGCAGTACGGCGCCGAAGAATGCCGTTGCTGGGACGGATCGCAGCCGGCCTGGTAATCAGCCTGTTGATAGTTGGAGCAATAGGGTTCGCGGCCAGTCTGGCGTGGCTGAAAGGCGCCATGCGGGAGCAAATGCCGGTGCTCGACGGCGACCTGCACCTGGCGGGGCTGTCCGCTCCGGTGGTGGTGCGGCGCGATGTCCACGGTGTTCCCCATATTCAGGCAGCGACCATGGACGACCTGCTGGTTGCACAGGGGTATGTCATCGCCCAGGACCGGTTGTGGCAGATGGATATGGCACGGCGCTTCGCCGCCGGGGAACTGGCCGAACTGTTGGGCTCGAGTGTGGTGGAACACGACAAGCTGCAGCGTGTGCTGCAGATCCGGCCGGCAGCGGAGCACCTGACCGCGACCATGCCGGAAGATCAGAAACGTCTTTTTGAAGATTTCGCTCGCGGAGTCAACGCCTTTATCACCAGCCATCAGAACAACCTGCCGGCAGAGTTCCGGTTGCTGGGCTACAAGCCACGGCCGTGGCAGCCGGTTGATTCCTGGCTGGTGGCGTTGAACATGGTCGGGCGGCTGGATACGCTCTACCCCTGGAAGTTGGAGCGGGAGAAGGTAATAGCAAGGCTGGGACCTACCCTGGCCGCAGGGCTGTACCCCACCACCACCTTTCGCGATCACCCCCCGACACAATCGATTCCCGACTTGACGGCGCCGCAGCAGAATATGCCGAACGTTCCGCTGGACGAGCCGGAATCGAGCCTCAAAGACCTGCTGCGGCTGCGAAAAATTCTCCGGCTGGGTGGAGACGTGTGTGACGGCTGCAAGCCCGGCTCGAACGAATGGGCGGTCAGCGGCGCCCGCACAGCAAGCGGCAAGCCCATGCTCTCGAACGATATGCATCTGGAACACTCCATCCCCGACATCTGGCATGAAGAAGATCTGCAGGCGGGAAGCTTCCACGTGGCAGGAGTCACGACCCCGGGCATTCCGCTTATCGTCGAGGGCCATAACGAACACATCGCCTGGGGCTTCACCACGCTGAACGGAGATGTTCAGGACGTGTACGCGGAGAAAACAAATGCCCAGGGCGAGTATTGGACCGGTACGGGATGGCGCCAGCCGGAACACGATCGGGAACATATCCACGTGCGTTTCGGGAAGGACGTGGTGGTCGATGTCGAAAGAACCGACCATGGGCCGGTGATCACTCCGATGTTGCCCCATGAAACGCGCATGCTGGCGCTCAAGTGGACCCTGTACTCAAACCAGCTGCGGGGCTTGCCGCTCAAAGCAATCGACGCAGCCAGCAACTGGGAAGAATTCCGCAAAGCGACGAGTGAATGGTGGGGACCAACGCAAAACATGGTTTACGCCGACGACCAGGGCCATATCGGTTATCAGGCAGTGGGGCTGTTTCCGGTTCGGCCCGCAGGCCTGAGCGGAGTACCGATCGTCGAAACGGGAACCGCGGCGGACAGCGAACACGAGTGGCAAGGGTATGTTGCTTTTGAGCAGCTGCCGACGGTGCTTGATCCTGACGCAGGCATCGTCGCTACCGCCAATGCGCGCATCACTCCCGACGATTATCCCTACCCTTTGGCGCTCAATTGGGACGCGCCCTATCGCAATGAGCGGATATGGAAATGGCTTTCCAGCCACGCCAAGCTCACACCGGCGGACATGCTCACACTGCAGACAGATACGTATTCGGAAGTAGACAGGGAATTGGCGCAGCGGTTTGCTTACGCGATCGACCGTTCT
>Ga0302324_100015555_pt1 | contig 15259 bp, 14 predicted proteins | sample Palsa_T0_1_FD_201949 | JGI IMG/M metagenome (GOLD analysis project Ga0302324, IMG submission 201949) | Peat permafrost microbial communities from Stordalen Mire near Abisko, Sweden - Palsa_T0_1 | ecosystem: Environmental > Terrestrial > Soil > Palsa > Peat permafrost | place: Sweden: Abisko...
CGGGACGTCGTCGCTGTAGCCGATGTCCAGGGGCTGGCTGGGTCCGCCGAGCCGGGCGCCGAGCTCGCGGCGGCGCAAGAACGAGGCGAGCCCGCCGGGACCCGACAGCAACTCCACGGCTTTGCCGATGATGGCTTGCTCGAGTGAGTCGCGGCTAAGGCCGGGCGGCAGCGGCTGGGGACCCGGCACCGGCTCACCCGGTCCGGCTGGATCCGGGCCGGAATGATCCGGGCCGGAATGATCCGGGGCGGTGTGGTCCGGGTGGGGGGCGGGGGTGCAGCGGCCGGGGCCGTGCCCGGCCAGGTCCAGGCAGAACCGGACCAGGTCCTCGATCACGCCGGGGTTCACGGTGCCCAGCACCACCGGCGTCACCGACGCATCACAGGCGAACCCCTCCGCGGCGTCGCCTTCCAGCCACGCGGAGCCGTCCGACCCGCCCGCCGACGCGGCGGCGCGGTGCGCGGCCCACTGGCCCCGGACCCGGTCGGTCCACTCCTGCTGCAGCTTGGAGTCGAGGTCGAGGTCGATCAGGTGGGCCAGGGAGATGTGGGCCGAGACCTTGACCGGCTGCCCGGCCCGCTCGGGCAGCAGGCCCGCCGCGACCAGCCGCCGGCACGCCTCCTCCAGCGCGTCATGGTAGCGCTGGACGTGACTACGCTCATCTTCCGCGCCCCGGGGAGCGGACAGGGCATCCAGCACCGCGGTCACCACCGCGGCGCATTCGGGGCTCAGGTCGCCGGTCATGACCCCGGCGCCGCCGAACGTGGTCTCCAGCCGCACGGCCCGGTCCTCGAACCGCGGCCCGTCCTCATCCGGAGCATCCGGCCGGGAGCGGGCTTCGATCTCGGCCGCCAGCGCGGCCAGGTCCGGGAGTTCCATTCCCATCTGGGCGGCGCTGACCAGGATCGCGTCGGCGTTGTCCCGGCAGTCCTCGGGGAGCTTGCCGGTCCAGGCGCAGATGGTGCGGGCGTAGGACCGGGAGATGTCCGCGGTGGCCAGCGCGGCCAGGATGCGGGGGTGGGTGCGGGTCCGGCGGGCCCAGCCGGCGTGATCGGCCGCGGTGGCCTTGGTCACCCGGGTCTGGTGGATCAGCCAGGACCGGGGACTGTAGTCCCCGTCGTCGCGGTACCCCTGGGTGGCGGTGAACGCGGCCAGGATCGAGGCCCGGGCCGCGGTTTCCATCGCGTCCAGCCGTTCCAGCGTGGTCAGGCACTGGGCCTGCTCGGCGGCCGGCATCTGGGTCGCTTCCGCGATCGCCAGGTAGCTCATCGCGGAGGTCAGCATCCCCAGTGCCTCGCTGGTGCTGGCGGGCGGCGCGGGCGCGGTCACGGCGGTGCTCACCTCCCCTCCGGGCTGCGCGGGCGGGTGGTCCCCAGGCGGTCTGCCCCCGGGATTTCTTCTAGTCTTCTAGTTCGATTCTAGAGGATAGGTAGGACATTCCGGGGAACGAAACGGCGAACGCGGCCAGATTGCGTGATGTCTCAAGACATCGAGGACACCCGCTGGCGCCGAACCGTTCGAGGGTCAGCAGGAGCGCGGTTCCGGCCAGGGGCGCGGGCCGCGGTGCCGGGTCCGGGCGCCGCCACGCGGCCTCAGCTCATGACCACGTAGACATGTAATTCCCGTGATCAAGGGCTCTGCCACCTGCTCAAACGCGTCGACCAATCGGCCCGGGGGAACTTCGGCCTAGTTGCGCGGGCTGCCCGGCGCGCCGGGTGCGCGCCGGCTCCGGCCGCGCTTGGACGGTCCTCCTTCCTTTCTGGTGAGACGGTTCGCGCACCAGCTCTGACCCCGCCGGGAGGGCCGCGGCTCTGTTTGCGTTAGCCGGCGGGGCCAGCACCGGGGGCGGCGGCGCGGGCCGCGAGCTCGCGCTCGATCATCGCGACCAGGTCCGGGTGGGCGGCCAGGCCCCAGAGGACCTCCGGTGGGATGCCGAGCTGCCTGGCGGCGTCGGCCACCACGGGCTGGAGCATGTGCAGAGCGTGGGCCAGCCCGTCGTCCCGTGTGTACGTCGGCGGCAGGTCGTCGAGCGAGAGCTCGCCCGGCCGGCGGAAGGTCTCGTCCCGCCCGGGCAGCCAGGCCTCGCGCTCCGCGGCCACCGCGATCGCCGACCGGACGGTCTCCTGGCGGGAGTCACTGAACGACTGGAGTACCGACGTCTCGACCACTCCGGCCACCAGGCGGCGGTTCGGCGCGAGCAGGACGTTCCAGACGTACTCGGAACGAGCGTGGCTGGGATGAGATAGAGCGAAGTCCAGCCCGTCGATCTGCGCGCCGGGGTCGAAGCCGTCGAGGCCGCGTTCGTTCCTGCCGAATTCGACGGCGATCACGACGTACCCATGCTGGTTCGGGGTCCGCGCCCGCACCTCGACACTCGGCCGGACACCCATCCCGCGGAGCTGGACGAGCCAGGGCCCGTAGCCGTCGCCCGCGAACCAGGCGCCGGGATTCCCGTCGAAGTAGACCTCCAGGTCCTTGGTGCGCTGGTACAGCCGGGGCGGCCGCATCAGGCGCTGCTCCCCGGTGGCGGCGTTCTCCCCGATGAGGAAGTCCGTTTCGCTCAGCTGCTCAAGCAGCTCCTGCCGCTGTCCGGTCCCGGCTTCGTCCAGCGCCCGAACGACGCATTCCAGGTCGGCATCATGCTGGACCGGGTCGAGCTCCCCGAAATCCAGGCCGCGGTACCTGGGCAGGATGACCTGCAGGACTTCGGCGATCACGTCCGGCTCGGCGAGATCAAGCGCGTCCAGGAACGGCCGGGCCGCCACGGAATCCGCTACCGCGCGCCGGACGGTGGGCAGGCTGCTGGCGGCCGGGCCGGGCAGGTACACCGCCGGGCGGTCCTGGGCGTCAAAGGGCGCGACATGGCTGCCGTCTTCGAGCCGGATGACCGGCTTGGTCCGGGCCGGACCGGCCTGTTCACCGGCGGACCTCGATGCCCGCCACAGCGCGGAATGCCGGAACAGGAAGGCGTACAGGCGCGTGATCCACTCATCCGATTGCGCCTGGAGGAAGTCGCGGGTAAGCCTGCAGACCACGTCCTCCGGTGTGACTTCCTCGAGCCCGATCTCCTCCCGCAGGTACCGCCACAGCCCAGGGGTGAGGTTCTCGGTGATGGCGTCCCGCGCGAACCACACCGGGCGGCCCGCACCGCAGAGCGCGCCGAGCTGCTCGGAGTCCAGCAGCTCGTGCAGGTCCGCGCCCTGGGCCAGCTTCAGTTCCGCGGCCGCGCCGTAACCACCTTCCGCGCCGTCATCACCTTCCGCGCCGTCATCACCTTCCGCGCCGTCATCACCTTCCGCGCCGTCATCACCTTCCGCGCCGTCATCACCTTCCGCGCCGTCATCACCTCGTCCGACCGGGATGAGCGGCTCCCGGCCCAGCGCCTCTCGCACCGCGTCGAACAGGGGGCGGAACATCGAGGCGGGCTGGAATCGCGCGGCCTCGATCGGCAGCGCCGTCAGGACGTCCACCGTGAGCAGGCCGTCGTCGCGAAGCTCGCGGAGCACGTCGGTGAGCAGCGCCGCGGTCTCGCGCACAAGCGCCTGGTTGGACGGGTCGTGCTCAGGAACATTGTCCCGGGCGGGTGTGGTCCGGTACGGACCCTGGATCAGGAAACCGAGGAAGGTCTCCTTCTCGGTGGGAAAGTACACGGTCAGCGGGCAGCTTCCAGACGCGACGACCCGTCCCGCCTCGACCCGGAAGCCGATCTCGATCCGCTGCGGCCCATCACCGAGGCCCTCGAGGAGCCGATGCCAGACCAGCCACTCCTCGCGCTGGTGGCCACGGTCCTTCGACAGCGTGACATGCCGGCTCGAACCGGTCCGGCTCTCTGCCCCGCGCTCGATGACCGCGTCCACGACCCCGGCGCCAAGGACCCGCAGGCGTTCGGTGTTCGTCAGGAACAGCACGATGCCGGGCGCCAGGGCGTTCAGGGCCGCCGATATCTCCTGCGAACAGACTGCGGGGGAGACGGTGTCGTGATCGAAGGGGAAGACGAACAGGGTCCCGGCCGCCATCTTGTCCAGCGGCGCCTCCGGAAACGGCCGGACGTAGTTCTCGATCCGGAAGTGCTCGCCTGCGCTGTAGATGCGCGGCGTCCTGGTGTACGCGTACACCGACTTGAAGCCGATGCCGAACTTCCCGATCTGGGTGAGGTCACCGGACTTCCCGCTCTTGCCGACCCCGCAGACGCCGCGGACATCCGCCTCGGTGAACGGCCGGCCGTCGTGCCGCACCTCCAGCCGATCGTCGAAGAGCTCGAAGGCCAGCTCGGTCGCGCCCGCGTCCTCGGCGTTCTGGATCAGCTCGAAGATGAAGTGGGTGCGCTCGCTGTAGAGCTGGCCGAGTAGATCCAGCACGGCGGTGTCCCAGCCGTACCTGGCGATGTTCTCGTCGCGGATCTTCTCGTAATCGGCTGACACCGCCATCCCTCCGTAACTCTCGCTGGTCGTCCTGCCGAATGTACCGGGCCCTCGGCAGAATGAGATGGTCATGGCACTGACCGTCATCGTCATCGTCATCGTCGCCGCCATCGTCGCGGTGGCGGCTACCTCTGAGCGGATCGCGGTCGCGGCTCCGCTCAGCCTGGTCGTGGTCGGCATCGTCCTGAGCTTCCTGCCAGGCCTGCCGAAGATCGAGGTGGGACCACCCTGCTGGCTCAGGGCCTGACCCTGCCCCGCGTCATCCGCACCCTGAAGGCGGTGGCACTGACATTCTGAGTGGTGTCACCGGCCTGGCTGGCGGTGACCGCTGGCGCTCTTGACCCGTCTCTTGCCGGCGTTGCCCGGGCGGCTCGACGTTGGGTCGGGCGGTGCGGTTCCCATCGGAACGTGATGATGGCCGCGGCGAGGCCGGCGGCGGCCCAGACGGCGAGGGTCAGGAGGTCGTGCGCGGGGAATAGCGGGGTGCCGCTGGCGTGGCGGAGGGCGCTGGTGACGGCGTCGGCCAGCGGCCGGACAGGAAGGTAGCTGGCGAGGGTGGTGAGCCAGCGGGGTTCGCTGACGGAGCCGAGGAGGCCGGAGACGATGAGGACGGGGAAGTAGATCAGGATGAGGATGGGAAAGGCGGCTTCGACGGTGGGGATGGCGCTGGACAGTGCGGTGGCCGATGCGGCCCAGGCGGCGGCGCCGAGGGCGAAGACGACGAGTATGACGAGGGCGGCGCCAGCGGTGAGGTGGACGTGGTAGAAGCAGACGGCGACGGCCACGGTGACCGTGCCGGCGAGCGCGCCGACGGCCACGGTGGCGATGATCCGGCCGAGGAAGTAGCACCATCGGGGGAGCGGGGTGGCTCGCCAGCGTTTGAGGACCCCGGCTTCCCGGGCGGCGACGAGGCGGACGCCGCCGGCGTTCCAGGCGGCGAGGGTGAGGCCGAAGGTGGCAGGGCTGGCGACGGCGGCGGCCGAGGCGTGCCCGTGGCTGATGCCCGAGGTGACGAGCAGGATGACGGGCAGGCCGATGCAGATGGCGACCGTGCGGCCGTTGGCGAGCAGGAGGCGGACCTGGTAGCGGATCTGGGCGGCGAGGAGGAGCCCGCTGGCAGGCAACTTCGGGGTGCCGGGTGTGTCAGGCATGGGCGGGCAGCTCCGGGGTGAGTGCTTCGCCGACGGCGGCGAGATAGGCGTCTTCGAGGGTGGGTGGTCCGATCTCGAGCCCGGCGAGGTCGAGGTGGTGACGCTCGGCCCAGCCGACGAGCTCGCCGAGCGTGGCGGTCATGTTCGTGCTGCGGGCCAGCAGGGCGTGTGAGGACTGGTCGAAGCCCCCGGCGAGGCCGGGCGGCAGGTCGGCTGCGGCGGCAGGGTCAGCGAGGGGGCAGCGGATGGTGCCGGGACCGCCTCGGGCGCGCAGCTCGCGCGGGGTGGTGTCGGTGACGATCCGGCCGCCGGAGAGCACGATCACCCGGTCGGCGAGGTGGTCGGCCTCGTCGATGTAGTGGGTGGTGAGCACCACGGTGGTCCCCGTCGAGGTCAGGTTCTCCACGCCGGCCCAGGTGCGGCGGCGGGCTTCGGGGTCGAGCCCGGTGGTCGGCTCGTCCAGGAACAAGATGTCGGGGCGGCCGATGATGCCGATGGCGAGGTCGACCCGGCGGCGCTGCCCGCCCGACAGCGCCCCGACCCGGGTCCCGGCGTCCGCGGTCAGGTCGACCAGCTCCAGCACCTCATCGACCCGCCATGGCCGGGGGTAGAGCGGGGCGTAAAGGCTGAGGATGTCGCGGGCGGTGAGCTCGGGGTCGAGGCTGGTGGACTGGAGCACGAGCCCGACCCGGGCCCGCCAGGCCCGGCCCCCGTGGCGGGGGTCGGCGCCGAGGACCCGGATCGTGCCGGCCGTCGGGGCGAGGAATCCTTCGAGCATTTCCAAGGTGGTCGTCTTGCCTGCCCCGTTGGGGCCGAGGACGGCGACGAGCTGACCTTCGGGCACCTCGAAGCTCACGTCGTCAACCGCCGCGAACTGGCCGAAGGCTTTCGTCAGGTGCTCGACGCTGACCGCGCTCATATCCCAGGACCGGTGTTCTGGCCCCTGCCGGTCAGGAGGCGGATGCCGGTGGCGACGGCCCACACGATGAGGACGCCGCCGAGGATGAGCGCGAGCTTCGCCGAGTCGACGATGCCGAATACGAGGAGGGCGACGCCGACTGCGGCCCGTACGAGCGGTCCGTAACGGCCGCGGTAGAAGAGGAAGAACATTGGTGGCTCCTTTGCTTGTCCCGTTGGGGGTGGTTATGGGTTAGGACTTGAAGGTGAGCTGGTCTGGCGAGTCGGCTGCGATATGCCTTCGTCGTCGGCGAACACCTCCGGGGTGAGGAGGCGAGCGAGCAGGTCGAGCGCGGCGAGGGCGTTAGGCACCTGCTTTTGATCTTCGGGAGCCAGCTCCTTAGCGAGGATGTCGTCGATCGACATCGGGGGGAGACCCTCTGCCACGGAGTTCAGCGCCGGGGTCGTGCGTACCAGGGTCCGGCGGCGGTCGAGCGGATCGGGCCCGCTCTCCAGCAACCCTGCTTCTCGCAGTTTTGCCACCGCGGTCGACACGAGGCTCTGGGGGAAACCGGTCCGCTCGGTGATCTCGGTGATCGAGCTGTCCGGATGATAGGCGACGTCGGCGAAGACCAGCCGCACACTCGTCGCCGGGCCCTTGGGCAGGGCGCCTTCGGCGATCTGCATGAGCTTGCGGCCGAGAAGGAACAGTGCCATGGGGTCCATATAAAAATGATGCATCACAATAAGATGTAAGTCAAGCACTGGCTCCGCTGACCGCCGATGACCGCCTCCCGTAGCCGGACGGGCGGTTCAGGAACCGACGCCCGACCAGGCCCGTCCGGGGTCGCGGTCACGATCGTCGTGCACGAGCACAAGCGGCTCGGCCGGGGCATCGAGCTTGCGGCGCTCGCCGAGCAGCTGCGCGCCGCCGAGATCGGGCTGGAGTTCCTGACCGGTGAGCTTCAGGGCTCGCACGACCCGTCCGGCGCGGCCGTCACCGACGAAGCGATGCTCGCCGTGGTCCTGCACCTGCGCGGGCAGGAGCTGAGCCTGCGCGACATCGCCTCCCGGCTCGTCATTGCCGCGGGCAAGAAGAAAGGCCAGCATCCCTCGCCGTCCACCGTGATGCGCATGCTGCACGAGCACGATCAGAAGGCAGCAGCGGCGGGCTGAGCCGTTGTATGCCCAGGTCGAGGCCCTCAGCCGCCGTACTTTGCCCTTGGCCGTAGCTATCTTCCGGCAGTCAGCACCGACCACGAGAACCCGCCGGCTCCCGTCGGGGGCCTTTGCACGTGCTGGGACCGCCGTCAGCCCCCGAGCAGGCTGGTCTGGCCGTTGGCGTTGGCGAGATTGGCGGTGTAGACGACGTTCTTGGCCCGGAAGTCCTTGGCCGCCGTGAGCTGCTTGCCGGTGAAGAAGCCGAACTCGATCATGTCGCTCATGACTCGCTGGAGCCGGACCGGGTCGACTCCGGTCGGGAAGCTCGGCAACGAGATAATGGCGTCGACATCCACCGGGACTTTGAGCGGCTTCCCCTCAAGAGCCTTCTCCAGTGCGGGGCGGTTGGTGTCGGCGACCTCTTGGCCCTCCTCGAGTGCGGTCACGAACGCCTTCAACGTGTTCGGGTTCCGCTGCGCCCACTGCCGGGTCACCGAGTATCCCACGATGGGGAAGTCCGTCGTGGCGCCCTGGTCCAGGTCGGCGAGTATCGTGTCGCCCTCCTGCTCCTCGCCCTCGCTGACGAACGGCTCCGGAACCGGTCCGGCCGTGAACTTGCCCTGGTCGACCAAGGCGGGAACCGCCGGAAGCGGGATGCCCGGCACGTAATGGACCGAACTGAACGGAACGTTGTTGTCGGTCAGCACCGAGTCGATAAGCAGGCTACCGATGTCGTGGATCCCGGAGATCGGTATCGCCTTGCCCTCGAGCTGCTTGAGGCTCCTGATTTTCGACTCTGGGCCGGCCATGAGGGCCAGGACATTCGGCTGGAGCACCGAACCTTCCGCGACGATCATAATGTTCGAGTCTTGACCGACGAGGTCGTTCATGTAGGTGACGTAGTCACCACTGGAGATCTGGGCCTTGTCGGATTCGATCTTGTCGACCGTGTCCTGGCTGCTGGTGAAGTCCGGGACGATGGTGACGTGCAGGCCCTCTTTCGCGAAGAACCCGTCGTTCTCGGCGACGTACAGGCCACCGGAGTCGATGGCCGGGAAGTCGGAGACTGTGAGGTTCGTCGCCTCAAGGCCGTGAACGATCGGCATGGTGACGCCACCGTCAGCGCTGCTGCTCGCGCTGCCGCCGGACGAGCAGCCGGCCGCCGCGGCTCCCAGCAGAACGGCAGCGACTGCAGCGGACCACGCACGCACACTCATCAACCTCACAGATCACTCCGGAAACTTGGGAAGTATGCCCGAAGAAATGGAGGACATAACATTCTCACCGCAGGACAACCCAATCGTATGGCGCCACAATATGCGCGGCTTGCGCCATAAGGTGGCATGAATCGTCAATTCGAATGCAGACGGCACGAACTCCCTGCCGCCGGCTAGGAGCTCCGGCGCCGCAGCAGGGTCGAGATCGTCACCGCGATCACCAGGATGCCGCCGTAGAAGACCTGGGAGACCCAGGCCTGCAGGCCGAGCAGCTGCAGGCCGAGGATGCCGGTCGCCAGGAAGTAGATGCCCAGGAGCGTGCCGAGCGGGTTGAACCGCCCCGGCTCGAGGATCGCCGTGCTGAGGAACACGGCGGCGAAGGTCGGCAGCAGGAAGCTGTCGGCCGTGGTCGCGTCGTAACCGCCAAGGGCGGCCGCCGCGATGACCCCGCCGAGGCCGGACAGCAGGCCCGCGGAGACGAACGCCCCCAGCCGGATCCGGTCCACCCGGACGCCGGAGAGCCGGCTGACCTCCCGGCTGGCCCCGACGAACCGCATGTGGCGGCCCAGCGGCGTGGCCCACAGAAGATAGGCGAAGATCAGCACGAGCGCGAGACCGTAGTAGAAGTCGACCGGCAGGCCGCCGACGTCCCTGGTCGCGATGCTGCCGAACGAGGACGGCAGGCCGCTGATCGTGCTCTCGTTGGACATCCACAGCGATACGCCCTCGAGCAGCGTGGACATGCCGAGCGTCACCACGATGGTGTTGACGTTGAGCTTCACCACGAGGAGACCCTGGACCAGGCCGACCAGGACGGCGGCCACGATGGCCACGAGCGAGGCGGGCCAAACGCCCACGTTATGGTTCACCACGAGGACCGGCAGGATCGTCGCCGCGAAGCCGAACACCGCGGGCACCGACAGGTCCACGAACTCCCCGACAACGATGGTGCACATCAGCGCCATCGTCATGAAGACCAGCGGCTGCTGGGAGCCGAAGATCGTCTGGTACGTACCGGTGTGCGGGAAGAGCGCCGGCTCGGTGAAGGAGTAGACGACGATCAGCGCCGCCCACACCACGAGGATCGCGAACCTGGCGGAGAGGCTCTGGCGGCCGAAGGCTCTCGAGCGCCTACTATGGCCCGGCGCCCGGGTCACCGTCGCGTGGTTAGCGTCTTGCTCGGCGTCCGTCACCGGGCCCTGCCCGCCTCGCCCGGCGTCCCGAAGGTCGCCTCGATGATCTCGTCCTGGGTGAGCTCACCGCCCAGTTCGGTGACCACCTTGCCGTCGCTGAACACGAGCACCCGGTCGCAGAGCACGGCCAGATCCGCCGCGTCGACCGAGGAAATGATCACGCCGCAGCCGTCGCGTGCCGCCTCGCGGATCGCGTTGATGATGTCATGGCGCGCGCCGACGTCCACCGCCTGGGTGGGCTCGTGCAGCACGAGCAGGGTCGGCTCGCCCGCCAGCCACTTGCCGAGCAGCACCTTCTGCTGGTTGCCGCCGCTCAGCGTGCCGACGATCTGGTGCGGGTCCGGCGGCCTGATGTCGAGCTTGGAGATCATGGCGGCCGTCTCCGCTGCCTGCCACCCGCCGCCAGCCCGCAGCCAGTGCCCTCGGGACCTGATCCTCGGCAGGGTCAGGTTCTGGCTCACGGTCATCTCCGCGGCCAGGCCCTGCTCAAGCCGGCGCTCCGCGACGAACGCGACGCCCGCCTTGATGAACTCCTCCGACGAGTCGCGCTTCTTGCCCAGGCGGATCTCCCGCGGCGTGCCGTCCTTGGCGTTGTCCGCCACGAGGAGCACGCCACGACGCGCCTGACGCGCGCCGCCGACCGCCTGGGCGACCGCCACCGCGCCGGAGCCGACGATCCCCGTCAACCCCACGATCTCGCCCTTCTTCAGGTCGAGATCGAAATCGCATACCGAACGAACCGCCAGGCCTCGTATCCCCGCCACCGGCTTGTCCTGAGCGTGGGAGTCGCCCCGGGTGTGCGTGACCAGGTGCCGGCCGAGCATAAGCCTGGTAAGGCCGGCCTCGTCGACGTCCTTGGTCGGGATGCCGGTCTCTACTACCTGGCCGTCGCGCAGTACGGTGACCCGGTCGGTTACCTCGACGACCTCCTCGAGCTGGTGCGAGATCAGCAGAATCGATACGCCGGTATCGACCACCGACTGGACTAGGCCGAAGAACCGAAGGCGGGCCTGCTTGCCCATCGCACGGGTCGACTCGTCGAAGATGATGAGACCGCCGCCCGGCTTGTGGTCCTGGATGGCGCGGGCGACCGCGACAGCGGCGCGGTCCTCGGCGGACAGCTCGCCGACGCGGGTGTTGACATCGATGGTCACGCCAAGCCGGGCGAGGACCTCGGCGACCGCCCGGCGCTCTGCCTTGCCGTCGATCCGCCGGGTGAGGCGGCCAGCGGTCTTGTAGCGGCCAAGGCGAACGTTCTCCCAGACGCTCCGGTCATCGACGAGACCGAGGTTCTGATGCACGATCGACACCCCCGCCGCGCGGGCCTCAAGGGGACGGACCGGCAGCGAGAGCGACCGCCCGTCCACCGAGATGGCACCGCCCGGGTCTGGGGTGTAGACGCCAGTGAGGATCTTGACCAGGGTCGACTTCCCGCAGCCGTTCTGGCCGACGAGGCCGTGCAGTTCCCCCGGGGCGATCCGCAGCCCGATGTCGCGGAGCACGCGTGCCGACCCGAAGGTCTTGGACACGCCGGCCACCGCGAGGCGGTGCTGCTGCGCAGTGTCCGCCGACTGCCCGGGAAAGGGCGCTCCGGCCTGCGAGGCAGCCACGACTGCATTCAATCCTTTCTTGCGATGAAACACGTCCCGCCGGGACGGGTCCGACGAGGCTGGCTCAGCTCCGCGCCGTCATCGGGCCCGTCCCAAAATCGCCGGCTAGCCGAGGATTGTCAGACGCCCCAGTCCTTCTCGAAGGTGGCCTGGTAGGAGTTGCTGCCGAACCACGCGCCCGAGGCCTCAGCCGCGGTCGTCACCTGGATCGAGCCGATGTTCTGCTTGGTGAACAGACGGGTCGGGTAGAGCACGCTGACCGGAGAGCTCTTGGTGGCCATCCGAAGGATCTCGTCGGCCAGCGCCCAGCCGGAGTAGGTCTGGTCGACGGCCACGACCGCCTTGACCGGGCCGCTGCCTTTGGCGAGCAGGCCAAGGCCGTCCACCGAACCGCCCGCGACCGACAGGTTGATGCTGGTCCTGTTGGACGTCTGGATGCCCTGCAGGGCCGGCTGAAGGCTGTCCTCAAATTCGGTGTAGTAGTAGGTCGCGCTCGGGTCGGACAGCAGGAAGGAGCTGGTGGCCGAGGCCATCTGCGAGGCCGCCGACTCCGAAATCTGCTTGACCACGACCTTGCAGGCGGGGCAGTACTTCTGGTAGATCGCCAGCGAGCTGGTGACGTACTGGATCGACGACGGTGAGTCGGCCGACTCGGCGATGATCGTGTTGGCCTTGCCGCCGGAGTCGGCGATCGTCCAGTAAGCGATATCGTTCGGCATATAGGGGGCGCCAAGCGCGTAGTCGAGCTTGGCGGTGCTCTTGGCACCGGGAGTCGGCGGAAGCTGGTCAGAGACAATCACCGGAACGCCCTTGGCCGTGGCGGAGCTGATCGCGTTCGCCGCCATGCCGAAGGGAATCGAGTCAAGGATTATGCCGGCCGCGCCCGCGCCCGCCGCCTGCCCGATGCAGGCGGCGACCGCGCTCGGCTGCGCCTCGCCGTTGCAGACCTGGAGTTTCATGCCCACCTTGGAGAGCGCCGTCTTCAGCGCCGCGGCGGTGAGGACAAAGCCAGAGATCTGCTGGACGAGCGGAACGTAGTAGACCGTCTTGCCCTTGAGCGCGGAAACGCCCTTGATAGGCGCCGCGGGAACCGGGTGACTTGGCTCCGCCTCGAACTTGGCGACCTCGGCTTGGGCCGCCGCCACGTCGGCAGACCCCGACGAGGCAGACGACGAGGCGCTTGCCGAAACGGAGCTGCTGGAGGCGGTGGAGCTGCTCGGGCTGCTGCTCGAGGAACAGGCGGCGAGCAGCGCTGCGGCGGTGAGGGCCGCAGCGGGCGCCGCCAGGCGCTTCCATGTGCGCGTCATGCTGAAAATTCCTCCATCCACCGGTCACGGGGGGTGTGACCGTAAGACCTTAATTTTCTCTGTTGCCTCTTATGTGACGAAACCTTAGACTTCCACATCCAAGCCGCAAAAGGCGACAACGGATGGTCATCGCAGGTCAGCCGCTAGAGCGGGACCAAGTCTGGCCTGATCCGGTCCTCGATGCCGGGCAGAACGTGCCAGGATATCCCGCCGAAGTGGGGGGTCGGCCGCCCCCCTTTGCGCGCCCGGTAGTGGGCAATGACCACGAATTGCATCCTCGAACCCCTCCGGTGGGACTCACGGAGATTCTGGCCGCTGCGCCCGGGCCTGGGAACCGCCGTGACATAAATCTAGAGGTACATCTAAAGGTTGCACGGAGCACCGTGGCAGCTGGACGCGGGCCGGCGATGCCTCGGATCGGTTACGATTCGGGGGTATCACAGCCGCGATCACCCGGAGTGGGACCGTTTAGCGGTGTTTGCCAGTTTTGAATAACGTTGAGGCGGGTGCCCGAGCATGGCAGTGCGCGAGTCCACGACGGTCGCGATCGTGGGGGGCGGGGTGTCCGGGCTGACCACGGCGATGCTGCTGCGGTCCTGCGGGATCGACAGCATCGTCCTAGAGCGGCGGGCCCGCTCCTACGTCGAGGAGCGGCAGCGGGCCGGCCTGGTCGAGCACCGGGCGGTGCGCATGTTCGAGCAGTGGGGGCTGGGCCACGTGCTGCACGGCTTCCCGGGGAATGATTACCTTGAGGTCCGGGTCGATGGCCGTTCTCATCTGCTGGCCGAGGCCCTGCCCGGCATGGAGGGGGCGAGTAAGGCCGTTCCGCAGCAGGCGCTGGTGCGCGGCCTGATCGCCGCGCTGCTCGCGGACGGCGGCGACCTGCGGTTCGAGGCGGCCGATGTCGCCCTGCACGACCTAGACGGCGAGCGGCCTGTGGTCACCTATACCAGCACCGATGGGCAGGCGCACGAAATCGAGTGCGACTTCATAGCCGGCTGCGACGGTGACCGCGGGGTCAGTACGGTAGGCATCCCGGCGGATGCGGGCACCGTGCACGCATACGACTACGGCATCTGGTGGCTGACCGTCCTCGCCGACGCCCTACCGCCGAAGTACGCCCTGATGTCGGTGGGCGAGCGCGGCTACGCCGCCCAGTTCGCGCGGGGACGGCAGGCAAGCCGGTCCTACCTGCACGTTCCGGCGGGGGACAGCGTCGCGGACTGGCCGCACGACCGGATCTGGACGGAGCTCAAGCACCGCATGCACCAGCCAGACCTGCCGGACGGGCCGATCACCGCGACCGAGGTCTTCCCGCTGCGCAGCTCCATTCGCGAGCCGATGAGCTACGGCCACCTGTTCCTGCTGGGCGACGCCGCGCACATCATCCCGCCGATGGGCGCCAAAGGCATGAACCTCGCCCTGTTCGACGCGGAGGTCTTCTCCGCTGGTGTCCGGGACTTCACCCTCAGCGGTGATGAGTCCGGCCTGCGTGACTACTCCGACAGTTGCCTGGACCGGACCTGGCGGTACCAGGAGTTCTCCAACTGGCTCGCGGACATGATGCACGGCGCCTCCGGAGCCCCGGTCGGGGGCGGCGGCACCTTCCGGGAGCGAATCATGCGCGCCAGGCTGGACCGCCTGCTCTCCTCGGACACGGCGGGCCGCTACTACGCCGAGATGTTCACCGGCCTCGGCTGAAGCTCAGCCGCCTTGGCTTAACCCGGTGATGCCGCCGCGTGCTGGCGTCGATTTCCTCGAGCCCCCACCCGGCGCTTTTCATCCAGACGCCGCGGCCCTGCGGGTCGCGGACGCTGGCGTGTCCCCAGATCATGTCGCCCTGGCCGGCCGCGGCCAGGGCCCGGCTGGCCAGGACGGATAGGACGGATAGGACGACCGCGCCGGCCGCGTCCGCGGGCTGGTAGCTCACTGGCCCGTTATACCGCAACCTCCGGGTACACCCGGATTTTGACACCCGTCTACCTGATCGTTTAGCGTCGTTTATCCCGTATCAACCGCTCGTGGGGGGCGCCGCGTGCCGCACATGTCCGCGGTCTCCCGGCCGGCCTGGATGCTGGCCCTGTCCGGCCCCGGTCACCGGAACGGCGCGCCGCGCCGTTCACCGGTCGAGATCGTCGCGACGATGGGATCGTACGTCACCCGAACGCAGGCCGCGCAGGTCTCAGGACTGCGGGCGGGGCCGTTCGGGCGCTGGGCCGACGGCGTGACCGCGATGCGCGAGGACTGCATGGCCTTCGCCGCCCACTGGCGCGCGCACAACGACCGGGTCCTGGACGCCGAC
>Ga0302324_100015560_pt1 | contig 15254 bp, 15 predicted proteins | sample Palsa_T0_1_FD_201949 | JGI IMG/M metagenome (GOLD analysis project Ga0302324, IMG submission 201949) | Peat permafrost microbial communities from Stordalen Mire near Abisko, Sweden - Palsa_T0_1 | ecosystem: Environmental > Terrestrial > Soil > Palsa > Peat permafrost | place: Sweden: Abisko...
CTCGAGCGACGCCTCTTGCGGGTACGTCTTTTCGTCGAAGTCGACGCCGAAGCGCGGCACACCACGCTCCAGCCTGAGCGCCTCCCAGCCCGCTTCGTCGCCAACCACCCCACCCGCGGGGCCGACTGCCGCGATGAGCGCATCGCGCTCCGCGTCGCTCGCGACCAAGAGCAGCGCGCCGCCAAGCCCCGTACGATCACACGGCGCCCCACCGAGCTCCGTGGACCGACGACCGTGCGCGAGAAAGACGTTGGCATCACCCTTCGCGAGCTCGGCATCCTCCATGATGAGGTAGCGCTCGAGCTGCGTGACGAGCTCGTCGCGAATGCGCGCCGGCACGACCACGACGACGTCTTCGTGATGCTTGAGCACGAGCACATCGGCGATGACACGCCCCTTCTGGGTGACCGCGAGCCCATAGATCGCCTCCCCTTCACGCGCCTTCACGACGTCACACGTGAGGAGCCCGTTGAGCCACGTCTCGCGGTCGGCCCCCGTGACCACGAGGGTCGCGAGCTCCGGATGCGGCACCAGCAGCACGCTCTCGCGCGCCGCCTTCACCTGCTCCATTACGCTCGCCACGCCCCCAACGTGGCCCCTCCCGCCCCTTCCCGCAACCCTTCGCCCCGTTACAGAAAAGGAATCGCCGCCAAGACGCCAAGACGCCAAGAGAAGAGAACGCGTTTGGCCCTTCTTTTCTTCTGGCGTCTTGGCGTCTTGGCGGCCTTTCCCAGCGCGAAGGTTGACGGCCAGCCTCAGGCGCGGCAAAACGGGCGGGCGTGTCGGGTATTGGCGTCGTCTTCAACCCCAAGAGCGGCAAGAACCTGCGGGACCCAGGGGCGGCGCGCAGGCTCGCGCGCACGATGGGGGACCGCGGCATCGTCCGCGAGGCTCACTCCATCGACGAGCTCTACCGCATCGCCGAGGACTTTCAGCGCCTCGACATCGACGTCCTCGGCATCAGCGGGGGTGACGGCACCAACCACGTCACGCTGACGGGCTTCATCGACGTCTACAAGTCGCAGTCGCTGCCGCAGGTCGCGTTCCTTCGTGGCGGGACGATGAACACCGTCGCGAACTCGATCGGCGTCCCGCGCGGCAAGGCCGAGGCGCTCCTCGACCGGCTCCTGCGCGCGTACGCTGAGCGCGCCGTGCGCCCGCTCGCCTACGCCGAGCGCAACGTGATGCACATCGGCAGCGCGTACGGATTCCTCTTCGGCACGGGCGCGGTTTACGGCTACCTCGCCGAGTACTATCGCCAGGGCGGAGGCGAGTCGTCGCCGCTCGTCGCGGCCAAGACGCTGCTCGGCGGCGTCGGGAGCGCGCTCGTCGGCGGCGAGATCGTCTCGCGCATCGCTGCGCCGTTCGCTGGCTGGGTCGAGCACGATGACACTCCCACAGGTGAGATGACGCGCTGGGAAGAGCGCGAGTACTTCGCCGTCGCCGGAGGCACCATCGACCAGATCGGCCTCAACTTCAAACCGTTCTATCGCTGGGGCGAGAAGCCGGGGACGTTCCACCTCCTCGGCATCCACACGAGCGCGATGGGCTTCGTCCGCGACCTCCCACGCATCTGGCGCGCCGAGCCCATGCGCGACGGCAACACGTTCGAAGCAACGCCCACCCATGCACGCCTCCACAGCAAGGACGGTACGATGCGGTACATGATCGACGGCGACCTCCACGAGGCGTTGGGCCCGCTCGACGTGTCCATCGGCCCCCGCGTTCAGATCCTACCGATCTCCTGATGCCGACCGAGCGCAAGTCTTCAGCCATGAGTCGCGGGCACGCGCTCGCGTGCGTCGGTGCGGTCGCGATGAACGCGTACCGCGAGGCCGTGCGCGCGCGCATTCTCCACGGCCTCCTCGCGTTCGCGCTCGCGGCGTGCGGGTACTCCGTCATCGTCGCGAGCCTTTCGGTCGACCAGCAGGCGCGCGTCGTGTCGGACGTCGGCTCCGCGAGCATCTCGCTGTCGGCGGTGCTCGTCGCCATCGTTCTCGGGGCCACGGCCCTCTACCGCGAGCTCGAGCTGAAGACGATCTTTCCGATCCTCGCACGGCCCATTCGTCGTCACGAGTACCTCATCGGCAAGTACCTCGGCATTCTCCTCACGCTCTTCGTGTTCGTGGCCATCGATGGCGCGGTCGTCCTCGGGCTCCTCGCGCTCGAGACCGACGCGTCGCCGCCCGCGGTGCTCTGCGCGGCCGGAGCGCTCGCGGTGGCGCTCGCCTTATTGTTGGTTCGTTTTCGGCGGGCGCGGGTCGCGGTGCTCGTGCCATGGTCGGCCTGCGCGTTCGCCGTGATGGCCGTGCTCGCGGCGCCGGCCGGGGCGAACCGGCAGGTCGTCATCGCGTCGGCGGTCCTCACGCTCTCGGAGGTTGCGATCATCACGGCGGTCGCGACGCTGTTCTCGTCGTTCTCGTCACCGTTCCTCACCGCGATGTTCACGCTCAGCGTGTTCTTGATCGGGCGCTCGGCGGACACGCTCGCGCACCTTCCGGTCCACCAAGTCGGAGCGGGTATCAAGCGCATCGCGAGCGTGATCGCGCACGTGGTGCCGAACCTCCAAGTCTATGTGCCCACGCGGCCCATCCTCTTGGGGCAAGTCCCGGACGTGCACGTGTGGCCGCTCGTCGCGAAAGGCGCGCTACAAGCCGGGGCCTACGCGGTCGTGATGCTCGCGCTCGCCTCGCTCATCTTCCGACGCCGCGACTTCACTTGAATCGCGGACAAAAAAAGAACGGCCGCGCCACCCGCGAGGACAAAACGGATGACGCGGCGTTCCCCTGCCAGCCCTAGCTAACGATCATCGAGACCGGCGCGCTCCAATCGCTCGCGCCCGTCTTGGTGATGACGCGCTGACGAAAATACGTCAGCACGCCGACTTGCAGGTTGTCGATCACGGTGGTGGCCTGGGCGCTCGGCGGCGCGTTCGTCCAGGTCTTGCCGTCGGTGCTGACTTGCCACTCGTGAGAGCGAGCACCTTGGGCATTCTTGGCGACCACTTTGATCGACCCCGACACGATCTGTTTGACTGTCAGATCGTTCTTGTGACGCGCACCAGGCTTCTTGAGGGTCATCGCCGCGTCTTCTGCGATGATCGCTGCCTGCGTTGGGGTGGCGTTCGCGAGTTGCTCGACGTACGCGCGAAGCTGGGCCATGTCCGTGACCAGCTTGTTGCGTGCGTCGTCGCGTGCCGCCTTCGTGCCGCTACGGTTCTTGAGAGCCGTCTCGGCTGCGGTAAGGGTGGCGATGTCCGCCGTCACCTGCGTGAGCGCAGGGTACGGGCTTGGAAACGTCACCTTGTTCGCCGCCATCGCGTTCACGATGGCGGTGGCGCGTAAAATGAGCGCCGGGACCGATGCCGCCTTGAGGGCGAGCACCACGATGATGGTTGCTATGGTTGATGTCATGATTTCACCTGTTGATTCGCTGCAGTGTTTGGAATGGGGAGTCGCACCATGCGACCCCCTAAATGCCTCTGGGTAAGAACTCGGCCAGATCTGGGAGAAAAGTGACCGCTTCCCGACGATTTCCGTAAAACGCTGTCTTCTCGCGACGTTGAGGGTAGCGCCTTTACGTGCACACTACATGGTTCGCAGGGCCTCGCACGAGGCACGCACTGCCTCGCACCAGGCACGCACTTCCTCGCACGAGGCACGCACTGCCTCGCACCAGGCACGCACTGCCTCGCACCAGGCACGCACTGCCTCGCACGAGGCACGCACTGCCTCGCACCAGGCACACACTGCCTCGCACCAGGCACGCACTGCCTCGCACCAGGCACGCACTGCCTCGCACCAGGCACACACTGCCTCGCACCAGGCACGCACTGCCTCGCACGAGGCACGCACTGCCTCGCGCCAGGCACGCACTGCCTCGCACCAGGCACACACTGCCTCGCACCAGGCACGCACTGCCTCGCACGAGGCGCTCCGTCCGACGCCGGCTCCGGCTCCGACTCCGACTCCGACTCTGACTCCGGCTCTGACACCGGGTCCGACTCCGACTCCGCCTCTGTTTGCCTGGTAGTTCGCGCAGCCCGGTTGGGGTAAAGCGAACCCCATGGCCCGCGTACCGATGGACGAGAACAAGGTCGCCTCCTGCCGCGCGCTTGCGGCACGGGTGGCGACGGACGTTCAGGCCTACATCGACGGCCACACGTCGGTCGGCGTCGAGCGGACGATGCTCCGCGCGATGGGCGTCGAGGGTCTCGGCCCCGAGGGCGCGCCGCTCGTGAACCTCGCGGTCGACCGCTACCACCAAGCGGGGCTCCTCCCGAAGGGGATCTCCTTCTTCGTCGGCCGCGCTCTCGCCCGGGGTTCCAAAAGCGTCCAAGACGCGACCGAGAAGCTCGCCTACGGACCCGATCTCGACCGCGGAGAGGGCTCACCCTCACCGACCGAGGCCCGCGCCGCCCTCGCTCCCCACGTCACCGCTGCCCTCGAGCGCATCGACCACGCGCGCGACGCCCGCGAGGCCCTGAAGACCCGCATCGCGCCCGGCCCTTTGCCCCTCAAGTACGTCATCGTCGCCACGGGCAACATCTACGACGACGCGCTCCAAGCAAAAGCAGCCGCATTCGCCGGCGCGGACGTCATCGCGGTGATCCGCGCGACGGCGCAATCGCTCCTCGACTACGTCCCCCACGGAGCGACGACCGAGGGCTACGGCGGCACGTTCGCGACGCAGGAGAACTTCCGCATCGTGCGCACGGCCGTCGACGAAGCGACCCAGACGTACGGCCGCTACATCCACCAGACGAACTACTCGAGCGGCCTCTGCATGGCGGAGATCGCGTGGATGGCCGCGGTCGAGCGCCTCGACATGCTCTTGAACGACGCCATGTACGGCATCCTCTTTCGCGACATCAACATGTGCCGCACGTTCATCGACCAGTACGTCTCGCGGCGCATCATCGCGAGGAGCGGCATCGTCATCAACACCGGAGAGGACAACTACCTGACGACGGCCGACGCGGTGGAGAAGGCCCACACGGTCCTCGCGAGCCAGCTGATCAACGAGGCGTTCGCCCTCCGCGCGGGCCTTCGCGAGGAGCAGATGGGCCTCGGCCACGCGTTCGAGATCGACCCGTGGCTCGAGGACAGCTTTCTCCTCGAGCTCGCGCAGGCCCAGCTCGTCCGGCAAATCTTCCCGCGCCACCCCATCAAGTGGATGCCGCCGACGAAGTTCAAGACCGGCGACGTCTTCCAGAGCCACGTCCACGACGCGATGTTCAACCTCGTGGGCGTGACGACGCACCAGTCGATCGAATTGCTCGGCATGTTCAGCGAAGCCATCCACAACCCGATGCTGATGGACCGCTACCTCTCGCTGAAAGCCACACGCTACGTCTTCAACACGGCCAAGCACCTCGGCGACGAGATCGAAATCAAGCCCGGCGGCCGCATCGCCACCCGCGCGATCCAAGTCCTCGACGAAGCCCACACCCTCCTCGAACAAGTGGCCAAAGACGGCATCTGGAACGCCATCTCCCACGGCGCCTTCGCCGACGTCAAACGCACCCGCGAAGGCGGCAAGGGATTCGCAGGCGTCATCCCCCGCTCCCCCGACTACACGAACCCCATCCTCGACGCCCTCGAGGGCCGCCCCTGAGAAGAAAAGGCCGCCAAGACGCCTTGGCGGCTTTCTCCTCTTCGAGTGCTAAGTTGCGAGCGTGGATGCGTTGAAGGCGTATGGGGATCGCGAGGGCGATGGGATGGTGCAGATGAGCTTTGTGCTCGCGCTGCCACCGTCGGCCAAGGCGCGGGAGGCGGCCAAGAGGTACGCCGAGCAGCATGGGTTGAAGGAGCCGCTCGTGGCGACGATGGAGGCTTGTGCGGACGGGTATGCGTACTTCGTCGTGTATGGGCACTCGGTGCATGCGATCGATGTCTCGCAGATCGAGGTCGCCGAGGTGCGGACGGGGGCGCTCTCGCGGGACGAGATCGAAGAGCTCGTGCACACGCGGCTCGGCCGCAAGATCGTGGTCGTTGGAGCTTGTACGGGGAGCGACGCGCACACGGTCGGCATCGACGCGATCCTCAATTACAAGGGCTACGCGGGGGACAAGGGGCTCGAGAGCTACAAGGGGTTCGAGGCCTATAACCTCGGCGCTCAGGTCGACAACCTCGAGCTCGCGGCCCGCGCGCACGCGCTCGCCGCCGACGCCATCCTCATCAGCCAGGTCATCACCCAGAGAAACTGCCACAAGGAAAACGCCGCGGCGTTCGCCGATCTCGCGGTCCGCGAAGGCTGGCGGAAAAAGGTGCTGCTCCTGCTCGGTGGGCCGCGCATCGACCACGAGCTTGCCCTCGAGCTCGGCTTCGACGCGGGCTTCGGGCCGGGGACGAAGCCCTCGGACGTCGCGTCGTTCCTCGTCGACCGCTTGTGCAGCTCAGCGCCGCCGGTCTAACTCAAGTGTCAGGCCGCGCGTTCGCGGACGAGCGCGCTGCACGCAACGAGGCGCTCGGTCTTCTGATCGATCATGTCCTCGATCATCTGGTGGCATGCGCCGCAGTCGCCCCCGGCGCGGCACGCTCGGGTGACTTGCTCGCGGGTGGTCGCCCCGGCTTCGATGGCCCGATTCACTTCCCGATCGCCCACTGCGTGACAGACACAGACGAACATCTAAAGCAGCCTCACTTGCGCTTAACGATAATGACAACCACTTTCAAGTGCAAGGAGTATCTGCTTTTAGCCGTGAATCTGCTGGGATAGGTAGTGCGCCTCGCCCACCTGATCGACGAGGGCGAGCTGGGCTTCGAGCCAATCGACGTGGGATTCCTCGGCCTTGAGGATGCGCCGGAGGAGGTCTTCGGAGCCGTTGTCGCCCGCGTCTCGGCAGGTCTGCATCCCGCGGTTGAGGAGGGGCACGGCGGTCATCTCGACCGCGAGATCGTTCTTCAGGATCTCGACGACCTTCTGCCCGACCATGATCTTCGACAAGCGTTGCACGTTCGGGAGGCCATCGAGGAAGAGCACGCGCTCGATGAGCTCGTCGGCGTGCTTCATCTCGTCGATCGACTCCTTGTAGATGTGCTCGGCGAGGCGGTGATAGCCCCAGTTGCGGCACATGCGCGAGTGCAGGAAGTACTGGTTGACCGCCGTGAGCTCGCCGGTGAGGACCTCGTTGAGGAGGTCGATGATCTTCGCGTCACCCTTCATGGGGGGACGTTTTACTCTCAATGAGGCATCACGTCGATGGTGGCCCAAACGTCGACTCCGTCGCGGCCAAGGCGGTGGGAGGCGCTCAGACGGACCCGGAAGCAACCGCATGTGTCGCGGAGCTCGATCGAGCCTGTGGCGGCCGTGACCACGAGCGCGGAGAGGTCCATGTCGACACCGCCCCGCGTCGTGAGCCAGCGCGTCCACGGCACGCTCGCGCGAAGGCCGCCGCTGTAGCCGGGCGTCGCGAGGAGACCCGCGCCGGGCTCGAGCGGGGCGTCGGTGAGGAGGCGCGCGGCGACGGGATCTACGCCGTCACGTGCGGCGAGGTGGGCGGCGACCATCGGGGCGCCGAAGCGATCGGAGCCGATGCGAGCGCGAAGCACGAAGGCGTCACCGCTCGCGCCCGTCGCGCTCGACAGCACGTGGGCTCCCTCCCCAGACAGACCCACGATTGAGCTCCCCGCGAGGGCGCGCCATCGGATGACGCCGCGGACCGTTCCCGTGTCGTCCACGACGCCACCCGCGTTCGCCTCGACCTCGAGGCCGTCGCCCCGCGCCCATCGCGCGAGCGCGCTCCGCACGCCGAGGGCCGCGATGCCCGCCTCGCCGCTCGCGGTGCTGAGCCCGCTCACTGACAGAAACGTCATGCTGCGGGCGGCGATGCTCGCGAGGGTGCCCGTCGCGTCACTCGCGAGGCCCTCGACCATGACGACAGGCTCGATGCGGTGCCGCAGTGGATCGGCGTGATCGCTCGTCTCGAAGCCGCGCACGAACGGGAGCGTCGCCTCGGCACGAGCGAGCACGGCTCCGATGGCGCCGGTGTCGGTCCCGTCGGCCGCTGCGTCGCCGGCCGCACGCAGCGACGCACTGATGCCGACCCACGATGCGCGACCCGCGACGAGCGCGCCCACTTGCCCATGTGCGAGCGCGACGGACCCAATGCCGGTCTCGTGGAGCACGCTGCCGTCGAGCGTAGCGTCGTAGGTGCCGACGTGCCCGAGCGCCGCGTCGTGGCCGACGGTCACGTAAGGGCCGGCTGCGTCTGCGGTGAGGAGATCCCCGCCGCGCAGCGCGGCCATGCGGACACCCGTCCCGACGACGAGCGACGAGCCTTCGACCGAGGCCTCTGCCGCGCCGACGTCGAACGGGCGCGAGGCCGCGTCGAGCTCCGTCGTGGCGTAAACGCCCCGAGCGCCTCGCAAGAGATCGAAGTCCCACGCGGTCCGCGCGCGAAACGCACCTGCGTCGCTCGTCGCCATTGAACCGCGGGCGTCCACGAGCAAGCCGCTGCCGCCCTCTTGCTCGAGCTGGTCGACGCGCACTCGCGTCGTCGACGTTGGCGTGCGGGCCGTCGCGTCCACCGCGAATCCGCCGAGCACGTAGCCGCCCGCGTGGAGATCGATGACGTTGTCGCCATCCCGCCCGTGCCACGGCAGGTGCACGCCGCCCCCGAGAAAGAGACCATCCACGCCACGCCACGCAATCTCGGGCGGAAGGAGGCCGACACGACTCGGCGCCCGCAGCCAGAACCACGGCAACCAGAAGATGGGCACGTGAAAGATCTCGAGGCGCGGGCTCACCAAGAAGAGATCCCCGGGCGGCGCCACCGTGACCTCCTTGAACCCGAGCGACAGCGGCGTACCGAGGCACGGGCAGAACGTCAGCCGACCGTCGCCGTCGACGACGATGCCGTGCGCCGTGCGATGCAGCGACAGCGCGTCAGCCGAGAGATGAAACGGCGGCGCATCCGCGTGCACGTGACCGCGCAGCTCGAGCTCGCGCATGCGCACGTCGAGGTCGACCTGGTCCGCGTGCACGTCGAGCTCCTCTTGGATGTCCCCCGTGCCGGCAGCAAACGCAGACCCGGACGTGAGCAGCGTTCCCACCGCGAACGCGCCCCGGGGTGCCCAGATGACACCAATGGTCAGGAACCCCTCACTCTGAAACGTTGCCCGACAGGTACGTGCCCTTCGCGAACTCGACGGAGAGGACCGCGCTGCCCTCTTTGGCCGGGTTGATCTTCCACGTGGGCGTCACGTCGGCCCGGAGGTCGACGACGAAGAGCACATCGCGACCCGCCGGCACGAGGCGCGCGCGCGTCACGGGCGTGTTGAAGTGCACGGTCACGAGCGGGTTCTCGTTGTTGCGGACGGTGACGTGGGCGCCCTTCAGCACGTACGTGAGCGTGCCGCGGGCCCGTCGCTCCTCCACTTGCACCGTTTGCGAGAGCTCGACGAAGAGGCGCGACCCGCCCTCCCCGAGCATCTCGAACCCCGGCAGCGTCGCGACGGGGCCGGTCGCTGCCGGCAGCGTCGGGTGATGCGTCGCCCGCGTGCCCGAGCGAACCGTGAACGGGCGAGCCGTCGTCGGCTTGGGATCCGAGTACCCGTACCCCGTAATGGAATGAGTCGTCGCCGTGGCGCTCGCGGTCGGCGCGTCCGTCCCCGTGCTGGTGGACGTCGCGGTCGACGTCGTCATGCCGGTGTCACCGCCCCCGCCCCCGGTGTTCTGCGCGTGCGCTGCGGCAAACGGGACGGCTACCGCGACGAGGACGAGAAGACCAGCGAGAGGGCGCACGCATTCATTAGAGCACGCGCCAGCCAAACCGCCAAAAAGCCTTAGAAGGTCGCGCTGAGGCCGGCTTGAAACGCGCCGTTCTGCCCATCGTTGAAGACGTTGTAGTCGCCAGCGAGGGGAATCATGCCCGAGAGCCAGAACCGCGCCGAAGACGTGATTTGCAGCCTGACCTCGGGCCACACCGACAGCATCGGCGTCTTCAACGACGTGCGCGCTGCGATCGGAATCATCCCGACGACGCGCACGCCCAGCTGAATCGGCCCAATCTCCTGAGCCACCCTCACGCCACCGACCGCTTCGAGGCGCAGGATCTCTTCGTAGCCCGGGTTCTGCTCCATCGAGAACATGATGGGGATCTTCACGTAGGGCTGAATCTTCGTGTGGTTGAACTTCATGTCGAAGGTGACCTTCGGCGTGATGCCCAGGCGCCAGTTGAAGAAGAGCGCGTCGTCCTCTCCCCCGCGCGCGTTCGCCGCTGCGAGGCCGACGGCGTAGTGAGCGTACTGATCGCCTTGCGACTGCGTCGTCGACGCGTCGCAGCCAGCAGCCGACCAGCACGCGGGCGGCGGCGTCGACCCTTGCGAGATCGGCAGCGTCAGCGCGATCTGCGGGATGTAGCGGATCTGCGGGGAGATGCGATGCGGCATGTCGAGCGAGAGCTCGAGGTTGCCGTTCGTGTAGACGTCCGACGCCGTGAACCCTGCATCGGGGCTCGAGACGTGCCCGACGACGATGGGCATGCGCACGCCGATGCCGAAGTGCTTGAAGCGATAGTGGCCGAGCAGCAGGAACGTCTCGGTGCGGATCTGCGACACGGGGCCGTACGCGTACGACGGCGTGATCTGTTCGGACGTCGGCAAGATCTCGTCGACAGCCTGGTAGTTGCCGAAGCCGAGCAAGAAGTCCAAGCCGACGAACAGCGGCTCCTGCCGATAGCGCCTGTAGCCCTCGTCGTCCTCTTGTAGCTGGATGAGTCGATTGTGGGGCTCGCCGCCCTCGGCGATGACGGTGACTTCAGGACCAGAGTTCTGTTGCTGGGCTTGGTTCTCTTGTTGGGTTTGGTTCTGGGCGCGGGCGCCGCTCGCCACGAGCAACAGACCCGCACAAGCGGCAGCTTGTACGCTGCGAGCGGCTATTCGGCAGTCCATCTCCATCCCTCTATATTCGGCGGCGCTACCTATAGCGTGCCGCGAGCGAGCATCGCCAAAAAAAGCGACAGCCGAAACCGCGATTACAGCGCCTCGGGGTTGGGCTTGCGCTCGTTCTGAACGTGAACGACGCCCTTCTCCGGCTCCTTCACGCCACGCAGCGTGTCATAGAGCTTGTCGAGCTTGATCGTCGCGCCTGCGTAGATGCGCATGTCCTGATTGGGATCCCAGATCGGGTTGCCGATCGTGCTCTCACCCGTGAGGATCGAGCGGAACATCTGGTAGCCGAGCGCCGCCGTGAAGAACGACGTGAAGTCCCACGACACCTCGGCGCTGAAGTACGAGAGCTGCCTGAAGGCTGTCGCGCCATTGGGCTCTTGTTCGACGCCTGGCAGCGTTCCGAACCCGTACACCCAGCTGTTGAAGAGGTAGTAGAGGGCGTCGATGCCGAACTTGCCCCACTGCCAGCCCGCGAGAACACCGACGTTGAGGTTGTTTTCGGGGTTTGCCGCGCCTGACGCCTGCATGTCGCACGTGTCGCCCGCGCCGAAGCACGCCGGCTGGTACTGCGGCTCGTCGTTCAAGCCGGCGGTCGTGTAGCGATAGAGAGGGTGTGAGTACTGAGCGATGAGGGTGACGCTGACGTCGCCCTTCAGCACCTTCTCGAACGTCCTGTTCAAGGAGAGTGCCGCGCCCGGCGACACGATCATCGAGCGCGCCTGGGACTGCGGCGACACCGGCAACCCGAGGAACGCGCTCGGAGTGAGCTTGAACCCGGCAAACTTCGGGATGCCCGTGAAGGCGAGCGAAGGGGTGATGTCACCGAACGTGAAGTCGTTCGCGCGCGTCGTCGTCGAGTACGAGTTGTCGGTGAACTCGTAGCTGGCGATGATGCGGAGGCGGATCTGCCAATCCTTCGTCAGCGCGAAGCGCGGCTGAATGAGGATGAACGTATCGACGATCGACTCGGGCGTCTGCGTAAGCCCAGGCGCGAAGGTGCCCGGGGTCACGCCAATCTGCTGGAAGTACTCGGAGCCTGCCCAGCGCCATGTCGCCGTCGGCTTCTCGGTGGATGCCTTGTCCTTCTCGGGCGTGTACTTCGATCCGAAGAGCGCCGGGATCTCGTCGCCCTCCGACTCTGGAATGATCCCGGGAACAACCGGGGTCGCCACGGGTTGCGTCGTCGTGACGGTGGTCGAAGTTGGCGTGACGGTCACCGTGGACGTCGGTGGCGGCGGCGGCGTCACCGTCGTCGTCGTCGTCGGGGCCGGCGGCGCGTCGTCCGTGCCTTGAGCCGACGCCGCAAAGGCAATCAAACCCACGGAAATGAACGCGAGAAAGCTGATTCCAGTGAGCTTTAGACGTTTGATCACGACGACTCCCTCGAAAACCTGCGCGGACGTAAGCCCGAATTCTGAGCCTGCGTCAATAGGCCATCACCCACACCTGCACCACCCGCGTCGTCATGCAGCTTCCGTTCCCAACGGATGAACATCGTAAGCTCGCGAAAAGAAGAGCGATCCTTGGGCGTCCCCGCGCTACCGTTATTGAACTGACAGCATCTCGTGCTAGGACCACTGCGCCATGGATCAAAGCGGTACCGAAATCACGGCGCTCCTCGGGCGCGGCACGCGGTTCGAAGGCAAGCTGTTCTTCGAGGGTCGCGTCCGCATCGACGGGCAGTTCAAAGGCGAGATCAAGAGCGATGACACGCTCGTCATCGGTGATGGCGCCGAGGTCAACGCCGAGATCGACTGTGCGACCGTGATCGTGCGCGGCGGCGTCGTCCACGGAAACATTCGTGCGAAGGACGCGCTCGAGCTTCACGCTCCCGGCAAGCTCGTCGGCAACATTCACTCGCCGTCGATCTTCATCGACCGCGGCGTCGAGTTCCAGGGGAGCTGCCGCATGGACGCGGTGACACCCGACACGAAGGCGACGAAGCCGGCCACGACGACACCCGCTTCGTGACCGAGAAGCGCGGAGCGCAGCGGCGAGCGCTCGCCCTCTGTGCGGTCGCGGCAGCCTGCGGTGCGCCGACCTCGGTGAAGCACGTGCAGCCCGTGAAGCCCACCGTCCAGGGCGGCGGAGCCGCAGATGCCAGCATCGAAGCAGGGCCGTCGAAGCTCGAGCTCTTGGCGCTGAAGCAACCATCCCTTGCACCGGGGCTTCGTGAGGTCTCGAGGAGCGAGATTGATCTCGCGCACACGCAGCAAATGGCGCTCCCAGCATTCGACGTCGACACGTGCGTGCGCATCGCGCTCGACGCGGACGCGCAGACGGCTGTGGTGCTCGAAGACTCCCACGCGATGACGATCGGAAGCTTCGACGGAGTGACGGGCGCGATCGGCAACGCGGGCCCCGTGTGCTTCCGCAAGGGCGACACCGCGACGATGCGATTCACGGGTCAGAGCCACATACGCGTCGTCGTGTGGGAGTCGCCGTGACGGCTGCCGAGAGATCAGGCTTTGGTCCAGCATGCCTCGGGCTTCAGCCGGATTCAGCCCGAGGTTGCCCAAGCCGTTCCCCCGCGCTCTGATCAGATGATGGGCCGACCACTTCCGATCGACTTTCGCGGCGGCTTCGACACGTGCGCGCTCGCAGCGTCGTAGAAGCGATACGGCGCGTCCGCCCACTTGCCCGCGTAGGCGACGCCGACTCGCGCCGTGCACGTGATGCGCACGCGTCCCTCGCGCGGGAGGAGAAAGACGCTGCGATCGCTCTTCTTCGTCCCGAGCAACGAGCAACCGTCGAGCGCGCGACCGAGACCCATCGCCCGTGCGAAGCGCCCTGGACCATCTGCATGCTCGCTCGGGTCGAAACCCGACACGAGCTCCGCGGCTCGCACGAGCACCGCGTGGCCCGAGCCCTCCGCTTTGCACACGACGTTGAAGCACTCGTGCATGCCGTAGACGAAGAATACGTAGGCGTGACCCGGCGGACCGAACAGCGTCCGCGTGCGCTTCGTCAGGCCCGCGCGGGCGTGGCACGCGAGATCCTTCGGTCCTCGGTAGGCTTCCGTCTCCACGATGCGCGCCTCGCGGCCCCCATGAACGATGCGCGTCCCGATGAGCACCCGCGCGACAACGAGCGCGTCCCGCGCGTAGAACGCCAGACCAAGCTTCGGAGCCTTGCTCACCGAACCGAGTAGACGCGAATGACGCCGTCGAAGCGAACGGCAACCGCGGACTCGTCGTGCGCGAACGTCGCCTCCGTCGGGTTGCCGACGATCTGCGCGATCGCCTGCGCGTCACCGAGGTGAATGGTGAGCCACGTGTGGTCGGGAAACGTCGCGTGCGACATGTCCCCCCAGTTGCGCGAGTGATGGGCTGCAAACATCCGACCGTGTTCCGAAGAGGAGAAGAAGACGGTGTCGACGTCGGCTGGCAGTGAGAAGACGACCGTCCCGTGCTTCGGGTCGAGCATGCTCGCCGGCGAACGCTCGTCGGTGAAGTAGTTGCGGTCGACCGTCGAGAAGAGCAAGCGCTCGTCGGGCGACATCACCGAGTGCGAGCTCATCGACGGGCCGGTGACGTGGCTCTTGATCTCTTCGAAGCGACCCTCGGAGCGCGCGACCCAGAAGACGAAGTTGCCGCTCTGGGTGATCGAGCCCGAACGGATGGGAGCCGCCGTCTGGAACTCCTTGAAGACGCCGATCTGGGCTCCCGTGCGCGTGTCGTAGACGTAGACCGTATCGCCTGACGTGTCGTCACAATGCGCGCTCATGCGTGACGCATCGGCAGAGAAGGTTTTGGAGGAACACTTGAGCGTCTTCGGGAGTGGTGGCGAGTGGGCGACGTGCGAAGCCGGATCGAACGCATCATCGCCCACCGCGACGACCGCATCGCCAGCCTTCCAGCTCGACGCCACCGGACCCACCGCCCCTTGCGCGTCGAACGCGTAGAGCACTCCTCCCACGTTCACGAGCAGAAACGGTGACGCTCGCGGCCCCTTCTCGAGCAACGCCACCCCGCGAACATCACCGGTGACCTTCTGCTCGAAGATGGCCGAGAGCGTCTTCAGCGCCTTCGGCGGCGGTGGATCAACGACAGCCACGGAAGCCGACACAGACGCCGAAGCCGACACAGACGCCGAAGCCGTCGCCGCCACCGTAACCGCCGTCACCTGTGGTGCCGGCCCCGCACACCCGAGGAAAACGAGGTAAAGCGCATCACATCTCAACGGATCACCGTCGTACGAGCAACCTCCTCAGGGGGCAAGGGCCCGAAGGCCCCTCGGGTCGGTAGAGCCCATAGACCAGCTGGCACGAATTTCGCTCTCCCTCCCCCACTCGCGATGTTACCTTGGGGTAAGCAGAGCGATGGAGATCAAACAGACCCTCAGGCTCAGCCAGCAGCT
>Ga0302324_100015561_pt1 | contig 15254 bp, 11 predicted proteins | sample Palsa_T0_1_FD_201949 | JGI IMG/M metagenome (GOLD analysis project Ga0302324, IMG submission 201949) | Peat permafrost microbial communities from Stordalen Mire near Abisko, Sweden - Palsa_T0_1 | ecosystem: Environmental > Terrestrial > Soil > Palsa > Peat permafrost | place: Sweden: Abisko...
TCTGCTGCGCGCGGCGCAGTTCCACCTGCGCTCGAGCACCATCGAGTCGTGCGACGTCGGTGTCGACGTGGCGGAAAATGCCACCGGAATCCTGATCGAGCGCAATCGCTTTACCAACGACCGGATCGGCGTGCGCTTCGCCGCCACCCCACGTGAGGCGGTGGTGGTGGGCAACGAGTTCGCGAATGCCCGCGATGCGGGCTTATGGGCGGTACGCGCGCAACCCGACGCACGCGGCAACGCGATCACCATCCGCGAGAACCATTTCAACAATGATCGCGCCGGCCTCGTGGCGGCGAACGTGGCCGTGCTCATCGAGCGCAACGACTTCGCCACCGATACCGAAGCGGCGATCCACCTGATCGGCGCCGGCGCGGTGGTGCGCGGCAATACCATTCGCGGCGGACCTGGAATGGGGATCATCGCCGAGAATGCCCGCGAGGCGATCATCGACGGCAATGAGCTCGATCATCTGAGCGCCTATGGCATCATGGTACGTAACTCCGCCAACGTGCTGGTGCGCGGGAACCGGATTCACAGCTGCGGCTATGGCCTGGCTTTCGTGCTCGGCGAGCCGCGCCATCCCAGCACGGCGGTAGAAAACACCATCATCGAGCCGCAGTTCAACGGCATCGACGTCATCGGCGACTCACCCATTTTGCAACGCAACCAGGTGGTGCAGCCCCACGCCTACGCTTTGCACGTCACCGACTTCCAGCAGCCGGACGGGGTGAAGGTTCCCGCCCACCCCTTCCTCGAAGGCAACAGCTTCCGCGCCGCCGACACCACCTCCATGGCCGCCGCGCCTGTGCCCGCTTCGGGCAAACGGCAATGAACGACGGCAACGCGACCCAACTCCTCGCGACGCTCGTGTGGCGCGACCCGCGCGTGCGACTGCTCGACGACACCTGGCTGGTCACGATATTCGCCGTCCTGTTTGCGACCGCGGTGCCGTGGCTCGTCAGCGGTCTCGCAATCGACTTCATCGCCACCGCGGCGGGTCTCATCACACTCGGCGCCATCCACCTCGCCTTTGTCGCGCTCAGCGGGCGCGGCAACGGCAATCAGATGCGGCGCAGCCGCACGCTGATCGCGCTGCACAGCATCGGTGTCATTGCCATCGCCTACATCTGGCAACACGCCGGTGGCCTGCAGAACCCGCTGTTCCTCCTGGTGTTCACGCTGCCGGTGATCGGATCAATCTTCCTCTCGCGCTGGCAGCCCTACGTGATGGCGGTCCTTGCCGTGGTGCTGGTCGCCCTCATTGCCGCGATCGAAGCTCCGGAGCTGCGCTGGTACGTGCCCGGACTGAACGCCGCCATCGCCTGGTTCGAGGCAGTGCTCGGCAGAGGCAGCGGCCTGCCGTTCGCGGGCTTCTATGCGCCATCCGAGTACTTCGTGGTGGTTCTGGAAGTGTTCGTGATCATGCTGTTCGCCTGCGCCGTGGCCGCGGAATATCTCGGCAGCGTCTTCGAGAGACTGGAAACGCAGGTCGGCGCGGGATGGGCGGAGGCCGAACGCGGCCAGCAGCTGTGGTCGACGCTCCTCGAGAGGCTGCCGCTGCCGGCGTTCCTGGTGGACGCCAACACTTCCGAAGTCATCCTCGCGAGTGATGCGGCGCTGGCGAAGTTCGAGGGCGATGCCGGCAGCCTCGCCGGCCGGGGCCTCTTCGAGGTGCTGCCGTTCTCATACCCCGAGGTGGTGCAGGAGCTCCTGAGCGGCGCGGGCGGCGCGGCGAAACCCTGCATGGTTCGCCACGGCGAGCGGCTGCTCGCGACCGAGGTGCGCGTGCAGCACCTGGCGCAAAAAGGCCGCCGCTTCGCGCTGGTGATCGTGAACGACATGACGCAGGATCTGTGCGTGCAGGCCGCGCTCGATGCGGCCGAGCACGCCGCGCTGGTCGTGGACTCAAACGGGCGGGTGCTCGCCTTCAACAAGCCTGCCGGCGCGCTGTTTCCCGATACGCAGCTCGAGGGCGACGTGTCGCGCCTGCTGCCGCAGGCCGAGCGCGAGGGGCCCTGGTGGAACCCGGGCCTGGCCGGCCGCAGCAAGATGCACGTGACCATCATGCAGCGCGTCTACCAGCTCACGATCTCCAGTGTCCCGCTGCCGGGCGAAGAGGAGCGGCTCTACGTCATCGCGTTCCTGCCGGCCGCCCTCATCGCGGCGGCGGCCGATCAAAGCGGCAGCTACCCCACCCTGGCACAGCGCCCATGAGGGCAGCAACGCTAATGCTAGGCGCCGCGCTGGCGACACTGGTCGCTGCGGTTGCGCAGGCGCAGTCGACACCCCCGCCCGCCGCCCCCTCCTCGGCGGTCTCCGCCGAGAGCGAACCACCCACCGCGCCGGCGGCCTCCACAGCGGACGAACGGTTGGTGTTCAGCGGTAACGGCGCGACCCTCAGCGGAGATCACGGCGGCGGCGGCGGTTCACTCACCTACCTGACTAATTTCGCACCCGGGGACGTCGTGGGTGTGGGGGCTGAGTACCAGACCATCGCCAATTCGCATTGGACCAACGGAGTGTTCAACGGCGCGTTGTCTGTCGGGCAAGGAACCTTCAAGACCTCGTTCTACGTCGAAGCACACGAGGGCGCGGGCGACATCGCCGGGGAAGCCTTCCACTACTCCATTGTCGCCGGTGGCTTCATCACTCAGCTCACCTCGCTCCTGTCCGCGCAGCTCGAGGAACGCCGTATCGACATCTACACGAGTCACGGCAATCTTCCAAAGCTCGGCCTGTCGCTGCGAGTCACGCCCGCACTGCTCGCCACGGTCTCGTACGCAGAATCCTTCGGTGGCAACCTCGGCACCAAGCTCGGCACGGTGCGCCTCGACTACTCCAGCAGGATCGTAAACTGGCTGGCGGGAGTGGCAGACGGCCCGGTCGCTCCAAGCGTCCTCAACCTGTTCGGCCAGGTGTTGAGACCGGCCCCAACCCTGCACGAGGGCTTCGCAGGGATCGGCAAGACCTTCGGCCGCACGGACTGGCAACTACTGGGCGACTTCCAGGATCTGGAGGGGATCAAGCGCACCACCATTACGCTCAACTGCACGCTGCACCTCAATCCCCCCCACGCCCCGTGAGTGCCAGCATGCTCCGACGCCATTCGCACTGGGTCTTACCGCTCATCGCCGCCACAGTGGTGCTGCTGGTCGGCGCGCGGCTGATCACCCTGAGTGTGCGCGAGCGTTCCGAGCAGCTGCGGGTCACGGCGCAACGTGTCGTCGCCACCCGTGCCCGCTCGATCGAAACCGAGCTTGCGGCCCTGAGCGAGCGAGCGCGTCATGAGGCCGCACGGGGCGCTGGCGCCATGGGTGCCGGGCCGGATGCCACTCCCCCTGACTCCCTGCACTCCGAGCGTGGCATCTTCTGGATGCGCCCCGACGGCTCGGTGCTGCGCGCACCGGCAGGCGATGCCGCCATGGCGAGCGCGGTAGCCAGCGAATGGGCCTCCAGCGCGGCCGCGGCACGCAGGGCGGGTACAGCTCTCCTCGGACCTGTCAGATACGGCAGCCAGTGGATCGTCGCGGCGCTCGCTCCGATCAGCTCACCGCGAGCAGGCGCCGCCGGCGCGGTTCCCTGGTGCGTCAGTTACGAGGATCTCGATGCACTGCTGGCTCGGGCACGACTCGGATCCCTGGTGAGCGAGGACTACGACTTTGAGTTGTCGCAGCGCGATCCACTGAGCGGCCCTGCGCGGGTGTTCGTCGGCTCGCAGCCCTCGGGGCTCATCGAGCCGGCCGCGCGCCCGATCCGTGAGCCGGCAGCGCCGGCGTCGGCCGCCGCCGGAGCCTTCCTCACGCTGGCGATTCGGCCGCGCACCGGGTGGTACCCGGCGCGCGAGCTCGCCGCGGAAATCGGACTGCTGGCGCTCATCGCCTGGGCGGCGGCCTTCGGTGCGTACGATCTGACGCACAGCCTCAAGCGCTCGCAGAGCGCGCTGGCCGCCGCGCGCAAACGCCTGCACGCCGTCAATGAGCGGCTGGCGGGCGAGATCGAGCAGCGCGAGCATCTGCAGAAGAGCTTCGAGCATGCCCGCTATCACGATGCCTTCACCGGGCTGCCGAACCGCCGCTACTTCATGGATCAGCTCGATCGCGCACTGCGCGCGATCCGCACCCGGCGCCGGCAGCGCATCGCCGTCGTGCTCATCGAGATCGAACGCCTGCGGCTTATCAGCGATAGCTTAGGACACACCGCCAGCGACGAATTGCTGCTGCAGGCTGCGCAGCGTTGCGCCCAGTCACTCACGGGGGTCGAGCACGTGCTGGCGCGCTGGGGCGCCGATAAGCTCGCGGTGCTGCTCTACGAGGTGGAATCGGCGAGTGCTGCGCAGGGGCTTGCCGACCGGCTGCAGCAGGCACGCGCGGAGCCTTTCGAGCTGCGTCAGCATCGGCTGAGCGTCAATTCGCGCGTAGGCTTCGCCACCATCGACTCGGGTCTGCAGCGAGCGGAGGATGCGCTGCGCGAGGCGGATCTTGCGCTGTCGATCGCCAAGGAGCAGCAGAGCCCCCGCGCCGTCGGCTATCTGGCGGGGATGGGCGGAGCGGCGGTCAGCCTCGTCAGTCTGGAAGCCGATCTGCACGTGGCGCTGGATCGGCGCGAATTCGTGCTGCTCTTTCAGCCGATCGTGGATCTGCACGGCCAGCGCGTGGTGGGGGTCGAGGCACTGCTGCGCTGGCGGCACCCGGTGGAAGGCCTTCTGACACCCGACAAATTTCTGGCGATCGCGGAAGAGGCAGGCGTCATCGTGCCGGTGACGCGCTGGATCATTCAGCGGGTGTGCCGCCTGGCGGCGGAATGGCGCCTGCGCCTGCCTCAGCAGCGTGACTTCTACATCAGCGTCAATCTCTCCGCGGCGGTGCTGCGGGCGCCGGGGCTGCGCGAATACGTCGCACAGGTGCTGCACGATACGCACGTGCCGGCGGCCAATCTCAAATTCGAGCTTACCGAGGGGGGGCTCATCAGTAACGTGAGCACTGCGCGTGCCGTACTGGATGCGTTCCACGACATGGGCATTGAGCTCATGCTCGATGACTTCGGCACCGGCTACTCCTCACTCAGCTACCTGCAACTCTTCCCCTTCGATTACGTGAAGATCGACCGCCCCTTCGCCAGCCGCACGGGATCGGAGCGTGCGAACAATGCCATCACCTCCGCCATCCTGCAGATGGCGGCGAATCTCTCCTTACGCGCGGTGGCGGAGGTCGTGGAGACCCAAGCCGCCGCGCAGACCCTGTTGCAGATGGGTTGCGACTTCGGTCAGGGGTACTTTTTCTCCCCGCCGGTGGAAGCCGAGGAGGCGTTCCGGCAGTTGCACAACCCCGACGGTTTCTCCACCCGCGAGCCGGTAGGTGAAGACGACGATGATTCACCCACCCTCATGCTGCCCGCCGGAGTGATCCTGGAGAGCCGGATCAAGGATGATTCCGACGCCTCCGAGGAAGAATCCTCGACGACCTGACATCGGACGTTCCACGGACAGCTCAGCTCAGCCTTACTTGTCGTAGCAGATCGTGATCGAGGCGATGTGATCGCGGAAGTTGCGATCGAGAAAGCCGACAAAGGACGTCAGAAGCTGCCACTCTTCCCGAGGTGCGTTGGACTCAACTACTGCCGCTAGGGTGCCGCCGACGCAGCGCTGCAGCGTGATCCGTCCGGTATAGGCCACGTGCTTCCATCTTTCGGTACCGGCTCTGCGGGTGCCTGCGCGATGTAGCGTGCCCTGGTGTTTCTTGCGAAGTGCCACTTCCTTGGCGCTCAGGAGATTGTAGAGCTTCGTGTCTTCTCTGGGAATGACGGTCAGCCTGATCATGGCTCAGCTCCCGGGAACTGGGTGTGTTGGGATTGCTGCTTTCATCAGACGCCTCCCACTTTCTCACGAGCAACCGAGCGTGTGGGCACATTTCGCTGCGAAGGCGCCGTGATCTCCAAACAATCGACCTTTGGGCTGCTTATTGATTTCATACTGCCCGCTCTCCAATCAACGTGCACTTGCCTCAGCTGAGCCAGCGGCCGAAGTAGCTGAAGGTCCGATCCCAGGCCTGCTGCGACCAAACGGGGTCGTACTGGGTCGCGGGAATCCGACCTGGCCCGACGGCGGTCTCGTTGGCGAAAGCATGGTGTGCGAGGTAGCGGTGGAAGTCGAAGGTTACCCGGGCCTCACGCAACTTCTCCTGCAACTGATCGACGGTGGCGATCGGGAAGAATTCATCCTGCGTAGCCCAGTGCGCCTGCAGCGGCGCCTTGATCTTGGTCGCATCGATGTATTCCAGCGGCGGGCAGCCGTACCAGACGACGGCGGCGTCGATCTCTGGGGTCATGCAGACGGCCAGCAGCGTCAGCGCGCCTCCCATGCAGAACCCGGTTACGCCGACCTTGCCGCTGCGCGTCTTTAGAAACTGCACGGCACCACGGATATCCTGCGACGCCGCATCGCCGAAGTTCAGACCCGTCATCAGATGATGTGCCTCCTGCGCCTCGACCGTGGACTTGCCGCGGTAGAGGTCGGGCACGAGAGCGATGTAACCCGCACTCGCCAGTCGGTCGGCCACGCCGCGGATTTGCCCGTTAACCCCCCACCACTCCTGGATGACGACGATGGCCGCAGCACCCTGAGGTACCCGGGGCTCGGCCAGATAACCCTGAACAATCTGTCCGTCCGGACGCTTGAAGGGGACTGTCGTTCCCATTGCGAGATTCCTCGATTTGAATGCAGATCGATACGTGCCACAACGTGCAGGGGGCCGAAGCAGGTGCCTGACTGCAAGTTGGCTTGCGCAATTCTACCGCCGCTGGTGCTGGCTAAGGGAGAAGCTAGTGCCTGCCTTACTCGATCAAGTAGCCTGATCAATACGGATCTCATTGCTGCCGGATGAGGAGCTTGCCGGTTTTTGCGAACTCGGCTACAAGCCTCGCAGACGAGAACGGCGGTATTGGGATTTTACCGGGCCCCCGCAGCGGTCAGGCCTCCGGTTCGTCAAGACGTTCTTCCTGCATTGACAGATACCGGAGAGACTCCATGCGCCTTGCCGCACTCATCGTAGCCGCCGTCGCGGCCTTGTCTCTCAGCCGCTCTGCACAGGCAGAAGCGATCGTGGTAACGGCCGCACGCATGGTGGATGTGCTGGCGGGCCGCGAGGTCGAGCGACCCCAGATCGTCATCATCGACGGTCGGATCACGAGTGTGGGTCGTCAGGGTGATCCGGTCCCCACCGATGCCAGAAAGCTCGATCTCGGTGACCGCACCCTGCTCCCGGGATTGATCGACATGCACGTTCATCTGACGCTCGATCCTCTGTTCAGCGGCTACCGCAGGCTCGAGTTCACGGACAGTTTCTGGATGGCCGTAGGTGTTGCCAATGCGCGCAAGACCCTCGAGGCTGGTTTCACAACCGTTCGCAATGTCGGCTCCCGCAACTATGACGATGTGGGCCTCAAGCAGGCTATCGAGAGGGGCTATGTCGTCGGACCGCGAATCGTGCCGGCTACCTACGCGATCGGCTCCACCGGCGGGCATTGCGATGCCACGCAGTTCCCACCGTCCATCACGACGCCGAGCACGCAGATCGCGAACTCCCCGGATGAATATCGCGCGCTCGTGCGCAAGGTCCACAAGTACGGTGCGGAGCTCATCAAGGTGTGTATGACTGGCGGTGTGCTGTCCAAAGGGGACAGCGTCGGTGCGCAACAGCTCTCCTTCGATGAAATCAAGTCAGTCGTGGATGAGGCACACCGGCTGGGTCTGCGCGTCGCCGTTCACGCGCACGGCACCGACGGCATCAATGACGCGTTGCGCGCCGGAGTCGACACCATCGAGCACGCGAGCCTTGCGAATGCCGAGAGCTTCAAGTGTATGCAGACTGGGATTATCCGACGCTCACAATCGAAGAAATGCGTGTCATCGTAGAGGAAGCGCACAAGGCCAAGCGCAAAGTAGCCGCGCACGCTACAACCGCGGAAGGCATCCGTAACGCACTGCTGGCGGGCGTCGATTCGATCGAGCATGGTCATGGCGTGGACAAAGCCGACCTAGAGCTCATGAAGGCGAAGGGCGTCTACCTCGTTCCTACCATGTCGGGCATGGACGCGAGCGTCGCTGCAAATTCCGCACGCTGGAGCTCACCGATAGCTCAGGCGCAATTGGAGGCAAAGCGCCAGTCGATGAGATTGGCGAAGCAGCTCGGGGTGAAGATTGCCGACGGTTCAGATGCGGAGAGCGCCCGGGCTCACGGCAGCAACGCGCGTGAGCTCGAGAGCATGGTGCGGCGCGGTTTTACCCCGCTGGAGGCCATTCGCGCAGCGACGATCTCCGCCGCCGACCTGATCGGTGCCGACGACGTTGGGACCTTGGAGGTAGGCCGGTACGCCGACCTGATCGCGGTCCAAGGCGACCCCCTGAACGACGTCACAGTGCTGCAGCGGGTCGCCTTCGTCATGAAGGGCGGCCAAATTGTGAGGAACGGACTCGCCGTAGCAGCGCAATGAGTCGTGGCAGCCCCTGGTATCAACTCCCATCCCGCTGCAGAGAAACCTGAACTCCATGAAAAATCTTTGTCGGTGCTTGGAGAGAACATGAAGCATGCGAGTATCCCGATGGTGATGGGTGCCCTGATGCTCCTCGTATCCTTGGCGCACGCAACGAGTGCCGTGGCGACAACAGCTGCAGCGAACACTGGTCCGGAAATCCAGGTCGAGGACGTCTACCGTTTCTATAAACTCTACGACACTACGGGTGGCCATCCGACGGCCGATCAGCTCCAGCACGACTATCTCGATCCGGGTTCGGACGGGCTGCACAACCTCGCCAAGGTGCGCAACGTTACCGCAGCGAGGATCGCCGACAACATCGCCAAGCACCCTGAGATCTATTCGGGTGCTAGGCAGTGCATGGCCGCTCTGCCGCGCGTGAGTCAGCGCGTGGCGGTCGCGCTGAGAAAATTAGGCCGTCTCTATCCGGAAGCACGCTTTCCGCCGGTGACGATCGCCGTGGGCCGGGGGAAGCCCGTGGGCATTGGAAGCGCCGCCACCGGACTGCAGATCGGCCTCGAGGCGTTGTGCGCAGTGAAATGGGACAATCTGGATGTCGAGGAGCGGTTCGTGCACGTGATTGCCCACGAATATATACACGTCCAGCAGTTCCCGGCTCTCAATGATGATGAGCACCCGACGCTGCTCGAGAGGTCCCTGATGGAAGGCGCTGCGGAATTCGGCGCCGAGCTGATCTCGGGTCAGCCCGCTGAGGTCGCGAGCCCGGAGTTGAAGGCGTCGACCCAAGGACATGAAAAGGATATCGAGAGCGCCTTCGTCGCCGATGAGGACCAGACCGATCTGTCCAAATGGCTCGACAACTCGACCTTGGAAAAGCAGGGCGACCTCGGCTACTGGGTCGGATATCGCATCGTCAAGTCCTACTACCAGCATGCCGCGGACAAGCGTCGGGCTCTGCGCGAAATCATAGAGATCACCGACCCGAAGGCGTTCCTGGCCAAGAGCGGCTGGTATGCGGGAATCGTGCTGCAGTAGAAGAGCAGAGAATGCCGGCCGGCCGACGCACGAGCTGGCGTGCTCGGCAGCCGACGCAGCCCGCGGCCAGGTGAGCATCAAGAAGTGCCGGCGCCCGCGCCCGTGCTCCGGGATGGACAACCCGGCTTCGGCACATGCACTACCAACTGCGCCGCGAGGATGCCGTATCCATGACGGATCCGAGTTACCGTTAGCGCGGCGTCGGCGTCGACCCGGGTCGGTAGTATTCCGCCACGACCCGATCTAGTTCGGGGTTCGGCGCCGCACGACTGTGAATGAAGACAAGGGGCAAGGGTCCGTTCATCACCACGTTGAGACGGCTCATGGTGGCGCGGTCCACTTGCTGCGGACGGAAGGACACCTGGCTAGTGCGCACAACCGGTATACCCTGTGCCCCTAATTCCTTAGCCAGGCGGTCAGCCTGCTGCGCGGCGGCATGCGGGCAATTCTGCGCGGCGACCACATAGATCTTGTCCGAATCCTGATCGACAGGGCGCGGCACATCGACGAAGCCGTTGGCATCGGAGCTGGCCAATGCATCCTGCAAAGCGCGTGCGGCCTGGTGCTGACTGTACATTTGGTAGCCGCCCCAGGTGGCTGCGACGAGGGCGAGTGAGACCAGAGACTTCATGAGATCTTTTCGGGGGAAGGCCTGTATAGACCTCCATAGTCTCGAACGGGAAAGCCTTGCGGGGTAACTTGCGTCTCGTTCCCGGCGACCCGTGCATACCCCCGCAGAAGTTGGGAGCAAAAACTTCGACGTGCGTCACTGTCGACCCGGATTGACCCGTCGGCGCCAGACTTGCTCGCCAACGCCTCAGATAACCGAGAACGTTCGCCATGCTCCACAAGGCCGCTGGAAGTGCATTCTCACTTCCACTGCGTAGATGCTCGTTGCGGAAATGAACCAATGTCATAGCGTAAACGTGGCTTCGCAGGAATTGACTCAGCGAAGAGCTCGCGCCTAGACTCAACTCACAGAGGCGCTCTCGCATGTCTCGCCATCCTTCTCTGTCATCTGCGAATCGAATGACCAAGCGCTTGGGTGGCAGTCCATAGTTGTCTAACACCGAAAAGGTATAGCTGCGCTTGCTGCGGAGTCTTGCGGCCATACAAGGCCTCTGGAGCCGACCATGAAGCATCTCAAGATCGCTGCCTCGATCGTCAATCTTGCCATCCTGATTTCTTGCAGCAGCGCACCCCCAGCCCCGACGGGCCCGAGAAACGCCCCTGCTGCGGCCGTTGGACGGCCCATGCTGGCCCCAAACTGTCCCGACGCGGTGGTTAATGGCCAAGCTGCGACGACGGGTGCGGTTAGCCTGCGGCAGCGTCTGAAACTTGCAATCCACCTGCCGCTACGCAATCAGGCAGACCTCACACGGTTATTGCACGACCTTTACGACCCGAAGAGTCCAAACTTTCACAAATACATGAGCGTGTCCGGGTTCACCGCACGCTTTGGCCCGACGGCGGCGGACTATAACAAGGTGGTTGCCTGGGCGAAGGCGAACGGCCTCAACGTGACCGCCACGACGCCAAACCGGCGACTGGTCGCTGTCGAGGGCTCGGTGGAGACGGTCAACCGGGCCTTCCACGTAAAAGTGAACAATTACCGGCATCCGACCGGGGGGCGAACCTTTTATTCACCAGACCGCGAGCCCACCGCCGTTGGACTGAGTGTCCCGCTGCTGCAGATCACCGGCATGAACAACTATGTTCTGCCGCATCCGATGCTACGGCACAGCGCATTAGCGGCGAACGTCGCCGGCTCCGGACCCTCCGGTGAGTATCTGCCAAGCGACATGCGTGCCGCCTACTATGGTAATGGTCCGCTCACCGGCGCCGGCCAATCGATCGGCATCTTTTCGTTTGACGGATATCTGGCAAGCGACGTGCAGCTTTACTACTCGACGACTGGCATGTCCTCAAGCGTACCCATCACGAACGTATTGGTCGGCGGATTCAGCGGCGCCTGCACCGGGGTGAGTTCGCCCACGAGTTCCACCTGTGATGACGGCGAGCAGGTGCTCGATATCGTGAACGCGATCGGCATGGCACCGGGGATCACGCAGATTCTTTTCTATGAAGGCTCGAGCAACACCGAGATCCTCAATCAGATGGCGACCGACAACATCGCCAAGGTGCTCAGTTCCTCGTGGGGCTGGAATCCGGCGGATGCAGCGAGTGACGATCCGATATTCCAGGAGTTTGCGGCACAAGGCCAGTCTTTCGTCAGCGCGAGCGGCGATGACGGCGAGTTCAATAGCTCGACCTATTACTTTCCCGCAGTTGATCCGTACGTCACCCAGGTCGGTGGCACCGAGTTGACGACGACGGGTCCGGGCGGGGCGTGGTCGGCAGAAACCGGCTGGCCGCAAAGCGGCGGTGGCTATGTGAGCGGCACGTCGATTCCCAGCTGGCAGCAACTCACGGGCGTCATCAATTCGTCGAATCAGGGCTCGACGACCTTGCGCAATTCTCCGGATGTTGCGGCGGAAGCGAATTTCGACAATCCCACCGTGATCAATGGCAGTTTCGTCACCGGCTACGGCGGCACGAGCTTTGCCGCGCCACGCTGGGCAGGTTTTCTGGCCCTGGTCAATCAGCAATCCGTGGCGAACGGAAAAGGCACTGTGGGCTTGGTCAATCCCGCACTCTACAACCTCGGCATCAGCTCGAACTACTCCAGCGCATTGCACGACATCACCAGCGGCAGCAATCCAGCTACGCAGGGCGACGGCAGCGGGTTCAACGCGGTCCCCGGCTACGACCTGGTGACCGGTTGGGGTAGCCCTGCCGGGGTGAGTTTGATCAATCAGCTGGCAGGTACCAGCGCGAACCAACGAGTGCCGGCCACGCACTGACGGGAAGGTACTGTGCACCGTAAACATGAACTGCTCGCCATATTTGTCGCAGCGACTCTGTTCGGTGCCCCGGCCACGCATCCGGCGCTGCCGGCGGCATCAGTCGATGTGGCCGCCGCGGACAACGCGTTCGGCTTCCGCTTACTCAACGCAGTCCAAAAGACCATCCCAAGCAGCAACGTCGTTCTCTCGCCGGTAAGTGCAGCGCTGGATCTATCGATGGCGCTCAATGGCGCAAGCGGTCAGACGAGACAAGAAATGCTCGCCGCGCTCTCGCTCAGCGGGTGGGAACTCGCTGCACTCAACACGGCCAACGCGCAGCTGATCAAAGTCATCCGCACACCGGCCAACAGCATCACGTTGTCAGTGGCGGATTCGTTGTGGGTCGACAGTCGTCGCGCGACGCTTCGGCCCGACTACGTCAAGGAGATGCAGGCATCGTACGATGCCGAAATGACCAATCTTGATTTTTCCGACCCGAGTGCTGCGACTCGGATCAACAGCTGGGCGTCCAAAGAAACGCAGGGCAGGATCCCCAAGGTAATCGAGCGGATCAACCCAGCCGATCTCGCGCTGCTCCTCAACGCGGTGTATTTCAAGGGACAATGGACGCACAAGTTTGACAAGGCGCAGACGCAGCAAGCCGACTTTACGCTCGCCGGCGGCTCCGTCAAACAAGTCCCGCGCATGGCGCAATCGGGACACTTCGACTACTTCGAAACACGCCAGATGCAGGCGATCCGCCTGCCCTTCGGCGAGGGGAAACTTGTCATGGAGGTACTCCTGCCGGCGAAATCATCAAGCCTGGGCGCGTTGGAAGCGCAGCTTACGCCCGAGCACTGGACGGCCTGGCAAGCGCAATATGTGTCGCGCTCCGGGCGAATTGAGCTGCCACGCTTCGAGCTGAAATCCAATTATCCCTTGAATCGAGCGCTGCAAGCCCTCGGTATGAGGCGCGCTTTCCAACCAGATGGTGCGCAATTAACGGGCATGTTCTCATCCGGACCGGGGCAACCGCGCGCCGCGCGCTTCTTCATTTCGTCGGTGCTGCAATCGACCTACTGGAAGGTGGACGAGGAAGGCTCCGAAGCCGCCGCGGTTACGACCGCCGGCGTAAGGGCCGCAGCCGTGCGCCTGGTGCCACCGTTTCAGATGATTGTCGACCGTCCGTTTTTCTGTGCGATCGAAGACCGGCGCAGCGGCGCGCTGCTGTTCGTTGGAGCCATCTACGATCCAGAGTCCTGAGGGCGAATCGGCCGTCTCGCGGCCGCGCAGATATCGTTCCCGTGCGCCTTGTAGGCAAGACGAGTAACGGAGCTGGCTACAAGGCGTAACCCGGAACTTTGCTGACTCAGGGCAAGTGGCCAATGCAGCGATGGCCGTGCGCCAGCCTGGCGGCATTCCCCTGCCACGTGCGCACGCGTGATTTGCCGAGCTCAGCAACGTGAGCGCATGCTTGGCACGAGCACCATGTATGGCAACAGAAAAAGACCGCCCGCCGCTGCCGACCGAGATCTCACCCCAACACGACCCCTCGGACGGCTCGGTGCAGGCGCACGCGGTTGCCAGCGGGGAGCGCCTCGCGATCGCTGAGCGGCTTTCCGGCCGCTACCGCATCGAGCGCGAGCTCGATGCGGGCGGCATGGGGGTGGTGTACCTGGTCACCGATGAGCAGGTCGCCGGCGAGGTCTTCGCGATCAAGCTGCTGAAGGAAGGCCTCGAGCCCGAGACGCTCAGTCTTCTGCGCGAGGAGGTCCGCAAGACCCGAAAGCTCAGCCATCCGAATATCGTGGATGTGCATTCGGTGAATGTGGATGGCAGGCAGCTCTACGTGCTGATGGAGTATCTCGAAGGCAAGTCACTCAATGCGCTGCTGGATGAGGACTTTGGCCGCGGCATGCCTGTGAACCGTGCCTGGCCGATCATCGAGGATGTCGGAGCGGCGCTCGGCTACGCGCACGACCACAGCATCATTCACAGTGATTTGAAGCCCGCGAACGTCTTCGTGACGAACTCGGGGCGGACGAAGCTGCTCGACTTCGGGATTGCGCGGGTCTCGCGCGGTCCGCTCTTGCAAAAGCGCTCGGGGCCGCTCGCGCTCACCCAGGCCTATGCCAGCTGCGAGATGCTGGAGGGGAAGGATGCGCACCGGCGCGATGACATTTATTCCTTCGCCTGCGTGATCTACGAGATGCTGAGCGGGGAGCGACCGTTTGGTGAGCGCACCGCGCTCGAGGCTCGCGAAGCGGGTGCTCAGATGCCGCCGCTCGGTGTGCTGTCGCGTGGACAGAACGCAGCGCTGGCCCAGGGGCTGGCCTTCGACCGCGAAGCGCGCACCGCATCGGTGGAGCAGCTCCTCGCGGGGCTCGTGGACAAAGCACCCCGCGGTCGCCAGAAAGCAGTTATCGCAGCGGCCATCATCGCTGGAGTGGCTGCTTTGGGCTTTACTTACATGGCCCTCGACAAGCTCTGGATCTCCAGCCACTCCGTCGTGGTTCAGTCCGTGCCCCCGGGCGCTCAAGTGGCGGTGGTGGCTCCGAAGTCCATCGCCGTGCTGCCCTTACTGGATCTGAGTACCGGGCACGAGCAGCAGTATTTTGCCGACGGCCTCACGGCGGCGCTGATCGATCGGCTGACGCTGTTCCCCGGGCTGTCAGTGACCGGACAGACCTCGAGTTTCGCGGTGAAGGACAGCAAGGAGGACGCGCCGACGCTTGCGCGACGGCTGCGGGTTGAATACCTCCTGGAAGGTACGCTGCGCGGGTCCTCCGAGCAGCTGCGCGTCAGCACCCGGTTGATCCGCGCCGCGGACGGCTTCGAGCTGTGGTCGCAGGTCTTTGAGCGCAGCGGCGGAGAGATCCT
>Ga0302324_100015563_pt1 | contig 15253 bp, 11 predicted proteins | sample Palsa_T0_1_FD_201949 | JGI IMG/M metagenome (GOLD analysis project Ga0302324, IMG submission 201949) | Peat permafrost microbial communities from Stordalen Mire near Abisko, Sweden - Palsa_T0_1 | ecosystem: Environmental > Terrestrial > Soil > Palsa > Peat permafrost | place: Sweden: Abisko...
CAGCCGCAACCCGCGGGCACTACCCCGCCGAGTTTCGCGCTTCCGATTCCAGCCAATCTGCAACCCGGCTCCTATAGCATCACTGCGCTGGGTTACGGCCCGAACAGTTCGATCGTCGCGCAGTCGCGCGTCCTCATTCAGATCGAAAATCCGTCGGCGCTCATCAACCTGATCACGCCTTCGGACACTCTCACCTTCGAGGCGATCGGCGAACGGCTGCCACTTCAGATTCAAGGGACTGCGAATGGAGGCGCGCCGATCGATCTATCGCAGTCGCCGCAAGCGTCGTTCACCTCTTCGAATCTTACAGTCGGCGCGGTGGATAGCACCGGGATGGTAACTGCGATGGGTCCCGGTAGCACTAACATCAACGTGAGTCTCGCCGGTGGTGGCAATGCCGCGATACCTATCCACGTCCTGCCGCCCGCCATTGTTCCTTCCGCCAGGTCGATCGCGCTCGGCGATCAGCCGATGGGCGCTACGGGGGCCAGCACTTCGTTCACCGTCACGAACATGCTGAGTTACCCGCTCAACATAATATCGGTGCAGGCGTCGCCGGGCATTCTGCTTTCCGACGAATGCGTAAGTTCGTCGCCAATTCCAGCCGGCAACTCATGTACGGTAGGACTCAATTTCCAGCCGCTCGCTCAAGGCGTTTACACTGGCTTCGTCAGCATTTCCAACAGCGCTGTGATTGCGCCGACTCGCGTGGCGCTCAGTGGTCTTGGGACGCCCTCGCCCGGTGCGAGCGCGATCATCAAGCCGCGCAAGTTGGACTTCGGCACCGTGCATCCGGATCATAGCAGCGAAGCCAGCTTCACCATCCGCAACACCGGCTCGGCGAGCTTGAACGTTTACATAGCGTCGGCTTCTGTCGGGAGTTTCTCGGTAATCAACCGAACGGGACTCTTCACTGTAGCAGCCGGTCACAAGCATGACGTCGCGCTGACCTTCAGCCCCACCGAACCGCCCGCACGCAAAGGCGCCGTTACGCGAGTATCGGCCACACTGAACCTTACCACCAACGATCCGCTACACCCGTCGTTCCTGATAATGCTGAGCGGCAAGGTGAAGTAAGCGATCTATTTCGCGGGCGTTGGCTGGTAGAGACTGGGGAAGTCCTTCTGCAGTGCCTCCAGCTTCGGCAGATCGTTGAAGACAATGTAGGGCTGATCCGGATGCAGCTCCAGGTAGTTCTGATGGTAGTCCTCGGCCGGGTAGAACCCCGTCAACGGAACTACTTTCGTGACGATAGGATCGGAGAAGGCGTGCTTCTGCTCGAGCTGCGCGATGTAGTCATCGGCCATCTTTTTCTGAGCGTCGTTTTCATAGAAGATCGAAGAACGATATTGAGTTCCGCTATCAGGCCCCTGATGATTCAGCTCGGTCGGATCGTGCGCCACGAAAAAAAATACCTTCAACAGATCGTCATAAGAGACCTTCGTCGGGTCATAGGTAACCTGCACCGACTCGGCATGTCCCGTAGTTCCCGTGCTGACGGTTTCATACTGTGCCGTGTTTGCCGCTCCGCCCGCATAGCCAGAGACAACATTGTCCACGCCCTTCACATGCTTGAAGACCGCATCGACGCCCCAGAAACAACCGCCCGAAAAAACCGCCTGCTTACTGTCGTTGCCGGCAGCCTGCGCCAAAGCGTCATTGGACTTCAGACCGAATAAAACCCCTACGGTCATTAACAGCGTCAATATAAACTTCATTCGCGATGTCATCGTCGTCATCTCTCCACTCATACATAATAACAACGACGGAGCCTCGCGTCTGGTTCCGCCAGGCTGGCTGAAATCTGACCTTCCCCCTCAACCTTGAGCAAGATCCACCGATGCGATTCGCGCCCATCCTCCTATCCCTCGTCACCCTCGTCTCCACCGGCCTCGGCGGCACCGCCGCCATCCGCATGCGCGACCGGCTTCACCTGCTGCTCGGCTTCAGCTCCGGCGCCGTGCTGGCAGTCGCCCTGTTCGACATCCTGCCCGAGGTCTTCGCGTTTCCCAACGGCGCGTCATACATGCCCGTCACCGCGCTCGGCTTCCTCGCCTTCTTCGGACTCGAGCGCTACACCGCGATGCATCGGGCGCGCGAACATACTCACGTCGTCGGCGCGCATGAGCCGGAGCTTGGCGTAATGTCGGCGGCAGGGCTGGCCTTCCACAGCTTCCTCGACGGCGTTGCAATAGGAGTCGGCTTTCAGATGAGCGCGGCGATCGGACTTCTGATTGCCTTTGGCATCATCGCGCATGACTTCAGCGACGGACTGAACACGGTGACCGTAGTTCTCGCACACGGAAACTCGCCAAGGCGCGCGGTCAACTGGCTGATCATCGACATGCTGACGCCCGTTCTCGGCGCGGCCTCGACGCTGCTGTTCAACCTCAACGGCCTCCTGCCGTGGCTGCTTGCATTTTTCGCCGGCTCTTTCCTTTATATCGGCGCCTCGGATCTGCTGCCTGAAGCGCGCGAGCACGACTCACCGATGGTTGCGGTCGCGACCTGCGCGGGGATGTTTGCCATCTTTCTGATCACCCGTCTGCTGCGCGGATAGGTCAGCGAGCGTGACCTCAATCGAGAAGCTCGCGACCGATGCGCGCGTTATCGTGCGCAGTCGGGCCCCGATCGATCCGCGCGGACGATGTGTCGTGTACCGAATGCGGCGGGCGCAGCGGGCGCTCGACAATCCTGCTCTGAACACCGCGATTGCCGCCGCGAATGCGCTCGGGCAGCCAGTCGTCGTTTTCTTCGGCCTGCTCGCACGTCATCCGATTGCGAACCTCCGCCACTACAGCTTCATGCTCGAAGGGCTCGCAGAAACAGCGGAGAAGTTCGCGCACCGAAGATGTGGCTTCATCCTGCGAATCTGCGACGGCGCCAATTCGGCGAATGAGTTCGCAGGATTCTGCAATGAGGTGATCCCTTCGCTCGTCATCTGCGACGAGGATCCAGCACGTCGCAATGTAAACTGGGAACGGGAAGCGATCCTCTATCCTTCGGCCCCGCTATGGAGCGTCGACGCTGATGTGATCGTCCCTTCTATTCTGCTCGAAAAAGAACAATTCGCTGCGCGCACGATACGCCCGCGGATTCAGAAGCGCCTGCCGGAGTTCCTTAAGCCGATCGGCAACCCCTCGGCGCGTGTGCCTTGGACGTCCCATCGAAAACTCAAGTCGCTCGATCTCTCGCCAGCTCTGATCGACCGCCGCCTTCATATCGATCGCTCTGTGAGTTCTGTAGCTGCGTTTCACGGCGGCACCGATGCGGCGCTGGCCGCGTTGCGTCGATTCGTTCGCGAACGCCTGCCCACTTACGCATCCGATCGCAACCGCCCGGAAATCGATGGGACCAGCCAGCTCTCGCCCTATCTTCATTTCGGCCAGATCGGACCTCATACCCTGGCTCTTGCGATTCGAGACGCTGCGGCGCCAGCACGCGATTGCGAAGCGTTTCTCGAGGAGCTGATCGTGCGGCGGGAGCTGGCCGTTAATTTCGTGCGCTACAATCCGCGTTTCAAGACGCTCGCAAGCGTCGAGCCCTGGGCGCATCGCAGCATAGGCGAACACGTTCGCGACGCGCGCACATACCTGTACACCGAAAGACAACTCGACAACGCGGAAACGCATGACGTGCTGTGGAACGCAGCGCAGCGGCAGATGGTCAGCTCGGGATGGATGCACGGCTACATGCGAATGTACTGGGCCAAGAAAATTCTTGAGTGGAGTCCCAGCGCCGCCGAGGCATACGATATCTGTGTGCGCATGAACGATCGTTATGAACTCGACGGCCGCGACCCCAACGGCTACGCCGGCATCGCCTGGGCGATTGGCGGCAAGCACGATCGCGCGTGGGGACCGGATCGCCCGGTCTACGGAAAAATCCGCTACATGTCCTTCGCCAGCACCTCGCGCAAATTCGACAGCCGCGCCTACATCGAAAAATGGAACCCGTAGCACCGGCTAAAGCTCTCTACGCGGGCGACGACGAAAGGCCGATCCGAATCGGCGTCTCGTCATGCTTGCTCGGCGAACAGGTGCGTTTCGACGGCGGTCACAAGCGCAGCGACTTCCTCACCGATACGTTGGGCACTTTCGTCGAGTTCGTTCCCGTCTGTCCCGAATTGGAGATTGGCCTCGGCGTGCCACGGGAGAGTATCCGCCTGGTCCGCGACGCAAGTGATGCAGGCTCGATTCGGCTGGTAGGCAACAAAACCGGCGTCGATCACACGTACAAGATGAATGCCTACGCGGAACGCCGTACCGCCGCGCTTGGCCGCGAGGAACTTTGCGGCTACGTGCTGAAGAAGGACTCGCCGAGTTGTGGGATGGAGCGGGTGCGCATCTACGATCCGTCCGGGATGCCTACACGCAACGGCGTCGGCCTGTACGCCGCAACCTTGATGCGCAGATTTCCCAGCCTGCCGGTCGAGGAGGAAGGACGGCTCAACGATCCGCATCTGCGAGAGAACTTCGTCGAGCGGGTTTTTGCCTATCGCCGCCTTCGATCATTTTTCTCGCCGCGATGGACGCTCGGCGGCCTCGTTCAGTTTCACACGGTGCATAAGCTCGTTCTGATGGCGCATTCGCCGAAAGTGTACGCCGAGCTGGGCCGCTTTGTTGCCAACGCGAAGCAAATGTCGCGCGAAAAGATCCGCGAAGATTACGAGCTGGCGTTCATGGACGCGCTCAAAAAGCTCGCCACCACGGCCCGTCACACTAACGTCCTGCATCATATGCTCGGTTATTTGCGCGAACATCTCGATTCGACGGCCCGCGGCGAACTGGTTTCCTTAATTGACGACTATCGCCAAGGCCTGGTTCCGCTGGTCGTGCCCATCACGTTGTTTCGGCATTACGTGCGCGAGTTCGACCTCAGCTACCTGCGCGGCCAGGTTTACCTCGAGCCGCATCCGAAGGAGTTGATGCTGCGCAACCACGTGTGATGTGCGGATGACAGATTCAGCATCAGAAGGGTCCTTCGTGCTGCTCACGGGCGCATCCGGATATGTCGGCGGGCGACTGCTGAAGGCGCTCGAGAATGCCGGCGTTCGGCTGCGATGCGCGGCGCGACGGCCCGAGTACCTGCGGCCGCGCGTGAGCGCTCAAACTGAAATCGTGCGGGGCGATGTACTTGATAGCGCAAGTCTTCAGACGGCGCTGCACAACGTTTCGACCGCCTACTACCTGGTTCATTCCATGGGGTCGGCCGGGTCGTTCGAGGAGAAGGACCGCGAGGGCGCGCGCAATTTCGCGGCCGCGGCGCGTGCGGCAGGCCTGCGACGCATCATCTATCTCGGCGGTCTCGGTGACAGCGGTGGCGATCTCTCGACGCATCTGCGAAGCCGCCACGAAGTCGGAGAGTTGCTCCGCCAATCAGGCGTGCAGGTGATCGAGTTCCGCGCCTCGATAGTAATCGGATCCGGCAGCCTGTCGTTCGAGATGGTTCGCGCGCTGGCGGAACGACTGCCGGTCATGATCACGCCAAAATGGGTTGCGGTGAAAGCGCAGCCGATAGCTATCGGCGACCTGATCGATTACCTGGTTGCGGCGCTCAACCTCGAGGTCGAAGGGAATCCAGTCTACGAAATCGGCGGCGCGGATATCGTGTCCTACGGCGATATCCTGCATGAATACTCGCGCCAGCGCGGGTTGCGCCGCCGGATGATTGCAGTGCCTGTGCTCACGCCGCGGCTCTCGAGCCTGTGGCTCGGACTGGTGACGCCGCTGTATGCGCGCGTCGGCCGTAAGCTTATCGACAGCATGATCCATCCGACGGTGGTGCGCGACCACGCCGCGCTAGCGGTTTTTTCGATTCGGCCAAGCGCAATGCGCGAGGCGATCGCGCTTGCGCTGCGCGATGAAGACAGCGGATACCGCGGCACTCGATGGTCCGACGCGTTGTCAGCTGCAGGCGAGCCGCGCGACTGGGGCGGTGCGAGATTCGGCAACCGGCTGGTCGATTCGCGAGTGATGCATGTCGATGTATCGCCCGAACGCGCCTTCGCGCCGATAGCGCGGATTGGCGGCGCGACCGGATGGTACTACGGCGAATGGCTGTGGCAGTTGCGCGGATTGTTGGATCTGCTGGCCGGCGGCGTCGGCATGCGACGTGGCAGGCGCGACCCTGACTCGCTGGAAGTAGGCGAGGCGGTGGATTGCTGGCGCGTCGAGACGTTCGATCCTCCGCATCAGCTTCGGCTCGCAGCGGAGATGCGTTTGCCGGGGCGCGCGTGGCTGGACTTCGAGGTTGAAGCGGAAGTCAGCGGCTCAAGAATCCGGCAGACGGCGATATTCGATCCGGTCGGGCTGCCCGGGCTGGCGTATTGGTATGGAATTTTTCCGCTGCATCAATTGGTGTTCGCGGGAATGCTGCGCGGAATCGCGCGCGCGGCCGTAGATGTTGAGGGGCCACGCAAAAAGATGGTTATCGATCCAGGGTAACTTAACCCCTAAATCTTTCCCTTGAGGTAAGAGGAAGCGGATACCTCGGCTGGGTGGGGATGGACTGGGTTGTTTTTTAGCCAGAGTTTCAGGGCTTGCCAGTGAATTGCGCTGATTACCTTAGCTGTCATCAATGGATACCGGGCTAACACTCTTGCCAGATTCAGGCTGGTGATTTCGCGCCGCCGCAGCAACATCGTGGCGTCGAAGACTGTGTCGCTGCCTTCGTGATTTTCCATATGGATGGCAAAAGTGGCGGCGGGATCGGTGAAGCGCCAGTCATAGGTCTGGTTCATTCCGTGGAATGGCGAGACGTGGAATTCCTTGGCGAAGCGAAAATGTTTCTTTTCGCCATGAGCCACGCTCTCACGCGAGTCCAGGACGTAGGTATGCTGCTCGTTCCATGGAGTGTTGTTCACTTCGGCTACGATAGTGGAAACCTTTGCGTCATCCTGGTCGTGAACAAAATAGAAACTGACGGGATTGAAGCAGTAGCCGAAGTAGCGCAGATGGGTCATCAGATGGATCGAACCTGAAGGCCTGCGGCCGGTCGATCGTTCCACCAGATCGCGCACGGCAACGTCGAGTGGGACGTCGGCGGGACCAAGATGATCTTCCCGTTTGAAGCGTGCGAGCGCGGGACGGCGCACCGACCACAGCAATCGCCGTTCGAACAATGACGGCAACTCGGCCAGGTCGAGATACATCATGAAGAGCCGGTAGCTGAAGGCGTGCGCGACGGGACGATAGCGCCGATGGCGCACGTAGCCTTCGTAAATTGCGCTGTTCACTAGCTGGCGATCTCCATCGGCCATCGGGATTGATCGCGCATCGCGTTTGCCTGCGCCTGGCGGGAATTTAGAGCGGCAGCATCGCGAATCATCGCGCAAATGCGCAGCGCGCTCTTAACGCCGTCTTCGTGAAAACCGTATCCCCAATAGGCGCCGCAGTAGTAGGTGCGATTCACGCCGTTGACTTCGGCGTGGCGCTTCTGCGCTGCGATCGCCTTCGCATCGTAAACGGGATGCTCGTAGTTGATGCGCTTGATGATCTTCGATGGGTCGATGGAGTCCGAATGGTTGAGCGTGACGCAGAAATTCACCGGCGCGTCGATTCGCTGGAGGACGTTCATGTTGTAGGTGATCGCCACGCGCTGATCTTCTGCGCTGATCAAATGATAGTTCCACGCGGCCCGCGCCCGGCGGGTTCGCGGGAGGACCGAGTCGTCGGTATGCAATACGGTGGCGTTGCTCTGGGTGCGGAAGCTGCCAAGAATTTCGCGCTCGATCGGCGAGGGATCAGCGAGCATCCTGAGCGCATGATCGCCATGTGACGCGATCACGATACTATCGAACCGCTCCCACGCTCCTCGCGTTTTCACTTCTACCGAGTTAGCCGTGCGCCGAATTGAATCGACCCGCGTATTCAGCTTGATGCGATCTCGAAACGGCGCGGTCAGTTTCTCGACGTAACGGGCGGATCCGCCGCTGATGACGCGCCATTGCGGACGGTCTTTCATCTGCAGGAGGCCGTGATTGTGAAAAAAGCGCAGAAACAGTGCCGCCGGAAAATCGAACATCGCGCTCGGGTCCGTGGACCAGATGGCGGATCCCAACGGCATGATATGGCGTTTGATGAACTCGCCGGAGTAGTGGTTTGATTCCAGATACTCGCCGAGCGACGGTCCCGTCGAATTTTCAACCGCAAGCAGACGCGGCGCCTCGCGATAGAAGCGCAGAATGTCCGACAGCATCCGGTGAAAAGACGGCCGCAACAGATTGCGGCGCTGCGCGAACGTCTTGTTGAGCGACGCGCCGTTGTACTCAATCCCGGTCGCCTCGCATCTCACGCTGAAACTCATCTCGGTCGGCTGCGAAGCCACCTCGAGCAGATCCATCAGGCGCACGAACTCGGGATAGGTCTGGTCGTTGAATACGATGAAGCCGGTGTCGATTGAGTATTCGCGGCCGCCGTGAACGACGTCGATGGTGTTGGTATGGCCGCCGATGTAGTCAGCCCCCTCGAACACCGTGATGTCGTGACGGCGATGCAAGTGCCAGGCGGCCGTCATCCCGGCGATTCCAGTTCCGACGATTGCGATTTTCATTATTCTCCCGTGATTAGCGCGGCGATCCGGGTGTAGAGCGTCCCGGGCAACATCGCGGCGGCTTTGAATGGGATGCTGAGGCGGCGGGGAAAGTTGATCTCGGGCCGGCGCGCGGCCACGCCATCGACTATGATCCGCGCTGCGTCCTCGGCCGCGAGCAGAAACGGCATCGGGAAGTCGTTGCGATCGGTCAGCGGCGTTTTAACGAATCCAGGACAGACGACGGTTACCGAGATTGGCTCGCCGCGCAGGTCAAGGCGCAGCGATTCCATCAGGTAGCGAATGGCGGCCTTCGATGCGCCGTAGGCTTCGGCCCGCGGCAACGCGCCATACGCGACGACGCTGCTCATCCCGACGAGCTGCGCGTGCGTTGAGTTGCGCAGCACCGGCAGGACGGCCTCGATTCCGTTGGCCAGTCCGACGAAGTTGGTGCGCATCACGCGTTCGCACAGCGCGGCGTCGAACTCGCGCGCGTTGATGTATTCGCAAGTGCCGGCGTTGAGAAAGGCGATGTCGATACCGCCGAGCTGCGCCGCGATCTTGCGGGTCGCGTCCATATTCGCGCGGAGATCGGTGATGTCGAACGGGACGACCATCGGACGCGGCCCGCTGCATTCACGCGCGACCTGCTCGAGGACGGGGAGATTTCGCGCCGACAACGCCAGCACGCATCCGCGGCGCGCGAACTCGATCGCCACAGCGCGCCCGATTCCCGATGACGCGCCGGTAATCCAGACGCGCCGTGTTGAAAGTTGATGCTTCATTATTTTTAAGGGGAACGCTCCCGAACTGCCTCTCCCAGGCCGTTGTCACCAGGTAGCGGCGTGGCCCCGGCGCTCGGTACGGGGGGAGAGGCGGCCGATCGCCTCGTGACGAACTGGCGCCGGGTAGGTCTTGCACTGGTGTGACCACGCCGCTAAATGTGAGTGTAGTGCAAAATTATTTTACTAAGAAGAAACAAAAGAAGATCGTTTGCACCAGGCGAAAGAAAACACCGATTAATTTCTTAAGGTGAAAAACAAAGGACCCTGATGCTCTCCGAAACCCTTCAACATGGACTGCGCGACTACTCGATCGGCGAGAAAATTCGGGAATTGCGCCTGCGCAAGAAGATCGGCCTGGTCGAGCTCGCCAGTCATACCGGCTTGTCGCCCGGCCTAATCTCGAAGATTGAACGCGGGCGCCTGTTCCCGACCTTGCCGACGCTGCTGCGGGTAGCGCTCGTGTTCAGCGTGGGGCTTGGCTACTTTTTCGCCGACGATCGCAGCCGGCATATTTTCGCCGTGACGCGCAAGAAAGAGCGCAAGCGGTTTTCGATTCGGCCGGAGTCGAAAGAGGCGCCGCTGTTCTTCGAGTGCCTCGACTTCAATGCCATCGAACGCAAGTTCAACTCCTACCTCGCCGACTTTCCCGCCCGATCGAAGGGCAAGCCTTTTGCCCATGAGCATGACGGCGTCGAATTCATTCACGTGCTCAGTGGCAAGCTGGTGCTGACGATGCGCGACGAAGAGACCGTGCTGGAGGCGGGCGACTCGGTTTATTTCGATTCGACGGTGACGCACGGTTACCATCGCGGTGGATCGCGTCCGTGTACCGCCATCGTGACCGTCGCGCCGTAACAGTAGCCCGAGTCTCGGACGCAACCCCGAGGTTGGCGGCGCGCGGCGGACATATATACTGTCTGCCATCATGGAAAAAAAGCCGGCGCGGCTGCTCGTTGTCGTTCAGTTCATTGTTGCCCTCGCGATCTTCGGATGCGGTCATAAGGAAGAGGCGGCGCCGGAATCGATCCCTGTGACCGTGCAGTCGGTAGCTCTCGCCAGCGGCACGGTCGGCGGCGCGTATTCGGCGAATATCGTTGCCGACACGCAGGTCGATTTAGCGTTCAAGGTTAACGGCTACGTGCAATCGATCCTGCAGGTGAAGGGTGCCGACGGAAAGCCGCGCAACGTCCAGGCGGGCGACGCGGTGACGGCAGGCACGGTGCTCGCAGTGGTGAAGGATGACACTTACCGCAACACCCTGGTGAAATCGCAGGCCGAGCTGCAGAACTCGCGCGCCTCGCTCAGCAAGGCGAAGGCCGATTTCGCGCGCTACACCCATCTCCTGGAACAGAAAGTTGTGGCGAAGGCCGACTACGACGCGGTCAAACAACAGTACGAATCGGCGCAGGCGTCGGTCGGGGCCGCGCAGGCGACGGTGCAGCAGGCGCAGGTCGACCTCAACGACTGCAAACTGAAGTCGCCGATGAGCGGGCTCGTGCTGAATCGAACGATCGAAGTCGGCACCCTCGTCTCGCCCAACACCGTCGGTTTTCAGATTGGCGATACCAGCAAGGTGAAAGTCGTGTTCGGCGTGCCCGCGTCGATTGTCGGCGCCTTGAAGACCGGGACGGATCTTTCGATTACCACCGACGCTTTTCCCGGCGAGACTTTCAACGGCGCGATTACCAAGGTCGCGGCGGTCGCCGATCCCAACACTCACGTGTTCGACATCGAAGCGACCATTCCCAATGCGGACGCCCGCCTGCGCGTCGGCATGATTGCTGCCTTGCATCTGCCGGCCGGCGTGCAGGCAAAGAGCACGCTGGTCGTGCCGGCGCGCGCTATCGTGCGGCCGCCCGACGATCCCAAAGGCTACGCGGTGTACGTCGCCGACAAGGACGCGGACGGCAAGCTGGTCGCGACGCTGAAAAAAATCGAGATAGGTCCTGTCGTGGGCGACCAGGTCTCGGTTGAGTCGGGCCTGGACGCCGGCGCGCAGGTGATCGTCAGGGGCGCGGACATCGTCTTCAACGGCGCCAGCATCAACGTAGTTCCGTAGGCCCGGCCATGGCGCATCGACCCGACGCAGAAATAATCGCGACGACTCATAACACTGCGCGCTTCTTCACCGAGAACCGCCAGATTTCCTGGGTGGTCCTGCTGCTCGTGATCGCGTGGGGCATTTACGGTTATCAGAAAATGCCCAAGCGCAAGGATCCCGACATCCCGGTGAAAGAGGCGCAGGTCGTGTGCGCGTGGCCCGGGGTGAGCGCCGACCGCGTCGAGCAACTCGTCACGCGAAAAATCGAAGAGAAGCTCACAGAGGTCTCCGAGGTGCGCGCGCCTTCCGCCGAGGAATACTCGATCAAGTCGCTGACCCTCGACGGGCTGTCGGTCGTCAACGTGCAGATCGACTACAAGGTCAATGACACCAAGCCGGTCTTCAACGAGATGGACTTGAAGCTCAGGAGCATCACCGACCTGCCCAAAGGCGCGGGGCCGATCCAGTTTTTCAGCGGCTTCGGCGACACTGCCGCGCTGATGCTCACGGTGGCGAGTCCGAAGGAGAGCGAGGTTGCGATCTCACTGCGCGCCAGGGAGATCGCCGCCGCAATCAAAGCGGCGCGCAGCGGGATCGTCGACGCGTCGAAGCGCACGACCATAGTGGTTCCATTTCCGCTTGGTCTCGACGCGCCGAATATCGGCGAGAGCGTTCGCGAGACTCTCGGCCCATGCCTTTCCAACAGCGGTGCGCTCGGTGACATTCGCGCGATCGCGGGCAAGGGATTTGTCGGCCTCGACGGAATCGCCCACTCCGACGACGCGCTGCATCGGGCCTTCATGCAATGTGTTCAGGAAAAATACGGCTCTGCATCATTCGATCCTGATATCTGGCAACCGGTCGTGATTCGCAATCCCAACGAGGCGGAGGCGCGGCTCGACACGGTCGCGGGCGACAAGTACAGCTTCCGCGAGCTCGACGATTTCACCGATCTCATCAGGCGCGGGCTGACTGTAGTGCCGCAGGTATCGAAGATCCTGGTTTCGGGAGATCTGCCGCAATGGATCAACCTGGAATATTCGCAGTTCAAGCTGGCTGCCTACGGCATCATCCCGACTCAAATCTCGCAGGTGCTGGCCGCGCGAAATATCGTCTCGCCGGGAGGCTCAATCGAGACCAACGGCCGCAACCTGATCGTGCTGCCGTCGGGTGATTTCAAAACCGGGAAAGAAATCGGCGACGTTATCATCGGCAAGTCTGCCACTGGCACGCCGTTGTACCTGCGCGATCTCGTCACCATCACCCGCGGCTACCAGGACCCCGCGCGTTATCTGAATGCCTACACCGTGCCCGACGCGGCGGGATCATGGCAGACGCATCGCGCGATCACTATCGCGGTCCAGATGCGTTCGGGCGAACAGATCCACGACTTCGGCGAAAATGTAGATCGTCAGCTCGCCATTCTGCGCCAGCAGCTACCGCCCGATCTGATAATGGCGCGTACGTCGGATCAGCCGCGCCAGGTCGAGGAAAACGTCGAGCTGCTCAATCACGCGCTCGAAGAAGCAATCGTGCTGGTCGTCATCACGGCGCTTATCGGTTTCTGGGAATGGCGCTCGGCCCTCCTGATGGCGGTCTCGATCCCGCTGACACTGCTGATGACCTTCGGCTTCATGGACCTCGTGGGATGGGACATTCAGCAGGTCTCGATAGCGTCGCTGATAATCGCGCTAGGTCTGCTTATAGATGATCCGGTCGTAGCCGGCGACGCCATCAAGCGCGACCTCGACTCGGGTCATCCAAGAATCATCTCCGCGTGGCTCGGACCTACCAAGCTCGCGCGCGCGATCCTGTACGCGACTATCACCAACATCGTGGCCTATCTGCCGTTCGGCCTGCTCAGCGGCGATACCGGCAAGTTCATGATCTCGCTGCCTGTTGTGATGACCGCGTCGCTGATCGCGTCGCGGCTGGTCTCGATGACCTTTATCCCAATGCTGGGTTACTACTGGCTGCGCCCTGCGAAGAAAAAACCGCTGCCGATCGAACAGCAGCGAAGCCAAGGCTTCACCGGCTACTACTATCGCACCGGACATTGGTGCCTCGAGCATCGATGGCTGACCTTTGCCGCCTCGATCGTTTTCCTGGTCGTAGGCTTCAAGCTGGGCGCGTTGCTGAAGTCCGCGTTCTTTCCGACCGATCTTCAGTTCCTCTCGACAGTGGATATTTTTCTTCCCAACGACAGTGCGCTAAGTGAGACGACCGCGGCCGCGGCCAGAGCGCGCGAGATAATTCAGCAGCAGGCGCATGCTATCGACGTCGAGGACGCCAAAGGCGGCGAGGCCGGCCATCTGCTCAAATCGCTGACTACTTTCGTCGGCGGTGGCGGCCCGCGTTTCTGGTACTCACTGGCGCCCGAGACCAAGCAGGTCAACTACGCGCAGGTCATCGTCGAGATCGACGACAGGCGCGGAATGTCGCGGTTCGCGAGCATCCTGCAGCCCGCCTTGTCGGCCGCTATACCGGGCGCCTACGTCGACGTGCAGGAGTTGCAGACTAACGGCTCGAAGTATCCTATCGAGATTTTCGTCAACGGCCGCGCCGAGTCCACCAGCAGCGGCGAGACCGAGGACATCGAGACGCTGCGCAAACTCGCAGACAACGTCGAGGACATTCTGCGCTCCGTGCCGAGTGCGCGCCGGGTGCGTAACGATTGGTTCGGGCAGACGATGGTCGCGAGGCTCGAGATCGATCCCGATCGCGCCAACCTCGCCGGCGTCACGAACGAGGACGTCGCCGCTTCAACCACTGCCAGCTTGAGCGGGACGCGCGTCGCGACTCTCCTCGAAGGCGACAAACAAATTCCCGTCGTCGCAAGGCTCGAGCGCCGTGAGCGAGCGAGCGTGCAGGATCTGGAAAATCTCTACGTCTATCCCTCCAACGGCGGCCAGCCGATTCCACTTAAGTCAATTTCGACGGTCCGCTATGCGCTCGAGACTCAGCGTATCCGCCGTCGCGCCCACTTTCGCAGCATAACAGTCGCTGCTTTCACTGCCCCCGGCGTGCTGGCCTCGGAAGTCCTTAATGAAGCATTGCCCAAGCTCGAGCAACTGCAGGCCTCCGTTCCTATAGGCTACAGCATCGTTATCGGCGGCGAGTACGCCAAGCAGCAAACCGGCTTCGGAGAGCTGGGCGTCATCCTCATGATCTCGTGCCTGATGATCTACATCGCGCTTGTTATCCAATTCAACAGCGCTATCAAACCGGTACTGGTATTCGCCTGCGTGCCATACGGCGTGGTCGGCGCGCTGCTGGCGCTGCTCGTAATGGGCACGCCGTTTGGCTTCATGGCATTTCTCGGTATAGCCAGCCTCATAGGTGTCATAGTCAGCCACGTCATAGTGCTATTCGACTTTATCGAAGAAATGCATGAAAAGGGCGAACCCTTCATGGAAGCTGTGCTCGACGCGGGTATCGAAAGGCTGCGTCCCGTACTGATTACCGTCGGTGCCGCAGTACTCGCATTGGTGCCGCTTTCGATTCGCGGTGGTCCGTTGTGGGAGCCGCTATGTTACGCGCAGATAGGAGGTCTCAGCGTCGCCACTTTCATCGAACTGCTGCTGGTGCCGGTGCTATACGGAATATTCGTACTCGATCTGAAAATCATCAAGTGGGAGACCATTCATAGCGATACTGCGCCCGCCGCGGCGGTGCTTCCGCTTCACGGCACTGCGGACGACTGATTTAGAAATCATGGACCGCATTTTTGCTGACACCGATGCGTGGATCATCTCGTCGATGGTGGCGGTCGCGATGGTCGCCGCATGGATCGCGGGACGCTGGCGAGGACGAAGTCTGCGCACCGCGTCGAAAGGCAGGCTCGCCGTGTCCAAATTCATGGACGCCAGTCTTGCCGTGCTGGGATTGCTGCTGG
>Ga0302324_100015565_pt1 | contig 15252 bp, 12 predicted proteins | sample Palsa_T0_1_FD_201949 | JGI IMG/M metagenome (GOLD analysis project Ga0302324, IMG submission 201949) | Peat permafrost microbial communities from Stordalen Mire near Abisko, Sweden - Palsa_T0_1 | ecosystem: Environmental > Terrestrial > Soil > Palsa > Peat permafrost | place: Sweden: Abisko...
TTAAGCGCCACCTGTCGAACATCTTCGACAAAACCGGCGTGTCGACAAGGCTCGAATTGGCGCTGTTCGCGATCGCCCACAAGCTGATCCTGCCAACGCCGTAATACGCAACTTCACTGTTACGAATCGACAGAACTGTGCAGCCAATCCGCCAGCCGGTCTTGATCATCATCGACATGCTGAATAACTTTCTGCGTAAATCCCCGTAGGTAGGAACTCCCGTCATCCCATAAACTGGCACCAGCATGTCCATCTCACTCGCAAACAAAATCATCTTCATCACCGGAGCCAGCTCCGGCATCGGCGCCGCCACCGCCCACGCTTTCGCCACGCACAAAACGCGCCTGCTGATCGCCGCCCGTCGCAAAGAAAAACTCGAGGCCTTGAAGCCGCAGTTACTCGAGGCCGGCGCCGGCGGGGTCCACACCGTCGAACTCGACGTCCGCGATCACACCGCCGTCGAGAAGGCGATCGGCTCTCTCCCGGCCGCATGGCAGGCCATCGACATCCTGGTCAACAACGCAGGCCTCAGCCGCGGCCTCGATCTGCTGCACGAAGGCCACCGTGAAGACTGGGAAGAAATGATCGACACCAACGTCAAGGGCTTGCTCTACGTCACCCGCGCCGTCGTCCCCGGCATGATCGCGCGCAAGAGCGGACACATCATCAGCCTCGGCAGCACCGCCGGCCACGTCACCTATCCGAAGGGCGCGGTCTACTGCGCCACCAAAGCCGCAGAGCGCGTCATCAGCGAGGGCCTGCGCCAGGACGTATTAGGTACGCCGATTCGCGTCACGTCCGTCGACCCCGGCATGGTCGAAACTGAATTCAGCGAGGTCCGTTTTCGCGGCGACCAGGCCCGCGCAGCCAAGGTCTACCAGGGACTCACGCCTCTAAAACCGGAAGACGTCGCGGAAGCCATCGTCTGGGCCGCAACTCGCCCCGCGCACGTCAACATCGCAGAGGTGCAGATCACTAGCATCGACCAAGCAAACTCTCTGCTCTTCAATCGCAAGTAGACGCCAACCGTTCCTCACCGGTCAGCACATTTATCGACGGTGATGATCGGTGACGACAGGCCCACTTATCGGTGCTGACGAGTGCCGAGTTTGTGAGGCTATCCGCAGTGGGCCTGCGTGCGAAGGTGATGTGGTCGGGATATGGCTACTAAGCACCATTTTGCCGTATGCTCGCGTACATGCTGCGGGGCTTCCTTGCGAGTATGTTGTTTGTGGTGGTGATGGCTGCTGCAGGGCAGCAGAAGCAGAACGAGGGTTTGTCCTCGTATTCGCGTCAACAGCTTAATGCTTGTATCGATAAACCTGAGCTTTGCAATCAGAAGTCTTCTGTTCCAGTCGAGGAGGAACTGACCAAGCGGCTTCCGGGGATGAACGCAGCTGATCTTGTTCACTGCTTCTCGGATTGGAAGATCTGTGGCGCAGGGGAATGGGACGTCGAAGCCGAATTGGAGAAGCGGCATGAGACTGATTTACTCATCCATAAATATGGGTTCGACAGCGATCCATTGGTTCGAGGTGGGATCGAGCTAGTGGCCTATCGGAGCAAATCGACCGCTGCTGCGAGTTATCTTCGCCGCGTATTCCAAGAGAAGCTCGACGACGGCGATCACCTTTATTGGCCGGCAATGTATCTGGGCAAGAGTTGCGATCAGCATGCTCTCGCATATCTCAACCCGGGAGTTTATTCCAAGTCGATCGCCGACAATTTCTCGGTCTAGCCTCATGTTTTCGGATACTGTTGCACTTTTTGGAAAGTGCCATTACCGTCCCGCCATTCCGTACATGGCGCAGATTGGAATGTTTGCGGCATCTTTGAACTTGGTGAATGCCGCCGACACAAGCTTGCGGAAGCTTTACCCCGGCGCGCCGAAGCGATTCAGTTCACTCGACCGCGAGCAGAAGTACTGGTGTGATCGAGCGAAACAAACCGGCTTCGAAGTGCGTTGCCCGGATAACTAGGGTCGAAAACTGATGACATGGCGTGGCGTTTTTCTGTGTGTCGTCTCATCGGCGTAGTCGCTGCCACAGTTATTACTCCTGATAAACGCTCTTCTCGTCGTTTGGGTGGTGTGGACTTGCGGCGAGTATCTAGTCGCGATCGTAAAGCTGTCCACGGCATATCCGTCGTGCGAACAGAACCCGGTGAACAGATCCATTCGACAAAACCCTTCCGGGCCGCGACCCGGATTCCCCCTATCGTTCTTATCGGCACGGGAATCAACATCTTTAACGGTTCTCGAATTTAGCGGTTCTCAAACATAAAGTTATCGATCGACTCGCACGCACGATTTGCTGCCAGTAAATGCCGAGTCAGAACCGGCGCGTGCTCGACTAACCGCCTCCCGCGAATGCGGACGCGCATCCAGAACCAACCCCAACCCCTTCCGGGCCGCGACCCGGATTCCCCCTATCGTTCTTATCGGCAGTCGGCATCGATCGCTTTAGCTCTTTTGAAAATAAAGTTATCGAGCGGAACCGTAACAGGACTCTGTGCCACGGCTTCTGTCCGGAACTCCGCGGCGCTGGCGTCGCCCGCTAGTGCTTAGTCCCTAGGAACTAGTTCCTGACTTTCCTAAGCCAGATCAGTAACGCCAAGCGCCGTCAGCTGCTGCTCGACATGCTCCAGCGCTGACTGCAACGCCGCGCGCCGCTGAGGATTCGCTGTCCGCGCATCCAGAATCCGGCTGCGCTGCAGCTTCAATCCAGCCACCTGACTTTGCCGAACGCGGTCCGCCGCACTCGCCTCTAGCTTCTTCGCAGCCGCTGTGTTCTCCGCCGCGTCCAACTGATCCGCTACTGCTTTACTTTCCCACCCTCTAGCCATACTTCCATCATGGCTGAATCCGGCCCAAGTGTCACGGTGTGTCTGCAATTCCAGGCAGAATTTCGTCCGGGCTGTTCAAATCCCCTCCAGCCAGTATCAAGTTTGACAACTCTGCCCCGAATCTGGAGCAATTCTCCTATGATTTCTAGAAGATCAGCGCGCAACTCCCCACTAGATTCGAACCTCGTTTGTCTTCCGTCCTCGCCCCAAACGGCGCAGAATCTATGGCTTGGAGTATGTGGCCGCTGCCGATGCTTTTCCGCCGCGTTCCGATGCCCATTCTGGGAATGCGGCGAAAGTGTCATTGACTTCCGCAACTTAACCCACGGGTGGGGCATCTACACTTGAGTAATAAGTAATACGCAATGATTTGGCGAGCCAGAGCACCTCAAGTGCCAGCAAGCATCGCCGCAAACCTGGGGGAAATCAAAAATGAGCTTCATCGCAGCATTCTTCGGCTACATCTACGACGCAATATTCGGCTGCCGCCACAACAACGTCACCCGCCCGTTCACCATGCGGAAGGACGACGCCAAGGAAACCTATAAGGTTTGCCTCGACTGCGGCCGCGAACTCGCCTACTCCGCAACGACGATGAAGTTTGTGCGGCGTCCCATGCTTCGCCCGGTCACGAGTTTGGCTACGCAGCCCTCGCTGTCGATCGCGCCCAGCGCACGCATCCTCGCGTTCAAGCCGGTACACCACGAGCTGCAGGACTCCAACGCAGCCGCGTAAACTCGCTGCTTTTTCTTTTCCGAGTCGACATACAGCAAGTTTTCTTTCGATATCTCACTTCCGAGGTGTGCGCTTGCGCACGCCTTTTTTGTCGTTCAACTTAATTCTCCGTGCACACCACTTTGGCGGCAGTTCCACCATCCTATTCGACTCCTATAATCATCCAGACACCGGGATCGACGGCTGAGGCATTGCGCATTTGATTGTTGAACTCAAAAATCTAGTCAAGATCTACAGCGGCAAGCCTCCCGTCACTGCGGTCGCTGGCATGAGCCTTGACATACCTGAGGGTGGCATCTTCGGCCTCCTCGGCCCCAACGGCGCCGGCAAGACCACCACCATCAGTATGTGCACCACCCGCGTGCTTCCAACCAGCGGATTCGTTCGTATTGCCGGAGTGGACGTCGTCCAGGCCCCCGCCATGGCCCGTCGCAACATCGGCGTCGTCACCCAATACAACACCCTCGACCGCGCCTGTACCGTGTTTGAAAATCTCTACTTCCACTGCCGCTACTTCGGCTACTCCAGCCACGACGCTACAAAACGCGCCACCGACCTGCTCGAACAATTCCTGCTCACCGACAAAGCTGCCTCCTTTCCATCGCAGCTCTCCGGCGGCCTCGCCCAGCGCGTCCAGATCGCGCGTGCCATCGCCCACCGCCCCGCCGTCCTGTTTCTCGACGAGCCCAGCGCCGGCCTCGATCCGCAAAGCCGCATCGCGATGTGGAAAGTCGTCCGCGACCTGCACACCGAAGGCATCACCGTCGTCCTGACCACGCATTACATGGAAGAAGCGGATGAGCTCTGCGAGCGCCTCGCCATCATCGACCATGGCGAAATTCTCGTCGTCGACTCACCCGCAAATCTAAAGTCCAGCCTCGGCGCGCAGACCATCTACCAGCTCCACGTCCGCGAAACTTCTGCCTTGGATTCGCTCGCCGACACCATGCGCGCCATCGAGCATGTCCATTCGGTAGAAAAATCGGACGACGGACTGCGCGTCTACGGCCGCGCCAGCGACGGCCTGCTCCCCGTCATCGTCCGCACCGCCAGCCCCTTCGGCCTGCGCGACATGTCCATCTCCGAGCCGACGCTCGAGAACGTTTTCATCCGCCTCACCGGGAGAGACCTCCGTGAGTAATCGCTCCAGTCTCTACCGAACTTACCTCGGCGCGTTCGGGGGTCTCATCCTGCGCGACTTCCGCGTCCTGCGCCGTGAGATCGGCCCATTCCTGATTCGCACCATCATGAACCCGCTGCTGTTTTTGTTCGTTTTCACTTACATATTTCCGCGCATCGGCCAGGGCGCGATGATGTCCGGAGCCGCAGCCGGTGCCGCTGCTGCAACCGCCAGCCACCCGGCAATAAGTTTTGGAACGGTTCTACTCCCGGGACTGATGGCCGTCGCGATCATGTTCTCCGGCATCGCCGCCGTCGCGCTTCCGCTCGCCACCGAGTTCGGCATCACCCGCGAAATCGAGGATCGCGTCATGTGCCCGCTGCCAGTCCCACTGGTCGCGATTGAGAAAGTCTGCTTCTCCGCATTGCAGAGCATCGTCGCCGCCTGCGCCGTCTTCCCTCTGGCCTATTACATCCCCTCGTCGCCGGTCGCCGTTCATGTCACGAACTGGTTTTTCCTCGCCGCAGTCATGCTGCTCGCGGGATTAGTCTCCGGCGTCCTTGGCCTGGCCATCGGCACCAGCGTCGAGCCGCGCCAGATCGGGCTCATCTTTTCGATCGTCGTCATCCCGATCACATTTCTTGGCTGTGTCTACTACCCGTGGGCCGCGCTGTACAAAATCCGCTGGCTGCAGATGCTGGTCCTGGCCAACCCAATCGTCTATATGAGCGAAGGCCTGCGCGCGGCACTTACGCCATCGCTGCCACACATGCCGGCTTGGCTCATTTTGCTGGCACTAACGCTGTCGATGGCGCTGCTGGGAGCTTTTGGCATTCGGGGCTTTTTGCGTCGCGTCCAGTCGTAAATCCAAAATGTTCCACGTGGAACATTGATCGGGCGTTTACTTCTTCGATATTGACGTCCCGGCAACACTCAGCTGACAACGAACGCCTTGCGTTTGTTGTCATTGTGAGAACAAACGTTCTAATTTTGAGAACGTCTGACCGCCGGCAGGAAGCTGGCTCCAGCGCGGCACGACGCGGGGTCGCGGCTGCTTTCCACCTTGGCCTTGGCGCCGGATTTTCCGGGCTACCGAGTTTATTTTCCGAAAGAGCCAGAGTGATTGATGTCTTGAGCCGATAAGCACGATAGGGGAAATCCGGGTTCCGGACCGAAAGGGGTCGGGATTGGTGTCGGGGTCGGGCGCGATCTCAGGCGGCAGAAGTTTGAGCGCGACGCAGCGGCCGGCTTTGGTGCGGTGGCGAAAAAACTTCGCCTTTGCCGCCGGAGCCGACTGTGCCGGTCATCTTGTAACGCGACAGCGTGCGGCCGATCAGATTAGGCTCCACAAAGACCAGAATCGCAAACGTGCACGGTTCAGTTGCAGATAAACCTTAATGTCGCAGCAATTCGATAACGCCCATCTCCAGGAGAAGCTCCGGCTGTTGAAGAACAGACCCCGCATCTAAGAAACTCATGTCTATGCAACGTCCTCTCATCGCACTGGTCGCATTCGTATTCATCTGCGCGAGTGGGCCGCGGGCTCATTCGCAAGAGGCGTGGCCCCCGGTTGTGAAGGCCACTCCACCGCCGTCTGATGCCGGGAGGGAACACGAAACTCCCGTCTCCGGGCCGGTTTTCCAGCCCGGTGGAGCCGTGACAATGCCGCGGGCTATCGAAACCCATGATCCCCAATATCCGCCGGGCGCAAGACAAGCGCGCCATCAGGGTAGTGTCCTTCTCTCCTTCGTCGTTGATATCGACGGGCGTCCTAAGAATATCCAAGTGGTCAAATCAAACAAAGACTTCGACAAAGCGGCGATCAAAACGTTGCGAACTTACAAGTTCGAGCCCGGCATGAAAGATGGAAAGCCCGTCCCCATCGCGATGAAGATTGACATCGAATTTCATATCTACTAGCGCAATGGTCATCCGGGATGCCAATGAGCACCCGCCCAAATCCGGAACCGTCCCCCGAGTTGTAACCAAAGCATCATTCAAAATCCCTCCTCCAGGCGCTAGACTGGAAAGACTCGGGCCCATGGCCCTGTCCAATTTCAGGAGTCCTCTGCGCGTGTTCGGAGTTACCCCACGGTCGTTGCTTGCCCTGTCCCTGTCTGCGGGAGCGGTGGGCTGTGGCGCGGGGTTTGGGCCGTCCTCAAACTCGACCTTCGCGGTGCACGCTTCGCAGGAGCACACCTCGACCGCCGGCAAGGTCCAGTTCTCCGCGGCCGCGCTCTCCGGCAACAACTCAGTGCCGGTCCTCTGGACGGTCAGCGGTGGCGACGACGAGACCGGGCCCGGCTCGATTGACGCAGCCGGTCTCTACACGCCGCCGCCCTACATGCGCGCCGCGAGCGTAACTGTGGAAGTGACGGCCGCGCTGGCCTCAGACCCGACCATCCGGGCCAGCGATACGATTCGGGTTTCTCCCGCAATTTCACTGGCGCCGCAAAACATTGCCGCAACTCCCGGCTCGCAGACGCGCATCTACGCCAGCATCGCGCAAGTGGGTGCAGGCAGCGTCGCATGGCAGTTAGCGTCCCCGACCGGCGCCGCGCTTTCGTCCGCGAGCTACGGAACCTTCTCTGCCAGCCACTGCCAGTCCACGCATGACACGTTTACACAGTGCACCGTGACGTACACCGCGCCGCCGACGCTTCCCGCTGCCAGCGGGGAAATTCAGCTACAGGCTGCGCTACGCGCTGCGCCGGAGACGCAGGGCAGCGCGCGATTGCTGCTGAACGCTGTCGCCAGCAGCTCGCCGCTGGAAAACGAAGCGCGGCAGACGGGCAACGATGTCCTCGGGACATCTGGCGGCAACGCGCATGACTCAGCCAATCAATATTGTTGCGGCGGCACGCTCGGCTCGCTCATCTCGATCGGCGGCGTGCCCTATGTGCTGAGCAACAACCACGTCCTGGCGCGGACTGACCAGGCTGTCTCCGGCGAAAGCATCATCCAGCCCGGGCTGCTCGACACCGATTGCGGCTACCAGCCCGCGTACACCGTGGCGACGCTGAGCTACTTCCCGCGCCTCGAAGATAAATCCACCAACGTCGACGCGGCTGTGGCGCAGGCATCTTCCGGAGCGCTGGATCCGTCGGGCGCGATACTGGGCTTCGGCGCCGTCGCCAACGGCGTGCCCGCGAACGCTGCGCCTGCGTCGGATGCCGAAGACGTCACGCAATCCGGCGCGCATCTGCCACTGGTCGTCAAGAGCGGCCGGACGACGGGGCTGACCTGTGGGGCTATCAGTCATCTTTCGGTGGACTTCACGGTCAGCTACAACACGGCGTGCGACGGCTCTGGCGCGGCCTTCAGCAAGACGTTCACCAACCAGATCGCCGTCCAGGGCTCGTCCTTCTCTGACTCCGGCGATTCCGGTGCGCTGCTCGCCGACCAGCAGACTGCGCAGCCTGTCGGATTGGTCTTCGCCGGCAATGCTTCAGAGACATTCGCCAATCCCATCGCCGACGTTCTGCGCGCGCTGTCGCCGTTCGCGGTGCAGCAGAATCCGGAGAACTCCGCGGTCGCGATTGTCGGGGGACAGCACCACGCCGTGACCTGCCTGCAGTATGACAAGCACGCCCGGCAGGCGGCGCTGCCGCCGGTTGCGTCGGAACGCATGCAGGCCGCCCAGGAATCGGCGACGAATCTGAGCCGCACCTTGCTCGCCGAGGATCCGGCGATTCTTGAAGTCGCTGCAGGGGCCAGCCTGGATGCTCCGGGCGAGCCGGCCCTTGTTCTTTATGTGGACGCGGCGCGGATGCCCGTCACGATTTCTCCGGAGATTGACGGCTTCCGCACCGTTGTTGTGCCGACCAGTGCCGCGGATCTGGCTGCCGGGCGCGCCGGCTCGGCGCCAGCGACTACGCCCGCGCTTGCTACTCTTCCGCGAAACTTGATCGACGCCGCCATCATGGTCAAGCAGCAATTCAGCGCGTCTCTCAGGAAGGACCCGGCGATCTTCGGCGTGGGCGTTGGCAAGAGCTTCGACAGTCCCAATGAAGCTGCTCTCACCGTGTTCGTTGATCGCAACCAGACGCTGCGCGCGACGCCCAGCGTGCTGGGCGGCCTGCGCGTGCAATATCTTTACCAAGATGCACCGCGCGCCTTCGACTGGAAGCGTGATGGCAACGCCAGCCAGCGTCACGCGAATTGCAGCCGCCGCCCGAACCCAGCAACGCTACTTCTACCATCCGAATAGCGCTTGCATTATTTCGCTGCGACCGGCTCGGCGGCAACGCCGGCCTTTTCCTGGGCGAGCTGCGCCTTCAACCCGCCGTCGGGGAAAAACACCATGAAGACAGTGCCACCGGGTTTGCCGGAGTCGCCAGTCCGGCTGCGAACGCGCACCGTCGCCTGATGCTTGGCCAGAATTTCCGCGCTCACCCAGAGGCCGAGACCGGTCCCGGTCGCTTCCTTGGTTGTGAAGAATGGCTCGAAGATTCGCCGCCGCACGCCTTCGTCCATTCCTGCCCCGGTGTCCGCGCAGACCAGCCGGATGCCACGCGTCCCGGTCTTCCAATCCTGTGACGGCAGGACTTGCAGAATCAGCCGGCCGCCGTTCGACATTGCGTCCAGCGCGTTGCCGATGAGATTCGCCAGCAGCTGCCGCATCTCGCCGCTGAGCGCGTAGACTTCGGCGGGCTCGATAAATTTCTTCTCCACGTGAATCTGCCCGGCGTGCACTTTGCCCTGGTAGAGGACCAGCACCGACTCCACCACCTCCGGCACGCTGACCGTCACCGGCAGGGTGGACTGCTTGTAAAAGCGCAGAGTTTGTTGCGTAATCTGGGAGACGCGCGAAACTTCGTGTTGCGCCATGTTCGCGTACTCGCGCGCTTCTTCATCGAGTGAATCGTGATGCCGCAGCAGATAGAGCAAATTCGTGACGCCTTCCAGCGGATTGTTGATCTCGTGCGCGATGGAAGCGGCCAGGCGCCCCGCGGCGGCAAGTTTTTCCGAGCGCCGCAACGCCTCTTCGGTAAGTTTGCGCTCGGTGGTCTCGGTGACGATGACGCCAACCCAACGCACTTCTTCCCCCGAGGTGCGCACGGGGAAGAAATTCGCACTCCAGGTCCGGCCGCGATCCGTTGCGGAGGCGTTCTCCGTGGACAGGCTGGTCAGCTCCTGGTCGCTCAAGGAGGTGCCGGTGTCAAACACCGTCGTCAGCATCCGGCGCGTCTGCTCCGCCACATCCGGGAGAGCGACGTCGCCGACTTCGCGGCCGAGGTGACGGCTGATCGGCAGGCCGTTCATGTCCGCAAGATATTGGTTGACGCGGACGAAGCGATGCTTGTTATCGAGAAACGCGAAGCCAACCGGAGCATTGGCCAGCATGGAGTCGAGCAGTGCCAGCGTGTCATGCAGTCCAGCGCGCTGACTTTCGAGCGACTCGACCATGGCGTTGAAGGCTTCCGTGAGCTCGCCTATTTCATTGCTGCTCCGCACCTTCAGGGGAAAGACGTCGGCCGGCGCAGCTCCCTGCGCGACTCTGCGCGTGCCTTTGAGCAGAAAGTTCACCGGCCGCAGCAGTGACTGGCCCAGCAGAATTGAAATCAGCGCATTCGCTGCCATCGCCAGCAGTCCATAAAAAATGCCGCCCCAGATCAGCAAGCGAACCTGCGCCCGGTCGCGCCTCGGGTCAGGATAAATCCAGGCCAGCGCGATCGGCTGGCCTTGCCACATGACGGGGGCCATTCCCTCTTTGCCCGACGTCGTCTTTACCACCCGCGTCATCTGTCCCTGCGCCATCGCCTGCAGTTCGTCTTCGTGCAACGTCTCCTGCCCGTTCTGCGCAGGATTCGTGTTCACAATTGAGCGCCCCTGCAGGTCAGTAATCTGAGCGTCGCGCACACTTGTCGCGCGCCGCTGAATGTCGAGCAGGTGCTGCAACGCGTCCCTGTCATGTTGTGCCAGCGGCCGGGCGGCCGACGCAGCGAGAAAATCCGCCTGGTAGGTCAGCCGTTGATCGAGCCGGTCACGTGCATCCTGCACATTGTGCCAAACCATCAGCGCGATGAAGCCCAGCACCAGCAGGCACTGCACCGACACCGTCGTCCACAGCAGCTGGCGCTGGATGGAACTCTGCGAGCGGCGCGGTAATTCTCCGGATGTAACACTGCCTGCGCTGCTAGCCATCGTGCTTAGAATACCCGCCTGCAAAGCCGGCTCGGACCGCTTGTCTGCTACATGAAAACTGGGGTCAACTTTGCTTTAACGTCAGATGCAATCAGGTCGCCATGAAAGCGCCCGTTCTCAATAAAAATTTCGTTGGTCCGCTCCCCGGCAACGATGACACCGGCCAGATAAATTCCCTCAATATTGCTCTCGAGCGTCCTGGCGTCGTAAGTCGGCTGGCGATCCGGGCCTGCGCAGATCACGCCCAGACCCTGCAGGAACGAATAGTCAGGATGATATCCCGTCATCGCGAAGACAAAATCATTCGCCAGGGTAACCGGGCCTTGCGGGGTCAGGAGTGTCACCGTGTCGGGAGCGATTGCAGTTACCGTGCTACCAAAATAGGCTGTTACTTCGCCATGCTTGATGCGGTTTTCAATGTCGGGCAGGATCCAATACTTGACATGCCGGTGCATCTTGGCGCCGCGATAGGCCAGCGTCACCCGCGCGCCGTGGCGCCACAGATCCAGAGCCGCAATGGCGGCGGAATTTTTGCCGCCGATCACCAGCACGTCCTGCCCATAATAAGGATGAGGGTCGTGATAGTAGTGGTAGACCTTGGGCAAGTCCTCACCCGGCACGGCCATCAAGTTTGGCAGGTCGTAATATCCCGTCGCGATCACGAGCTTGCGCGCGGCGTGACGCTGCTGGCGTCCGAACTGATCCTCCGTCAGGACTGAGAAATTTCCGTCTGCGCCCTCGACGCGCAGGACACGGTGATAGGCGCGGACTTCGAGCTGGTAAAACTCCGCGACCTTGCGGTAATACTCCAGCGCCTCATTGCGCGTCGGCTTCTGGTTGGGACTGGAGAATGGGATGTCGCCGATTTCCAGCAGCTCCGGCGTGGTGAAAAACGTCATGTTCGACGGATAGTGAAACAGCGAGTTGCACAAGCAGCCCTTGTCGACCAGCGCGACACGGAATCCCGCGCGCTGCACGGCGATGGCGCATGCGAGGCCGGTAGGCCCCGCGCCAATCACTAACAAGTCGACTGTTGCGATCTCCTGCACGGCACCTGCCCTGAGTTGTTTTTTAAGAAAACGGTTGGCGATTTGCGGATTTACTTAGGCGCCGCAAAAAATCGCTTCATCCGCGCGATGCCTTCATCTACGTCCGCATGCGTGACCGCATATGACAGCCGGACATGCCCGGTTGTGCCAAAGGCGTCACCCGGTACGACGACAACGTTTGCCTCGTGTAGCAGCCGCCGTGCCAGCTCGGTCGTGTCCTGAATGCCGTGGCCCAGGTATTTGCTGACATTCGGATACACATAGAATGCGCCCTGCGGCCTGGTGCAGGTTACGCCGGGAATTTCGGCCAGGCCCGCGAGAACCTGGTCGCGCAGCTTCTGGTAGTCGTCGCGCATCACGGTTACACATTCCTGCGGACCGGTCAGCGCGGCAATCGCCGCCTTCTGGACAAACGCTGCCGGCGACGACGTACTCTGGCTCTGCAGCTTGCCCATCGCGCCGATCACTGCCTTGGGCGCGAGCGCGTATCCCGCGCGCCAGCCTGTCATCGCGTATGTTTTCGACAACGACCCGAGGACCACGGTCGTGTCCTTGCAATCGGTGAAGGAGCCGCCGGAAATTCGCTTGCCCTCGTATTGCAGGTAGGCGTAGCACTCGTCCAGGAGGAGCCAGATACCGCGCCGGTTGGCCATGCGCACGATTTGTTCCAGGTCTCCGGCGTCGATCACTGCGCCGGAAGGATTCGATGGCGAGTTCAAAATGATCGCCTTGGTCCGCGGCGTCACCCGGGATTCAATCGCAGCCGCGGTGACGCGAAAATCCTCTGACTCGTCTGTCTCAAGATAGACCGGTGTTCCACCCGCGTATTGAATGATGTCCTTGAACGACACCCAGTACGGCACCGGCAGGATGACTTCATCGCCGTGATCGACCAGCGCCTGCAGAGCTTCAAATAGAGCCAGCTTGCCACCCGTCGTGAAGATGGCTTCCTCCGGCGTGTAGTTCGAGCCGAAGTCCGCCGCGTGACGCTCGACGATCGCCTTGCGCACTTCGGGGATGCCGTTCACCATGGTGTAGCGCGTGAAGTTGGCCTCGATCGCCGCAATGGCCGCGTCCTTGATGTGCTGGGGTGTGGCAAAATGCGGCTCACCCGCGCCAAAGTCGACCAGCTTTGCGCCCGAGGCCCGCAGCTTCGCGGCCTCCGCGGTGATGGCCATGGTGGCCGAAATCTCGATGCGGTCCATGCGGGCCGCAAACTCATGCGCCGGCGTCGTGACAGTGCTCATAGATACAGTTTGGCAGATTCACGCCCACAGAAACAGCCGCCGCCTGCATTTTTGCTCTGGGAATCCGGGTCTCTGGGAATCCCGGCGGTACGCCTAGCGCGTCCGGCTTTGCGGATGCGCCTTCAGCCGCTCCAGCACGATGGGCGGGACCAGGCCCTCGACCGATCCGCCAAGGCGAAACACCTGCTTGATGAGCCGCGAGCTGACGTAGGAGTACTCCTCGGCCGGCATCAGGAACAGCGTTTCAATTTCGGCCGAGAGGCGCCGGTTCATCAGCGCCATCTGCAATTCGTATTCGTAATCGCTGATGGCGCGAATGCCGCGCAGCACAATGCGCGCTCCCTGCTTCTGCGCAAACTCCACGAGCAGCCCATCAAAGGTTGCCACGCTGACGTTGCCGAAGCGCCGCGTTGCCTCCGTCAGCATCTCGACACGCTCGGCGACGGTGAACAGCGGATGCTTTTCTTCGTTGTCCAGGATGGCGACGACCAGCGTGTCAACAAATTTCGCGCCGCGCGCGATGAGGTCGAGGTGCCCGTTGGTCAGCGGATCGAAACTTCCCGGGTAGATGGCTTTGACTGTATGCACGGCAAGCGAATTCTACGGCGACCCACGCGACGGAGCAAATTAAAAGGCGGAACCGGGTGCGCCGATTCCACCTTCATCCATTCGCTACTGAAGTTTTTCTGCAGGCTTGCGGGCTGTCGATTTCACCGCTTCCGCCGCCAATGCCACGCCGTTCAAGGGCACGGGAGGCACAGGCATCGACAGCACGGGTGCTTCCTTGGCCATGCCGATGCCGAGCTTCTTGCGGACTTCAGCGTCCATGCGCAGGAAGACGTCGCGGTTTTCCTTCAGGAAGGTGCGGACATTTTCCTTGCCCTGGCCGATGCGCTCGCCCTGGAAGCTGTACCACGCGCCGGATTTGTCGACGATATTGTGCAGCGCCGCCAGGTCGAGGACGTCGCCTTCCTTGGAAATGCCTTCGCCGTAAAGGATGTCGAACTCGGCCTCGCGGAAGGGCGCCGCTACCTTGTTCTTCACTACCTTTACCTTGGTCCGCGAGCCGACGACGACATCACCCTCTTTCACCGCGGCGATGCGGCGAATGTCGATGCGAACAGACGAGTAAAACTTCAGCGCGCGACCGCCGGTCGTGGTTTCGGGATTGCCGAACATGACGCCGATCTTTTCGCGAATCTGGTTGATGAAGATGAGGCACGTCCGGCTCTTAGACACCGTGCCGGTGAGCTTGCGCAAGGCCTGCGACATGAGTCGGGCTTGCAGGCCCATGTGGGAGTCGCCCATCTCGCCGTCGAGTTCAGCCTTCGGCACCAGCGCCGCGACGGAGTCGACAACCAGCACGTCGATCGCGCCGGAGCGGACCAGCGCCTCGGTAATTTCCAGTGCCTGCTCGCCGTAATCCGGCTGCGACACCAATAAATTGTCGACATCGACGCCCAGCTTGGCCGCGTATGCGGGATCGAGCGCGTGCTCCGCGTCGACGAAGGCTGCCATGCCGCCGTTCTTCTGCGCCTCGGCGATGATCTGCAGCGTCAGCGTCGTCTTGCCGGACGACTCCGGTCCGAAAATTTCGACCACGCGTCCGCGCGGCACGCCGCCTACACCCAGCGCATTGTCGACCGAGATCGACCCGGTCGAAATCACCGAGATCGGCACGATCGCGTCCTTGTTGCCAAGGCGCATGATCGAGCCTTTGCCAAACTGCTTTTCAATCTGCGACAACGCCAGTTCTACTGCCCGAGACCGCTCTTTATCGTCTGCCACGTCAATTCTCCCTATCTCTATTTCCGGATCTCATCTCAGATCCGTTGCAATTCCCTGTCAATCGTTGAAGCCTATCCCTAACTTATCAAAAAGGCGAAGAAAAAACGAATATAACTGTTACCAAATTCGGCACACATGCGCGCTTACCATCGGCTGACCTGCCTTGCAGCCGAATGCCCGGGCAAACTCCGGCATATTGACGACCACTCCGTTGATGCGCGCTTCCCCCGGCGAGTGCGGATCGGTGATGGCCTTGGCCCGCGCATCTTCCGGGCGGTCACTTTCACAAGCCCACTGCGCGAAGCCGACAAAGAATCGCTGG
>Ga0302324_100015566_pt1 | contig 15252 bp, 14 predicted proteins | sample Palsa_T0_1_FD_201949 | JGI IMG/M metagenome (GOLD analysis project Ga0302324, IMG submission 201949) | Peat permafrost microbial communities from Stordalen Mire near Abisko, Sweden - Palsa_T0_1 | ecosystem: Environmental > Terrestrial > Soil > Palsa > Peat permafrost | place: Sweden: Abisko...
CGTCCAAATGATCAGCACTCCAATCACCACCGAAAGCACCGGATCGATGATTTCCAGCCCCGTGAAATGAATCACCACCGCGCCGATCATGATTGCCACCGAACTCACCGCGTCGCCCAGCATGTGCAGGAATGCCGCGCGAATATTCAAGTCGCGATCTTTGTCGCGGTGCAGGCCCCACATGATGGCGCCGTTCACCGCTAAACCGGCTGCGGCGACGCCTAGCATGGTCCATTCGGCTACCGGCTGCGGGTGCAGCAAGCGCTGCCAGGCTTCATAAAAGATAAACAGCGCGATTCCAATCAGCGTGAGTGCGTTGGCGAACGCAGTCAGAACGCCGGCGCGATGATACCCGTAGGTCTTTACGCTGTTGGCGGGCTTGGATTGAAGCCGGAAGCCGAGTGCGGCCAGAGCAATGGCCAGGGCATCGGTGAAATTATGCCCGGCGTCGGAAACCAGCGCCAAGCTGCCGGCGCGAATCCCGGCAATCAACTCGATCACACAGAACAAAAGCGTTGCGTAGAACGACCATTTCAGGATCTTTCCGGTTCCGTGATGATGATGGTGATGCAAACCAACTCCTGTACTTTTATTTTAACTCAGCGCTGCGATAAAAACTGCAGGATCTCGCGCATCACCCGGTCTCCCTGATCCGTTTTAAAGAGAAACTGTGCGTGCGCGGAACCATTTACCACGATCAATCGCTTCGGATCCGCAGCCTTTTCGTAGCGCGCGCGGATCTTGGGGAGTCTTAGTCCATCGTCGTTGGCGTCGTCGCGCGCCAGGATGAAGAGCTTTGGGCCTTTGAATTTGGCCAGCGTCGTGTATGCGCCGGAGCCCAGCAGCACCAATCGATCGATCGCCGCAGGCTCGGCCTCGGCAGCTTCAGCGGCGTAGTCGCCTCCCATGCTGGCGCCCACCACACTGACGTTCTTCGCTCCGGCCTCTCGCAGGTAATGGACTGCGCCCAGCAGGTCAAAACGGCGGCCCTGCTCAACATCGGCGGGTGTTCCGCCTCGCGATTGACCCTCTCCGCGGAAGTCGATCGCTAAAACAAGAAATCCCGCGGCCGCCAGGGATCGCGCTTGTTCTGCCCAACTCTGCCTGTCGAAACGCCCGCCATGCGCCAATACTACAGCGCGCTTGCCCGTTCCGTAGACATCGCCATAAATCAATCCGCCATCACCAGTTGGGAAAGAAACAGTGCGCTGTGCAAGAGCCGGAACTGCAGCCGCCAGAAACATCGCGGCGTTTCTTAATCCCGTCAGTAACACTGTCCAACATTACCAGGTCCCAACAGTACCAGCGAATTGAAACGGCAGACCACCGAAAGAGTCACATCCACATGCAGTGTGACCGAGTGTGCCCCAAGTGCAACTGGACTTCGGTGCGGCGCGCCAGCCTTCGAACATCCCTGGATCGGCTCCTGACAACAGCCTACTTGGTCCCGTTCCGCTGTCGTTCCTGCCGTTATCGCTTCTATCGGTTTCATAGGCCGGCCTCTACCGTTCCACTTCTATCTCGCGCCCGCCCGGTTAAGGCCCTTATGTCATCTCACGTGGAAGCCGCGCTATCCTACCTGATTAGTGCGAAAAGCCGTCACGCAGGCCGAAATCCCTCAGACCGGCGAATTTAGGATCGCCGCTGGTTCCATCTCCGTGACGCTGCGCGAAATTCCCGGGTGAAATTTCCGGGTGAAATTTCCGGGTACCCGGGCGGCCCTGTGTTATCATAAAGCTCCCGCTCGAAACAGCTGGGAACATAATGATTCCAATGTACTTACACTGGGTGGCCGGCTATTAAAAGGCCGTGAAGAAATGGACGCGGAGCTAGATCGATTGGTGGAACAGATTGGCCAGGATATCCTTGCGCGCGCCAGCCGTCCGGCCGATCCCGCGCCGAAAAGCGAAGGCCAGCATATTCCGGACGTGCAGCAGATCGCGGGCCTCATCGACCACACTCTGCTCCGGGCCGATGCCACGCGCGAGGACATCGTCAAGCTCTGCCGCGAAGCCCGCCAATACAATTTCGCCAGCGTGTGCATCAATCCCTATTGGGTTCCCCTCGCCGCCGCGGAGCTGGCTGCGTCCCCGGTGAAGGTATGTACCGTCGTCGGATTTCCGCTGGGCGCTACATCCACGGAAGCGAAAGTGGCCGAAACAGAAGCCGCACTGCGCGTGGGCGCCCAGGAAATCGACATGGTGCAAAATATCGGTGCTCTGCGCGACGGCGATTACCTCGCCGTGAAATCCGACATCGCAGCGGTAGTGGCAGCCGCGCATCGCGCCGGCGCCATCGTAAAAGTGATTCTCGAAACGGCCTTGCTCGACGACCATCAGAAAGTGGCGGCCAGTGTGCTGGCCAAAATGGCCAAAGCGGATTTCGTGAAGACCTCCACCGGTTTCGGACCCTCCGGCGCAACCGCGCACGATGTCCAGTTGATGCGCCTGGCGGTTGGCCACGCCATGGGAGTGAAGGCCTCCGGCGGCATTCGCACGCTCGAGGATCTGAAGAAAATGGCAGCCGCGGGCGCCACCCGCATCGGAGCCAGCGCCAGCGTGCGCATCGTGGAAGGTGGCGCAGGCGCTTTCGCCGGCGAATCCCCCAGCCGGAGCAGATAACGAATGCCCGCGCCGACCCGTAAATCCGCTGTCCGATTCCAGGAGCGCGCCGAGCTGCTGGATTTCCTGCTCGAAGTGTCCACGGCCACGGCGGAAACTCTCGATCTGGACCGCATCATGGGCAATGTCGCAACCGTTGTCAAAGAGGTGATCCCCTACGACCTGTTCGCCATCCTCCTTTACAGCGAGCGGCAACGCAGTCTGAGCATCCGGCACGCTATCGGACACCGCGAGGAGGTGGTAAAGAACCTCGTTCTCGCTCTCGGCGAGGGTCTCACCGGCGCGGCCGCCGCCACCCGCCAGCCAGTCCTGGTGGGCGATGTCCGCAAAGATCCGCGCTATCTTCCGGCACTCGACGCCGTGCAAGCCGAGTTGGCGGTTCCCATGCTCGCGCGCGGAAAATTAGTGGGCGTCATCGACCTGCAATCCACGCACCTCGGCGCATATCGCGAGCAGGATCGTGCCCTGCTGCAACTGATCGCCTCCCGCGTGGCGGTTTCCATCGACAACGCGCGCCTGTATCGAAGAGTGGATCGGCAGAACCGGACGCTTAAGACCCTGGCCAACCTGTCGCAGGAGTTCAGCTCCATCCTGGATCTGGACGAGCTGCTCGGCAAGATCGCCGTAACCATTCACGCGCTGGTGGCCTTCGATGCCTTCAGTATTCTGCTCTTGGACGCCGATCGCAATGTTCTCTCGCACCGTTTCAGCGAACGCTACGATCAGCGCGTCGCCATCGATAATATTCCTCTCGGCAAGGGCATCACCGGCGCCGCGGCGGTCTCGCGCGAGATTGTTCGCGCGACGGATACCGCGGCCGATCCCCGCTACATCGCGTCGCATCCCGATATGCGATCGGAAATCGCCGTCCCGCTGATCGTTCAGGATCGGGTAGTGGGTGTGATGGATCTGGAAGCCGAGCGGGTGGGCTATTTCACCGACGATCATTCGCGGCTGCTGGCGCTGCTCGCCCCCCAGATCGCCAGTTCGGTCGAAAACGCCAGGCTGTACCAGGAGCTGGCCAAGCGCGAACAGAGTCTGGATTATGACCTGAAGGCCGCGCGCAATCTTCAATCCGTATTGCTGCTGCGCGAAGCGCCGAAGATCAAGGGACTGGAGATCGCCATCCGGCTGAAGCCGGCGCGCGAGATCACCGGCGACGTTTACGATGTCTTCGAGCATGGCTCCGATTACGCGCTCTTTACTTTCGGCGATGTGAGCGGCAAGGGCGCTGCCGCGGCCCTTTATGGCGCCATGGTCAGCGGACTGCTTCGCACGCTTTCTTATCGCCTGCGCAGCCCGGCCGCGCTTCTCAAGCTGCTCAACAACGTCCTCCGCGAGCGCAAAGTGGAGGCGCAGTATGTCACGCTGACCGTGCTGGTGTGGGAACGGAAGAATCGCCGTTTCGTGATGGCGAACGCCGGCGGCGCGCCGCCCATGATTTGCCGCAAAGGCGAAATCATCAAACCCAAAGTCGGCGGCGTTCCGGCCGGATTGCTGGACAATCGCGAGTACGAAGAAGTGACCTTCGATACCCAGTCCGGCGACGTCATTGTGCTGTATTCGGACGGCATCACGGATCAGCCGAATGCCAAAGACGAAGAATTTGGACGGAGCCACCTGTCCTCCGCTTTGCTCGCGCGGTGCGGCAAGGATCCCGAAACAGTGGCCGACGGAATCCTGGCGGATCTTCAAAAATTCACCGGCGATACCCCCATGCATGACGACCAGACCCTAATCGTATTGAGGGTCAAATGAAAAACGTGGGGCAGGCGCTTCCGCCTGCCAACTCTTGATGCAGTACCTTGACCAAACCCTGTTTCTCGAGAATGTACCGCTGGCCGACATCGCCAAGCGCCACGGCACCCCCTGCTACGTCTACTCGTCCGCCGCGATTCTCGAAAAATTTCAAGCCTACCAAGCGGCCTTCCGGGCCGTTCCCCACCAAATCTTCTACGCGGTGAAAGCCAACGGAAACCTCGCCATTTTGAAACTGCTGGCCGAAGCGGGAGCAGGTTTCGATATCGTGTCCGGTGGCGAGCTCTACCGTGTCCTGAAAGCCGGCGGTGATCCTCAGAAAATAATTTTCTCGGGCGTGGGAAAAACGGCGGCGGAGCTGGACTACGCGCTCGATAAAAACATCCGGGGCTTTAATTGCGAATCCGAACCCGAGCTCGCCCTGATCGATTCGCTCGCCGCCCGGCGCGGAGTCAAGGCGCGCATCGCCCTGCGCGTAAACCCCGACGTCGACGCAGCCACCCATCCTTACATCTCAACCGGACTGCGGAAGCATAAATTCGGTATCGACATCTCCGAAGCCGAACCGGTCTATGCACGCGCCCGGGCTTTTGAAAATCTCATTCTCGAAGGAGTGAGCTGCCACATTGGTTCGCAGATCCTCGACATCCAACCCATGCTCGAAGTCTTCGACAAGATGGTGTCTCTCTCGGAGCGGCTGCGTGCTGAAGGCCATCCCATCCGCAGCCTGGATTTGGGCGGCGGCCTGGGCGTTCCTTACCAGGCAGGCGAAACGGCTCCGCCCATGCCATGTGCTTGCGCTCCGCCGGCCGCGATCTTGAAATCCTCATCGAGCCCGGCCGATCCGTGGTCGCAGAAGCCGGTCTTCTGCTGACCCGCGTGCTCTATCGCAAGAGCAACGGCGAGAAGCAATTTGTGATCGTGGACGCAGCCATGAACGATTTGATCCGGCCGGCCCTGTACCATTCGCATCATCGGATCGTGCCGTTGCGCCAAACCAATACCGACACAATCGTCGCCGATGTGGTGGGCCCCATCTGCGAGAGCGGCGATTTCCTGGCGCGCGACCGCGAAATGCCCAACGTGCTCCCCGGCGATCTTCTCGCTGTCTGCACGGTTGGCGCGTACGGTTTCGTTGCGGCCTCCAACTACAACGCGCGGCCGCGTCCGCCTGAAATTCTGGTGGAAGGCGACCGGCATCGCGTCATTCGCAAACGTGAGACCTACGAAGACCTCATCCGGGGAGAATGATTTAGGTTTAGATACAATGCAGTTATATGCGTTCTGTCGCCCTCGCCGCACTCTGTCTGTCTCTCCTGTCCGGCCAGGAAAAACCGAAAACCGGCATCGATAAAATTGCACTGGAAGCCTATGTCCGGCACCTATTGGCCGTGATTCCGGAAGTCCAGATCAAGGTTGACGATCCCAAACCCTCGCCGGTCTCCACTCTCCAGCAAGTGGATGTTCACTTTATCTACGGACCCAGGACGCAAGACGAAACGTTTTATGTCACCAAAGACGGCAACAAGATCATTCGAGGCTACATCTACGACCTCGCACAGAATCCGTTCAAGGAAGACCTGGACAAGCTGAAGACCAGCCTGTCCCCCAGTTTCGGCGCCGCCGGCGCTCCCGTAGTGCTGGTGGTGTTCAGTGATTTTGAGTGTCCCAACTGCAAAGAAGAAGCCAAGACCCTGCGCGAGAGACTGCCCGCCGCTTATCCCAAAGATGTTCGTGTGTACTTCAAGGATTTCCCCATCGAGCAGATTCATCCCTGGGCGAAAGCTGCTGCCATGGCCGGCCAATGCGTCTTCCGCGAAAATCCCGCGGCGTTCTGGCAGTTTCACGATTGGATTTACGAGCATCAGGGTGAGGTCACACCCGACAACTTGAAGTCGAAAGTGTTGGAGTTCGCGCAAACAGTGAAGGATCTGGATGGGATGCAGTTAGGGCGCTGCATGGATAGCAAAGCTACCGAGGCGGAGGTGGACACGGAACTCGCGCAAGGCAGAGCGCTCAAGATTGACGCCACGCCCACCATGTTCCTGAACGGCCGCCGCCTGATCGGCAATTATCCCTGGCAAAACCTGGACCAATTGATCAGAGGCGAATTGAACTACCAGAAGACGGCGCAGAACGCGGGCGAGAAGTGCTGCGAATTGAAAATTCCCAACCCGCTCAACAAATAAATGCGCATTCCTCTCCTGCTTGCGCTAGCCGGTGGATTGTTGGCCGCCGAGCTGAGTCCCACCGAATACATTGGGTACGTGAAATATCTGGCATCGCCGGAATTGCGCGGCCGCGCCACCGGGTCGCCCGAGCTCGAGAAAGCCGCGGCCTTCATCCGCGATCAGTTTCGCTCCATGAATCTGAAGCCGCTCAGCGGCGACAGTTACTACCAGGATTTCGAGGTTACCACCAGCGCGCGCCTGGGTCCGCGCAATGAGCTGAAGTATTCCAACGGCAGCGCGAAGCAAACCATCAAAAACCAGCAGGACTTTCTTCCGCTCAATCTCTCCTCCGAAGGCAAAGTGTCCGGCGACGTGGTGTTCGCCGGCTACGGCATCACCGCTCCTGAATACAATTACGACGATTACGCTGGCCTGGATGTCAAAGGCAAAATCGTTCTCATCCTTCGCCACGAGCCGCAGGAGTTCGATGACAAGAGCGTGTTCCAGGGCAAGGTCTACACCGCGCACTCCCAAACCGTGAACAAGGCCGTGAACGCCAAGATGAACGGCGCGAAAGCGGTGCTCCTGATCAACGATATGGCCGCGCACCCCAACGATCAAGACCAATTGGAAAAGTTCGGTACTACCGCCGGACCCGGCAACGCCGGCATCGAAATCGCCCAAATTAAATCCGATCTCGCGGCCAAGTGGCTGGCGCTCGCCGGCAAGAATTTGGAATCCATTGAAGCTTCCATCGACAAGGACTTGCATCCGCAATCTTTCGCGCTCCCCTCCACGCTGCATCTGGAAGTCGACATCGACATCCGCCGCGAGGTGAAGACGGTGCACAATGTGGGCGCCTATCTGCCCGGCGATACTCCCGAGTACGTCATCGTCGGAGCCCATTATGATCATCTGGGTTTGGGCGAACAGTTTTCCATGGCGCCGTCTCTCGCCGGTACCGTACATCCCGGCGCGGACGACAACGCTTCCGGAACCGCCGGCGTCATCGAACTGGCGCACTGGTTCTCGCATGAGCCGAAACACGCGCGTGGCATCCTGTTTCTTACCTTCGCCGGCGAAGAGCTCGGTTTGCTGGGATCGAATTATTACGCGAACCACCCCGTGCTGCCTCTCGACCAGGCCGTGGCCATGATCAACATGGACATGATCGGACGCATCCGCGATCGCAAGGTGTATGTGGGAGGCGTGGGTACCGGAACTACTTTCGCCGAACTGCTCAAGTCAGCCGGTCCGCGACACGACTTCGAAACCGACGTAACCGAGCGCGCCGGATATGGGTCCAGCGATCATACCTCGTTCACCGCCAAACAAGTCCCGGTGCTTTTCTTCTTCTCCGGACTCCATGCCGATTACCACAAGCCGAGTGATACCTGGGACAAAATCGACGCTCCCTCTGCCGTGCGCCTGCTCGAGCTGGTTGCCGACGTGATGGATCGCCTGCGTGACGCCCCGGTGCGCCCGCAATTCGTGCGCGTCATCGAAACGCAACCTCCAGCCGACCCGGCGTCCCCCCACACCGGCAAAGTGTCCGGCTATGGTCCCGACTTCGGCAGCATCCCCGATTTTACCGAGCTGCCCAATGGCGTTCGCTTCGCCGATATCCGGCCCGGATCCCCGGCGGCTAAAGCGGACCTGCGAGCCGGCGACATCCTCACCGAATTCGATGGCAAGCCCATCCAGAATTTGTACGACTTTACCTATGCGCTTCGGGCCAAGAAGCCTGGACAAGAAGTACTTGTCAAAGTACTACGTGAGGGCAAAACAATTGAAGCCAAGGTACTACTGACCGAACGCAAGTAAACTCGCATACTGGGATCAGATGACACCCAGATTATCCTTCGATGCCTCCCAGCCTCCACAAAGCGGGCCGGCATGTACCCTGCCGCCTCTGATTCTTCATCCGTTTGCGGATGCCTCCGGACCGGGCAAATTGGTGGAAAGCTCGCGCGCAAGCCTGAAACTGCAGGGCCTGCTGCCTTCCGGTGAATCCTCGCGCGAAGACCTGGATCGCGCGCTTTTGGACGGACGCTTTTCCGAATTGCGCATGTTGTTTTACGTGGGCAAGGATCTGGCGCGTTGGATCGATCAGTGCCTGGAGTTCGCCGAGCGGAATCGTCAGTTCTTGCCGGCCGGCACCTCTTATCAGAGTTTCGCCGCCATGCTGGTGAAGGATGCGCCGGCCAACGTGCAATCCAAACTGCGCAAATGGGGAGTTGCCGATTACAAGGCCATCTTTACCCGCGCCCTGGGGCTGCATTGTCTGTTTGCCATTGCGCCCACCCGCGAGCTTCTCTCTGACGAATTCGTGCGCAGCTACTACCGCTACGCCGATCAGATTTTCGCCGTCAAACAGGGCGAATGCGACTTCACCCCAGTCGCCTCCTCCGATTGCCGGTTCGAGCTGTATTCGTCCGGCGAGTACTCGAGAATGCTGGAACGATCCTGGGAAGAATCGCCAAACTAAGGGGACCCTGGCGCCCTCAGTACGCCCGCAATATTGGATCAACGCCTGAGGCTTTCATCAAAGTGCGCGCCTCTTCAAGCTCCGCCGAACTCGCAAACGGACCAATCAGTATCCGGTAAACATTGTCTGCCGGCCCTGGCGCCACCAACGGATGCAGCCCCTGCCGCTCCAGCGTTTTAAGATATCCATCCAATGCGCGCGGACCATATGCGGCGATCTGCAAATATTTTTCACCCGCTCGTGGACTGGCGTCCCGCCGGCTAAACGGCCGCGTCTCAGATTGCTGGTGGATAGGGGCTGGTAGCAGCCGAGGGGTTTCGGTCTTCGCGTCAACTGGTTTCGCAACCGCTACCACTGGCGCAACCGGCGCCGGAAGCTCAACCGGCTTCGCTTCCACAGGCAGAGGAGTTGGCGGAGGAGCAACCACGACGATTGGCTTGAGTTCGGGCGCCACCACTGCCTTCACAACCGCTATAGGAACCGGCGGCTGTGCCGCACGCGCCGTCAAGACTCGATATCCCACGTACCAGCTAGCCAGCCCGAGACCCAGGGCGATCATCACGCCGAACTGCAAGAATACCTTCTTGCGCAGCTTCGCTGTGGAAGCCGTAGGTGACGCAGCCGGCTGCGCGGATTTCTGACCTTCCACGTATTCTGCGAGAGCCATACCGGATTCCCCGAAATGGGGCACCAGCTTACTTAATCGGTAGTTTACCGGACAGACAGGAGGGACTCGGGCGATCGCCTTAGGGCCTGGCCCTCTGCCACTTGCGGCCTAGGGCCACCGCCAGCAACATCGCCAGGGGAACCCAGAGTTGCCCCCAAATTGGCTCCGGAACGGATGTTTCAGAGAAGCTCAGGATGTCCTGGTTCTGATATGAATTGCGTGTTCCCGCAGTGAATCCCAGGAACGCGTCATCCCCACCTTGAAGGTCCAGGGTGCTAGCGAGGTCAAGGGGGACTTCCAGTACCAAATTGGAATCAAGGTAGATGTAGAGCATTTGTTCGCCTAGGCCTGACCCCGAATAGATGATTTCTATGTCATGCACGCCACTGTCAATGTCTACCGGTAGCGGGTTGACGCCTCCGTAGCCGGTCATGCCGAGCGTTGGATTGACCGTGCAGGGGACGCCAGGAAGGTCGGTTGGAACGCTGGGATCGGCAGTCAGTTCCAGTGTCCCGTTTACATTAGTACAAAAATGATGCGGAACGTTGGCAGCGGTTCCACGAGTATTCACCGAGATGTAGTTGTCGCTGGGATCCCCATACCGATTAGGCCCGTTGTTCTGATACGTGTCCAGCATCACCGCCACGCTGTCGGTAATGCCCAGGAACCCCATGCCTCCCGCTCCCTCACCGATTGCGGCGTCCCCAGCGGAGCTGTTCTGAATCAGGAACGCGATCCCGTCGCCGCCGTGTCCGTTGGCGTCGCTAATGCAGTGTCCGTTCAATCCATCACCGATGCACGGGTCCGACATTTGGAACTGGAAATTTACCGCGAAGGGAGCAGCAACATTATATTCAGTCTTGGTCCACGCCGCGCCCGCCGGTGATACGGCCGAACTCGGGTCGGTATCGTAGTTGGGCGTTAGGCGCAGTGTGCCGCCTGAAATGATTTGCGGCAAAGATGTGCCGACCAGGTTCAGTGACGTAAGTGGGATAACGTCCGCCAACATCGGCGTCCCGGTAAGCGCCAGCCCGAGCAAGCTAACTGACGATATGAATGCAATTTTATTCCGCACGTACTAAGTATAACGCCCCAAGTCTTGCCGCCCGGCTGGTACCAATTTCACAAAGTACTAAGAAGAAGGTACTACGTATATGGTACAAGTCAGGAGAAAGGCCCGCCAATTGAGCAAATTCTTCCCAGTAAACCGCCGCCGGTTCCTAATGGCGGCACTACCACTTTACGCCGCCGGACCCCTCCAGACCTTTCACGCGAGCAACCGCCGCCAATTGGGCCTCGGCCCGGATGGTGCATGACCCACAAAAGCCTTGACACAACCCAATCCACCAACTATCATAAAACCAGTCAGACTAGTCACATAAATTCTCTGAGAGGAACCAGCAATGTCCACCACCGCTACAAAGACTGCGCGAATAACATGGCAGGTGCAGACCGCCAAAGCAAGGTTTAGCGAAGTGTTCCGTCTGGCTTTGACCGAGGGACCGCAGCGCATTACGCGCCAAGGCAAGGAGGGTGTTGTGATGATTTCCGATGAACAATACGAACGCCTGGTTGGTAAGTCGCGCCAACCCAAGAGCCTGGTGCAGTTTTTCCGGGAGTCGCCGCTCGTGGGCGTCGCGCTGGATCTCGAACGGGACAAAGATACCGGCCGCGACATTGAACTATGAGCGGGTTCCTGCTCGATACCAACTGCATATCGGAGTTGGTTCGGCCTAAGCCGGAGCAGCGTGTTTTGGACTGGCTGGATGCGGCCGACGAATCGATGCTTTATCTCAGCGTCCTCACCGTGGGCGAAATCCGCAAAGGTCTCGCCGCGCTGACCCAAGGCAAACGCAGAACACAACTCGAGTCTTGGCTGGAGATTGACCTGCACGCCAGGTTCTCGGGGCGAATTGTGCCGATTGACGGGGCCGTTGCCGATCGCTGGGGCTGGCTCGCCGGCCAAGCCAAGCGCACGGGAAAGCCTTTGTCCATCATTGATGGTTTGCTCGCTGCCACCGCGCTACAGCACAATCTTACCGTCGTATCGCGGAATACCAGCGACTTCAGCAACACACCAGTACCCGTTTTAAATCCCTGGGAAGCCTGACGGGCGCGACAAAGGCGCTCCCGCCTGCCATTGTTATTTCTTCCCCGCCCGGTCTTCCTGGTATCCTTCGCACTTCAAAACCGGCAACCTCGGATACTTCGGAAACCTCCTATCCACGGCAGACAGCTTACAAAGGTAAAATTTCGATCCGCGATCGGAAGTGATTCGCCGGACGTTGCGGCAGGATTCGCAGAGTCCGGCATTTGCATCTGTCTGCAACATCCAGTAATAGCGCGCCGGGTGAAGTTTGCGCTTGACTCCTTCCCCTTTCCAGACTATATATAGATTGGACCAGGGAATGCCTACCTTCAACTCACCCGAACTGCTGCCAGGTACGTTGTATCTGCTGGTGCTCGGAACTCTCGCCCGCGGCCCTCTGCACGGCTATGCCATTGCGCGCCGCATCCAACAGCATTCGGCGGAAACATTGCAAATTGAAGACGGATCCCTCTATCCGGCTCTGAACCGGATGCTGGTGAAAGGTTGGCTGGCCGCCGAGTGGGGGGTTTCCGAGAACAACCGGAAGGCCCGCTTTTACCGCTTGACCGCACTCGGCCGGAAGCAGCTTGAAACGGAAGCCAAGGAGTTTGACAGGCTGATTCAGGCCATTCAACTGGTGCTGAAAACGGTCTGAAGAAAGGAAGAGCATGAACCGGCTGAAAGAACTTGCGCGACGCCTCCGCTATCTCGGCGGAAGAGAAAATCTGGATGCCGTCCTGGATCACGAAGCGGAATTTCACATCGAATCCCGCGCGGACGAGTTAGAGCAGGCGGGGCTGACGCGCAGCCACGCCCTGGCCCAGGCGCGGCGCGAGTTCGGTCCACGGGCGCGCATGCGCGAAGCGTCGCGCGTCGCCTGGCAAATGCAATGGCTGGAAGATCTGATCTCCGATGTGCGCTACGCATTTCGCGCGCTCGGCAGATCTCCAGGCTTCGCCCTCGCCGCGATACTCTCGCTCGCGCTCGGCATCGGCGCCAACACCAGCATTTTCAGCCTGACCATGGAGTTTCTTTTCAGCGTGCCGTCCGCGCAGCAGCCGGAGCAACTGATTTCCATCCAGTTCGCCGGCAATAGCCACTCGCCGATGCCGATTTACCGCTTCGTGCGCGATGCCAATGTCTTCCCCGGATTGGCCGGCAGCTTCGAAGAGCACCAAGTCAACTGGCGCAATGGCGAGGAGACTTCCGAGCTTTCGGCTTATTGGGTCACAGATAACTATTTCCAGGTACTGGGTGTTCCGGTGGCCCTGGGCCGGCCGATGCAGCCTGGGGACCGCAACGTGGCGGTGCTGAATTACAATTTCTGGCGCAACCGATTGGCGGGCGATCCTTCGGTGATTGGCCGTTCCATGGTCTTGGATGGCGAGCCGCATACCGTGATCGGCGTCCTGCCCCGCAACCACCGTACCTTGCTTGGTTTCGGATTCGCTCCCGCCCTTTACCTGCCGGTGAACGATGCGAAAGCCTTTGTCGCTTTTGTGGCGCGCCTTCCGCCAGGCATGAGCCGGACGGCAGCCTTGGCGCGTCTGAACGTCGTTGGCCAGGAACTGGACCGTGTTTTTCCCAATCGCGATTTCCATTGGACCGACAACCTGCGGGCAGACGCCGTTGCAGGCCTGGAGCGATTGAAATCGCTGAACATGATTCCCTTCACGGCCTTCTTTGGAGTCCTCATGGTGGTGGTGGGATTAGTGCTGCTGATCGCCTGCGCCAATGTGGCCAGCCTGTTACTGGCTCGAGCTTCCAGCCGGCGGCAGGAGCTCGGTATCCGGCTTGCAATCGGCGCCGGCCGCGGCCGTCTGGTGCGGCAGTTGCTCGCCGAGAGCCTGCTGTTGGCCATGCTCGGAACCCTCAGCGGCCTCTTGTTGAATCTCTGGCTCACCAGTCTCATCAGCCGGATCCAACTTCCGCTCCCACTGCCTTTTCAACTCCATATCGCCCCGGATTGGAGGCTGCTGGCCTATTCGGCTGCCCTGGCCGGCGCGAGCGCACTCTTTTGCGGATTGTTGCCAGCGCTCAAGGCCACACGCGCCGATCTGAATTCCGCTTTGAAGCGGCAGGAGTTTCCAGACGGCAGGCGCCGCTGGAACATGCGCAACGCACTGGTGGTGGCGCAACTCGCCATCTCAACACTCTTATTGGCCGCTGGACTGCTCTTTCTGCAAAACTTGTCGCGCTCCACTTCCATGAATCCGGGTTTCGACGTGGATCACACACTATGGGCATCCATGCGGCTGGTCCCCGCCAGGTATCCTACTCACCAATCAACGCAGGCTTTAGTGAACGCCGCGCTCGACTCATTGCGCGCGCTTCCAGGCATAGAGGCCGCCAGCATTGCTCACGTAGTGCCCTTGAATGCCCAGCAAACCGACAGCGCCCAGGTGCGAATCGACGGCGTCCGGCCAATTCATGTGCAATACAAAAGCAACAACGTGGGGCCGGATTATTTTCGCGTGATGCAAATCCCAATTCTGGATGGGCGCGGTTTCTCAACCACCGATCGCGCCAGCTCGCCCCAGGTCGCAATCCTGAACGAGAATTTTGCGCGCCTGCTGTTCGGTAACTCCAGCGCCGTCGGCCACCGGATCGAGTTCCCCTATGGCGAATCCCTGACCTTTGTCGGCATTGCCAGGAACAGCAAATACTTCACCCTCGGCGAGGAGAATGCCATCGCGTTATACACGCCTTTTGCTCAGGGACCAGAAACGGAAAGTCTCAATTTTTTGATTCGAGCGCCTGATTTTCCTCAGGTTTTGGTGAAGGATGTAACCAAGACGCTCGGCAACTTGGATCTATCGGCTGCCGTTGAGACCAAGCCGATGCGCGACGGTCTGGTATTGGCGCTCCTGCCGAGCCGCGCGGGCGCCGCCATCCTGGGCAGCATCGGGGCGCTCGGTTTGTTGCTCGCATCCATCGGTCTTTACGGCGTCCTGGCGTACACCATCAGCCGCCGGATTCGCGAAATCGGATTGCGCATGGCTTTGGGCGCCGAGCCGCGGGCCGTTCTCTGGATGGTCTTCCGCGATAGCTTCCTGCTGGTTGCCTCCGGCATCGGCATCGGCCTGGGGATCGCGCTAGTTGCAACCCGGCCATTGGCCATGTTTCTTGTTCCCGGACTCAGCCCGAACGATCCCGTGACCCTGCTCACGGTGATTGCTGTACTGGCAGCGGTGGCCGTTGCCGCAACCATCGGTCCCGCCCTGCGGGCTTTGCGCGTGGACCCCATGGTCGCACTGCGCTACGAGTAGGCAAAATGCGGTGACAGGATACTCATTCCCCGATTGCGCGAAAGCCGCGACCGGCATCTGCCGGCCCACCAAAGGTGGTGAAGACGCCGTTTTGTTTTTAATCTCCGGTCGGCTCCGCATCCCTGCGCTACAATTTGGTGCAGTTCAATCTGCATGGCCCGCTCCCGCCTATCTACTCCGGCTCTTTCG
>Ga0302324_100015567_pt1 | contig 15251 bp, 10 predicted proteins | sample Palsa_T0_1_FD_201949 | JGI IMG/M metagenome (GOLD analysis project Ga0302324, IMG submission 201949) | Peat permafrost microbial communities from Stordalen Mire near Abisko, Sweden - Palsa_T0_1 | ecosystem: Environmental > Terrestrial > Soil > Palsa > Peat permafrost | place: Sweden: Abisko...
CGTGAGGCGCCTCGAGCAATTGCAGTCGTTCGAGAAGATTTATGCGCCATTCGACGGCGTAATCACGGCGCGCAACACGGATATCGGGCATTTGATCAATTCGGGAGCGGGAGGCCCTGCCACTGAGCTGTTTCACATTGCCGATACGCGGTCTGTGCGCGTCTTTGTAAACGTGCCGCAGGATTATTCCCAATCCGCGCGGCCGGGACTCACCGCGGATCTGACGCTGCAGGAATTTCCCGACAAACGCTTCAAGGGCAAACTGGTGCGCACCGCCAACGCCATCGATCTTTCTTCGCGCACGCTGCTGGTGGAGGTGGACGTGAATAACCCGACGGGCGAACTCCTGCCAGGCGCGTACGCACAGGTTCATCTGAACGTCGTGGCAGGCGCACCGGCGGCTATTTTGCCGGTGAGCGCGATGCTGTTTCGCTCCGAAGGCCTGCAGGTAGCGATCGTCGACAATGGCAATCGCGCCGAACTTCGAAGCGTCGTTGCGGGCAAGGACTTTGGGAACGAGCTTGAGATCGTCTCGGGCATCAAGCCGACCGATTGGGTGATTAACAATCCTTCGGATTCCCTGATTTCGGGCGAAAGTGTCCGCCTCGCCGATGCCTCTCCGAATACCGGAAACGGCGCAACAAGCCAGCCTCCCCAGTGACATTTGAGCCGCGAATGCGCCGCTACGTTCCCATGACCGGCTTGCAGGTGTATCCGGCAATATTTGAGTGCTTCTCGAATCTGTGCCCATCAAGATTCCGGGCGCGTCGCCGTCTTTGCGTTCTGGCGGTTGCTTCGCTCCTGATCACCGGTTGCACCGTCGGACCGAAATATGTGAAACCCACGACGGAAGTGCCTTCCAGCTACAAGGAAACCGCCCAGAATTTCAAAGAGGCCCAACCGAGCGACCAGATCGGGAAGGGCACGTGGTGGGCGATCTACAACGATCCCCAGTTGAATGACCTCGAAGAGCAGATTCGCGTTTCCAATCAGACGCTGAAAGCGGCGCAGGCGCAGTTCGAGGCCGCGAGGGCTGCGATTCGCGTGGCCCACTCCCAGGCTCTGCCAAACATTACGGGTGGCGTCTCGGGTACGCACAACAGCGAGTCGTTCAATCGCCCTCTCAGCAACACAAATTTGTATTACCAGGACTACGTGCTGCCCGTCGACGTTTCCTACGAACCCGACTTGTGGGGGCGAGTGCGCCGTCTGGTGGAAGCGAACCGCTCCGAGGCGCAGGCGACGGCCGCCGATCTGGCGAATGTCGATTTAAGCCTTCACGCGGAGCTCGCCGTGGATTATTTCCAGCTGCGAGGGCTCGACGCACAGAAAAAGCTCCTCGACTCGACGGTTGAATCCTATACAAGAGCGCTTGAACTCACCCAGAGCCGCTATCACGGAGGCGTTGCAACCGCTGTGGATGTGGCGCAGGCGCAGACGCAGCTGGAGACGACGCGCGCGTTGGCGATCGATGTGGAAGCAAACCGGGCGGCGTTCGAACATGCCATCGCCGTCCTGGTGGGCAAGCCGGCTTCTTCGTTCGCGCTTCCGCCGCTATCGTTGAGCACACCGCCCCCGCCCGTTCCGCCGGGTGTGCCGTCCGACCTGCTCGAGCGACGGCCCGATATTGCTGCCGCCGAAAGGCGTGTGGAGGAAGCGAACGCACAGATCGGCGTGGCGAAGGCAGCCTACTATCCCAACGTGAACCTGTCCGCCGGGGGAGGCTTCGAAAGCGGCGCGATCGGCACCTTTATTCAAGGCGCCAGTGGCTTTTGGACATTGGCCGGTTCGGCCGCGGAACTCATTTTCGATGGCGGTCAGCGGCGTGGGATCTCCGACCAGACACGCGCCCTTTACGAGCAGTCTGTCGACAACTACCGGCAGACGGTGCTCGTCGCGTTTCAGGAAGTCGAAGATAACCTGGCGGCGCTGCGGGTATTGCAGGAGGAAGCCAAGACCGAAGATGCCGCCGTGGCCGCCGCGCAGCACTCTCTGGACCTGTCGACGACGCGCTACAAAGGCGGAGTCACGAACTACCTGGAAGTTACCACGGCCCAGAGCGCCGCGCTCTCAGATGAAGTCACCGCGCTTGAGATTCTGATTCGCCGCATGAATGCCAGTGTACTGCTCATCAAGGCAATCGGCGGGGGCTGGAATGTTTCGCAGATTCCGCCCGTCTAGCGCTTCAGGTAGGATACTAGCGTGCCGCATCCTAACGGCATGCCATGAGCGCTAGAACAAGATACGCTGGCCCGTCAGCTCTTTGCGTCGCTTCGATCTTTGCTTTGATTTTTGCCTGCGTTGCCTTTTCTCCCCGGGTTTTCGCGGACTCTCCCAGCGCGCCGGAAACACGATTCGATCTGCACACCGGCTGGAAGCTGCAATCTTCGTGCAAGCTGAAATCAACCGGGGAGAGGATTTCCGCGGCCGGATTCCGCACGGACGGCTGGCATAGCGCGACTGTTCCCTCCACGGTTGTTGCGGCGCTTGTCGCGGACAAGACCTTTCCGGATCCCTACTTCGGCCAAAATCTTCGAGGTATACCTGGCGCGTCCTATCCGGCCGGGCAGAATTTCTCGGTTCTTGCCATGCCTGAGAACAGCCCGTTTCGGTGTTCGTGGTGGTACCGGGTGGAATTCCAGCTTCCGCCGGCTTACGCAGGGCATCACGTATGGCTGAATTTTGAAGGTATCAACAACCGCGCCAATATCTGGGTAAATGGGCGCCGCATCGCCGGCGCGAAAGAAGTCGCTGGCGCTTACCGCACGTACGAATTCGACGTGACTTCGTTTGTGAGCCAGAGCAGAGCGAATGTCCTCGCGGTTGAAACCATCGCCCAGAAGGAGACCGACCTGGGCATCAACTGGGTCGACTGGAATCCGGCGCCTCCCGACAAAGATATGGGCCTTTGGCGAGACATTTATTTGCGGCCGAGCGGCCCCGTCACGATCCGATATCCGCAGGTGATTACTCATTTCCCGGCTGCCTCGCCCGAGCGCGCCGATCTCACCGTCGAAGCGGAACTTCACAATGCCGGCGCCAGGCAGGTAACCGGCATTCTGAGCGGCAAGATCGAGCAGGCGGCGTTCGAAAAGCGTGTCACCCTGGGGCCCGGTGAATCACGTACGGTACGATTCGCTAGCGATGGGTTTCCACAACTCGAAATCGCCCATCCAAAAATCTGGTGGCCCGCGCAAATGGGGCCGCCGAATCTGCACGATCTCTCCTTGCAATTTGCTATTGGGAACGGTGAGATTTCGGATTCTGAAAGCGTCCGATTCGGGATCCGCGAAATAGCTTCTGAGGTGGATGGACGGGGGCACCGGGTCTTTCGCGTGAATGGGCAGCGCATTTTAGTCCGGGGCGCGGGATGGGCGCCCGACATGCTGCTGCGTGAATCTTCCGAGCGATTGCAAAACGAATTCCGCTACATTCTCGACTTGAACCTGAATGCGATCCGACTGGAAGGCAAGATGGAATCCGATGCTTTCTACAATCTGGCGGACGAGCAGGGAGTGCTCGTGATGGCGGGCTGGAGCTGTTGCGATTACTGGGAGCAGTGGGCGAAATGGAAACCCGGCGATCTCGAGATCGCCACGGCCTCGCTGAAGTCTCAAATCCTGCGGCTCCGGAGGCATCCCAGTGCCCTTGTTTGGCTGAACGGTAGCGACAATCCGCCGCCTGCCAACGTCGAGAAGGCTTACATCGAAGTCCTGAAGCAGAACGATTGGCCGAACCCTTATGTTTCCTCCGCTTCCGCATCCGCCACCACGGTCACGGGTCCTTCGGGCTTCAAGATGACGGGACCCTATGACTACGTGCCGCCCGATTACTGGCTAAATGCTGGCGAGAAATATGGCGGGGCGCACGGATTCATCACCGAGACATCCGCGGGGCCATCCGTTCCTGTGGTCAGCTCGCTGAGAAAGATGCTGCCGGCGGCCCAGGTCGCCCCCGACAGCGCCGCGTGGGATTACCACGCGGGTTTGCTGGGATTCAAGAACCTTGGCCACATCGAAGCCGCGATGAAGCAGATTTACGGCGCTCCCGCGGATTTCACCGATTACCAGCTCAAGGCGCAAGCCATGGCTTACGACAGCGAGCGCGCGATGTTTGAGGCTTACTCCCGAAATAAGTACGACTCCTCGGGCGTGATCCAATGGATGTTAAATAACGCTTGGCCCTCGCTGATCTGGCATCTCTACGATCATTATCTTCAGCCCGCAGGCGGATATTTCGGGGCCAAGAAGGCTTGCGAACCCCTGCACGTGCAGTATTCCTATGACGATCGCAGCGTTGTGGTGGTAAACAGCCGCTACGAGGCCGCCGCGGCGCTGGACGTTACCGCCAGAGTTTACGATTTCGATTTGCACGAGCGATTTTCGAAGCAGGCCCGGATCGATGTTGGCGCGGATGCAGTTGCGAACGCGTTTACTATCCCGGCCGAGGTATTCAGTTCGGGATCGCCTGTGTATTTCGTGGGTCTCGATCTGCAAGGCGGGGACGGTAAGAAAATCACCGCCAATTTCTACTGGATTTCCGCCAAGAAGACCGTGTACGACTGGAAAAAGACGACGTACCAATTTACTCCCGCATCTTCCTATGAGGATTTCACTGCGCTCCAGTCGCTTCCAAAGGTAGGCGCGCTGGATGTGTCTGCATTCATCGAGCCGGGCGGGGAAGGGTCGGTGGTCCGCGTGAAGTTGAGGAATCCGAGCGATAAGCTCGCGTTTCAGGTGGCGCTTGCGGTCGAGCGCCCGAACAACGACGAGGAGATTCTTCCGGTGCTCTGGCAGGACAACTACATAGCGTTGCTGCCGGGCGAGTCGCGCGAAATCACTGCGCAGTTTGTGGATTCGGGTGCCCTTCGCGACGGAGCGAAGCTGCGCGTTGCGGGATGGAATATTCAGAACGCCATCGTTTCGATTCAACAGCCCGCGTCCGATGGCTCTCAAGGCGAGAATCAGTGACGGTCGCGAACGCCGGCGCTGAAGTTCCGCGAGCGACCGGGAGCCTAAGGCGTGTCCTCACTCTCTGGGATTTGATCATCATCGGCATCGTGATCGTCCAGCCCATCGCGCCCATGGGAATCTACGGTGTGATCAGCAATGAGGCCGGCGGTCACGTTGTAACCACGATCCTGATTGCGATGGTCGCTATGCTGTTCACGGCGATCAGCTACGGGAAAATGGCTCGTGCGTACCCGAGCGCGGGCTCCGCCTACACCTACGTGAGCCGGGAGATTCATCCGGCGCTCGGATACGTGACCGGCTGGGCCATGGTAATGGATTACATCCTGAACCCGCTCATCTGCACGGTCATTTGCAGCAAGCTCACGCAGAATATTTTTCCGGGCCTGCCATATTGGGCGGTCGCGACCGCCTTTGCGGTGAGTTTCACGGCCCTGAATCTGCGCGCGGTCAAGACGTCGGCTCGGATCAACGACGTGCTGGCGGGGGCGATGATGATTGTCGTCGCCATATTCTTCGCTTTTGTGGTTCGTTTCCTTTGGGGGCTCCATCAATATGGCGCCGGTCTGTTTACGCAGCCGTTTTACAACCCTGCAACGTTCAGCTGGCATGGAGTGTTTCGCGGTACATCGATCGCCGTGCTCACTTATATAGGATTCGACGGTATCTCGACGCTTTCCGAAGAGGCCGAGAATCCAAAACGGAACATTCTGCTCGCCACGGTTCTGGTCTGTGTGATTACGGGCATTCTTTCGGCGCTGGAAGTTTATGCCGCACAGCTGGTGTGGGGCCCGAAGCCATTCCCGCCGCAAATGGTGGAATCGGCGTTTCCGTTGGTGGCGCGGCAGGTGGGCGGATTTTTTCTCTTCCACCTCGTGAATTTCACGATCCTGATTGCAAACGTCGGATCGGGCATGGGATCGCAACTCGCGGCGGCAAGATTGCTTTATGGGATGGGGCGCAGCGACGCCATTCCGCGGGGATTCTTTGGTGCCATTGAGCCGAAACGGCACATTCCCCTTAATAATGTTGTCCTTATTGGCGCGTTTGCCCTGCTCGGCTCGTTTCTGGTGAGCTACGAGCGTGGTGTGGAATTGCTCAATTTCGGGGCATTCATCGCGTTCATGGGCGTGAATGCCGCGGCATTCTTCCGGTATTTCGTGCGTGCCGATCAGAAGAGGTGGGCAAATCTCGCGATCCCTGTTCTCGGATTCGGAATTTGCTTCTTTATCTGGCTGAATCTCAGCCAAGCCGCAAAGCTTGCCGGTACAGCCTGGATGGCGGCTGGAATCCTCTATGGCGCCATAAGAACGAAAGGCTTTCAATCGAACCTGGTACGGTTTGAAATACCCAGCGACGAGGTGTAGCAGTTCAGCACCGCTGATGACATTGGTATCTCTCCCGCCTAAACCTTTCCCCTGCAACTGACGATTGTTTCGTTACGGGTCTGCTCACGTAGTGCCCGTGCGAAGTGAAGCCCGACCCTTTCCAAAGGCTGGATTTAGACAAATATGGCCACGCGTCCCATTAAGGTGCTGGTTATCGATAGCGATGCGCCGGCCGCCAGTGAACTCTGCGGCAAACTGGCGGACGCGAAGAATGTTTCCTTTGGCGTGGAAGTCGCCCGAACAATGTCGGAGGGGTTCGAACTGCTCGGCGCTGCGCGATTCGATGCGGTCATCATTGACCTGAACGTCCCGGGAGCCAGCGGCCTGGCGAGTCTCAAGCAACTGCAGGTGCGGGCCGCCGAGACGCCGATCGTGGTAGTCAGCTCCGTCTATCGGGATTCCGAGGCATTGGAAACGGTCCGCGCTGGAGCGCAGGACTATCTGGCGAAGAATCGCATAAACCCCGCCGCGTTGGAGCGCATCCTGGTTCATTGCATTGAACGCCAGCGCGCACGCTCCCGCACGGCAATGCAATCCTCCATCTCTCGAGTCCTGGCCGAGGCAGAGACGATGCCGGATGCCACGGTCCAGATACTGCGCGTGCTCTGCGAATCTCTGGAGTATGACTTTGGCCAGGCTTGGAGCCTCGACCGCGGGTCGGGCGAATTGGTTTCCGCGGAGACGTGGCAGGGCACCCCTGGAGAGGGCATCGGCTTTGTAGCGCTGAAGCAATCACGCCGTTTGGGACGGGGAAAAGGCCTTCCGGGCCGTGCCTGGGCGGCCGGTGGCGCACTGTGGATTCCCGACGCAACACAAGATTCAGAATACGCGCGCGCCGAGACGTTGGCGGAGTTGCGAAGCGCCTTGGCATTCCCGATCACCTTGGGGCAAGAAATCCTCGGCGTGATCGAACTGTTCAGCTCCGAGGTTCTTGAGCCGGATGACGAACTCCTCAGAATTCTAACGAACATCGGCAACCAAATCGGTCAATTCCTCGCGCGAAAAAGGGCCGAAGAGCAGAAGGCGCGCCTCATGCAAGAGCGCCTGCTGATTCTGGACTGCGCCTCGGAAGGCATCTATGGACTCGATTTGAACGGGTGCATTACCTTTATGAATCGCTCCGCCGCGCGGATGTTTCGCTGCGACCCCCAGGGCCTGATCGGCCAGCGCGCCCATGAGTTGTTCCATCATAGCCATCCGGATGGGTCCGCGTATCTCACTCAAGACTGCCCGATTCTCACCGTTTTCAGCACGGGCCAAGGGGGCCGTTCCGATCAGGAATATTTCTGGAGAACCGACGGCACGCATCTCGCCGTGGACTATTCGGCATTTCCCGTGATCGAGGAAGGGCATATCAAGGGAGCCGTCGTCTGCTTCAACGACATCACCGACCGCAAGCGAATGGAGGTGGAACTCCGTCACGCCCAGAAATTGGAGGCCGTCGGGGGACTCGCCGCGGGAATCGCGCACGAGATCAACACTCCCATCCAGTTCGTGGGCGATAACAGGCATTTCGTCCAGGATTCCTTCCGGGACTGTACCGAAATGATCCACAAGTACGAAGAAATCTGCCAGGAAGCGCGGCGCGGCTCAGTGCGGGCGGAACTCCTTCAGGAAGTGGACGAAATCCGGCAAAGAATCGACTGGGAGTATATGCGCAGCGAGATTCCCAAGGCCATGGAGCAGATGCTGGACGGCATTGCCAGAGTGGCGAAGATCGTCCGGGCGATGAAAGAGTTTTCACATGTGGATCGAAGCCCGGAGAAAACAGCCGCTGACTTGAATAAGGCGCTCGAAAGCACCCTGGTGGTCGCACGATCCGAACTGAAGTATGTAGCCGACGTGGAAGAGGATTACGGCCAATTGCCGCCGGTGCTTTGCCACCTGGGGGATCTGAACCAGGTGTTCCTGAATTTGATGGTCAACGCGGCTCACGCCATTGGGGACGTGATGGAGAAGACCGGGAATAAAGGCCGCATCGTCGTGCGGACGCGGCAGGAAGCGGATTGGGTGGAGGTATCGATTTCTGACACTGGGACGGGGATCCCCGAAGCGGCACGCGACAAAATATTCGATCCATTTTTCACGACGAAGGAAGTTGGAAAAGGCACCGGGCAGGGTTTGACGCTTGCGAGAGCGATTGTCGTGGAAAAGCACGGCGGAACGCTGACGTTTGAGACCGAAGCCGGGAAGGGAACGACGTTTTATGTTCGTTTACCGGTCAACGGAGTGCTGGAGCCGCGAGAGGCGGTGACGAAATGACGCGCATTCTTTTTGTCGACGATGAAATCAATATTCTGGAGGGGCTCCAACGGATGCTGAGGCCTCAACGGCGCGATTGGGAGATGGCGTTTGCGCCGGGAGGCAGAGCCGCGCTGACGATGCTGGAAGCGTCCCCGTTTGACGTGATCGTTTCGGACATGAGAATGCCCGAAATCGACGGCGCCGCTCTGCTGGAGATCGTGCGCGAGAAGTACCCGAACATCCTGCGAATCATTCTATCGGGATATACCGAGCTGGAAGCTTCCTACCGCGCCGTTCCGGTGGCGCATCAGTTCTTGCTGAAGCCGTGCGAGCCCGATGCGCTACGCGCGGCGATCGAGCGCGCAACAAGCCTCATCGAAGTGCTGCACAGCAAAATGCTGGCGGGTCTCGTGGGCTCGCTGCGGGAATTGCCATCCCTTCCGCGCACATATGCCGCGCTCCGCAGCCTTCTTTCGAATCCCGAAAGCTCCGTGGACCAGGTGGTGCGGATTGTCGAGCAGGACGTGGCCATTTCGGCCAAGGTTCTGCAGCTTGTGAATTCCGCGTTTTTTGGGGTGACGCGCGAGATTTCCGACATGAAAACGGCGGTAAGCTATCTGGGGATCACCATCCTGCAGAATCTCGTGCTTTCCGTGGAGGTATTCCGCACGTTCCACCCCAAAAGGCCCATCGTGGGATTCTCTCTGGAGGAATTCCATCACCACGCACAGTTGACGGCGCGGACTGCGTCGGAGATATCCAAAACAATGGCGGTCCCACAAGCAGTCATCGTCGCCGGACTTTTGCACGACATCGGCAAGCTTGTCATCGCCGAGAGAGCGCCAGAGCATCTGTCCCGCGCGCTGGAGGGAGCGCGGCAGGACAAGCGGCCGTTGTTCGCCATAGAGGAAGAGTTGATCGGTGTCTCCCACGCCGAGGTAGGAGCGTACCTGCTGAGTTTGTGGGGCCTGCCCTCGCCGGTTGTCGAGGCCGTGGCCCACCACCATCATCCCGAGCGCGTGCCGCACGCCAAATTGGACCTGCTCTCCACGGTGTATCTCTCGAACGTGCTGGCCCACGATCCGTTGGGAACAAAAAATTGCGGAGGGGAGTTGGAGCAGGAAATCCACCCCGTCATACTCGCAATCCCGGGCGTGCCGGAGAACCTTCCGAAATGGCGCGATCTGGCGGAGACAGTTTCGCGGGAAGCGCAGGGAGCAAGCTATGTCTGACGACCCCCGGCCACGGATTCTTTGCGTCGACGACGACCAAGGCGTTCTCGACGGGTTGCAGCGGACCCTCCGGAGCATTTTCGTGGTGGAGACGGCCATCGGGGGAAGGCTGGGACTGGAGATTCTCCAAGCGAAGGGTCCGTTCGTTGTGGTGACATCCGACCTCCGCATGCCGCTCATGGACGGCGTCGAGTTTCTGTCCCGTGCGCGCGCGCTGGCCCCGGACGCAGTCCGCGTTTTGCTGACCGGGCAGGCAGACATGGAGTCCGCCATCGGGGCCGTCAACGACGGAAACATCTTCCGCTTCCTCTGCAAACCTTGCCCCACGGGAGTTCTGGTGAGGGCCTTGATGGCCTGCGCGGAGCAGCACCGTCTGCTGACTGCGGAGAAAGTCCTGCTGGAACAGACCCTCCGTGGAAGCATCAAGGCGCTGACGGACATTCTCGCTCTTACGAACCCGGCGGCTTTTGGCCGGGCCACCCGTGTTCAGCGCACTGTGGCGGAGATCATGGCGCACTTCGAAATCGCCGAACGCTGGCCGGTGGAAGTGGCGGCGATGCTTTCGCAGATCGGATATGTGACTCTTCCCCAGCGAACGCAGGACAAAATCTACAAAGGGGAGCAGCTGACGGATTCGGAATCAGCGATGGTAGACCGCGTCCCACAAGTGGCCGATCAATTCCTGGCGAGTATCCCGCGTCTTGAACTTGTGAGGGATATCCTGAAGCTTTACCCGCAGGATTTCGCGGGCGCGGAGAGAGAGAAGATCCCTCCGTTGCCCTGGGGGGCGCGAGCGCTGAGGATCGCGCTGGATTATGACGTCCTGGAGTCCGAACGCGGAACGCAAGAGGGCCTCTTCGACATCCTGCCGGGGCGTACCGGCCTGTATGATCCGGAAATTCTGGAGGCGTTTGCGGAGTTGCGGGACCGTGGGAAAAAGGAAGCGCGGGAGCACGAACTCACCCTGCGAGACATGAAGGCCGGGATGTTTTTTGGCGAGGACGTGAAATCCGCAAAAGGGCTTTTGCTGATCGCTCGCGGACAGGAAGTCACGCCCAGCTTGCTGGAGCGCATTCGAAACTTTTCGTCCGAGCTCGGAATTCGCGAGCCCATCCGCATGATCGAGCCGCTTCCGGTGGCCAAACTGTCTTTGCGGTTCCCCGTCCAAGTTTAGAGCTTCATTGGCCGGGAAGAAACGACAGCGCTACGACTTCCTAGTCGGATTCCTGCGTCACAATGTGGACGTCCACGGCGGGAGCGTCGCGCAGGAAATGATTGATCGCATTGAGGTAGCGCAGCTTGCGCCACCCTTCTCCCGCGGACCTTCCAAAAATCATCTGCGTCACATGTTTTTCCCGCACGAATTGCGCGGCCGCGTCGGCTACGCTCTTGCCTTTCAGGCGGATGGGCTTCGCTCCCAGGCTTTCCGCGAACTGAAGATTGGCATCCAGTGATTTTTCATTCTTCACGCCCTCGCGCTCGATATCGACGTGCAGGGCGTAGAGCTCTGCGTCCATCCGGCGCGCCATTCGCGCCGCGCGCGCCACCAGGTATTGCGCCCGGGGGTTGGCGCTGATGCACACGGCGATGCGTTCGCGGACGGCCCAGTTCTGCTGGATGTCCTTCTCGTCCATATAAGACGACAGGCTGCGGTCCACCTGCTCGGCAACCTGACGGAGCGCAAGTTCGCGCAGCGCGATCAAATTCCCGCGCCTGAAAAAATTCCGAAGCGCCTGTTCGATCTTTTCCTTGTGATATACGTCGCCGCGCTTCATGCGGTTCTGGAGGGCTTCGGGCGTGAGGTCCACCATCACGGTTTCCTGGGAGAGCTGAAGCACCCAGTCCGGCACGGTTTCGCGGACGATCACCCCCGTAAACGCGTTCACGGTGGGGGCGACACTTTCGATATGCTGAATGTTCACCGTAGAAATCACGTCGATATTCGCTTCCAGCAGCTCGAGGACGTCTTCATAACGCTTGCGGTGGCGCGTGCCGGGAATATTGGTGTGGGCCAGTTCGTCCACCAGCGCCACCTGCGGCTTGCGCGCCAGAATCGCGTCGATATCCATCTCCTCGAACTCGGTGCCCTTGTAATCGATCTTGCGGCGGGGAACGGACTCCAGCTGCGAAGCGAGTTCGGCGATGCCCTTTCTTCCGTGTGTTTCCACCAGCCCGATGACGATATCTTCCCCGCGGCTGTGGCGGCGGATGGCCTCGCTCAGCATGCTGTAGGTTTTTCCAACGCCCGGCGCGTAGCCGAGGAAGAGCTTCAACACGCCCTTGGTTTTTTGCGCGGGCGTGGTTACTTCCAGCCACTCTTCGGGTGTCTTCGGCATGGCGTCATTCTCTGCTAACAGGCACTGGGAAGCTACGGTAGAATACCACCGTGCGTTCTCCGGTTTTGAGCCGTATCTTCCAATTCGCTGGCGCTTTTGGAACCGTCGCTGGAATCGTCCTTCTGTACCACAAAGTTCTTCTGGTCAATGCCACGACCGTTGCGATGACGCTTCTTTTGGCTATTTTAGTCGTTTCCACGTTTTGGGGCATGACCGTTTCCATCCCGATGTCCTTGGCCGCGGTATTGGCTTTCAACTACTATTTCCTTCCCCCTGTTGGCACTTTTACGGTTGCCGACCCGCAGAATTGGGTGGCGCTCGTCGCGTTCCTCGCTGTGGCCGTTATCGGGAGCCACCTGGCGACGCGGGCGCGGCAACAGTCGGAGGAAGCCTCCGCTCGGCAGCGGGACATCGAGAAGCTTTATGCGTTCAGCCGCGACCTTCTGGAGTCCGGCAACGTGATGGAACTTCTGAACCGCATCCCCGCACGGATCGTAAAGACATTCGAAGTGGGAGCGGCGGCATTGTTTCTTGCCGACAAGCAGAAGGTGTACCGGTCTGGTCCAGTGGTTCCCCGGCTCGATACCGACAGCCTCAAGGCCGTAATGGCGCGCGAGGAACCCGTGATCGACACGCCCAACAGTCTCTGCCTCGTTCCGGTTCGGATCGGTGTGCGGGCGATCGGCAGTCTGGGGATTTCAGGAAGGGCGCTTTCGCTGCAAACGCTCGAGGCCATTGGAACGCTGGTGGCCATCGCGATGGCCCATGCGCGCGCTGTCGAGCAATTGGGGCAGACGGAGGCAGCGCGCCAGGGAGAGCAGTTGCGCACAGCTCTTCTTGATGCCGTCACGCACGCGTTGCGCACTCCGCTTACTTCCATTAAGGCTTCCGTTACAAATTTGCTTTCAAACGGTGGCCTGGTAGCCGAACAGAAGCAGGAACTCCTGACGATCATCAACGAAGAAACCGATCGTTTGAACCGCCTGGTCGGCGAAGCGGGAGAAATGGCGCGACTGGACGCCGGCGAAGTGGAATTGGAACTAAAGCCCCACACTGTGGACGAAGTCATCAAGGCGGCCCTAGAGCATTGCAGGGGATCTCTTGCTAGCCGCCCGCTGAATATCCAAGTTCCGCCGGGCCTCCCTCCCGTTCGGGCGGACCTGGCGAGGGCCCGGGAGGTTCTCGTCCATTTGATAGAGAACGCGAACCAATATTCCTCACCTAACCAGCCAATCACGATCACCGCGGAAGCGCATGGTGATACTGTGGTAACGAGCGTGGCCGACCGCGGCGATGGAATTGACGATCTTGAGCAGGCTCTCATTTTCGAAAAGTTCTACCGCGGTAAAGATCAGCGTTATAGCGTGGAGGGAACCGGAATGGGGCTGCCCATTGCCAAAGCGATCGTCGAAGCCCATGGCGGTTCCATCAATTTAATGAGCCAGCGCGGCCACGGTTCCGTTTTTTCTTTTTCCCTGCCCGTGGATCACAGCCGTCCGGTGCAAGTATGAACTCCGCGACGGTGCTGGTCGTCGATGACGAGCCGCAGATCCGTCGCGTGTTGCGCACCACCCTCACCTCGCATGGCTATGCGGTAGTGGAAGCGCGAACCGGGGATGAAGCGCTCGAACAGATCCGCAGCGAGCACGTGGACCTGATACTCCTCGATGTGAATATGCCGGGCCGCTCGGGGCTCGAAACCTGCCGGGAGATTCGCAGCACGAGCGACATTCCCATCATCATGCTCACCGTCCGCAACACGGAGCGCGACAAGGTGCAGGCGCTCGATGCCGGCGCCGACGATTACGTCGTCAAACCCTTTGGATCCGAGGAACTCATGGCGCGCATACGCGCAGGTCTCCGCAGATCGGCCGCTGCCGAGGCGGTTCCGGAATTTGTTGCTCCGGGTCTGACGATCAATTTCGACAAACGCCTGGTGATGGTGGGAGATCGACCGGTGCGCCTCACGCCCAAGGAATTCGAATTGCTGCGTTATCTTGTGGCGAACCAGGGAAGGTCGCTGGGGCATCGCCGGTTGCTCCAGGCTGTCTGGGGGCCCGATTATGGCGACGAAACCGAATACCTGCGCGTTTTCATCAACCAGTTGCGCAAGAAAATCGAACTGGATCCTCGGGAGCCGATGTACATTCACACCGAACCCTGGGTCGGATATCGCTTTGAGGCGCCTGCCGAGAAGAACCGCGCCCCGCGCACCGAGAAGTAACGCATCCGATAAGCAATCAGAGAAAAGCTTTAGTGCATTGGCCGGATTGCGTCCAGATCGAGATTGAGATCGAGCACATTCACACGGGGTTCTCCCAGCAGGCCGAACTGCCGCCCTTCCGTGTGCTTCTGCACCAGCGCCCGAACGTCTTGCGCGCTCATTCCGCGCTCGTGGGCAACCCGCGGAACTTGAAACTCCGCCGCCGCAGGAGAGATATGCGGATCGAGACCGGACCCCGAAGTCGTCACCAGGTCTGCTGGAATCGGCGCAGCGGGGTTGGTCGGTTGCAGGGCCTTGACGCTGGCGCTGACGCGGTCAATGAGAGCCTTGTTCGTCGGGCCGAGGTTTGAGCCCCCCGATGCGGTGGGATCGTATCCGGCCGCGCCTGCCGCGGAAGGCCGGGAATAGAAGTATCCGGGCGCGGTGAACGGCTGGCCGATCAGGTGCGAGCCAACCAACTTGCCGCCCTGGGTAATCAATTCCCCGTTCGCCTGCTTTGGAAACAGCATCTGAGCGAGCCCGGTAACTGCCAGCGGATAGATGATCCCCAGAAGAACCGTTGTTGCCAGCGTAAACCAGACTGAAATTAAGAGATTTTTTTTCATGGTAGCCTCAGGCCCATCCGATGTGCGTAATGATCAAGTCGATGACTTTGATTCCGATGAATGGCGCTACGATGCCGCCCACTCCGTAGACAAGAAGGTTCCACCGCAGCAGCGCTTCCGCGCCCAGCGGGCGATAGCGCACCCCTCGCAGCGCGAGCGGCACGAGCGCGATGATGATGAGCGCGTTGAAAATCACGGCGGACAAGATGGCCGATTGGGGCGTCTTGAGCGCCATGACGTTCAGCACGTTGA
>Ga0302324_100015571_pt1 | contig 15249 bp, 15 predicted proteins | sample Palsa_T0_1_FD_201949 | JGI IMG/M metagenome (GOLD analysis project Ga0302324, IMG submission 201949) | Peat permafrost microbial communities from Stordalen Mire near Abisko, Sweden - Palsa_T0_1 | ecosystem: Environmental > Terrestrial > Soil > Palsa > Peat permafrost | place: Sweden: Abisko...
ATCGTGACGCTCGCGAGCGGGAAGTTCAAGATCCGCCGCAAGGGGCGCAACACGATCAAGCTGAAGCTGACCGGCAAGGGCAAAGGACTGCTCGCCAAGGACCACTACAAGCTGAGCGCGACCGTGATCGTGACCGAGAAGATCGGTGGCCATAAGGTCCTGACCGTAAGCAAGGTCAAGATCAGGCGATGACTCCAGCGGGCCCGGTGCTGCGCCCGCCGCCTCCGCCGTGGTCGCCCGTGGTATCGCCACCGCCACTCCCTCCGGCGAGCGCGCTCCCACGTCGCCAGCGGTGGAGGCGGCGGCTCCGATTACTGTGCGCCGTTGACGCCGTCACGCTCGGACGCGAAGCTGCCCTCGAAGTTCTCCACGAGCGACTGCAAGATCATCGCCGGCGCCGGCACGCAGACCACATCCGGCACAGCGAAGGGCGACCCCAAGGTCATTATCACTTCGATCGTGGTACCACAGCCACCGGTCGCGGCGATCACCTGGCCGTTCATGGATGAACGCTTCGTCACCTCCGGCACGGCCACCAGAGCCGGCGCGCTCTCATCGCCCCCCCCCGCGCCCGGCGCCGGCGCGTACCCACCGATCGCGAAGTTCAGCTGCATCCCGGGAGCTCACGCCGCCGCGATCAAGAGCTGCACGGCAACGGTCACCACCGAGCACATACCCGATTACAGCTCCCGGTATCCACGCGCTGCCCTGAGACACGGCAGGAAGCCACCCGCGCGGGGGCGGCCCTCAGCTTCAATACACTGCGGCAGTGCCAGCGCCCGTGTGCATCGTCGGGGGGACGGGCGCGCTCGGCTTCGGCCTCGCGTTGCGTCTCGCCAGAGCCGGAACGCCGATCGTGATCGGCTCGCGCGACGAGGGCCGCGCTCAGGAGGCGGCGGCGCGAGCGAGCGAGCTCGTCTCCGAGGGTTCGTTCGCCGGACGTCAGAACGCCGATGCGGTCGCCGGCGCCGAGCTGGTCGTGCTGTCCGTCCCGTTTCGCAGCCAGTCCGAGAACCTGGCGAACCTCCGCGCGGTGCTGAGCGATGGCCAGATCCTGATCGATGCCACCGTCCCGCTCGCCGCCGCGGTCGGCGGCAAGGCGACGCGAACGCTCGGTGTCTGGCAGGGCTCGGCCGCGCAGCAGGCGCAGGAGATGGTCCCCGCGGGGGTGCGGGTCGTCTCGGCCCTGCACACTGTGAGCGCCGCACTACTGGCCGACCTCGATCACCTCCTTGACGAGGATGTGCTCGTGTGCGGCGACCGGCGGGAGGACAAGGCGCGCGTAGCCGAGCTCGTGGAGCGCATCCCCGGCCTGCGCGCGGTCGATTGCGGCAAGCTCGAGATGGCGCGGATCACCGAGCAGCTGACGCCGCTGATCATCTCGATCAACGTTCGGTACAAGGCACGGGCGGGAATCCAGATAACCGGTCTCGGCGACGAGCTCTGGTGAGCGTCGTCGTCCTCGCCGGCGGCACCGGCGGCGCCAAGCTGGCGCGAGGCATGCTCGACCTCGTCGGCGACGATCTCGTCGTGATCGCGAACACGGGCGACGACATCGAGATCTACGGCGCCTACGTATCTCCCGACCCCGACCTGGTGACGTTGTGGCTCGCCGACCTGATCGACGAGCGTGGCTGGGGGATCGAGGGCGACACGTTCGCGGTGATGGACGGATTGCGCGAGCTGGGAGTCGACGTCTGGTTCAACCTCGGCGACCGGGACCTCGCGATCGGCGTAGAACGCGCCCGCCGGCTCAACGAGGGCGCGCGCCTGACCGAAGCTCACGCCGCGATCGCGACCGCCCTCGGCGTCCGCGCGCGGGTCCTGCCGATGAGTGACCGGCCCGTACGGACCTGGGTCCGCGCCGGCGGCCGGCTCTGGCCGTTCCAGGAGTTCATGATCCGCGCCGGGGGCCAGGGTCCGATCGAGGACGTCGATCTCCGCGGCGTCCGCTCGGCATCGCCGACCGATGAGATGCTCGACGCGATCGCGGACGCCACCGCGATCGTGATCGGCCCCTCGAATCCGGTCGTCTCGATCGGCCCGATTCTCGAGCTGGCCGGAGTTCGCGATGCCCTGAGCTCAAGCGCGGCACCCGTCGTGGCGGTCAGCCCGTTCGTGCACGGGGCAGTACTCAAGGGACCGACGATCGAGTTCATGGCGTTCTCCGGCATGCCGCCCGACGCGGAGGGGATCGCGATCGCGTACGACGGCGTGATCGACGGCCTCGTGGCCGACGAGCGCACCGACCGAATCCCTGTCCTCGAAACCGACGTGCTGATGGCCGACGCCGACGGAAGGCGCCGCCTCGCCGAGCAGGCGCTGGGCTTTGCCCACGCGTTGCGCTGACGGTCGGATAGCGTTACCGGTCCCATGCGCACGCTCGCGGTCCTGCCGATCAAGAACTTCACCGAGGCCAAGCAGCGACTCGAGACCGTGCTGACGCCTGGGCCGCGGCGGGCGCTCGCGGAGGCGATGTTCTCCGATGTCCTCACGGCGCTCCGGCGCTCGCACGCCGTGGAGGACATCCTCGTCGTCACGCGCGACAACGGAGGACAGCAGATCGCGGGTGGCCACGGCGCGCTGGTGCTGGATGACGAGGAGCCCGGACACAACCCCGCGGCTCTGCTCGGCGTCCAGTACGCGCTCGAGCACGAGTACGAGCGCGTGCTGCTCGTCCCCGGCGACTGTCCGATGCTCGACCCTCGCGAGCTCGATGCGCTGGTCGCGCGGGCACACGAGGTGCCATCGGCGTTGATCGTGCCGGATCGTCACGGCACCGGCACCAATGCGCTCCTGTTGACGCCGCCGGACGCGCTCGCGCCGGCGTTCGGCCCCGACAGCTGTGAGCGGCACGTCGCGAACGCCGAGGCGGCCGGGACGACCGCCGAGGTGATCGAGGTTGCCTCGCTCGAGCTCGACATCGACACCCCCGAGGATCTGGAGGTGCTCCGCGCCACGCTCGAGACGATGCACGGAGGCGCTGCGCACACCCGCGGCATGCTCAGTCAGATGCTGCGTAGCCGAGCCTGACGTTGAGCCAGTCCCTGACGGTGGCGGCGCTCGCAGGACTGCCGGAAATCGAGCGCGGCGCCGATCTGGCGGCGCTGATCGTCGACGCCACCGACGGGGATCTCCGCGTCCGGGCCGGAGACGTGCTGGTGATCGCACACAAGGCGTTCTCCAAGGCCGAGGGCCGCGTCCGAGCTCTCGCCGACGTGGTGCCGGGGGAGCCGGCACGTCGCCTCGCGCTCGCGCATGGCAAGGACCCGCGCCACGTGCAGGTGATCCTCGATGAGTCGCGGGAGGTGCTCCGCGCCGCTCGCGGCGTCCTGATCTGCGTCACCCATCATGGCTTCACGTGCGCGAACGCCGGGGTCGACGCCTCGAACGCGGCGGCGCCGGATACCGTGATCATGCTCCCGCGGGACCCCGATGCGTCCGCGCGGGCGGTACGCAGCCGTCTGCACGCCCTGACCGGCGTACGCCCTGGCGTCGTCATCACCGACTCGTTCGGCCGCGCGTGGCGCATGGGTCAGTGCGACGTCGCCATCGGCTGCGCCGGCATCTCGCCGCTCGACGACTGGCGTGGCCGCCGGGACCGCGCCGGCCGCGAGCTGCACGCAACCGTCCTCGCCGCCGCGGATGAGCTCGCGGCCGCGGCCGACCTCGTACGGACCAAGGACGGCGGCCAGCCCGTGGTCCTCGTGCGCGGCGCCGGCCGCTACGTCACCGACGACGACGGCCCCGGGGCGGTCGCGCTGATCCGCCCGGCCGCTGAGGACCTGTTCAGGTGACGGCCGGCTCCGACGGCGCGCCCATTGCGTGGAAGCCGCCGTCGACGTGCAGGATCTCGGCGGTCACGGCGCGCGAGTAGTCCGACAGTAGGAAGCAGATCGCGCTCGCGACGGGCGCTGGGTCCTCGACGTCCCAGTCGAGCGGGGCCTGCGCATGCCACAGGTCGGCGAGCTGCTCGAACCCGGGGATGCCGCGGGCCGCGACGGTCCCGAGCGGACCGGCAGCCACCAGATTGACGCGGATGCCGCGTGGCCCCAGATCGCGCGCGAGGTACCGGGAAACCGATTCGAGCGCCGCCTTCGCAACCCCCATCCAGTCATACACCGGCCAGGCGACGGTCGCGTCGAAGTCGAGGCCGACGATGCTCGACCCGGCCGGCATCAGCGGCGCCAGGGCGGCGGCGAGCGACTTGAGCGAGAACGCGCTGGTGGTGAACGCCTGAGACGCGCTCTCCACGGGAGTGGTCATGAAGCGTCCGCCGAGCGCGTCCTCGGGCGCGAACGCGATCGCGTGCAGGGCCCCGTCGACCCGTCCCCAGCGCCCGCGCAGCTCCTCGCTCAGGGCATCGAGGTCGGCCGGGTTGTTCACGTCCAGCTCGAGCACGTCCACGGGCTCGGGAAGCTTGGCCGCCGCCCGCTCGGTCATCCGCCGCACCCGTCCAAAGCTCGTCAGGAGCACCTCCGCGCCCTCGCGCTGTGCCTGCTCAGCGGCGTGGAAAGCGATCGAGTCCTTGGTGATGACGCCGGTTATCAGCAGTCGCTTGCCGGCCAGGATCACTGCCGCGACCCCGTCAGCGTGCGCAATGCCCAGGCGAGCCGCACGCGGGTCTCTGACGGTTCGACCAGCTCATCGACGTGACCGGCGGCCGCGGCGGCGGACGCGCGCAGGTGCTCACCCGCGTACAGATCGGCTAGGCGCGTGCGCTCAGCGTCGACGTCGTCCGCGAGCGCCAGCTCGCGGCGGTGAACGATCCCTACCGCAGCCCGCGCGCTCATGATCCCAAGCTCGGCGTTCGGCCACGCGAGCACCAGGTCCGCGCCGAGATCGCGCGAGTTCATCGTGATGAACGCACCACCGTAGGCCTTGCGCAGGACGACGGTCAGCTTCGGAACGCGTGCGGCTGCGAAGGCTCGCAGGAGCGACGCTCCGTGACGGATCACGCCGGCCTGCTCCTGGCGCGTCCCGGGCATGAAGCCGGGCGTGTCGACGACCGCGATCAGCGGCAGGCCGAATGAGTTGCAGAAGCCGATGAATCGCGCCGCCTTCTCTGCCGCGACGGCGTCGATTACCCCGCCCAGGTATCGCGGCTGGTTGGCGACGACGCCGACGGGGCGGCCGTCGATCCGAGCCAGCGCGGTGACCATGTTCCGCGCCCAGCGCGGGCACAGCTCCAGCAGCGACTCCGCGTCGACGATCCCGTCCAGCGCGTCGCGGATGTCGTAGACCCGTCGCGGCTCGATCGGCACGGCGCTCCCGGGATCCGGCGTTCGCGGGTCTTTCGGGACGGCGCGCGGCGGCGGCTCGCCCGCGGCCGAGGGCAGATACCGGAGCAGCGACCGCACCCGTTCCGCGGCGGCCGTCTCGTCGCGCTCGACGAGGTGACAGACGCCGTTTCGCTCGTGTACACGGTGCCCGCCGAGCGCCTCGGCGCCGACGTCCTCACCCAGCGCCTCGCGCACGATCCCCGGTCCGGTGAGGAACATCGAGGCGTCCTCGGTCATCAGGATCAGGTCGGTCAGGGCCGGCGAGTAGGCGCCACCGCCGGCCGAGCTGCCGGAGACGACCGAGATCTGCGGCACCACGCCGCCCAGGGCCACGGTTTCACGGAATACCCTGCCGTAACCGCCGAGCGCCGCGGAGCCTTCCTGCATCCGGGCGCCGCCCGACTCGACGAACGCGACCACCGGGATTCGTCCCTTGCGCGCCGTCTCGAGCACGCGCACGATGGTGTCCGCGTGGCGCTCGCCGAGCGAGCCGCCGAGGTAGCTCCCGTCCTGGGCGTAGCAGGCAATCGGGCGCCCGTCGACCGTGCCGGTCGCGGCCACTACACCGTCGCCCGGCTGCGCCCGCGACCCGAGCCGCGTCGAGGTCACGCCGGAGCGCAGCACCTGCACGCTGCCTGCATCGCACAGGGCCTCGAGACGCTCGCGCGGGCCGAGCCGCTGCTGCGTGGGCCTGATCGCGGTTAGGCTCATCGTCAGTCCCCTCCTTCAAGAACCAGCGTTACGTTGTGTCCGCCGAACGCGAACGAGTTCGAAATCGCCGCCGGTGCATGGCCGTTGGACATGATCAGCGGGCGCGCCTCACCCGGCACGTAGTCGAGGTCGAGCTCGGGGTCCGGCACCTCGTACCCGAGCGTCGGCGGGATCACGCGCGCGCGCAGCGCGGCGAACGTCGCGACCGCCTCGACCGCGCCGGCCGCCCCCAGCAGGTGGCCGATCGCCGACTTGGTCGAGGACACGGGAATCTGCTTGGCGCGCTTCTCGCCAAACGCACGCTTGAGCGCCTTGGTCTCGACCGCGTCGTTGAGCTGTGTCGACGTGCCGTGTGCGTTGACATAGTCGATCTCGGCCGCGGACTTGCCTGCATCCTTCAATGCCAGCTCGATCGCGCTTGACGCCGGGCCGCCGGTCGGATCCGGCGCGGTCAGGTGGTAGGCGTCCGAGGTCGCGGCGTAGCCGAGCACCTCGCCGAGGATCGTCGCTCCTCTCGCCTGTGCCGCCTCCAATTCCTCGAGCACCAGCACGCCGGCGCCCTCGCCCATCACGAACCCGTCCCGGCGAGCGTCGAACGGCCTCGAGATCCCCTCTTTCGACAGCGCCTGGAGCGCGTTGAAGCAGGCAAAGCCGAACTCGGTCAGCGTGGCCTCGGAGCCGCCGGCGACGACAGCGTCCGCGTCGCCGTACTGGATCATCCGCAGCGCCGAGCCGATCGAATGAGCGCCGCTCGCACACGCCGAGACGACACCGTACGTCTGCCCGTGGATGCCGTACTTCATCGCGACCGCCGCGACCCCGGCATTGGGCATATACGAGGGCACCCCGAGCGGCGACACCGCCCGCGGACCCCTCTCGCGCATCACGTCGTGATTGCTCTCGACCGTGTGAATGCCGCCGATCCCGGTCGCCATCACGCACCCCACGCGCAGCGGGTCGTAGCCGCCGTAGTCACCGTTCCACCCCGCCTGCTCCAGCGCCTCACCGCTGGCGACCATCGCCAGCTGCGAGAAGCGGTCGGTCCGGCGGACCTCCTTGATCGAAAGGAACTCCTTCGGGTCGAAGTCGGCGCACGCACCGGCTCCGTCCACGATCCCGCACTCACCGGCAGCCCAGCGCTCATGCAATACGCCGGCGCCAACGCCGAGCGGCGTCACAGCACCGAGACCGGTCACCACTACGCGCCGTCTCATCGGAGCACCAATCCGCATCCGTGCCGCGTGGGCGCCACTACTCCGCCCGGCTGACGATCAGGTCGATCGCCTGTCCAACGGTCTTGAGCTCCTTCATGTCCTCGCCCTTGAGGATCACGCCGTAGTCATCCTCGACGACCTGGGCCAGCTCGACGAGGTCGAGCGAGTCGATGTCGAGCTCCTCGAATGTGGCATCGCGGTTGATCTGGCTTACGTCGGGGCCGAAGCTCGCGAGCGTCTCGATGACGCGGCTCTCGACCTGTTCGGTGGTGATGGCTGACATTGCTGCTCCTGTCCTTTATCGATGGTTCCGTGATTGGGCCTATTAGGCCGCCAGGCCGCCGTCCACGGTCAGGACTGCTCCGTTGACGTAGCCGGCGGCGTCGGAGGCGAGGAAGCTGACGCACGCGGCGACCTCCTCCGGGGTTCCGGCCCGCCGCGCCGGGATGTTCGCGGTCAACCCGCTCTCGAGGCCGGCGGTCATGTCGGTGTCGATCCAGCCGGGCGCGACCGCGTTGGCGGTGATACCGCGACGCGCTACCTCGACGGTGACCGTCTTGGTCATCGCGATCAGTCCGGCCTTCGCCGCGGCGTAGTTGGCCTGTCCCGGGTTGGCCCGCAGCCCGACGACAGACGAGATGTTGACGATCCGCCCGAAGCGCGCGCGCATCATCGGCTTCAGCGCGCGACGGGTGAGGCGGAAGGCGCCCGTGAGGTTGGTGGCGAGCACGCTCTGCCACTCCTCCTCGCCGAGCATCGAGATCAGGTTGTCGGCGCTGATTCCGGCATTGTTGACGAGCCCCAGCACGGGGACACCGAAGTGCGCCTCCGCTCCCACGAACAGCTCGTCGGCGGCGCCGGGGTCGGCGACGTCCGCGGCGAGCGGGACGGCACGGCCACCCGCCTGCTCGATTTCCGCCACGACGGCAGCGGCTCCGTCGCCGTCACTGCGGTAGTTGACCGCGACCGGCCAACCGTCGCGCGCCAGCGACTTGGCGATCGCGGCGCCGATGCCGCGCGAGGCGCCGGTAACAAGTGCGCAGCCTTCCGGCCTGGTGCTCGGCTCAGGCATCTCGACCCGCACCCCATTCGATCACGCTGCCGCCCCAGGTGAACCCGGCGCCGAACGCACTCACGAGCACACGCGAGCCTGTTACAAGCCGCCCGTCCTCCTCGGCCGCGTGCAGGGCGACCGGGACAGTCGCGGCGGAGGCGTTGCCGAGATGCTCGACTACGTCGACCACCCGCTCGGGGGCAAGCCCAAGCCGCTCGCCGAGCGCCCGGGTGATCCGGGCGTTGGCCTGGTGATAGACGAAAAGGTCGATGTCGTCGAGCTTCAGGCCGGCGCTGGCGACCGCTTCGCCGGTCACCTCGGTCATCCGCATGATCGCGTTGCGGTACACCTCCGGTCCGTCCATCCGCAGGACCCGATCCTCATGCGTCGCGTGGATAGTGTTCGCGTGCGAGCCATCACAACGGAGCACGACAGGCCCGATCCGCCCGACCGAAGCCGGGCTGGCGGAGCCGAGCACGACCGCGGCGGCGGCGTCGGCGAACAGTGGCGCGGTCGACTTGTCTCCGTAGTCGGTGATCCTCGTGATGAAGTCGGCGCCGACGAGAAGGACGAGGTCGGCCCGGCCAGACTCGATCTGTCCGGCGCCCAGCCCGAGCCCCGAAAGCCATCCGGTGCACGCCGCGCCGACGTCGTACGCGCCGGCGCGGACCGCGCCGAGAGCGTGCGCCACCAGCGGCGCCGTGTTCGGCGTCAGCTCATCCGGGGTCATCGTCGCCACCAGGACGAGGTCGAGGTCAGCAGCGTCGACTCCCGCTCGTGCCAGCGCCTGCGCGCCGGCACGCGCGCTGAAATCGGACAGGCGCTCATCGGGCGTCGCGCAGCGCCGTTCGCGGATCCCGGTCCGCGACATGATCCACTCCTCGCTCAGGCCGAGCTGCTGAGCGAGATCGGCAGTTGTGAGCACCCCTTCCGGGAGCTCGACCGCGACAGACAGGATCGCCGCGTCGCGCGGACTCGCGGGTAGCAATGTACGCACCGGCTTTGACGCAAGGGCTGGATCAGGCACTGACCAGCTCCACGTCTCGGACGGTCCGCTTGACCAGGCCGGTGAGCACCTTGCCCGGACCGACCTCGACGAAGCGGCGCGCGCCGCGGTCGTGCATCGCCAGGACCACTTCGCGCCAGCGGACCGGCATCGTCAGCGCCTCGGCCAGCCGGAGGCGGACGTCGTCGAACGGCTCTGCAGTGACAGCCGAAATTACCGTGACGCCCTGCACAGGGTCCGGAGCCAGCTCCGCGCGCGCGAGCGCCGCCTCGAACTCTGGGACCGCGCCGGCCATCATCGGCGAGTGGAACGCTCCCGTCACCGGCAGCTCCAGCGGGCGCAGCCCGAGCTCGCGAGCCGCCTCGGCCACCGGGCCGAACGCTTCCTTCGAGCCGGACAGCACGACCTGCTGAGGCGAGTTGTCATTGGCGACCGCGAGCCCGCCGAGGGCCGCTATCTGATCGGCGTGCTCGGCCGCGCCGGCGCCGAGCAGCGCGAGCATCCCACCGTCCCCTGCCTGCTCACCGGCCTCCTGCATCAGCCGGCCTCGCAGCGCGACGAGCTCGAGCGCTGAGCGCTCGCTGAGGATCCCCGCGGCGACGAGCGCCGCGAGCTCGCCGAGGGAGTGCCCGGCCATGAAATCCGCCTCGGGCCGGCCGAGCGCCTCCCAGCCGGCGAGGCTGGCGCAGAAGATCGCAGGCTGGGCGAATCGCGTGCCCTCCTGGACGAGCAGGAACGGGTCCTCGCCGACGCACTCGATCGCGAGCGCCAACAGGTCGGGCCGGACGCGCTCGACGTCGTCCCGCATGTCTGGCGTTTGGCTGCCCTGACCGGGGAAGAGAATCGCTGTCGTCGTCATGCCTCAGTTCACCCTACGCACGGGCTTCGCCACGGATACGCGGTCGCCTGCCCCTACCCCCCGTTCGGGGGGAGCGGGCGGTATTCGCGGGGGATTGGGGACGCCTGGGAATGACCGGGGATGACGATGAGGCTCGGCGATCTGGCCGGTTGGGTTCATCCCCGGCATCCCCGGCATCCCTTGGGAGATGGCCGTCACCTAGCGGCGATCTGGCCGGTAGCCGCCATCTCCCGGCGCAACTGGGAATGACCGGGGATGACGATGAGGCTCGGCGATCTGGCCGGTAGCCGCCATCTCCCGGCGCAACGTACGTCCGGAGGGGTTAGTGGTAGCCTCAACGCCGCATGACTGGCCCGGCCGGGCGTGAGCCATGGATCAAGGCAAGAGGTTGACCGCTAAGAGATTGGGGACGGGCATGTTTCGCAGCTTTGCACGGATGTGTGGCGGTCGCGGCTTTCTGGCCATGCTCGCCATCTTGACCGGCCTGCTCTTCACAGCGAGCACCGCGTCGGCAGCCAACATGTTCACGCTCGACGCCCACGCCGATGGAATAGGCAATGTGGCAATGGACGCCGCGGGAAATGTCTACGTAGCCTGGAACCGGACTAACGCCGGCCTCGCCGACATCCCGATGTTCTGCAAGTTCGCGTACGGGTCGACGTGCACGAGCCCGGTCGCGCTCTCCCTTCCCGGGCCGAACGGGCCGTCCGACAACGGTACGTCGGGCGACTTCCCGATCCTCGGGCCGGGTAGCACCGTATACGTAGTTGGGCCGCGCTACGTGGATGACGACACGGTCGTGTGGACCTCGGACGACGGCGGCGCGACGTTCGACGCCGGCACGGTGATCGCCAACGGCTACGACACCACCGGCGCTGAGTCCGTGCTGCTGGAGGGCTCGAACTTGCTCATCGGCGGCGTCAACGTCGGCCTGTCATTTGACTCGACGCCAGCAAGCGGAGCCTCTCCAGGGGCTACGTTCTTCTTCAGCAATCCGGGCTCCGGCGGCGTCTCCAGTGGCTCGCTCGCAGTCGACAAGAACGGCAACCCGGTCGAGGCCTACTGGAACCTCTCGAGCCCGGCGTCGCTCGACTACTACTACTACAACGGCTCAGGCAGCATGGACACGCAAGCGGACTGGACGGGACCGGTGTCCGTCGGGATCGGGCAGACTCCGACGCTCGCCGGCGGACCCGGCGGGCTCTACCTGCTAAGCGCCGACGGCTCGCTTCCCTCCAACGCCGACGACCCCACGGCCGTTGATGTGCGCAGCTACAACGCCACCAGCCACACTTTCGGTGCGCCCGTGACCCTGCTAACCAATCCGATCTCGGGCTTTGACGAGGGTGGTGGGCTGGCGACGACGCCAGCCGGCAAGGTCGTGGCGATCTGGCCCGACCAGGACGCCGACAACAACGACGTGCTCGACTCCTTCATTTCTACCAACGGCGGCGCGTCGTTCACGCCGGCCGCTCACGTGGCGACGCGCTCTGGCGGCTACGGTGGTCAGTCCAGCGTCGCCGCCATCGACCAGGGCACAGGCGTGGAGGGTGTGGTTGCCTTCAGCGACGACGGCGGACTGGAGCTCGCCAGTCTCACGCCCATCGTCGCCCCGACCACGCTCGCCACGTCGCAGACCTCTGGAACTACGTCCGGCGCGTCCATCACCATTCCCGCCGGCACGGTCGGTGAGACCGACCGCGCGACGGTCGCCGGGACGAACGCGAGTAGCGCAACCGGGACCATGACCTACGGCCTGTTCTCGTCGTCGTCATGCACCGCCTCGAGCGAGGTGTTCAACAGCACCACCAGCGTCAGTGGCGGCGTCGCGGGACCGTCAGCGGGCGTAACCACGGCACTCGACCCGGGCAAGTACTACTGGGAGGCGTACTACAGCGGGAACTCCGCCAACGCCGCCGGCCTCAGCCACTGTGGCTCCGAGGTGCTGACCGTCTCGCCGGCCGTGACTCTCAGCGGCAGCGGCACGAGCAGCTCGAGCAGCGTGACAATCACGATCACGTGCGCATCGACGCCGTGCACGGTCACGGTGACGATCACGATCGACCCGCCGTCCCACTCGGTGAGAGCGGTGGCCGCCGGCAAGAAGAAGGCGAAGATCGTCAAGATCGCCTCCGGCACCTTCAAGATCAAGAAGAAGGGCAAGGACAAGCTCGCAGTCAAGCTGACGAGCGCCGGAAAGAAGCTCCTCAAGAAAGACCACGGTCACCTGAAGGCGTCGATTCTCTTCTCCCTCAAGGCCCACGGTCACAAGGTCGCGCAGACCGGCACGATCAAAATAAAGTAGCTAGCCCAGCAGCCCGATTCTTTGTGCCCGCTGCACCGCTTCGGCGCGGTTGCGTGCGCGGAGCTTCTTGTACAGCGTGCTCGTGTGCTCCTTGATTGTGTGCGGCGAGAGGTAGAGCTGCTCGGCGATCTCGCGATTCGTGGAGCCCGCGGCGATCAGGTCGAGGACCTCGCGCTCGCGCTCGGTCAGCAGTGACGACGGCTGCTCGGCGCGCGGCGGGAACATGGTCATCCCGAGGCCGACCATGCGTACGGCCATCGTGACGTCGTGGGCGTCCCAGTCCTTGGACACGAACCCCGACGCACCGGCGGCGCGGGCGGCGTACGGGGAGATCTTCCCCGCGCCCGAGATCAGCAATACGCGGGTCGCGGAGGACGCTTCGCGGATCGCCTCGCAAACGTCGGCGCCCGATTCCCCGGCGAGGAACAGGTCGACCAGCGCGACGTCGGGGTGGTGAAGCCGTGTCAGCTCGAGCGCCTCGGCCCCCGTCCGTGCCGCGAGGCAGCGCTCTACCCACGGTTGCTTGGAAAGCAGGACGCGGAAGCCCCAGTGGACGACGTCGTGATCGTCGACCACGAGCACCTTCAGGCGGCGCTCGTCGGGCGCCGAACTCATCCATCCTCCCGGGTTCGCCGCCAGGCGAACTCGCCAGGAAAGGCGCGGATGTCTTTCCCGGCGTCGAAGTCGCCCTCCACCGGCACCACCAGCCGCATTCGCCATGCGCCGTCCCCGGCGGGACCGAACTCAACGACCCCGCCGACCTGGAGCGCCTCGAACGCCGCCAGCCGCAGGCCCATGCCGCCGCCGGCCGGTGCACGCTGCGCCTTCCCGCCGACCCCGTCGTTGCGCACCTCGAGCGTGAATGTGTCCTCGTCGCGGGCCACGGTCACCTCCACGCTCGAAGCGTTCGCGTGCTTGCGGACATTGCGTAGCGCTTCGGCGAGCACCGACTGCGAGAGTGGCTCGAGGTCCGGCGGCACCACGAGCCCGGGCGGCCAGGTGACCCGAACTGGAGGCCCCGGCCCGCCCACCAGGCGGTCCAGGTCGGCCGCGAGCGTGGTCCCCGTCTCACGCGGCAGCGGCGCGAGCGGGCGCTCGAGCGCACGGCGAAGATCGGCGAGCGCTTGCACCATCTCGACTCGGCAGCGCTCCCGCTCCTCGTCCGACAGTGGCTCTCCCGCGCTCAGCGCAAGCGAGACCCCGAACAGCCTCTGCATCACGCGCTCGTGTACCTCACGGGCAAGGTCAATTCGCTCGCCGAGGCGACGCGCCCGCTCCTGTTGCCGCGTCGCGTTACGGGCCGTGGCCACGAGCGCGGCCATCTTGCCGAGCGTCCAGAGGAGATGACGCTCGCCGTCTGACAGATCAAATCGCCCACCGCCGCGATCGGCGCAGATCACGCCGTAGGCGCGGCCGGCGGCGCTCAGCGGCGTGCACACGAGCGTGGTGATCCCGAGCAGCCGCGCGTACTCCGGCGGGACCGCCTCCTCGATCCGCTCCGAAACGACCACAACGTTGTCCTCGAGTAGGGCCTGCTGTGCGATCGGCGTGTCCACCAGCGTCGGCCGTAACGCGGCGAGCTGCGAGAACGACGTCCCGTGCGCTCCGACCGCCCGCACGCGCCGGCGGCCCAGGTCGGCGAGGAAGATCGCGGCGCGGCGCATCGTCGTCAGGCGGCAGATCGCCTCGCAGATCCGATCGTAGAACTCGGTCGCCGTCGTCTCGGTCTCGACGCGCGCCAGCAGATCGACGAACACCTCGATCGGCTCGACCCCCGCGAACAGAGCGCGCGGTCGGGCCTCGGTGGCCGGCGGCCGGCCGTCAGGTGCGGGCGACATTGCCGCTACACGCGCGCCGGCAGCTCGTACCGCCGCCGGATCTCGTACAACGTCGTGCGCTCGGCCGCGGGCCGGCCGGCACGGTGCGCTGCCGCAACGAGGTCCTCGGGATCGAGCTTGACGCCGTGATAGGACCCTGCGAGCCGGCTGATGCTCTCCTCCATCAGCGTGCCGCCAAGGTCGTTGACGCCCCAGTGCAGCGACTCGGTGGCCGCATCCAGGCCCATCTTGACCCAGCTGGCCTGAAGGTTGCGGATCGTGCGCCCGAGCGCGAGGCGGAACGCCGCGGTGTGCTTCAGATTCTCCTCGCGAGAGATCTCCTCGACGCCATGAGTGCGTCCGAGCAGGGTGTGGAAGGGTATGAACGACAGCGGCACGAACTCCGTAAAGCCGGCCGTCCGCTCCTGCAGCGCGCGCACGACGCGCATGTGCTCGGCCAGCTCCCACGGCTCCTCGATGTGACCGAACATGACGGTGACCGTCGAGCGGATGCCCTCGGCGTGGCAGGCCTCGATCACCTCCACCCAACGCGCGACGGGCAGCTTGTTGGGAGAAATGCGCTCGCGCACACCGTCGTGCAGCACCTCGGCGGCGGTCCCCGGAGTCGAGCCGAGACCGGCCTCACGCAGGCGCTCGAACACCGCTCGTGGCGAGAGACCGCTGACGTCGCACATGTGCGCGACCTCCATCGGCGAGTAGGCGTGCAGATGGATCTGCGGCGCCACCGTGTGGGCAAGCCGCAGCCACTTCTCGTAGTCCTCGAGGCGCCAGTCGGGATGGATGCCCGACTGGATGCAGATCTCGGTGGCGCCGAACTCGACCGCCTCCTCCACCCGCCGCACGAACTCCTGCTCGGAGTGCTCGTAGGCGTCGGGCGAGCGCCGGCCCTGGCCGAAGCCGCAGAAAGCGCAGCCGACGACGCAGATGTTCGACACGTTGACGTTTCGGTTCACGACGAACGTGACCGTCTCCCCCGCGAG
>Ga0302324_100015573_pt1 | contig 15246 bp, 10 predicted proteins | sample Palsa_T0_1_FD_201949 | JGI IMG/M metagenome (GOLD analysis project Ga0302324, IMG submission 201949) | Peat permafrost microbial communities from Stordalen Mire near Abisko, Sweden - Palsa_T0_1 | ecosystem: Environmental > Terrestrial > Soil > Palsa > Peat permafrost | place: Sweden: Abisko...
ATTGAATATAAATGGTTTAGGTGGTAACGGATCCCGTAAGTGACGGGGCGAAGCTCTATCTGACACCATGATGGACACGCAAGAAAGCACCGGGCCCGAAATTCCTGGCACAGCGCGGGGAGACAGCGCCCGCGAAGGCAATTGGTACGCCCTATACACATGTCCACGTCACGAAAAGCGCGTGGCTCAACAAGTCGAGCAGCGCCGCATCTCGTGCTTCCTGCCTCTTTACCGGTCAGTACGGCGCTGGAAGGACCGCCGCAAGGAGCTGGACCTAGCCTTGTTCCCCGGTTATGTCTTCGTGAGAATCGCGCCAGAGGAGAGATTGCAGGTGTTAAGCCTGCACGGAGTGGTACGGCTGGTGACATCCAACGGGCAGCCCGTGGCACTGCCGGAGGCAGACATCGAATCGCTGCGCCGAGGGCTCGCCGGGCACCTGCCGATGGCACCACATCCGTATCTGAAGGTCGGTCGCCGCGTGCGGTTGAGCAGCGGGCCGATGGCGGGCTTAGAGGGTATCTTGCGTCGGCGCAAAGAAGGGCTCCGCCTGGTAGTTTCCATCGAAATGCTAATGAGGGCCGTGGCCGTGGAGGTCGATGAAGCGGACGTCGAGCCCTCGTGACAGCGTTGCTCACAGACAACCTAGTCCGTCGAATTTTTTCGGCTGGCTGACCGGCGCTCTAGGATCGATGAGTTCCGGCTGCACCGAGCCGAGTAGAGGTATCTATGCATAGTCTCATCTCTGTCTTTTTCAGTTTCAGTCGGCGCGCAAACCTTGCCGCTGCATCGCTGTGTGTAGTCCTGGGGTGTTCTGGTCTGGTTTGGGGCCAGCAGCAGCGCCTTTCCTATACGCCGAGTACCGCGATTGGTCAAGCCAACTCCCGCGCGGAGCAAGAAGCGGAGCAGATGGTGTCGTTGTCTGCCGACAAGATCACGCAGATTTTGCAGGATGAAGCGGGATTGCTGCTGCAGGTTAAGAAGGCCTTGGTGCGCAAGGCGTTCGAGCAGGGCAGGATTCTTGATCCGAACGATCTCACCGATGAAGCTCTCTTCCGTTTGATCAGGGAGGATCAAAACGTCCGGGTGATTGCGACGAAGGAGATCGAAGACCGCGCCTACATCAGGGCCAAGCCGACGCGGGAAGAATTGGCAAAAAATCTACCCTGCCGCGGACCGCTGCTTGTGAGCAAAGATGGAAAACTACCCGATGAACCGGACCCGAAGACGCTCCAGGGCCGTTCCCAGGAACAGCTTTACTGGGCAAAACACGATAGCGATTTAGATTGCTACCTCACCCAGTACCTTCCCGGTGGCACCGCACGATCTCTGTACGAGCAGCCGGAGAACGCAGCCTCCCCCCAGTCGCTTCCTGCCTCCCAGTATCCGCAGCAGGCAAATCCACAACCGCAATCTCCGTTGCAGCAGAATCCTCCCACCCAATCAGTTCCTCCTTCCTCAGACTACCGCCGGCAGCTGGAATTGACGCAGACGCAGTCGGAAGACTACTTCGGCATGGATCGCGATGAAAGTGAGATGGCAAGCATTGAGCCCGATCAGCTTCCGAGTCTTTTGAGCGCCAGCCAGACGAGCCTCCCTTCATCGCGCAAAGGGGCGAATGGAGGAGGATCGGATCTAACCGGTTCAGGTACCGGGAAAGCTGTATCGCCTTCGCTGGAATCTTCGGACAATTCGGTCCTCGGCTCCTTGATGAACCGCCAGAACACTGAACCTGGGTTCGGAGCGCAAGAGGCGCGCTTAGAAAACCAAAGACGCCTTCAGCCGTCATACACTCAGCCGAAGCTAGCTCAACAACCGAGGCTTCGCCATCGTCCCAATCCCTATGCTGACATTCCTTCGCTCTACGACCTCTACGCGCAATATTCAAGACAATCGCCAAAATTGGAGCGTTTCGGTGCGGATGTCTTTCGAAATGGAAGTGGGAACCTCGACCAACTTCCCATGGACTTGCCGGCCGGACCTGACTACGTGGTCGGTCCCGGAGATGGCCTGACCATTAATCTCTCGGGAGGAGTCGCGCAGCGGTTGCAGCGGGTGGTGGATCGCGAAGGACGTGTTGCTTTGCCAGAGGTCGGAGCGGTCGAGGTGTCAGGGCGGAACTTGGGCGACGTGCAACACCTAGTTCGCACCGTACTGCGCGGCCAATTCCGCGATGTGGATGCCGATGTTTCTCTTTCTCGGATTCGCACGGTTCGCGTGTACGTGGTGGGAGACGTAGAGCGACCCGGGGCATACGACGTGAGCTCGTTATCTACGCCCTTGAATGCACTTTACATCGCGGGCGGACCGACGTCCGGCGGTTCGTTGCGCCTGCTCGAACACTACCGTGGTAAGCAACTGATCGAGCAGGTTGATGTCTACGACCTTTTGCTGCACGGCATCAGTGGGAACATGCAAAGACTCGAGGCCGGCGACACAATCGAGGTATCACCCTTGAGCGGTACAGTGACCGTCGAAGGCATGGTGCGGCGGCCCGCCATTTACGAACTGAACGGGGAGCAGAGTCTGGCGGAAGTGTTACAACTCGCCGGCGGGGTGCTGCCTTCCGGCACTTTGCGCCATGTGGATGTGGAACGCTTGGAAAGTCACGAGAGCCGTACCATGCTGCGGCTCGATATTCCCGAGGCCAACAACCAAGAGCAGGTCAGGCAAACCCTTGAGGATTTCAAGGTTCAGGATGGAGACAAGATCAAGATCACCCCTATCCTTCCGTACGCGGACAAGACGGTTTACTTGGACGGGTACGTCTCCCGCCCGGGCAAGTTCGCCTATAGCGACGGCATGAAGGTGACCGACCTCATTAAGTCTTACAAGGATCTGCTGCCCGAACCCTCCACGAGTCACGCCGAGATCATCCGGTTGGCCCAGCCCGATTCCACTCCCGTGGTCCTGGCCTTCAATCTCGGGGATGCTCTGGCGGGGAAGGATCAGGACCTGGTCCTCGCGCCATTTGACACCGTTCGCATCTTCAGCAAATACGATTTCGAGGATCCGCCGGTGATTACGGTGACCGGGGAAGTGCGAGATCCCGGGGATCACCTAACCAATGGGACGCCGCGTCTTAAAGATGCGATCTATTTGGCCGGCGGAATAACTCGCGATGCCCTGCTCGACGACGCTCAGATTTACCGCAAGACGAACGATGGCAAGCTTCAAGTAATCAGCGTAAACCTGGCAAAGGCGCTGGCGGGCGACGAGAAAAACGACATCGTGGTGGAACCGAAGGATCGCGTCTTTATTCATCGGGACCTGAATAAGCTTGATCCCCCGATGGTATCGGTCGAAGGGGAAGTGGCTCGCCCTGGGAAGTATCCTCTCGGCCAAGATCTGACGGCAGCGGGGTTGGTTCAGCTCGCGGGCGGGTTCAAACGTGGCGCATATACTGAGGTTGCTGACTTGACGCGCTACGAAGTGGAGGACGGTACCAAAGTCGTAGGGGACCACGTTAGCGTCCCGATTGCTAAAGCAATGCTCGGCGAGCCGGACTCCGACTTCCGCTTACGAGATGGCGATGTCCTGACTGTCGGGCAGATATCGAACTGGCAGGATTTGGCAGCCACCATCCAAATCAAAGGAGAGGTCGCGCATCCAGGTGGCTACGGCATTCAACCCGGCGAGCGCCTCAGTTCCATCATCGCTCGCGCGGGAGGATTTCTTCCCACAGCCTACCCCTATGCAGCAATTTTTGAGCGGGTTGAACTAAGGGACCTTGAGGAGAAAAACCGGGCTGACTTGATTGCGCGTATGCAAGCCGAAGCCAAGAATGTGAAGCTTGTTCCCGAGATGGAACAGGATGACCAGCTTCAGGCCAAAGCCTCGGTTCTTCAATATAAGACTACGATCGATAAGCTTCAGAACACACCACCGGCCGGCCGCTTAGTAATCCATATCTCATCGGACGTCAAGCGCTGGGCCAATACCTCGGCCGACGTACAGGTTCGGGCGGGAGACACCATCTACATTCCCAAGCGGCCAGGCATAATTTTGGTGGATGGCTCGGTGTTTAACCCCACGGGGATCACATACAAGCCGGGTAAGGATGCCGGTTGGTACTTGAGACAGGCAGGTGGTCCAACTCCAATGGCAAACCGAAAAGCCATTTTCGTGATTCGTGCGGACGGCTCCGTGGTCGGCGGGACCGGCAGCATGTTTGGCGGTGGCGTGGAAAGCGCAGAACTACGTCCCGGCGATATGGTGGTCGTACCCGAACAGATTTACGGGTTCAGTGACAAGTTCAAAACCACTCTATCGATCGCTCAAGTCGCAGCCTCCGTAGGTTCGGCGATCGCGATTGCGGCCTACTACGGGACGCACTGATGGGCATTGGGATCACGAGCGATGAGGTTGTCACCTGTGACGTGGTCGAATTCTGATGGCAGATGTCGGGAAATGGTGCTTATTGGTGACTTTAGTGTTTAATGCCCAGTCAGCCATCAGCCAGACAAGTGATAGCGCCTCGCCGCAGGAATCGGTTGTTGGACAGCAACCACCGGCATCAGGCCAGATTCCTGATCAGGGCACGTCTGGGAAAAACGAGTCTCGTGATCAGCTGGAGCCGGGCACTGATCCTGAGAACCGGTTGGTCTCGCCCTTTCTAAAGCACCTGGTCTCCGATCAAAAGCAGTTCTGGACTAGCCCCGCGCACCTCGAAACCAAAGACCTCAAGTGGATCCTGCCGGGCGCCGGCATTACGGCTGCTTTCATCGCAAGCGATAGCTGGTGGTCGAAGCAGGTTCCGCTCAGTCACGTGGCAACGAGCAAGAAAGTTTCAGATTACGGCACGTATTCGCTCATGGGGCTGAGCGGCGCCTCGTTTCTCCTCGGCCACGTGATGCATGATGACCAACTGTCGGAAGCGGGGCTTCTCTCTGGGGAGGCCGCCATCAACGCCGCGGCCATAGCTTACGCATTCAAAGAAATCACCCAGAGACAACGGCCCTACCAGGGAAATGGACACGGCAACTTCTTCGCGGGCGGAAGTTCCTTCCCTTCCGAGCACTCCGCCATTGCTTGGTCCATTGCCAGTGTGTGGGCGCACGAGTATCCGGGCTGGTTCAGTCAGATAGCGGCTTACGGATTGGCTTCCGCCGTAAGCATAACTCGAGTTACCGCAAAACAACATTTCGCCTCCGATGCCATCATCGGCGGCGCCCTGGGCTGGTATCTCGCCCGACAGGTGTATCGAGCTCACCATGATCCCGAGCTCGGCGGCTCTGGTTGGGGCAATGTCTTCGAAGAGAAAACCGGAGATAAGGTGCGCAACCCAAACTACATGGCTTCCCCCTATGTTGAGCTGGACAGCTGGATTTATCCCGCGTTGGAACGTCTGATTGCTCTAGGGTACATCCGATCCGAGGTTTTGGGAATGCGTCCTTGGACTCGCATGTCATGTGCTCGTCTCGTCGACGACGCCGAAGACAGGTTTCCAAATAACGGACTCGAGGAAGGTGAAGCGGGGCGGATTTACAGAGCCTTGACCAGCGAATTCACCGCCGAAATCGCCAAGTTGGACGGGGCGGCTAATGTCGACGCACGCGTGGAGTCGGTTTACACCAGGATGATGGGAATTTCCGGGACACCGCTTCGAGACGGCTACCACTTTGGCCAAACCATCATCAATGATTATGGCCGACCCTACTGGGCGGGTTTCAATAACATTACAGGACTGAGTGCAGACGCCGAGGCCGGACCCGTCTCAATTTACTTTCGCGGAGAGTACCAACACTCGCCTGCGATGCCGTCGGAATCGCCGCAAACGCTGGCGGCAACTGCGGCGGCCGACCTCACTCCGGCGCTGGCCAACGGCGCCGCCGAAGCGAACCAGTTCGCGCTGCTTGATAGCATGGCCTCGGTCAACATTAACAACGTCCAGATTTCTTTCGGAAAGCAGAGCGCGTGGCTCGGCCCAGGCGAGTCCGGGTCGCTGCTGATGAGCAACAATGCCGCTCCGTTCCCAATGGTGAAGATCGATGATGTGGTTCCGCACGAAATTCCCGGACTTTCACGCATCCTCGGGCCCTTCCGTACGGAATTCTTCGTTGGACAGCTTTCCGGGCAGCGTTGGGAGTTCTGTACCGCGCCCACCTGCCAGTCGTACCCCGGATATCCCAATGTAGTAGGTCCGAATATCTCGCCCCAGCCGTTTATTCACGGGGAAAAGATCAGTTTCCAACCCACTCCAAATTTTGAGTTCGGGATGGGAATTACAGCCATGTTCGGCGGCCCCGGTCTGCCAGTGACGTTCGGTAACTATTTTCGCACTTACTATATCCACTCTCCGAGCGCCACCAACAATCCCGGCAAACGGATCTCGTCGGCAGATTTCACCTACCGGATACCGGGTCTGAGGAATTGGTTGACGTTTTACCTGGACGCTTTGGTGGTAGACGAGATTTCGCCCATCGGTTCCACCCGCGCCAACCTCAATCCTGGGATCTATTTGCCACAGCTACCGAAAATCCCGAAGCTGCAGCTGCGAGCCGAGGGCATCAACGAGTCCAGGGCCGATGAATTTGCGCCGGGTTTTGTTTATTACGATTTGCGTCGCTATCGGTCCGGTTACACCAACGACGGAACCCTCCTGGGAAGTTGGATTGGGCGGGCCGGTCGGGGCGGACAGGGTTGGTTGACGTTCGCCCTTTCGCCTCGGACCAACTTTCAGTTAGGCTATCGCCTACAGGATGTAGCCAGGGACTTCATTGGGGGTGGGCGGTCGGTTGATTATTCCGCGAGTAGCAACTTTACTCTGTCGCCTCAAATCGCTTGTGCTGCCGTTTTACAATATGAGCAGTGGACGTTCCCGGCCTTGACCGTAACGGAAGGAAGACAGTCTGATGTCACCGCCTCGGTTCACCTGACTTATTATCCCAAGTGGCGAATCGGAAAGTAGCTCGAATGATTGCATTCGAAGATCCGGGAAATCTGGCGTAAGTGAACGCATCGAGTCAATGAGGACCTTAAAGTGAAACAGTCTAGAGGGGTGGAGATTTCAGCTCACCGGCTGCAAGAAATCGAAGAACCCCCTGATGGTAGTGGCCTGGCAGAAGATCTGGTCGAAATCCCTGTGCACCCGATGCTCAATCGAGCATGGCTGCTGTGGGAAAACCGTCGTCTGCTCTGGCGCTTCGCGCTTTGGGGGCTCGTCCTAGCCACGATCGTCGCCTTTCTGCTTCCAAAGCAATATGTATCGACCGCCCGTCTGATGCCTCCGGAAAAGGATACGAGCAGCCCTCTTGCGATGATGGCTAGCATGGTGGGATCGGCAAGTACCACCGGGGGTGGGAGCGAATCCGGTTTGGGACAGGTGGCAAGCGATCTGCTCGGCACCAAGAGTGAGGGAGCGCTATACAGCAAGGTATTAGAAGGTCGCACGATCGCGGACAGCCTCATTCAGCGATTCGATTTGCGAAAAGTATACGGAGTTCGGTACTGGGAGGACGCGCGCAAGAAACTGGCTAAGCGCACCGAGATTGCCGAGGATCGCAAGAGCGGCATCATCGTCATTAAGGTCACGGATAGCGATCCCCGCCGCGCCGCACAGATGGCTCAGGCTTATGTGGAAGAGTTGAACCGTTTGATCGCTACGGTGAGCACTTCCGCAGCTCGCCGGGAGCGCGTTTTTATCGAGCAACGACTCAAGACGGCCAAACAGGACCTGGATACAGCGGCGAAGCAGTTCAGTGAATTCGCCAGCCAAAATACGGCCATCGACATCCCAGAGCAGGCCAAGGCCATGGTTGAGGTGGCGGCAATTCTGCAGGGCCAACTGATCGCCGCTCAGTCCGAAGTCCAGGGGCTGTCTCAGATTTATACCGATAATAACGTTCGCCTGCGTTCGGCGCGCGCGCGGGTTGCAGAAATTCAGCGGCAACTGACAAAAATGGGTGGCGATAATGCCAGTTTCGGCACCGGGGCTGCGGGTCCGGTCTCCATCCCATCTTCGGTTCCGAAAGACATCGACCCCAACGACATCTATCCGGCCATTCGCAAGCTACCTTTGCTGGGCGTGCGTTGGGCCGACCTTTATCTTCAGAATAGGATCCAGGAAAAGGTGTACGAACTGCTCACTTCGCAATACGAAGTCTCGAAGATCGAGGAGGCGAAGGAGACTCCCTCGGTCCAGGCGTACGATGTTGCCGAAATCCCGGAGAGAAAATCGTGGCCTCCCCGGTTGCTGCTCATGGCGATTGGAGCGGTTTTGTCTTTCTGTATCGGCGTGAGTTGGATTGTAGGAAGAAAAGCCTGGCAGGATATGGACTCCGAAGACCCGCGCAAGCAGATGGCAGACCATGTGGGACGTGAGATTTGGAAATCGGGTCTGCGTTCAGCCGCACCGGTTCTCGATCGATTTACCAACCACCGCTTCGCCGGGCGCTTCTCCCGTGCCAGGACGACGGAAATGGAAGATCTTCAGAAAACTGAGTAGTTTCTGCGGGCCTCAGACCAACCTTAGATTTACCAACTTGGCGCTGCGGTATGCCAGATGCCTGGGATCGATGTGCATGGTCGTATGATCACAGCCCTGACGATCGGTCCTACTTGTTCCATAGCCCGACCCAACCAGTTTGCATAACTCAGCAGGCGATATTAGGCGATTATAGATTTTGGATCCTAGAACCATGCTCATCAACTGCGATCTGGGCGGCGCTTTTTGCGGTCTCGGTGGTTTCGTGGATTTCTTGAACAATACGGACTCGCTGAACCGTCGTAGACCTTGGGGGCCACGACCTTTGGAATGAAGTTCACTTTGTAGATGTCCGTGTCGATCGCTGGCCGCGATGGGCCGGGTTTGAACTTGGCAGAACCAGATGATCACCATAAAGTCACCGCAGTTGTCGTTTGAAAAACATTGATGGTTGTCCTCCATCGAAACGGATGGCGCACGGTCGGGGGAATGCGTCGAAAGTCTTTTGGCGATGACGTTGGCGATGAAGGCAGATTCAAGTTCCGAGTACTACCGTCCCATCTATTAACTTTGGGCGTGTTAACGTCTTGTTTAAGGTTTTTGTACTGAGATGCCAGCAGACGTAGGTAGCGACGGTTGGATCGGGCCTCATCCGCAGGGATGGGAAGCTTTCTACAAGTTTGAGAAGATTGCGGCCATTGTGGTCGCTGGCCTGGCGCTATATCTGGCAACCACGGAAAGCCTCGGCTGGGTACCGATTGCCATTGGGGCATTCGCCGCTTTTGTGATGCTGTTCGTGCACTGGCCCTACGGGGCCGTCTTGGAGTTGCTCATTGCAGGATCAGTTCCGCGCTGGATTATTCCGATCGGTTCGTGGAATGCGAAACCCGAACACTTTGTGGCAGCAGCATGCGGCTTGACTTTGCTCGTCCGAACCTTCACGCAAAAACACGAATGGAAAGCGTTCGGACGAGTGGAATGGTTGCTCTTGGCTTTTCTGGCGATGAATTTCTTTAGCTCGGCCGTGGCCTCGCCCGAACCTAGTTCCACTTTACGGTGGGCCTTGTTGTTGACCCTCGCGGTGTCTCCGTTGTTTCTCATCTGCCAAGTGGTGGGGACGCCGGAACAGCTTGATAAAGCAGTGCTTCTTTGGCTCTGGGTGGGCGCGCTGGCAGCGTTGTTCGGAATCCTCTGCTTTATCTCCCATTTGCTGTTTCGAACCAGTTTCGGAGTAACCTTTTTCGGCTATCTCGACTTCATCCCCGGAGTACACGGCTCGCTGTGGGAGCCCAACATTTTTGGGAGTTATTGCAGCTGCTTTGCGGTGATGTTTCTGTTCTACTTCCTCGATGGCGTACAAAAGAATGGCTGGTATCTGGCAGGCTTTTTGCTCACAACCGTTGGCGGGATGTTGAGTCTGGCCCGCCAGGGTTGGATCTGCCTCATCAGTGTGGGCGGTCTGGTTCTCCTCCTCCACCTGCGTCGCAGCAAGATCCGACTGAAGCATTTGGTCCCTATCGTGGGCAGCGTCTTGCTCGCATTCGTGGTGGGCGTCACTGTCATGGTGGACCTCTCGGAAAGAATGGCGAGCCTCACCGTGGAAACAGCCGAAGAGGACCCGACAGTCCTGCGTCGGCTTGGACTGGTTGGCCTCGCCATGGATGATATTCAAGAACACCCGCTGATCGGTCTCGGGACCAGCAGCTTCCAGTTAATGTACGTAGCCGAAACCGATGCCAGTTACACTGGGGTGGACAAAGCGTGGCTGGGAAGTCTTTTCTTCGAGGAAATGCATGATACGGGATTGATCGGAATGATCTTGTTCCTATGGGTGATTGTCGATCTCGGTCGGCGGGCTTGGCGTGTTCTGGCGACACCAGGGCGATCGTCTGGACGTACGGCCGTCGGGGCCCTTTCTGCTGGTGTACTGGTAATGCTGATCGCGTATCAAATCACGGATGCCTCGACGCTCGCGCTTACTTGGATTCAGTTCGGCCTCATGGCGGCGGCACTCCGAATCGCAGAGAGTCGCTCAAAGGCAGTTCCACTGTGAGGCCTGTCCATTCACTGGGCTTTTCCGCAGCGCTAACGGTTTTCGGTCACAGCGCGTACAGCAATCTTGCGCGCTCGGTCCACTCGGAGGCCTTTTAGGGGGGGTTAGCTTGCTCTTGGCGGACCGCACATCGCGATAGCACAAACCTCTTCATGTTGGGGCAGGAACCTCAGAGAATGCGCATTGCCATGATCGGGATCAAGGCTATTCCGGCTCGTTTCGGCGGGTTCGAAACAGCGGTGGACGAACTCTCCCGAGGCTTGGTAAAGCTTGGACACAGCGTCCGCGTCTACAACCGTTCCGCGCTAGCTACTCGTCCGGAAACCCATTACCAGGGTGTGGAGCTGGTAAATCTTCCTACTCTCAAGTCGAAAAATCTGAGCACCATCGCGCACGCCTTCCTGTGTACGTTGCATGTTCTCTTTCATCGTGTGGATGTTGTGCACTACTACACCACAGGGGTCACGTTATTTGCCCCTCTGCCCCGTTTATTTGGCATGAAAGTGGTGTGCTCGGTGGATGGAACCGACTGGCAACGCTCCAAGTGGGGATGGTTTCCGCGTTGGTATCTGCGCTTCTCTGAGAAGCTGGCGGTGCTGGGGTGTAACGGCCTCATTTCCGACTCCAAAGATGTAGAAAATTATTATCAGCAAAATTACGGCGCGTCCTCATTCTGTATTGTGTATGGCACTTGTGAGCTGCGGTCGCAGAACAAAGATGTATTGGAGCATTTCCACCTTATGGAGCGGGGCTATGTCCTGTTTGTCGGACGCCTGGTTCCGGAGAACAACGTGCATCATCTGATCAAGGCATTCGAAAAAGTATCCACGGACAAAAAGCTGGTGATCGTGGGAGACGACCCTTGGGAAAAAGAGTACGTGCGCTCGCTTAAATCAACGGTCGATCCCCGGATCGTTTTCACGGGAGCCGTGTACGGCGACGGCTATGCACAACTGCAACAGGGTGCCTACCTGTTCGTGCTTCCCGACGAAGTAGGCGGCACTCATCCCGCGCTGGTAGAGGCTATGGGATACGGCAATTGCGTGTTGGTGAATGACACTAGCTCCAATCTGGAGGTCGTATCGGACTCTGGGCTTCACTACCTTGGTGCCGAAGGGGATGGGGACTTGCGGAGACAGATGCAGCGACTGCTGGATGACCAGGAACTGGTTGCCGCCTTTCGAGTTCGAGCCCGCCTGCGGGCTGAAACCCATTACCGGTGGGACGAAGTAGTGGAGCAACACGCCGATGTCTATCGACGTCTAATGGGAGGGGCGGACGCGTCCGAAAGACCCGAACTAGCCCGCACCGCAGGTTCCTGACCACTATGGCTGTCGCTTCCGAAGAAACACGCGAGCCTGTGATTTTGTCCAACCGTTGGAATCGGCCGCTGCAGCGAGCCTCCAAACGTGTTCTCGATGTGCTTCTTTCGGCTTTGCTTTTGGTGCTGGTAGCGCCGCTGATTCTGGTTTTAAGCGTATTGGTTAAGCTGACCTCGCCTGGGCCCGCCTTCTATCCATGGAAGGTGGTCGGCAAGAACGGTCGCCGCTTCACCGGTTACAAGATTCGCTCCATGGTGCTGAATGCCGACGAATTGAAAAAACAATTGGAGCACCGCAACGAAATGACAGGCCCCGTGTTCAAGATAGAGGGAGACCCTCGTATTACTGCTGTGGGCTCCTGGATGCGGCGCTACAGCTTGGACGAATTGCCGCAGCTTTATAGCGTCCTGAAAGGCGACATGAGCCTAGTCGGGCCCCGTCCACCGCTTTTTACAGAATACGAACGCTTCACCGAATCTCAGAAACAGAAGCTCGCGGTAAAGCCTGGGATCACCTGTTTATGGCAGATCAGCGGCCGAAACCGGGTCAGCGATTTCGACGAATGGGTTCGGCTGGATTTGGAATATATTCGCTGCTGGTCCCTATGGTTAGACCTGCGGATTCTGCTGGGAACCTGTGGCGCCGTGCTTTCGGGTTCGGGCAAGTAGGGAACCGGATACGGCACCGGTGCAACTTTAGGGAAGGAGTAGACTTTTGATTATGCGCGTTCTGGTGATTGGCGGTGCGGGATTCATTGGGAGCCACCTGGTGGATCGCTTTTTCGAAGAAGGCTATCAGGTACGCGTGCTCGACAGCCTGGACCCAAAGATCCATCCCCGCGGCAAGCCCGTCTACCTTTCCCCGAAAGCGGAATTCATCAAAGGCGAGGTCACGGATCGAAAGGCTTTGCTGCACGCCTTGCACGGCGTGGATGTAGTGTCCCACCAGGCTGCCTATCAGGATTACATGCCCGACTTTTCTCGCTTTCTGCAGGTAAATGCCGTAAGTACTGCGCTGCTTTACGAACTCATCATAGGCGAGCGCCTGAAAGTGAAGAAAATAATCGTGGCCTCATCGCAGGCGGTTTACGGCGAGGGACAATACGCCTGCCCGGAGCATGGTAAGTTCCTGCCTCCGCCTCGTGGCCAGCAATTGCAGGAAGGGAAGTGGGAGGTGACTTGCCGATGCGGCCGGGAAAGCCAGCCCGCTCTATTGTCCGAAGAACATACCAATCCCTATAACCAGTACGCAGTCTCGAAGTTAGCACAGGAGAAGACTGCCTTGGGCCTGGGTTGGCTCCACGGCATTCCTAGCGTTGCGCTACGTTATTCCATTACGCAAGGCTCAAGACAATCGCTCTTTAATCATTATTCCGGAATCTGCCGCATATTCGTGAGTCGGGCCCGCCAGGGCGAACCCTTACTGATCTACGAAGATGGCAAACAAACCCGCGATTTTGTCCATGTTCAGGACGTCGTCGAGGCCAACATGCTGGTCCTTCAAAAAGGCGATGCGGATTTCCAGGCATTTAACGTAGGAAGCGGCCGATCGACCTCCGTGCTCGACTACGCGCAGGCGGTTCGCGACAGGGTGGGACGAAACGTTGATTTGCTAATGCCCGGCGAGTATCGTCGGGGGGATAATCGGCACAGTGTATCTTCCATTAAGAAATTAAGCGCGTTGGGCTGGGCTCCGCTTCGCAGTCTCTCAAAGATCTTTGAGGATTTCCTCGAGTGGGTCGATCGCAGCGGGGGTATTCCAGAAAAGCTAACCGACGCCTATTCCGACATGAAACAATCCGGCGTGGTTTTGGCAACTGTCCATTAAATTGCTGTTGCAAGACGGGCCCTGTTCCTCTAAGTTTTTGAGAAAGGGTAGTGCAGCGAGATGGGTCCAAGCGCAAGTCGTAGAAAGATATCCGAAGCCAGTCCCGAAGTGGCCCCTATACCGGGTGTTGAGCTCTATCTGCAAACGGTTTCCGCCGCCCTGAACCAGCTTCCTTTCGAGCGGATCAATCAAGTCACAGACGTCCTGTGGAATGCCTATCAGGAGAATCGCACCGTCTATCTTTTTGGCAACGGAGGCAGCGCGGCTCTCGCCTCGCACTGCGCCTGCGATTTCGGCAAGGGCACTGTGATCAATGGCAACCGGCGCTTCCGCGTTCTGGCCCTGACCGATAATGTTCCGCTGATGACGGCGTGGGCCAACGATGCCCGCTACGACGACATCTTCGCCGAACAACTCCGCTCCTTTCTGCAAGCCGATGACGTGGTATTTGCCATCAGCGGTAGCGGCAATTCTCCTAACGTGCTGAACGCTCTCGCCGCCGCCCGCGAGATAGGGGCCTTTGCCGTCGGATTGACCGGATTTCAGGGCGGGAAAATGAAGGCACTTTGCGATCTCTGCGTGGTAGTTCCTTCGGAGAATATGCAGGTCATCGAAGATGCGCACCTTTCGGTGACGCACTCCATCTTTACCGCATTCCGTCAACGCCTTTGCGAGTTGACTCCAGATATTGCAGGCCACCCGGGGCTGCGCTGAAGGCGAGAATTAGGATCCAGAGGCAACTGGTGAAGGCATTTTTGCTGGCGGGCGGCCACGGAGTGCGGCTGCGACCCATCACCGATACGACTCCGAAATGCCTGGTCCCGATTCAGGGTGTACCGTTGCTCTCCATCTGGCTGCAGTTGTGCAAGCGCATCGGAATCGATGAAGTACTCATCAATGTGCACGCCCACGCTCAGGCCGTTCGGGAATTCCTCGAACGCGACCGGAGCGGAGTAGCGGTTCGAGTCGTAGCCGAACGCCAACTGCTGGGCAGTGCGGGAACCCTGCGAGTGAATCGCGAATGGGTTTCCTCCGATGATTTCTTTTGGGTTTTCTACGCCGACGTCCTCAACCGCGCCGACTTCGCCGGCATGCTGCACTTGCACCGCCAGCGCATGCCAGCGGCAACCCTCGGTCTCTACCAGGTGCCCGACCCCAGCCGCTGCGGCATCGTAAAAATCGGTCACGATCGTGTGATCCAGGAGTTCGTGGAGAAGCCGGCAAATCCTGCCAGCAACCTTGCATTTTCCGGCCTGATGATCGGCACTCCGGAGTTGCTTGACGTAATACCGGAGAGCACTCCCGCAGATATCGGCTTCCATGTCTTGCCCCAACTAACCGGGCGTATGCTGGGTTTCCATATTCACGATTATCTGATCGACATTGGTACCATGGAAAATTACGAGCGGGCCCAGGCGAGCTGGCCGGGTCTTACGGAGCTCAGTCTAAATCGGTCTCCCTGAAGGAAAGACCCGTACGCTGGCGTCGCACAACTGCGCATGTCATTCGCTACGTGAAGACAGACTGGAGATTCGAGATCACCCTATGATTCGCGGAATTGTCTTTGACATGGACGGAGTAATCATCGACAGCCATCCCATCCATCGCCGGGCATGGAAGAC
>Ga0302324_100015574_pt1 | contig 15246 bp, 11 predicted proteins | sample Palsa_T0_1_FD_201949 | JGI IMG/M metagenome (GOLD analysis project Ga0302324, IMG submission 201949) | Peat permafrost microbial communities from Stordalen Mire near Abisko, Sweden - Palsa_T0_1 | ecosystem: Environmental > Terrestrial > Soil > Palsa > Peat permafrost | place: Sweden: Abisko...
GCGAGGAGTTCGTGGAGATTCTCCCCTTCACGCCGGCCAACCGGAATAATCTGATTGGTTGGATCGCCGGGCGTAGCGACGGCGCACAGTACGGTGCGTCGGTGGTCTACAACTTTCCCAAAACGAAGCTGGTCGACGGCCCGCTGCAAATCGAGGCTCGAATCGATCAGAATGCTCAGCTTTCCGGACAACTGACCTTGTGGAATCAGCAGGGCTCCCATGTGCGGCGCGGTGCCCTTCTAGTGATTCCGTCGGGACGGGCGCTGTTGTATGCGGAGCCTATTTACTTGCAGGCGGAGCGAAGTCCGATGCCGGAGTTGCGCCTGGTCGTGCTTGCGCTGCAAGATCGGCTGGCTTATGGACCAACCTTCGAGTCGGCGATGGCGTCACTTTTTGGCGGAGCGGTCTCGTCGCTAAGTGCCCCATCAACGAGCGCCGCGGCAGTCCCGGCGGAGTCCGCCGCGTCGCCCCAGTCCGCAGCGGATCTTAACGCCCTTATCGCGGAGGCCGCGAAAGACCTTGCCGACTACCAGCACCTGACAGCGGAAGGAAAACTCGGAGAAGCTGGACAGAAGCTCGAAGAGTTGAAGCGTGCGCTCGACAAGTTAAATGCGCTTCAAAGATAATCTCGCTGCGACCAAACTGAAAGGAAAGGTAGTGCTCCGCAATTGTGTTATCCGTCTTCCGTGAGGATTTTAGTATCACTTCAGCTGTGGATGCGACGTAGGTCCGCGTCGGTACTGATCTAATTCGTTGTTGCTAATCTTTCTCGGCGGTCCGCCGATTCGAGGGCTCCGAATACTGGCCTGCTATTGCCCTGAGTTGCTCAGAATGCTCATGGAGCGCCTTCTGTAATTCTTGGAGGATTTCCTCAAGTTCGGGAGATACGGGAGTTTCTACTGCTTTCGCGCAGAGTTCCTTGATCCGATCATTTAACCGCTTACGCATTTGCACTGCTCGAAGTTTCTCAGCTGCCAGTAGATCGCGCATCGTCCAGATCGTGCTCGTAATTCCAGCCGCCATGCAGGGCGTCATTCTGACTGCCGAGTTCATTCTGACAAAGTTATACCATGCAAGCGCGGCGGCTCCCCGGTCGGCGGGGGGGCATAACCCGAAAAGCCCGGAACGCCGATTCCGATCAGCACATTGTAGGCGGGCAAAATGATGTTGTATATAGTTGGGTTTAGACCGTCCCGGCTGAATTTGCGCGCGCACTAAAGATCAGCCAGGGCCGGCTTTCAAGATGCAGGGAAGGCGCGAAATTGGCGCAGAGATACTTCTTCGATTCGCGCGCAGATCAGGAAAAACTATCGAGTGGTTGCTGACCGGAAAGGACAGCGTGTAGCAGAAAGCTCGTTAACCGCGTGGTGCCCAGGCTGCAAATTGCATTCCCCGCCGAACCCACAGCGATCCGGGGGTGCTGCATCTCTAAGATACCTCCAGGGAACCGTTATGATCCGATCTGCCGCGTTTTGAACATGGAACTACTACAGTTTTACTACAGTGGTCGGGCCACGGAGAACTGGTAGTGGGCTACTTTGGGTCCGCCGCCAGTCTCAAAATGAAAGTAGCCGACGTTTCGCGGCCATGCATCTAAGACGGCGTGACATGGGCAGGCCTAAAGCGCGCTCTTAGATCCACTTATTGCGACATAGTGGAGAATCGCACGCTTCAGATGGCAGCAGCGCTTTCCTATTACCTCGTTTTATCTGTATTCCCTGCGCTGATTCTTTTTTTCGCGGCAGTGGCATCGCTTGCATTCCCCAGCTTATACACAAGCATTTTGGCGCTGATATTCACCCTGATTCCCGCTCAAACAGCGCCTATGGTGCAGGCGGTGTTGCTGGACGTGCTAGGCACAAATCACCGCGTATGGCTCTCACTGGGCACGATAGGAACGATCTGGATCGCGTCTAGCGCATTTGATGCAATGATTGAAGCGCTCGACGTTGCCTACGACGTAAAGGATCCTCGCCCCGTCTGGAAGGCGCGACTTCTCGCCCTCGGCCTGGCCGCCACAACCGGGTGTCTGTTGCTCACGGGGCTGACGATCATGATTTTGGGGCCGCGCTTCGGTGCCTGGCTTGCCGGAAGAATGCCACTTTCTCCGCATTTCGTATTGCTATGGCCGGTATTCCATTGGGTGACGGCCATCGGTGTTGCGCTGCTAGCGACGGAGCTGATGTATTTTCTGGCGCCCAATGTAAAACAACGTTTCCTGGCGACACTGCCTGGAGCAGCTCTCGCGGTTCTATGCTGGATTGGCTTTTCCTACTTATTGGGTTTTTATTTTCGCCACATCGCCAATTTCAGCCGCACCTACGGGACGCTTGCGGGATTCATTGCATTCATGACCTGGTTTTACTGGAATTCATTCGCGTTGCTTGTGGGTGCCGAACTCAATGCGGAACTAGCAAGAGAAAGTGTGAAAGGGTCCCTGCTGCAGAAGGAAGAATCGCCGGCGCCCGATGCGGTCAACCGGGCTGCCTGAATCAATCTCGATTACAGTTGACCCGTTTCAACTCTGTCGGGTTCAGAACTTTGTGTGGAAGCGGCCGTCCACCGAAACCCCTCCGAGTTGATCGCGGGCAACGCTGACTGACCAACGTTTGTTGATCTGGTAGTCGCCCTCGACAATCTCTTCGCCGGGTTGCGAGACATCTGTAGAAAATGTGAACAGGAAATTCTTGGTTACGCGTTGCTGCACGGCCAGCCGGGTTGACGGATTCTGATTGTTTCCACCAAACGTTGGATCGATTTGCAGGCTGGAAATTCCGCCTAGCTTTTGCAGGCTGCCGCTGACCTGGCTTGCGGCTTGAGAAGCTATCATCGAATCTGTGCTCTGGCTCGACGCTGCCAATTCAGAACTGGTCTTACCGCGGGCGATCAGGTTGATGATGTCGGCCGTGGCCAGCGGAGGATCCGACGAATAGGATGTGGTCAGCGTGTCGAATGGACCGCGTAAATTGAGCGTGAGATTGTATTGCTCGACGGTCGTCGTCACGGAAACGTCGAGGGTGGGCTTGGTTTCGTTCGGATCCGCCAGAGTAATGATGCCGCGCTGCAACTGGTAGCGCACATTGCGATAAAACAGTTCTCCCGCAGTCAGATCGGTTCTGCCAGTAATCACAGGATTGGCTGCGGTACCGGTCACATTCAGCGCCGCGCTCCCTTCCAGACTGATCTGCGAACTCGTGGCGCTGAGATTTTCTTTCGACTGAAGCGCAACCTGCAAGCTGATGGTGTCGGTGAAACCTGGCACAGCGGGCGCGGCTGCATTGCTGCTAAATTGGTCCCCGAATGTAGCGAGATCGAAATCAGGAGTGAATGACAGCGCATCCACTAACACGCGCCCCCGCAACGTTGATGCTTTTGCAGTACCGACCCAGGCGAGGGTTCCTTCCAGAACAGATCGCAGACCATCGGGATAACGCAGGCGAACCGAGTCTGCTCTGAGTGCAATGTCGAATTGCGGGCCAGGGCGGTAGGTCATGGAACCGCCCACCGAAATCTGGCCGCCACCGACTTGGCCTGTCAAATTGGAAATCTGCACGCGCTCGCTATCCAGATTGAGAGTGCCATTCAGTTTATCGATGCCGAGCGGGGCGGCGTCCGTTGCGAATGCAATATTCTGCAGACGCACCTGGCCGGCAACCTGGGGACTCGCCGCTGATCCCGTGGCGTGAATGTCCAGAGCAATGGTTCCGGAGCTTCGCAATTCAGGGGAAAACATTCGGAAGATGTGCGCATCAATGGATCCCTCGGCCGTAACGCTCGGAGCGCTCTTGCCGCCGACAGGCACGCTGCCTTGCACGCGAAGCGAGGTTCCTGTGCCGCGAATCTCGGAAGGCTGCAGTGTAACCACGGAGTGAGAATAGTCGGCACGAATTGGGCCCGCAGCGCCGATCTGCAGCGATTGGTAGCTGGCGGTCAGCGTCGGAATAACGAGATGCGCCTCCAACTGACGCTTATCTTTCAATGGGCCCTTTAGCGTAACATGAAATTCCGTCTGCCCCGAAAAGCCCTCGGGCACGCGACTTGAGAAGGTTGCCAACAAGATCTCAAGCGGGAGAGCACTTGTATCGATCGATGCGTCGGCTTCGTAGTCGCCGGTCAGAGCGACGTGGCCGCGTGCGCGCAGGGATGCTTGTACGACCTGCGATTCCACGGAAACGTCGGCTTGTTTGCCCGCTACCTTAATATCGGCTTTCACTCCCACAATCGCCTTCTGTTGAACCTCCAGCTTGGGCACCTGAATGTTGGCGGTGAGTTGAGGATCATCGAGCGTCCCCTCGCCGTTGGCGGAGATCGCCACGGTTCCCCGCAACGCAAGATCCTCTTGCTGCACCGTCCGCAGCCTCTGCAGAATAATAGCCGGCGCTTCGAGGTGAACTTTGTAGCCTCTCGTCTTCGGGACATAGGTCAAGTTAGCGTCGGCAGATCCCGCATCGGCGCTGACATGGAAGCCGGAAACGATAGAACCCTTATCCCCGTGAAACGTCAGGGCCAGAGCCTTAAGCGGCTCATCATAAGCGTGCGCATTCGCGATTTCGACCGATCCGGATCCGCGAGGATCGATTTGTGATCCGCTCAAAGACACCTCCGCGGACAATTCTCCGCTGACCGGATATTGCACGTTCGCCAGATGCTGCAGGTCTGCAACCTGCATTTGCCGTAGCGACAAATGGGCCTGGATCGGGCTGGAAGAAAGATAGGACCAGTTGCGTAGCCCAATCACTGCGTCCCATGAAGCCCGGCCGCGATGCGCATTCACCAGACTGCCGTTCGATACAACAATCCGGGATGGATCAGCCTGAAGCGAAAGATCTGCACTCTTCCACTCGCTGCCTTGCACCTGAAGATTCTGCGCGCTCAGGCGTGCTGAAATCTCAGGCCTCTGCATCGATCCGTGCACCGTCGCATTCAGGTTTGCTGAACCCCCGACGACCGGTGCCCCTCGCGGCATAGGATGGAAAACCGAGACCAGTTCAAGCAGGCGATGGAGGTCATTGCTGCCGGCGTGAATTTCGAGTCGGGAATGGTTGCTCACTTGGCCTTCCGCGGTGAGACTGGTGGCCGGAATGCGAAGAGTTGTTTGATGGAGTGTCAGGATGTTCGTGGGACCATCGTAAATGGCATGGATTGCGCCATTGATCGGAATATCTCTGGCTGAAGGCTGGACAGCACTCCTCCCTTCGACGCTGCGCAACACAACGTCGACGCGGGCACGAGCATTGCTCACACTTCCGCTCCACGAGGCCTCGGCTGTGCCGTCGAGTGCCCCTGAAATTGCGACCGGCTTGAGCTCGGATCTGAAGAAGGCATGTTGTGCCGAACTGAGCGAGATGCCGCGCAAGGCGGCCCGCAGGCGAGAAGCAGGAGTGCCGTCGAGGTGATTCACATCTAGATTGGCGCTAACGCGGCCGCCGAGGGTCTCCGCTGCAATGCCGCTGACGTGCAACGAACCATCCGCAATTTGATATTGGCCACGGAGGTGTCTAATTTCGAGACGCCCGCTCGAAACCAGCGCGGCCAGAACTTCAGAGCCCAACTCGCCGTCTATCCGGATACTTTTCAGAAAAGGCTGGTCATTTGCATTCTGATAATGGAAGTTTCCCTTCAAAGCAATATCGCCGGCCGGACCGAGCGTAGGCAAAAGTTCAGTCATATCTTGCGCATGCACGTGGACGTCGTAAGTTCCTTCCGCGGCAGGGGCGCTGTAGTTGGTCACGTTCCCGGCGAGCTTGATCGCCGAAGAAGCTACCGTGATAACGGCTGAGTCGAGCCGGAAAAGCGAAGGTGTAGCCGTGAAACTCGCGTTGAAACCGTGAGGCAGGGGCGCGTACGTACCGTATCGCAGGTGGCCAGTATCGTACGAGATCGAACCGCGGTAGCGGGTGGCCAGAGATTCAAAGCCAATATCTGTTTTGAGATCGTGAAGGTCCGCATCCAAAGGCGTTTTCCGGTCGTTGTAGTCGATCTCTCCGTGGCTGAGTGCCACATGCCCAACCGCCAACTCGAAGACGCTGGCATGACTGCTGGAGTTCTGCGGCGGCGTTTGCGGAATGTTGCTGTTGCCGCTGCGATCAACCTGAAGATGCATTACCGGATGTTCGATCAGCAATTCGCTGAGGCTGATTTGGCGGCGGACTGCTGATTTAATCTTCAGTCCGACCGTGAGCTTGTCTATCTGCAGGAGGGACGGCGAGTTCGGCATCTCTGTGCCGCGAATGATGATGCCGTACAGATGTGCGGTCAGGGTCGACAGGTTGAAGTCGAAGGCTCTGATCTGAGTGCGTCCGCCAGTGGACTGGTCGGCTTGAGCGATGATCTTGCGCATCGCGAATTCCTGAAAGGCGGTGCTTCTGAGATAGAGATATCCGGCCACAGCCCCGATTACTATTAGGACCACCAGGCTTGCCAGAGTCCAGGCAACGATTTTTCTCCAGTTCATGATCGCTCCTAAAAAGCCCGCTCCTAAAAAGCCTGCCCCAGGGTAATGTAATACTGGGTGGCGCTAATTCCAGAGACTGGATTCAGGTTGCGGCCCACGTCGATGCGAATTGGCCCAATAGGGGTTGAATAGCGCAGGCCTATGCCAACCGTGTTGCTGTAGTTGTTGACGAAGTTCGGCAGACTGATGGCGCTGTAGACGTTTCCGCCATCGTAGAAGACCACGCCGCCCAGGGCTTTGTTGATCCGAAGTGGAAATCGAGCTTCCGAATTCAGGATAAAAAGTTCGCGGCCTCCCACTGGCACCGTGACATTCACGCATCCAGTCTGCTGCGATAGAACATTGCAGAAAGGGACAATGCGCTGTGGGCCCGCTTCATCGATAGGAAACCCGCGAAGCGAGGAGCCGCCGCCGGAAAAATACAGTTGACTGGTCGGAACGAAACTGCTGGCGAATGACTTCGCCAGCCCCAACCGAATGCTGTTGGCAAAGACCACGGAATGAAGCTGCTTGTAATAAGCATATTGGCCGGTAAGCTTGGCAAAGTTCGCGCTGGAACCCAGTGCCGTCGGTGTGATGCCCAGGTTCAGCGTGCTGAAGCTACCGCGGTGCGCATCGAGGGGCTTATCCCGGGTGTCGCGCAGCAGCGTGCCGGAAAACGTGGACAAGTGGACGTTCAGGTCTTGGGGCAAAACAAGTTCGGGCACCAGCAAATGCGACAGGACCGTTTTGTTGAAGTCGTAGCGAAACTGCAGGCGGGTATTGTTCTTACGGTTCAGCAGGCGCTCAACCTGGAACGAAAGGTCTCCCAGGCTGGCAGCGAAAAGCGGGTTATCGGTGGTGCGCTGGAGCGAAAAGCTGGACAGCGAACTCCACTGCGAACCGATGAAGTGAGGCTGAGTGTAGGTGGTCAGCGTGCGCTGGTCGAGCCGAGAGAGCACGAGCGAGGCGCTCCAGGTTTCTGCCAATCCTCGCATATTGTGCCGGTTGAATACGACGGATCCGAGCGGGCTGGCAAAGGTGGACTGGCTTGGGGCGATTTGATTATTTCCGAGCCCCACGGCTGGTCCACCCGGCACGGCCACGGTTCCGGAGGGAACATTTCCGCCGCGATGGGATACTTCGAAGCCAAATCCGTAGATGACTTCGTTACGCTTGGCCTCGTGGTTCTTCACAAGAACCGATTCCTCCGTTTGATCGGCAACCGGTTTTCTCAGCCCGACACTCGACCAATCGAAGATATTAAGGTCATACAGACGGCTCTCCGCCTGCAGCAGGTCTCCTCTTTTGATTGGCATTTCGCTGGGAAGCTTCGCAGCCTTCTGAATTAAGGAGACCCGAGTTCGCTTTTGCCCGAGATAGATCACATCCCTGAGGCGCACCATCTGGTGCTCGGTAATGTTGTATGTGACTTCTACACGGTGAGGGTCTCGCGCGTTACGCTTGACGGCAGCCTTGACTTCCGCATTCAGGTAGCCGCAATTGAGGTAAGCCGCGAAAATACGATTGCGATCCTCTACGAGTTTTCGAGGTGAGAACGGCACTCCGGAACGGAGTTCCAGCCCCGCCGGCGGGGCTAACTGCCCGCGAGGCACGTTGTTATTTCCAACGACTTCAACGTTCTGCACCAGCGTCTGGGTGCCCTCTTGAATGTTAAACACAACGTCGATCCTGGACGCTCGCTCTACGATCTGCGGTGTAACCTTGACATCTTCATACCCGCGATCGCGATACAGCGCCTGTAGATTCTCCGCGCTTTTCTTTGCAAGCTTCTGACTCGCACTTCCGTGGGACCAGAAATGAGACTTCTTAACGACCACCGCAGCCAGCAGATCCCGCTCTGGGATCTGCTGATTTCCTTGAAACATAATGCAGTCGACCTTATGCTTCCTACCCTTGTCGATCTCGTAGACCAGCAGAATCTTTTCAGGCTGGTGTTCGAATGTCGTTTTAACCTGAGCGTTGAAGTAGCCCTTTTTTTGGAAATAGTCGATCAGGTTTTGCTCACCCTCCTGCACCAGATCGCTATCGATCGTTCCTTCGGAATAGATTGGGATCAATTTTCTTATCTGCAGCCCTGACATAAATGGGAGCATTGAGAGCCGGGCTCCAGTTACGCGCACGATCACCAGCGGCCCAACTTCCACTTTGAAGGAAACATCTACGCGATTTGTCTCGGAATGATATTGCGGTGGATTTTCCTGAACGCTGCTGGCCAGCCGGTGCTGCTGCGCCAGGGTCCGCTTGATTAACGCCGTCGCGGCCTTAATGCGTTCGGGAGTGTAGGCTCTTCCCGGCTTGAGCAGCGCTCCAGTGAGCCGGGCGCGAAGTGAGCGCACGGAATGAAGCAGTTGTGAAGTCTCGCTTGCATCCGTCCCTTGGAGGGTTACGCCAGCTATCTTTGCTTGCTTTCCAAGATCGATCGAGAAGGTGAAATTCACCAATTGGTGGGCGTCATCGATCCCCAAGTTGGTCTGGATTGCAGCTTGAAAGTATCCGTTGCGCCGAAGAAAATCCTGCAAGGCTTTCTCCGAGATCGCGACGCGGGTTTTGTCATAGGGATCTTCTTCATGAAGATCCGCAACCTGGAGAAGCCGCGTATACGAAAATATCTTCGTAGCCCCCGGAAAATTCACCATGCCAAGGTAGTAGGCGGGCTCCAGAAGAAAGTTCAAGCGCAGCCCGGCAGGATCCGGGACAACACTTACTTGAACTTTTGGAAATTGCCCAGTACACTCAAGCGCGGCGATGCTGGCTTCCACCTTGGACTGCGAGTAAGGCTGGCCCGCCTTCTGCTCGACCAAAGGTCGAAGGGCCTCTACGTCACGATGAGGATTTCCGATAAGATCGATGGCGCCCACGGTTTGCCCCTCATAAACAGGCTGCGGAGTTTGCACGGCAAGCTGCGCCCATGTCGCCACTGGAAATAATAGCAGTAAAAGCAACCCCCGCAGATGCACAGGCCACCATGTTCACTTTCAATCCATGAAGTCTTTTTGCCGGCGAAGGTCAGATGCGCATGGCGTTCTACCGGTTGCCAGGTAGCATCTGAGATGCCACCCGAGGGAGTGAAGATCATCGCAGATCCCAAACTGAAGCTGCAGATGCTGGTCAAACTCGTTGATCTGCAGGCACAACACCTCTCTAATTTACAGCAGATCAGTTTAGAAGCTTCTCATATGCGCGAGACGGCACCGAACGAATTCGCTCCCCGCTATTTCGCGGGTGCGAGCCGCGACTTGCAACGTGCGGTCGATTGGTATCTTTACCTCAGGTCGAAGGATCTTTGAGTTGTCTTCACAAGTCAATTGCTTATACGCGGTCGAATTGCTGGAACAAAGCCAATAAGTGCTTTGGTTTCAATGCTTATACTCTGAGCCCTCACAAAACTCTGCGCTACGAAGCTCACTTGGACAGGCAGCTCTATCGCGCTATGGACCAGCTTGAACGACTGCAACGACAGGGCAGGGGCGAAACGGTGCCGCCTCCCCTCAACATCAATTTGGGAAGGGGGGAGATAGGTTCTTGCCAAACAAAGCCAAGAAGTGCTTTGTTTTCATGGACGACGATTACGGAACGAAGGATCAAGGTTCGCCCGGGATCCGCAATTTGGGGCCCTCCAGAGTTGCCGGGGAAAGTTCTTCCCAACGACCGGCGGCAGCAAAACCGTCCAGCCCGAGCAGGGAAGTGCCGTTGCAAAAAAGAGGGACCGAAGTTCTTGCAGCGCTTGGTGGCCAAGCAGGAGACTAGGGTCTGAAGCATTTGAAACCGGAGGAAACTCATGAGTATCTGGGCAGTGCTATTCGTAGTCCTCTTAATTGCATGGCTTGGCGGCTTTATGGTGTTCCACGTGGCCGGCGGACTGATCCATCTCTTGTTGTTGTTTGCTGTCATTTCGCTCATATTGCACTTCGTTATGGGCTCACGCGCCGCCTGACCACGGGTGCTCAACCCTTAGCGCGCACAGTTTGGAGAATTGCGCGTTGCGGTGAGGCGCAGAATGAATCTGAAACGACGATCGATCGACTGGTTAAAGACGGGAATCTCTGTCGTGATTTGTGCAGTTTTCTTGATTATCTCTTGCGTTCCGACCTTCTCGCAAAGCGTCGGGGAACGGAGTATTGTCGGCCGGTGAGCTGCTGCGTAAGGCAGTCGAGAGTGAGCTAAAAGCCCAATCCGCTGACCACAGCCACTGGATGTATCAGGAGAAGACGGAGGATTCGGGAAAAGAGCAAGTCAAATGGATCGTCGAGATGCAGGAAGGAGACCTTGATCGGTTGTGGTCGGTGAACGGACGGCCGATCACAGGGGAACGACAAAGACAAGAAGATCAGCGCATCGAAGGCTTGCTGCACAAATCAGGCGAGCAGAAAAAGCGGCACCGTGCCCAAGAGGAAGACGGTCGGCAAACTGAGCGTCTGTTCAAGATTTTGCCGGATGCGGTGACTGCGAGATTCGGAGAACGTAAAGACACCCTTGTGGAAATCCTCTTCCAGCCAAACCCGAATTTCCGCCCCTCGTCCCATGAAGCGGCAGTCTTTCATCCATGGAAGGTCGGATCTGGATTGACGAGCGAGAGAACTGCTCGGCCTGACCCCGGCATGCGAGATGTGAGTGCGGCTTCCGAACTGTTGAAGCTCTACGATGCTCAGATGATACGGTCCTATCCAGTGAGCAGCCGGGTCAACCAGTGTGGCTAACGATTATCCAAAAAGGTATAGTGCTCTATGGTAGACGAGGACATGGACCACGACCATTTTCGGAATCGTGGAAGACGCCGAGACCGAGCACATTTTATGTCCAAAACACGCCTATATGTAGAGTGTCCGAACTGCCACATGCAATACCTCCTGAAAGAAATCGCCCTGACATATAGCAACGGAGCGTACATTTGAGAATGTCGCTGGTGCGCCTGAATGGCAAAGGTTACTTTGTCCCTGCCGACCGGAAACTCCCTACAAGTTCAAACTGAGCGAAACCACACGACTCCACCTCTTTTCAAACGATGAATCCGAGCGTACCCATTTCGTACCTTTGAAAAAGAATAAGCCTCCTGCCTCGGGCTCCTAGCAAAGCCATACCCGTTCGCATAAATCCCATTGCGCGGTCTACAGTCTGGGTGCTACAACATGCACGCAATGGTCCAGTAGTGCTCCCTCCCCCTCAGCAAGCCCATTGTGAAATGAATCGAGATACTCGAACGAGGCTGCCATTGTGCGTACCACTCTGGCGCCAATCGTTGGAAATCGAATGAGGGCGTCGAAAACTCCCGTTTCGACACGGCGCTTGAAACCGCGGCGGCGCGAAGTTGGCACGCGAAGTTCCGAGGGCACTCAGCGACCCGGGAAGTGATTTTACGCAAAGCCGCTCGCATCGACGAATCCGACAATGTTCGAGGGGTGATCAGATACGAGTGTGTACAATTGCTCAGACCTTTTGAATCCTGATTTGCTAAGGTCGGAATCGACTTGGTGCGCCCGAATGTCTATCCCGGAATTGTGTGCGACTGTACACATAGCACGAAGCTAAGGAAGAGATGCGGCGCAGAGGCAACAGAAACGAGGTTTGTTCATGAAAAAAGTAATGTTCGTACTTGCGATGTTTAGTCTAGGTACGTTGTGCTGGGCAGGCTCGGCGCGGGAAGATGCCACCGAACGGCTAGACAATGCCACCAGTGTGATGCACGAAATCATGGGGATGCCGGACAAGGGAATCCCGGAAGAAGTGTTGAAGCATGCAAAGTGCGTGGCCGTTATACCGCACATGGTCAAAGGTGGCTTTGTCTTCGGAGCTAAAGGAGGCAAGGGCGTAGCCACCTGCCGCACGACAAATGGCTGGAGTGCGCCAGCGTTCATCACGATCTCGGGTGGAAGCTGGGGGGCTGCAGATCGGTGTAGAAGCTGTGGACGTGGTACTGATCATTCAGAATGACAAAGGGATGCAAAGGCTGCTGTCGAGCAATTTCCAGATCGGAGGGGACGCTTCCGCAGCAGCGGGTCCAGTTGGACGGCATGCCGAGGCCGGCACGGATTGGAAGATGGATACAGAAATCCTGACCTACTCCCGTGCCAAGGGTGCGTTCGCTGGGCTCACGTTGGAAGGTGCATCGCTCCGTCAAGACAATGATTCACGGCACGCGATGTACGGACCCAATGTCACAACTCGGGCTTTGCTGTTGGGCAGAGTGCCGGCTCCAGCCGCAGCCCAGCCGTTCCTTGCGGAAATTCGCGGAGCAAAAGCTGAGGCCAGAACCGACAAAAATTAGAGCTTCCGACCTCGACCTCTACGGTTGCTGGTTTGTCATCAGCCGAAGCTTGCGTGTTCGAGTTCCCGTGCAAACAGGTTTTGTCTTGCACTTTTCAATATTTAAAGATAGGAGTTTGAGGAATGGTTGATACTGTTTTTGCACGTCGGTGTCATTCGTCCGAGCAAATTATGAAAGGCGTGGATGATGCAGGGTCTGCGGTTTCTATTGCTTTCTTAGTAGCTGCTTCCATTGCGAAGCGTTTGCCCTGAAATCTTCCAACGCGGCGAACTTGGTCAGCACAAAAAAAAAGCCCCGACAGTCAGCCGGGGCGGTTACTCTTACACACTCCCTGTCCACAAATACTCAGGAAGCTCGACGCTTCTCATCTTCTGGTTTCTCTTGACCTTGGTGCTGAGGGTCGCTGCCCTGCGATGGATTCTTCTTGGAGATGTCCTGTGGCCGGTTGCCCTGAATCTGATTTTCCGGTGAAGGGTTAGTCTTCGTATCAGGGGTATTCACCGATCCGCCCGGCTGTGGCTTCTGCTGCTCTGGATTTTTCTCAGTCTCGTTGGTCATATCGCTCCTTTTGGTACATCAGTAATTTGGAAGGCCCGCCGCATTGCCTTGCTATGCCTTCCGAGCGCAATACTATCCCTCCATGGAACGGCACGACTGATCACAAGTGAACAGTTTTGGAACAAAATTCCAAAGATGCCTTTGTCAAGCCAGTCGTGCAGAGATTCACAAAGAGATACGGGGCATATTCCACTATCCCCAGATATTTCCCAGAAGGCCATTCGTGCCCGTTGGACGAAGGCAAAAAAGAAGAAGACTTCGAGTTAATTATGTGTAACTCGAATGTCGTCCCGTCTACTAGGCAATTTCCTCGATTCACCTCCGGCCCAACACTACGAAGACAACGCCTTAACGAGTGAGACTTGCTAGAAATTGAGCCGAGACCCGGATGAGCCTGCGGATTTTGAGTTCCACAGTGGGTTCTGAACCGTTAGGAAAACTCTATACTCTACTTGATTTTCAACCGGTTACCAGAAGCGCATGTTGCAGGTAGTGTCCTAACAGTGCGTTGCAGGTAGTGTCAGGAAGCTTTTCTCGCGATTCGGGCAGCGTTCTGGCTAGTGTCTAGTTCGTCAAGGAAAGTCAACGCGCCCCAAGGTATTTCCCTGAGCCTGAAATCAGGCCCGATCAGCTTTAACTCGGCGGTGCGGCGCTTTCTATTAACTTCGGATATCACGAATGCGCCATTCTGTCCAACTGCGGATACGCGGTCGCCCTTCTTGGGGGAGTGCCTCTTGGGAGTTTTCATGCCCACAGTTTCCTACTCGTTTGGAGCGCCTTACTAGTCCCAATCCCGAACGATTACAAGAGGTTCGAGCGCCGTAGCGCGACAATCGAATGCACGAAAAAGCCCTGACTTCCTTTGGTCCCCCTAGAAGAGTCAGGGCTTTAAGTCGTCAGGTTCCTCTGAGGCGCAATGCTAGTCGCGGATACCGAGCGATAACAAGAAGCCTTTCGGCTCCAGTGGTCCTAACAGTGCGTTGCTGACTTCTGGGGGTTGTCCCCGTCCTCGGAGATCAACTTCTGCTTCTGTTCCTCAATCCAAGTGTCGATTCGTTTCTGGAGGCCGATGTCAGTACACTCCCTACGAGCTTTTTCCAGCCTCTCAATCTCCGCCCTAATGATCGCCACGTCTCCCCGTGAAAGCATGGCCCAAGAGTGTACGCTGCTACACACACAAGTCAAGCCTGCGTTGCTGCGGTTTCTTCTGTTTGACGCGGCGATAGAACGACCAAAAGAGAAGGGCAAATAGCGCAACGCGCGGGTGGTTTCCGAGATTTTTAACAAGGCAAACGGGGGCCCCAAGAACCAAAGATCAAGAAGCTGACCTCGGAACAGCGGCGAGCTATTGCCCAGAAGGCAATTAGTGCCCGTTGATCGAAGGCAAAAAAGAAGAAGACTTCAAGTTAGCTACGTGTAAACGGACTGAGGCCCCATTCGGCTACTCGGGTCAGCTTATAGAGTCTGAGAGAAAATTCGAAACAAGGGTTGGCTCTGAAAGCATCCTAGGACCCGAGTGACGGGCTTCAGCGGCAGACTTCCCAGAAGCCGACTTCTGGCTCGGAATAGTTTCCGGTTTGCCCGTCATCCAGGAGGAAGCCGCGCTCGTTTCTTATCAGGAGCCCGTTTCGGGCCAGTGAGAGCACTTGCCTGGCTGCGTACCTATCCACCGCGTTGACACATTTCACCAGCGGCCCTATACTCCGTCCACTTCTAACGAACAGAAGACCTTTTGCGCGGAGCGCACCATGCACCCGATACCTTTCCAAAGCAGATTTACACTCGTGTTGGTCAGCTTCAGCATTGCGTTGGTGATTCTGCTCAGCGCTTTTCCTCTGGCTACTTGCGCCCAGGATGTGCCGAGGTATCAGGTTGACCCGCTGTGGCCTCTGGAGCTGCCAAACAACTGGATCATCGGGCAAGTCGGCGGCTTAGCTGTAGATCGGGAGGACCACATCTGGGTTTTGCA
>Ga0302324_100015575_pt1 | contig 15245 bp, 11 predicted proteins | sample Palsa_T0_1_FD_201949 | JGI IMG/M metagenome (GOLD analysis project Ga0302324, IMG submission 201949) | Peat permafrost microbial communities from Stordalen Mire near Abisko, Sweden - Palsa_T0_1 | ecosystem: Environmental > Terrestrial > Soil > Palsa > Peat permafrost | place: Sweden: Abisko...
CAAGCCAAAGCACTGCGTGGCGCGAGGCCCCGAGAGCCAATCGGATTCCAAGTTCGCTGGTTCGACGCGCCACCGTGTAGGACATAACGCCGTAGAGGCCCAGACACGCAAGGCCCAGCGCGAGCGCACCGAAGATGGCCGTCAGACGTGCGATAAGCCGTTGATGCGCCAGATCATTCGCCAATTCCTCTGCCGCCGTCGTGACCCCACCGATCGGCAGGTTCGGATCCACACTGCGCACCGCTTGCCGCACGTCCGGTATGAGCCGCGCGGGATCGCCTGATGTTCGTACGTCGAGGCTTTCGACATCGATGACATCCTGCGCGAGCGCGTGGTAGATCATTGGTGAAGCGCCTTCGGTGATGTCATCTACACGCGCATCCCTGACCACACCGACGATTTGGAAACGGTGATTTTGGGTTGCGTTGTAACCAAAATATTGGCCGATAGGGTTCCTATCGTGCAGGAACTCGTGAACAAAGGTCTGGTTCACGATTGCAACGGGCGGGCTCTTTTCAGTGTCGGTTGTTGCGAAGTCCCTTCCGCTGAGGAGAGGAATTCCCGCCGTGCGGAGAAAATCCTGACTGACACGCCGTTCCTGTGCATCCGTCTCGCCGTCCGTGTGGGGCACGCCGGGAATGTAGATGTCACTTGAATCTCCACATCCAACGGCAAGCCCGCAACTGGCGAGAGACGCCGAACTCACTCCTGGTGTCGCTTCCACTCGCTCGATAAGCCGCAAGTATAGAGGAGTAAGTTGTTCCTGTTTGTAACCACCCATGTGCGTATCGAGCCAGACCGTCAAAATGTGCTCGCGATCAAAGCCGGGGTCAAGCTCCGTGAAGTTGCGGAGAGTGCGAAGGAACAGCCCCGCCCCAACCAGAAGAACGAGAGAAAGCGCGACTTGGCATGCCACGAGCGCCTGTTTGAAAGACCAACCCCCGCCGCTGCCCGGGAATCGTCGCCCCCTAGCCTTTAGAGCACGGACCGGCTCAACCCGCGTACTCTGCACCGCCGGCGCTGAGCCGAAAACAATTCCAGTCAGCAAGGCGACGAGCGTGCTGAAAATAAGCACGCGCGCATCAGGCGCAAGATTAAGCGGAATCGGCGTGGCTCCGCTGGACGCCCACTTTGGAAAAATTGCGCTGCACCAATAGGCAACCGCGATGCCCAGCAGTCCGCCAAAGATCGAAAGCAGCAGGCACTCGGTCAGGGTCTGCCGGACTAGTCGAACACGGCTGGCGCCGATGGAAAGGCGCACGGCGATCTCATGCTCGCGAGCTGCCGCGCGCGCCAACAGAAGATTGGCAAGATTGGCGCACGCAATCAGCAACACGAGTCCAACCAGGGCCATCAATACCAGCAGAGGTTTCGAAAAACTCCGCCGCAGCGTTGACAAGCCCCGGCTACCCGGCTCTGGTTCCAACCGAGCGCGAAGGAAACCCTGGCGTTCCTGAGGGTCTTTGATTCCCGCTGCATCCCGCTCCAAGTCACGGAGAAATACCTGATTGATCGCGGTAGCCATCCTGGGAAGGGCATCGCGATCTCTCGCGCGCACGATGAACTGGAGCCATCGAATGTCCGGCTGCGGTATCCAGGGTTTTTCGAGTACGGCCGCTTCGCGATCGCTGTAATGCTGGGCGTAGTGGACGGCCGACTGCATGGTGAGGGGCAGCCAGAAATCTGGGGCCGTTCCCGCTCTTGCTCCGAAGAAGCCGGGGGCCGCAACTCCGACAACGTCAAATGGCATTCCGTTCACAACCATCTTGCGCCCAACCACGCCTTCGTCGCGTCCGAAGCGCCTTTCCCAGCAACCATAGCTAATTACGGCCACTGGACTGCCGCCTACGGCGCGGTCATCATCCGGGGTAAGCAGGCGTCCGAGCGCCGCATACGTTTCCAGGGTCTGGAAGTAATTCCCCGAGACAAGCTGCCCCTGCACCATTTCCGGTTGGCTGCTTCCCAGGCTCGCGTAAAAGTCGGCGGGCCATGTCATCGCAGCCAGGGTGGCCGACTCTGGCATCGCCGCGCGCATGTTCTGAAACACCGGGTAGGAAAAACGGGTGTTCTCGGCGAATCGGCCGCTATGCCTGACCAGGAAGAGCTGTTCGGGATCCTGCACCGGCAGGGACTTTAAAAGAACCGCATTCACCAGGGTGAAAATACCGGTGTTCGCGCCAACGCCGAGAGCCAGCGTAAGCACCCCAACCGCTGTGAATCCGGGGCTCTTTCGCAACTGGCGCAGGGCGTAGCGCAGGTCTTGGATCAGGCTGTTCATGCATGCACATCCGCCATCAACTTCTTCAGTTCCTCTTCGGCCACCACCTTGCCATCGAACAGATGGACTTCGCGTTGGGCGTGCTTGGCGAAGCGCGGATCGTGCGTCACCATGCAGATCGTCGCTCCCTCGCGGTGCAGGTTTTGCAGCAGCTCCATCACGGCTTCGCCATTTCGCGAGTCGAGGTTGCCGGTGGGCTCGTCAGCCAGCAAGATGGAGGGCTTCCCGCCCAGGGCACGGGCTACGGCTACGCGCTGCTGCTGGCCACCGGAAAGCTGCGACGGATAGTGCCGGATGCGGTGCGCCATGCCCACACGTTCCAGCGCCTCCATGACGCGCTGCTTCCGGTCAGCGGCAGACATTCTTTGGCGATAGGTGAGGGGCAGTTCCACGTTTTCATAGACGGTCAGGTCGCCGATCAAGTTAAAACTCTGGAAGATGAAGCCGATTTCCTGGTTGCGAATGCGCGAGCGCTCAGCAAACTCGAGGTTCTCCACCGGCTTTCCATTCAACGAGTAGCTGCCCTCGGTAGGCGTATCCAGCAGCCCGATGATCGAGAGCAATGTGGACTTGCCACATCCCGAAGGCCCCGACATCGCCACATACTCGCCACGGTTGATGGATAAGTGCACGCCGGAAAGCGCGTGAGTCTCGATCTCGTCGGTGTAAAAGACTTTTTTCAGATCCTCGATATGGATCAACCGCTGTCCTGCTTCGGTCATAGTGTTTGCCTCGAACTGGCTGTATCGAAAGTTCCTTCGGATTGCCTGCTTACTCAAGCCGGATGCGGTCCGTCTTGTCCCAACGCGACATGTCCGAGAGGATCACCGTGTCGCCCTCGCGTAGCCCTTCAAAAACCTGAATCGAGTTCACCGACTCGCGTCCCACCTTCACCGGGACACGCGCCGCCTCCTTGCCGTCGGCATCCAGTTTGAACAGGCTGACGGTGCTGTTTTCCTGTCCAAATGCCGGCCGTCCCACGTACAAAACGTTGTCCAGACGTTCCAGGTCGATCGTCCCGTCCACACTCAGATCAGGCCGGGCTCCTTTGGGAAGTTCGCTCGTCAGTTTGACGTCCACTGTGACGGTTCCGTTTTGCACGGCCGGATCGACTCTCATCACCGTGCCGCTGATGACTCCGTTGTGTGTGTCGATCGATGCCGGCTCTCCGAACTGCACGTCGCGCGCTTGAGTTTCCGCAACCTTCAATTCCGCCATCAGATGATTGGGCTGCACCACCTTCGCCAGCATCGTTCCCGGCTGAACGTGCTGACCTACTTGCAACGGCAGGTCGACCAACACGCCGTCAATCCCGGCCCGGACCTGCAAGGCATCGAGTTGCTTACGCTTCAATGCCGCCAGCGCCCGCATCTGCTCGACTTTGGCCTGCTGTTCTGCCAGTTGAGACGCAATTGCTTTCTGGCCGATCGTGAGCCTCTGTATCTCCAAATCATTTCTGGTCGTCAGCTCTTCGGACTTGCCTTTGGAAGCCTTGTAGGCCAGACCCGAGATCACACCCAGGTCGTATAACGCTTTGTCGGTATCTGCCTGGCGTTGCGCCTGGCTGTAGTCCGCGTTGACCGTGGCGGCGCCCGCCTTCTCATTCATGAGATTGCTTTCGAGCGTGACCCGCTGGCTCTGATATTCGGCCTCAGCCGCTTTCAGCTGGAGCTCAGCGTCCAAGGCGGCCTGCTCGGTTTGCGGATTGCTCATTTCGAGCAAGATGCTGTCAGCCATTACCTGGGACCCGGGTAGGATTCGAATGCGCACCACAGTGGCTTCGGTCTCCGCTGGAATTTGACGAACCGATTCCTGGCTGGGAATGAGTGAACCCAATCCGCGGACCTGCCGCAACATCGAACCGCGTTTCACCGTGTCGGTCCACACTGTTCCCCGTTCGACGGAAGGAGCGGCCGGTCTTAGACGTGACACTCCAATCGTGGCTAGCGCGACTACGACTGCGGCAATGCCGGCCAGGATAACTTGGCGGCGGCGCTTCTGCCGCTTAAGATCTGGGCGGGCGATATCCATCCTCTTGGTTACAGAGCACGGGATCCGCCATCGTGTGCAGAAGGTTAAAGCGGCGGAAATATTACTAGATAGCGTCTATTCCCAGCGTCCCCCCCGGCTCGGATTGTCCGTTGCTGAACCGAAGTGTCCAGAAACGGGCAGTCCGGCAGGCTCGATGGGTTGACCATCAGTCCCACCGCCGCGTGCCCGACGGATTCACTCGCGCCGCACGCCATGCCGGCACGCCCGGACGTCTTTTCGGGATGGCATGGTCAATGCCGGTAGCTACCGTCGTGGCTGTCTCAGCGCCGAGTAACTTCTTGCCCTCCCCGGCCGTCAGCCAATTCCCGACACGCACTCCCAACCGCCTGACGCCCTTCACACGCGCCGAATGGCTGCTGCAACATCCGGGCTAAGGAGTGCGCAATCGGATGCTTCATACGCCAGCCGGCGTATCGCCGCCAATCTCAGGTTAATCGTCGACGGGGACGTACGGGTGTTGTTCGAGCGCGATTCGGTAGGTGTGACCACGTTCCTGTTGAAGGCTAGCCTGGGCTCCGAACAGTACCAGTCGATGAATTCACGAATGGCATGGTCCTACGAGCGCTTTGAACTCGAAGACGTGAGACTGTTCAAGACCGCAGACTTGGATTGTTCTAATTTAGATCAGGTAATTTGCGGGCCGGTTTCGGGACTCGTTTGCGTTTGCTCTTTCGAGAATGGCCTAACGGAAAGCGAGGTGGAGATGCTGCTTCATTTTTTTCGAGCGACGCATGAGCGCGAAGAAAAGCGATATAGCCTGCTTCGTCGAGGTTCCCGCCCGCCTACTCCAGGACGACCTGCGCTGCGTCTTCCTCGCTAGCGTTGAAGCGATAACCGTTGAGTTCGAGAAACAGGACGCACCTGCATTCAGCGGAACCGTTCCGCTTAGGCTGCCCGTAAGACTGACGGCCGCTGAGGATGTGGGCGTTTGGACAGCGCCACCCACTGTCGCTGCAACGGTAAAGGCGAGATTGGGAACTGACGGTGCCAACCTCGACGCAAGTTCCCCCGTGCTATAGCGAAGTACTTCGCCAGCTGTACTGCTTGCCGTCTGCACATTGGTCAGCACGAAGTCCATAATCTTGATCGCGCATTTCGAAACGCGGCTTCGAGTTTCGGGAAGCGTTTAAGCTCGGTCACGATGCGATACCTTGCCATCTCGCGAAAGTGGCGCAAGGGAGACTTCGTGAGTGTGGCGTACAGCGTCTGGCGATGGCTGTTCGCAAACCACTCTTTATAGGCTTCTGCTCCTAACCCCAAGTCCACAAACCTCAAGATGGTCGCCTCGCACGCTTCGATAAGAATCTTCGCCAGGAGGCAGTAGCCGGGAGAATTCTCTTCGTCGCGGGTGTCAAAGGTTGTCTGATACAGGGACCAGCCTTCGTGGAATTGAAAACTATAGCTCCACGCTACCCTCCGGTCCCCAATCATCAACATCGCCAAAGTCACGATCCCGGTGTCAGAGAATCTTCGGGCAAGTTCCTCCAGGAAGAACCGGCGCTCTGGCGTGGAGAGGAAGCTGATGCCCTGTTTGGCTCGGAAGCGCGCCACATGGGCATCGACGAAATCCGGCAAGACAGCCTGAATCTGTTCCCACGACCGAAGATAAACGCACGTCACCCGTCCCTCACGCTCCATCGCTTTCAGGCACCGGCGGAGCTGTCTCTTACCCATCACCGTGGTCTTCAACTTTTCGCGTTGCCCCGCGGAACCCAAGTCTACCTGGGGGCACAGGTATGCCGGTCGAATGTACAAGTGGAAACCATATTTCCTTGCCGCAGAGCGAAGAGCGGCAGGGGTTGCCGAGTCTGCCGGCAAATTGGCGAGCACCAGACCGTCCACGCCCAGTCGATGAAGTTCGGCAAAAACTGCGTCGGCGAACTCCACTCGTCGCTGCGGATGACTCAGGAATTCACAGTAGTCCCCGGTAGCGGCGGTGAGAAAGCTCAGATTGTGTTCGCCAAGGTCTGCCCCTAGACATGCCACTCCCACCAGATCATCACCGTCATAGCCGAGAAACAGCAAACACTTCCGGGAGGCTTGATAGGCAGACTCCACGGCGAGAGCCCATTCGCAAGTGTAGAAAACTTGAGGCCGCTCCATCTGCAGGACTAAGTCATTCCATCGCTGCTGCAAAGAAGATTCTTCTGGAATTTTCCTCAGCAAAACTATTCGCAAACTTATTTTCACCCCGTAGCTTCCGCTCTCGAGAAGACATAATAGTACCAATCCGTGACAAAATGACCGCTGATCCGAGGGTAGTCATCCCCGAGAACGCGCAGCAGGCGGAAGCCGAATCGGCTGACTTCTTGCTCGACTTTTTCAGGAGTCGAGAAGTGGATTTGGGTTCTCATCGAACCATGTGCTGCGTCCATCAGGTATCCTTCCCCAAGCCAAAAGGCGCGCGTTGGCGTTCTCCGCGCGATGCGAGCCAGCGACCCCACGATCGATTGAAAGGCCGCGATCACGACCCGCAGGCCGGTGAGGCTCCAGAGCAGCGGCCGATACAACACCGAGTTACCGCCTACCAGGCGGTTTGCAAGGCCCACCACTCGCTGAGGATTCCATGATAGTCGCACCAAAATGGATCGTATATTGTGGGAGGAGAAGATCAAAACGCCCTTGGGTTTCAGCACTCGGTGGATCTCGCATAAAGCTCGGTAGCGGGATTCGTCGGGAATCACTGAGTCCATGCTGTTGAAGGCCATTACCACAGCGTCAAAGCTTGAGGCAGTAAATATCGAAAGGTCGGCGGCGCCCACAACTTCGAATTCGAGATTTGGAAACTTCCTTTGGCAAGCAGCAATCATTGCGGCGGCATAGTCTGCGCCCACATACCGTCCGGCAATCGAGGAAAGGTATGAAGTTGTTCGTCCTCCACCCACACCCAGATCCAGAATCGTCATCCCCCGACTCAGATATTGATCAAACAACAATCGTTCGCAGGGCGTTAGATAGTTCAGAGACGAATAGTAGGATGCGACCTCCGGGGCGTTGAAAATATCAAGGTTCGGATCTCGCTTTGATTCAGACATTAGGAACGATCAAGCCTGCCAGCCCATTCATTTCGCACAATCCTTGCGGCGCGCCGGAGAAGACAGTCCGACCCTTCTGAGGGCCCAAGTTTCACATTAAAGATTGCGGATTCTTATCAGGATGCAACAGTCCTGCCACAAACACAACGGAACGGTGATTCTAGCTTCCTACGGCGCGCTGGAAGCGCGCGTGGAGTCCACTCATATGGGCTGCGAATTCAGGAAGGGCAGTATCCCGGTTTACATGGGTTCGAGGTAGCGCAAAGGGATTAGAAGGCTCGGCGCTCCAGTGCTGCACGTTGAGGAATGCACATGCGAATCCGGCTTCCCGCGCCAGGCGCACCTCTCGTTCTGCCATCGTCGAAGGGTTGCCAAAGGGGTAAGCGAATGCCCAGACTGGCCGTCCCAGCGCCCTTTCCAGGCGAATCTTGCTTCCTTCAATCTCGCGGCGCACTTCTTCCTCGCTGCATAGCGACAAAATGGGATGCGACTCTGTGTGCGCTCCGATGCTCATTCCAGCCTCGGCCAATTGCATCAACTCACGAATGCTCAAAAGGCGCCATCGTTTTTCAGAACGAGGCTTCGAATAAACCGGTTGCATCAGCCCGCAGTGGCTGCGCACACGGGCCATCCAATCGGCGCGCGCGTTTCCGTCTAATCGAGAGGCTCTCTTCACTGTATTCCACCAACAGTCTTGAAAACTGTTTGAAAGCGCGGATTCCGCGCCTTCTTCCAGAGGAAGGTCGAAACGCGTGCCGAGCAGCGGCTTTGTGCGCATCAGGTGGTAGAGCTCCTCATACCAAAGCATGCCCGGTTCTTCACTACACGAACCACCGGTCACGAAAAAAAGGCATGGGACGCCTTCACTCTGTAGCACCGGAAGCATATCGGTCAACGTGTTAACAAGGCCGTCGTCGCAGGTCACCAGAACAGCGCGGGCAGGAAGTTGCTTGCCTTGTTCAATCCAGGCTTGAAAGTCCTCTGGCCGAACCACATTGTAGTGAGCTTTAAGGAATTGGAGCTGCCGTCGAAACATCTCCCGGTGCACCAGATTTCCATCGAGAAAAATCTCGGCCACGGAATGATCCGACGGAATCACTCCATGGTAATTCACGACCGCATAGCCGCAGGGCGGCATAACATGATCAAGCCATCCGGTGCGATGCAAAGTCGGATATACCAGGTGCTTCAATAGTGGACTAACGAGCCGCATGTTCGACAGCAGGATAACATTGTCGCGACTGATTCGGTTTGGGCCTCCTGCCAGTGGATCGACCCCGAGTTTGCGGACCCTGACTGTGAGGCATGGAAGTGTGCGAAAGTTCCATGACCAAAGACGCAATTCTACCGGTTTGAGACGTCACCAAATAGCGCGGCGACGATTCTTAGCTCGGCGCGGGCATCAGTTTTCTCGAACAGCTCCGTCGTGTGCTTGATCGCCGCGGGGCTGTCTCGTATTTTTCTCATGACATTTGTTTGGTTTGTCGGGGCGGCTGGAAGCGCATCTGAGGGGTTTTGAGGTGCGCAAGACTGGCCCGAATGATAACCAACCCAATACCCCCCGAAGGATAACTGCGGTAAGGCCGAGGGTCTGCCGTAATCTCAATTTAGACGAGTGGCGAACTTTTACGAAACGCATAAAAGAGATTGCGACTCAAGGCTCAGGAAAGGCATTCTGCTTGCTCGATTCAAAATACCGATGTTAAGCGGCGGGAAAACCTCAATCAAAGGACTCGCGATATGCCAGCCGCACAGGAGTGACATCGCCGGGAAGGGCAGAAACAAATTTCCGGCGCACACGAACAAGGTCAACATAAGGAGAGCAGCAATGACCAAGTATGCAAAAATGAACTACGACGAGCTTCGCAAGATCGCAGACGACGACTCCATTGCTGACAATATTTCAGATGAAGAATACGACTCGTTATCCACTGAGCTCTGGAAGAAGTTTAGTGCAGAGAAAGTAATCACACAGCAGAGGAGTTCCTTTGCAGCCTTATCTCTCAATCAAGAAGAGCATTCCAACCGTTCTATTTCTTTCATTTTAAATAACTTAAGAAAATGCCGCCCACTGAAGATACGTTTCACAAATTCACGAAGCGGTGGGGGGCCACCGTCCCGGCTGTTGCAGCGAGTCCTTCGGTCCGAGGAATAACGATCCGGTTCGTTTACTAGCGACTTAGTACTTTCCAGGGGTTGGAACCGCGAGCGTAACTAGGTTTGCGAGCGCCTTCGAGTGCCTACTCTTGCTCAATAAAATTCAAAAAATTCAACAGCGTTCAAAAGGCTGGCTCTAACGGCAACAAAACACAAGCGTGGAAATCTCCACATTTCACGATTTCACGTGAATTCAGCGAGCACGAAATCTGGTTCGGGACCAGGGGGTCTTAGGTTCAAATCCTCTCTCCCCGACCATCCTTTTCTACATACAGCACCGGCGGAAGCTTCGAAACCGACCACCTGGTTTTGCACCAGGAGCTCTCGCGCGCCGACCAGCACGAATGCTGAAGTGCTACTCAGCGAAGAGCGCGGTGCCGTCTAAAAAATCGACCGCAGCGATCGTAAAGCTGAACAATATCCCCCCCGCCTGCTCGTGATCACCGCAGCTTCAAGCCAAGTGAAGTCTCTCCAGCCCCACGGCGGTGGCAGCCCAAATCGACTGACACTGTCTCTGGTCGCTCTCAGAGTCGGGTTGCAGATTCCCTTCCTATGCACAGAGAGTCGTGAAGCGGGAGAAGAGATGTGGATTTTCCTTGGCAATTCTTAGACAAGTCAGCGACCCGACCGGAAGCCTTATGATCCAACCTGGGTCAGCACGATCTCCACTCGCCGGTTCTTTTGCCGTCCTTGGGGATTATCTGAGCCGTCGGGATTCTTGTTTGGGGCTACCGGCTTGGTTTCTCCCCATCCATGGGTTGTAATGCGGTTGGCACCGACGGATGCGTTCTGAATCAGCCATTTCTTCACCGCCCCGGCGCGGTTTTCCGACAGAGTGATGTTGTAAGCGTGACCGCCCTTGCTGTCAGTGTGGCCTTCAATCAGAAGCGGCGACTTGGGGTAAGTGGCTGCTACTTGCCCCAGCTTCCGCAAGGTGTCGCCCGCGGCTGGCCGCAGAGTGTACTTATCGAAATCGAAGAGGACGTCTGCGTCCAGATCGATGGTTACCCGGTGCTCCGTCACCTTGGCTCCAAGATCCAGAAGCAAACTCTGGATGCCGGCGCTGGCGCTCTCGATTCCACCGGAGGCGCCCTGAATCTCCTTGGTGGCGGCAACGATCTCGGTTATCTGTGCTCGCTTGAGCGCTTCGTGTGCGGCACCGTTGGTGCTGGCCGCATCGGGGTCGGCATACTTCTGAGCCAGCGCTTCCGCGACGAGAGCGAAGAGGAAGAACAGCAAGATGATATGGTGACGGTGTGCAGCCATAGTTCCTCCTAGAGTCCCTCTTGAGATATTCCGATTCGTTCCCCGGCTAGTGGTCGCTGAGCGGGACATCCTCGAATGGGGGCGCAACCGGGGTGATGAATGTGATCTTCTTCACCTCATCCGGTGGAGCGGGATACTTTGCCCACCACGTGTAGGTATGTCCCGGATCCAAATTCACCTGGAGGGTTGAGTGATCCCAGGAGTTTGTCTCCGGCGCCAGGTAGGTGCCGTCCGTGTCCTTCAGAATGAAGTACTTCTTGTTGGAGGCAGTCACGTAGAATGCGGGGTAGTTTCGCGTTTCGATAATATGAATCTCGTGCGCTTTGGAATCCGTATTGCGAAAGCGAAGCTTGATGGAGAGGACACCGTCGGAACGTCTCGCCTGGATGATCTCGGCTACAATCCCGGAAACATTTGAGTCTTGATTTTGAATGACATCGGAGGCCGCCGCTGCAGCCGACGGTGGCGCAAGGTTGCCATTTGGCTGTGGATCCGCCGAGGTGTATGCCGGAGGTGGGTTGGTAGCGGCGGGAGGCGGAGCCGCAGCCTCAGCGGTCGCGCTCTGCGCCGGTTGGGACAGACTCACCGGCTGAGACTGATTTTCATTGGTCTGATTGTCAGAGATCGCGGTCGGTCCCGCGAGCAGATCGATGCGCTCTGCCGCGCCGTCAACCGCGACCTGCATCAGGCTGTAATTCCAGCCGCCTCCGCTCTTGTGAGCGGTAACGGACACCGTAGCCTTGCCTTTAGGTCCTGAGATTGGAACGGCAAGGCCGGCATCGCCTGAATTTCCCGAGACATTGATCGAGCCACTCACGAAGAAGCCCGCTTTGACCGGAGTTCCCAGACGTTGCAGCACGGCAGGATTCGATTGCGCTCGGGCCACTGACTCTTTGAACACGTCAGAGCTCCGCATGGCTCCGAAAACCAGCACCATGATTCCGGATACGAACAGAAATCCGCAAACAAACAGGCCCACCAACAATCGCAGCCAATTCCTCCGCAGCCAACTTTTGCCGGAGGCGGTGGGCAGTGCGGTTGGGGCGGCGCCGCGATACTGTGGGAGTTGATCGGATTGTGCATTCATAGTTCCTCCATTCACCTTATTGGTCATGACAATTCGTTCTACTTATTGAACCGTTCCAGTCGTAACTGCCGATAGAGGACCTGTGCCCGCCGCAACCGCGGAATCGCCGGCGACGGTGACCAGGTCGGCGCTCGTGGCGTTCACTTTATAAGCAGTCAGATCGTTGGTCCGGTTATTCGCCGCGTATTGAAATCCAATCTCGCGCTTCTATCTGGATAACGCGAAGAAACCACGGAAAAAGGTCCACTTTTCTTTGGCAGGTGCTTGGCAAAAGCCGCGACAGGTCCTGGCTTTTCGGGTTGCTAGAACGCTCCAAACCACTGAAAATAAAAGCGCCAACGCCATTCGTTTGGCCTTGGACTTGGTATACACTTTGGGCCTTCAAAGTCGCCACCCTGGATCGAGTTGGAAATGTTCGCGACGTCATATGGAATCCGCCGTCCTTAGTTATCTTTTCTTTCTCTTGCCCGCTTCGAGCGATCACGACTGCGGTGTCCATTCACGCCCCGGCGGTTCCGCTCTTGCGTTCAGGGGTCTTATGGATGCGCCAGATGTGACCGCCCTGCAGGGGGAACTCGGAGTCGGCAATGACAATGCAGCAGTCGATCTGGTTGTGCTGCTGTGCTCGGAACTGCGCAGTTTGGCGTCTCGCTATTTGCGGTGGGAGCGGCTTGATCACACCTTGCAACCACCGCCCTGGTGCACGAGGCATATCTTCGACTGGCCGATCAAAGATCAAAGAGAAGTTCGCTGGAAAAACCGGGCGCGGTTCACGGGCGTGGTGGCGCAACTGATGCGCCGCATCCTGGTTGACTACAGCCGGAGTCGTGATGCCGCGAAGCGCGGCAAGGGTCGAATTGGTCTGTTCTGCGCATGCCTGAGCTGCTGCTCCCCGCCCTTGGCCCGGAGGTGCTCCCACGAGCGAAAAGTCAAAAACCTCTTGCTTGCAACCGCCGATTACACTAGAGCTCGCGAGGTCCTCCCATGTATATGTGTCGCGACAATGCACATCTGCTTCGCTTCACCTGGGTAATTCTGTTCGCACTTGGAGGCGTGTCGGCTACGGTCGCGCAATGGGCTCCAATGAACCCGGTGGTTGCCTTCAGGCCACAGGAGGACGGTGCGATCTTCACCATGAAGTCCGGGGCGCTTCGGCTGCAGGTCTGCTCAGATTCGATTGTGCATGTGCTCTACTCTCTGACCGCGTCCTTCCCCACGAGCCGTCCCGATCCTATCGTGATCAAAACGAGTTGGCCGGCGACGAAGTTCAGCGTGCGGGACAACGCTGACGAAGTCACACTAACCACTTCGCAACTGAACATTGTCGTTACTCGCAAGGACGGTGCCATCACCTATCGCGATCTGGCCGGCAAGCAACTTGTGCAGGAAGCGACGAGGAAGCTTACGCCGGTGAGAGTGAATGGCGAGGATGCTTATCACGCCGAGTCTTTTGTGAACGTTTACGGCTCCCGCGAAGCTCTCTATGGACTCGGCCAGCACCAGGCCGGAGTGTGGAATTATCGCGGCGAATCGGTCGACATTTCACAGGACAACAGCAACATGGCCGTGCCTTTTCTGGTGTCGAGCAACGGCTACGGAATCTTCTGGAACAACGATTCCCGCAGCCGCTTTAACAACCGCTTTGCCAACTATCTCTACATCAGCTCGGAAGTGGCCGATCTTATCGACTACTACTTTTTCTACGGTCCCGATCTCGACAAAGTGATCGCCGCCTATCGCGAACTCACTGGACAGGCGCCTCTGTTCGGCAAGTGGGCGTATGGTTTCTGGCAGTGCAAGAACCGTTACAAGTCGCAGGATGAGATCTTGGGCGTCGCGCGGAGATATCGCGAACTCCACATCCCCGCCGATAACATCGTCCAGGACTGGTTCTGGTGGAACCGCAAGGGAGAATTCGTCTTCAACCAGAACTATCCCAATCCTAAAGGGATGGTCGATGAACTGCATGGCGAGAACTTCCACCTCATGATTTCCATCTGGCCGTTCTTCGAGCCGGGATCGGTCAACTACGACTTCATGGACAAGAAGGGGTGGTTCATCGACAAGTTCAAATTCGCTAAGCCGCCATATCACGCCGATGCCATGGCGGTGTACGACGCGACCAGCCCAGAAGCCCGCAAGTTTTATTGGGATCAGGTGGATAAAGCTCTATTCAAGCTCGGGCTCGACGCGTGGTGGATGGATACGACGGAGCCCGAGACCGAAGGCCAGGAAGAAAACATTCAGCTGGGCCACAAGTTGGCAATCGGCAGCGGCGACCGATACGTGAATCTCTATCCCGTTTTGGACACCGCAGCGGTGTATGACGGGCAGCGCGCGGCGTCCGACCAGAAGCGCGTATACATTCTCTCTCGATCCGCCTTCGCCGGATCGCAGCGCAACGCGGTAACCGCGTGGTCGGGCGATATTAATTCCGACTGGCTCAGCTTCCGTCGCCAGATTCCCGCCGGTCTGAACTTTGCTCTCTCCGGAATTCCTTACTGGACTACCGACATTGGCGGCTTCGTTTCGGGCGATCCCGACGACCCGGCCTATCGCGAGCTCTTCGTGCGCTGGTTCCAGTTCGGCACGTTCAGCCCCATCCTGCGCGTGCATGGCACTCGTAAGACTGATGAGAACGAACTCTGGTCGTACGGACCTGACGCGCAGAAAATTCTCGTAAGCTTCGATCGTTTGCGCTATCGCCTGCTGCCTTACACCTACTCGCTCGCCTGGAAGATAACCAACGACAGCTATACGCTGATGCGTCCGCTGGTGATGGATTTTCGATCCGACGTGCGCGCCCAGAATACGGGGGACGAATTCATGTATGGCCCCGCGTTTCTGGTGAATCCGGTAACCGAGCCGGCATCTACCAGCCGCCCGGTCTACCTCCCGGATGCGAAGTGGTACGACTTCTGGAACGGCGCATCCGTCGAGCGGGAGCACGAGATCACTGCGGAAGCACCGCTCGACAAGTTACCCCTATACGTTCGCGCTGGCTCCATCGTTCCCTTCGGACCCGATATCGAGTGGTCAAACCAAAAGCCTGCCGATCCGATTGAGTTGCGTATTTACCCTGGCGCCGATGGCGAGTTCACGCTCTACGAGGACGAGAACGACAACTACGACTATGAGAAGGGCGTTCACGCCACGATCGCATTGCGCTGGGACGACGCGAAACGTACTCTGACCATCGGCGATCGACAAGGGGAGTTCCCGGGAATGCTGGCCAGCCGTACCTTCCGCGTGGTTTTCGTGGGCGAGAATCACGGCATTGGCATCGCACCTTGCGGTACTCCGGACAAAGTTGTGCAGTATTCAGGCAGGCAGATTGTCGTAACCGAATAGCAACGCTGTTTTGCGGGCC
>Ga0302324_100015576_pt1 | contig 15245 bp, 14 predicted proteins | sample Palsa_T0_1_FD_201949 | JGI IMG/M metagenome (GOLD analysis project Ga0302324, IMG submission 201949) | Peat permafrost microbial communities from Stordalen Mire near Abisko, Sweden - Palsa_T0_1 | ecosystem: Environmental > Terrestrial > Soil > Palsa > Peat permafrost | place: Sweden: Abisko...
GCCGCAGATGTGAGAACCGTCAACGGCTCGATTACCGTCGAAGAAAACGCCACCATCGATTCGGCCGGTACCGTAAACGGCAATATCAATATGGGGCCGCATTCGACGGGAACCAGCCTGCGTACGGTGAACGGGCGCATCTCGCTGGGCGATGGCGCTCACGCGACGGAGGCCAGCACCGTCAACGGTGAGCTGACGCTCGATGATGGCGCTGATTTGACCGGCAGGCTCACCAACGTCAATGGCAAGATTTCCCTCGCGAGCGCGCATGTCGGCGGCGGCATCAAGACCGCGAACGGCGACATCGGCATCATGGGCGCTTCGCATGTCGAGGGCGGCATCGAGGTGCAGGAGCCCTCGAGCAGTCTGCTCAACTCCAGCGATCCCATCGTCATCATCGGCCCTGGCGCAACCGTACAGGGCGATCTGGTATTCAAGCGCAAGGTACGGCTGTTCGTCAGCGACCATGCGACCATCGGAACCGTCACGGGAGCGACCGCCGTGACATTCTCCGGCGACAAGCCGCCGCCGTAACTGCTCCATTCATTCAAGAGGCCTGCCATGAAGAATTCACGCTTTTCCGCAGCGATCGTTGTTGCCGCCGCTCTGCTCGTCGGTGCCTCGGCCGCGCGGGCGGCACCGACCGCCGATCCAGCCTTGCTGAGCGCCGTTGCAAGCCCAACGAGAAATCCAAGCGCAGTAGCCCGGGACAAGGCGCGCCATCCGGTGGAGGAACTGACGTTCTTTGGCCTGAAGCCCAATATGACGGTGGTCGAGCTATGGCCGGGCGGCGGCTACTGGACCGACATCCTGGGGCCTTATCTGGCGCCGCATGGCCGCTACTATGTCGCGCTAAATGCCCCCGGCGATCCCCAAGAGGACGCGGGCGTCGCAAAGTTTCGCGCACACTTGGACTCCGACAAGGCGCGCTTTGGCGCGATCCACGTCACCACGCTCGGGTCAGGACAAAGCACCATTGCGCCGGCGGGCTCCGCCGATCTGGTCCTTACGTTCCGCAACGTCCACAATTGGATGGACGGCGGATTTGCGGACGAGGCCTTGGCGGCGTGCTTCACGGCGCTGAAACCCGGTGGAATTCTCGGCGTCGAGGAACATCGCGGCGACGCGCACGTCGCGCAGGATCCCAAGGCGCAGAACGGCTACGTGCGTCAGGACTACATGATCGCGCTGGCGAAGAAAGCCGGCTTCGTACTCGACGCATCGTCTGAAATCGACGCCAATCCCCGCGACCGTAAGAATTATCCGAAAGGCGTGTGGAGCCTGCCGCCTACCCTGGCAGAAGGCGACAAAGACCGCGCGAAGTACCTGGCGATCGGCGAGTCGGATAACTTTGTGTTGAAGTTTCGCAAACCGCTCTGATCATGCGGTTTTCTGTTCGTTGAGTCCGAGTTCCCGTTTCATGTGCTCGCGCATGAGATATTTCTGCACTTTGCCGGTAATCGTACATAGCGAGGAATTTTATAGTGCGCGATTTGGCCGCGGCAGAATTCGCGAATTTCCTCTGCCGTGGCTTCGGTGCCCGCTTTCAATTGGATCCACGCGCAAACCTCCTCGCCGAAGCGGGGATCCGGCACGCCGCAGACCTGCGCGGCCTGAATCTTGGGATTCCGGTATAGAAACTCCTCCACCTCGCGCGGGTAGATGTTTTCGCCGCCGCGGATCACGAGATCCTTGAGCCGCCCGGTGATATTGCAGTAACCGTCCTCGTCGATGACGCCCAAGTCTCCGGTGTGCAACCACCCCGCATCGTCGAGCACTTCCCGGGTTTTCTCCTCGTCCCGCCAGTAGCCCTTCATCACCGAGTAGCCCCGCGTGCACAATTCGCCCTGAACGCCCCGCGCCGTGCAGCGGCCTTCGGCATCGATTACCTTGACTTGGATGTGCGGGTGTACCCGGCCGACGCTGGCCACGCGCCGCTCGAACGCATCGTCGCTCGCGGTCTGAAAACTCACGGGGCTGGTTTCCGTCATGCCGTAGCAATTGGTGATTTGCGTCAGGTGCATTTGCGCAATCACGCGTTTCATCACCTCGACCGGACATGGGGACCCGGCCATGATGCCCGTGCGCAGACTGGTCAAATCGAAGGATGAGAAATCCGGGCTCTCCAACTCTGCGATGAACATCGTCGGCACACCGTAGAGCGCCGTGGCCCGATATTTCTGCACGGCGGTCAGTGTTCTGACCGGATCGAACCCGTCCGCTGGATAGATCATCGCCGCGCCATGCGTGACCGCGGCAAGATTGCCGAGGACCATGCCGAAGCAATGGTAGAGGGGCACGGGTATGCAAATCCGATCGTGCTCGCTCAGGGCGAGGCCCCGCCCGACGAAGTATCCGTTGTTCAGGATATTGTAGTGACTCAACGTGGCGCCCTTCGGCTCTCCCGTCGTGCCGCTGGTGAACTGAATGTTGATCGCTTCGTCCGGCTGCAATGCCGAACGTATCGACGCCAGGCGCTCGCCGGCTGCCGCGGTGGCGCGTCCCATCACCGAATCGAAATTGAGGCAGCCTGGCGTGCCCGCGCTTCCCAGCCGGATGACCAACTTAAGGTTCGGCAGGCGCGCGCTCCTCAATGCGTTCGGCGCGCAGTGATGCAGTTCCGGCGCCAGAGTCAGCAGCATGGCCAAATAGTCGCTGCACTTGAAGCTTGCTGCGGTGATCAGCGCTCTGCACGCCACCTTGTTGAGGCAAAACTCCAATTCCGACAGCCGGTAAGACGGATTGATGTTGACCAATATCAAGCCGATCGCCGCGCTGGCGAATTGCGTGATGGTCCATTCGGCGCAATTCGGTGCCCAAATCCCGATTCGATCGCCGGGGCTCAAACCCAGCTCCAGCAGGCCGCGCGCCAACGCATCGACCCTCTCGTGCAGCTCAGCGTAGGTCCAGTGCACCTCCTGATGCGGAACGATCAGGGCATCGCGCGTCGCGAATCGCCGCGCGGTTGCCTCGAAGGTACGGCCGATGGTGTCGTATCTCAAAGGCACATCGCCGTTGCCTTGAACGAAGCTTAAAGCCACTTTGGTGTCCCCCTTGAACTACCATTGTAATGCCCCCACCTCCTGACATTCGAGCTATCCCCAAGATGAATGTGCGCCGTATCTTCTTGAGCCCCGCTTGGTTGATGTTCTCGCTGCCGGGCTATATCGGCTGGCGGCTGCTGTCTGCGTTCGCCATGCCGCCCTGGGGCATCGCCTTGGGAGTAGCCGTTTTGATCGCAGCTTGCGTATTCGTTCCGATGTCGGTGCGCACCCGCGCCATCCGCGACCGCACTCTGGCGGATCGCCTCTCGTGGGTGGGTTTGACCGCGATGGGGTTCTTCTCGTCCTTGTTCGTTCTCACGGTGCTACGCGACCTGCTGCTGTTGGCCGTGCGGTTTTTTTCCGGCCCGCGGGCTGATGCGTGGACTACGCCGAGCGCGACAGTCATATTGCTCACGACTTTTCTGGTCACTGCGTTCGGCATGGTCATCGCCCGCCGCCGGCCTCGCATCGTCAACGTCGAGATACCGGTCACCGATCTACCCGAAGCCTTGCGCGGATTCTCGATCGCGCAGATCAGCGATGTGCACGTCGGATCTACGATCAAGCGGCCCTTCGTCGAGAAGGTCGTGCGCCGGGTCAATGCGCTGCGTGCCGATATGATTGCGGTCACCGGAGATTTGGTGGATGGCTCCGTCCCGCAATTGGCTGCGCACACTGCGCCGCTCGCCGGGCTCAGCGCCCGGCATGGCGCATTTTTTGTCACCGGCAATCACGAGTACTACTCGGGTGAACGAGCCTGGACGCATGAGCTGCGCCGCTTGGGATTGCGGGTGCTCAAGAATGAGCACGTCGTATTGCAACACAACGGCTCCGCCCTCGTGTTGGCCGGAGTCACCGATTTCAGCGCGCATCATTTCGATCCCGCGCAGCAGAGCGATCCGGCCGCTGCGCTCAGCGGCGCGCCTGCCGGGGCCGGTGCCAGAATCCTGCTCGCGCATCAACCGAGTTCCGCGGAAGCCGCGGCCGACGCTGGATTCGACGTGCAATTATCCGGACACACACACGGCGGACAATTCTGGCCGTGGAACCTGTTCGTGCGTTTTTATCAGCCCTTTACCAGCGGCCTGTATCGGCTCAAGAATCTGTGGGTATATGTAAGCCGCGGCACAGGATACTGGGGACCACCGAATCGATTCGGCGTGCCTCCCGAGATCACGCATATTCGGCTCGTGCCCGCCGCGCCGTGAATCGGCCGCCCATTTGGCCTTCACTGCGGCCCAACAGAGCGTAATATTGGATCCATCTAAGGAGGTTATCGACATGACCACGTCCACCGAAAAGGCCATTCTCGCCGGCGGTTGCTTCTGGGGTGTTCAAGGCTTGGTGCGCCGTATGGCGGGCGTGATATCCACGCGCGTCGGCTACTCCGGCGGCGATGTCAGGAATGCCACTTACCGAAACCACGGGACGCACGCCGAAGCGATCGAGATCATCTTCGACCCCAAAATCTTGAGTTATCGCAAATTGCTCGAGTTCTTTTTCCAGATCCACGATCCGACGACCTTGAACCGCCAGGGAAATGATCGCGGCACCAGCTATCGCTCTGCAATTTTCTACACGAGCGAGGAGCAAAAGGAGACCGCGGAAGACACCGTCGCAGACGTCAATGCCTCGGGAATATGGCCCGGCAAGGTCGTCACCGAGATCGCCCCGGCCGGCGATTTCTGGGAGGCTGAACCCGAGCATCAGGATTACCTGGAAAGGTACCCGGACGGCTATACCTGTCATTACATTCGTCCGAATTGGACCCTACCGGCCCGGCCTCAGGCCCGGCGCGCCTGATTCGCGACGGGGAGTCCGTGGGAGGTAGGCTCCTGCCCGTGGGAGGTGGGCTCTCCCCTGCTATCATCGGCGGAACCTGAGGGCCCCAGCGTGTTCGAAGGGTCTCTGGGTCGACTCGTCTTGCGCTGAATCGCGAGCTGTCGTGCTCGCTGGACCGGGCGGTTGTCTTCTCCTGCCGACTACAGTCAGAAAGGATCTGCGCGAAATGAATCAAAAAGCTGCGCCGCCGGCCGGCGAGCAAAACCTCGCCTCAAGGTATCAGCCGACTTCCAGCATCGTCCAAGAAGCACGCCCCTCCCGGGCATCCGCCGGCCCCGAAATGCGAACTTCACGCGAGGCCGTCGCCGTGAACTCAGCGTGGATTCGCCCGCTGCAGGATGAAATGGCCCGGGTGATCGTCGGTCAGAAGCATCTTCTCGATCGGCTGCTGGTTGCCTTGCTGACCAACGGCCACGTCTTGCTGGAAGGCGTGCCGGGCCTCGCCAAGACGTTGGCGCTGAAGACCTTGGCCAATTGCGTGGCGCTGCGGTTCAAGCGGCTGCAATTCACACCCGATATGCTGCCGGCGGATATCGTCGGCACGATGATTTACAGCCCGCAAGACGGCGCGTTCCGCACCAAGCAAGGGCCGATATTCAGCAACCTCATTTTGGCGGACGAGATCAACCGCGCGCCGGCCAAGGTGCAAAGCGCACTGCTCGAAGCCATGCAGGAGCGTCAAGTCACGATCGGCGACGAAACCTATCCGCTGCCCTCGCCTTTTCTGGTCCTGGCGACCCAGAATCCGCTCGAGCAGGAAGGCACCTATCCGCTTCCCGAGGCGCAGATCGATCGATTCATGATGAAGGTGATCGTCGACTATCCGAGCCGCTCCGAGGAGCGCGCGATTCTCGACGCCATGGCGACCACGGAAGCCATGGTTACGCCGCGAGCCGTGGTGAGCGCTGCGCAAATCGTGGAAGCGCGCCATGTGGTGAACTTCTTGTATGTCGATGACAAGGTGCGCGACTACATCGTGGACTTGGTGCTGGCGACCCGCCCTCCGATTGCCGCAAACCTGAACTTGAACGGCTACATTCAAAACGGCGCCTCGCCGCGAGCGACCATTGCGCTGACGCTGGCTGCGCGGGCGACGGCCTTCTTGAATGGACGGCATTTCGTCACTCCGCAGGACGTCAAGACCGTGGCCTTGGATGTGTTGCGGCATCGCGTGTCGGTGACCTACGAGGCCGAAGCCGAGAACGTCTCCTCGGAGAACGTGATCGAGAAGATCCTGAATACTCTGCCCGTGCCCTGACGATGCCGGACGCGCCCAGGACCACCAAAGCGATGTTGAGCGGCATGCGCCAGCTCGAGATCCGCACGCGCCGCATGGTCAATGACAGCATGGCAGGCGCATACCATTCCGTCTTCAAGGGTCGCGGCATGGATTTCGACGAGGTGCGCGAGTACACGCCCGGCGATGAAGTACGCACCATCGATTGGAATGTCACGGCGCGGGCCGGCCGCACATTCGTGAAGAAATTCACCGAAGAGCGCGAGCTGACGATCTTCCTGGTGGTCGACATCAGCGCTTCGGGGAATTTTGGATCCGGTGCGATGGCCAAGCGCGACTTGGCGGCGGAGCTTGCCAGCGTGTTGGCATTTTCCGCGATCCGCAACAGCGACAAGGTCGGTTTGCTGCTCTACACCGACCGCATAGAACGGTATCTGCCGCCCAAGAAAGGTAGACGCCACGTACTGCGTGTCGTTAGAGACATTCTTTACCATGAGCCGCAGGGCATCGGCACCGACAGCGTCAAAATCCTCGATGCCGTCAATCACGTGCTGCACCGGCGCGCGGTGGTTTTTCTGATTTCCGATTTCGAAACCGCGGGCGATGCTGCCGCGATGCGCGCGCAGTTGCGCCGTGCCATGCGCCAGACCAATCGGCGGCATGACCTGATTGCCGTGCACATCGAAGATCCACGCGAGAAGGAACTGCCGAACGTCGGCATCGTCGCCTTGGAAGATGCCGAAACCGGCGAGATCATCGAGCTGGACACGGGCCGCGCTTCGGTTCGTCAACTCTTCAAGGAGCATTCCTTGGAACGAAGCCGGAGCCTGAAAAGCGATTTTCGGGCGGAGGGCATCGATACCTTGCAGCTGCAGACCGATCTGCCCTACATCCCCGCGCTGCAGCGCTTCTTCAAGACACGGGGGCGCGTGCGCACATGAGCGTTAACGGTCCAAGTCCGCCGGCCGCCAGCGCCGCGCAAACGGCCGAAGACAGCGAGGATATCCGCGACATCCGCGGCCCGAAGCCGCTGCCCGGCGCATGGCCGCTCTCGGCGCTCTTGCTCGGCGCCATCCTGCTCTGCATCGCCGCCTTCGCCATCTGGCGTTGGCGCGGCCGTGTGAAGCAAGCGCGCGCGCTGAGCCTGACCGAGCAAACCCTGCAGCGCCTGGAGGCCATTCGACCGCTGATGCAACCCGCCAGCGCTCGTGAATTCGGCATTGCAGCCTCGGAGATCGTGCGCACCTACGTCGAACGCAGATTCGAGGTTGTCGCCACCCAGCGAACCACGGAAGAATTCCTGCAAAGTTTGCTGCAAGACGCGCAGCCGGCGCTCGCGGAGCATCGCCCGTTGCTCGGCGATTTTCTGCAGCAATGCGACTTCGTGAAGTTCGCGGGTGTTTCCCTGACATCGCCGGACATGGAGTCGCTGTTTCAAAGCGCGCGCAAATTCGTGCTGGAGACCGGCCAGCCGTCCATCGCATGATCCGCTTTCTTCAGCCGGAGTGGTTCTGGATCCTCGCAACGCTGCCCTTGGTGATTTTGTGGCGGGGTCGGCGCGGCCCCGTCGCCGCCATTCAATATCCTGACATCAGCTTGGCGCGCAATGTATCGCGCCGCACTCGCAGCCGTCTCGGCGGCCTGATGTGGTTGTGGCCGATACTGGCGGCCGCATTGATGGTTGTCGGACTTGCACGCCCACAGCGCATGCACAGCCGCACGGAGGTGACCGCCAATGGGATCGACATCGTGCTGCTGCTCGACGTTTCCGGGTCGATGCAGGCGCTCGATTTCGCCATCGACAATCATCGAGTGAACCGCATCGCCGTGGTCAAGTCGGTGGTTTCCAAATTCATCGACGAGCGGCCCAACGACCGGATCGGCTTGATCGCCTTCGCGGCTTCTCCCTATTTGGTCAGCCCGCTCACGCTGGATCATGATTGGCTGCAGCAGAATCTCGACCGCGTCAATGTCGGTGCCGTCGGCGATGACGGCACGGCAATCGGATCGGCGATCGCGGCCGGGGCCAATCGTCTGCGCGCCACCACTGCAAAATCCAAGGTCGTCATTCTGCTCACCGACGGCGTCAACAACACCGGCAAGATATCGCCCCTCGCCGCCGCCGAAGCAGCACGAGCCCTCGGGGTAAAGGTGTACACCATCGGCGTCGGCGTGCGCGGCAAGGCGCCGATCCCCATGCGCGACGAAGCGGGGCGCGTGCGCGTGATCATGGCCACGGTGGATGTGGATGAGAAGACTCTGCAGGCGGTGGCCGAAGAAACCGGGGGGCAGTTCTACCGGGCCACCGATACCGATTCCCTGCAAAGGATTTACGATCAGATCAATCGCTTCGAGACATCGGCGCAATCGGTGCAGAAGTTCGAACACGTGGACGAGCTCTACCGCTGGCCGCTGTACTTCGCGCTCGGCATCCTGGGAACCGGCTTCCTGCTGCAGCAAACCCGATTTCGCAGGCTGCCATGAAATTCAGCAATCCCTATTGGCTGCTTGCGGGACTTCTGGTTTGTATCACGTTCGTCTGGGTATGGCGGCGCCACGACGCTCGCCAGCAGGCCGCGCTCGCGCGTTTCGTGGCGCCGCATCTGCGGCGCGCATTGACCAGTTCGGTATCGCGCTTTGGACGCCTCTTGCAGCGAGGTTTGTTCCTGGCAGCAACCTTGAGCCTCTTCGTCGCGCTCGCCGGGCCGCTGCTCGGCTATCACTGGGAACAGATCAGCCGCCGCGGAAATGAGGTGATGTTCGCGATCGATACGTCGCGCAGCATGCAAACGCCTGACGTGAAGCCTGACCGGCTGATCCGCGCAAAACTGGCGATCGACGACATGGCGAGACAGTTGGACGGCGACGCGATCGGCATCGTTGCATTTGCCGGAGGCGCCTTTCTGGTCTGTCCTTTGACCCTCGATTACGGCGCTTTTCACGAGTCCTTGCAGGCCATCGACGTGCATACGATCCCGCGCGGCGGCACGAATATTTCGAGCGCCATCCAGGAAGCGCAGGCGGCGCTGCGCCGCCATCCCGACAGCGACAAGACATTGATCTTGCTGACGGACGGCGAGGACCTCGAGGGCAGCGCGGTGACCGCAGCGACGGCGGCGGCCAAGCAGGATGGCATCAAGATCTATACCGTCGGTGTCGGTACGGCGTCTGGCGATCTCATCCCGATCGCGGCCGATCAGGGCGGCGGATTCGTGAAGGATGAGACCGGAGCTTTCGTGAAATCGCATCTCGACGAGGAGAAACTGCAAGCAATTGCCTCTGCGACGGGGGGAATCTATGCGCCGCTCGGGCCGCAAAGCGAGGGCTTGGATGACGTATTGCGCAAGGCGTTCGGCGGCATGACGAAACACGATCTCGCCTTCCGCCAGCAACGCGTATACAACGAGCGCTATCAATGGCCGCTTGCCGCATCGTTGCTGCTGCTCTTGAGCAGCCTGTTGGTAGGCTCGCGCCGCTTCAGTTGGCGCCGCAGGCCCATCGCATCCAGCGCGGTCGTCGCGTCGAGCCTGTTATTGATACTCGCGCTGCCGATTCGGTCCAAAAGTGCCGAACAACCAACCGCGCCGCCCGCGATTGCCGTTGATAAAGCGCCGCTGCTCGAATACAACAGCGGCACTTCCGCGTATCGCGCCGGTCAATTTCCGCAGGCGACGCACGCATTCGAAAACTCCATCAAGATCGCGCCGGGAAGCGACGCGAAGCGGTTGGCCGATCAGGAAGATGCGTACTACAACCTGGGCAACTCCCTGTACCGCGCAGGCCAGCAGTCCGAAAAGTCCGCGCCCCAGGAAGCGATACAGAAATGGACCGACGCCGTGAAGGCTTATGAAACCGCGCTGCAACTTCGGCCCGATGACGCCGACAGCAAATACAACCGCGACTTGGTCAAGCGCAAGATCGACGCGCTGAAGCAACCGCCCAATCAAGGCGGTGGCGGTGGTAGTGGCGGCGGTGGCGGCGGCGGTCAGGGCAAGGGTCAAGGTCAACCGCCACCCCAAGGTCAACCGCCACCCCAAGGTCAACAACCCCCGCCCCCACAAGGGCAGTCCCCTCCACAGGGCCAGCAGCCTCCAGCCCCTCAAGGGCAACCGCCTGCGCAAGGGCAACCGCCTGCGCAAGGCCAACAGCCTCCGCCCCCACAAGGACAACCCGCTTCACAGGGGCAACAGCCTCCGCCTCCACAGGGTCAGCCGCAGCAACAAAACGCGAACGCCGCTCCGCAGCAAGGTCAGCCACCCGCTGCCCCGGCGGGTGCCGCGGACGAACGGGCCCAACCGGGACAAATGAGTCCGGAGGAAGCGCGCGAACTTCTCGACTCCGCCAAATCCGACGAGCATCATTTTCTTGGTGCGCCGCTCGATCGGCGCGACCAGGACAACTCGCCGGATAAGCCCTTCAAAAACTGGTAATGAAAGCACCATGGTCATATTGGAGCAGCGTGATCGCCGTGTTTGCGGCATGCGTCGCTGCGTCCGGGAGCGCCTTGGCAGATGCCCCTTTGGCCTACCAGACCATACAGCCCTCCAAAATCGTCATGGGCGAGTCGGCAATCCTCAGGGTTACGAGCCTGGACAGCGAATTGCAAAACGTCAAATTGCCGGAGGTGTCCGGGCTGTCATTTGAAGTGCTTGGACATACGCGGCAGATGGAATTCATCAACGGAACCGCCTCGGAATCCTCTTCGATCGTCATACGCGTCACTCCGCAAATCGCCGGGATATTCAGCATCCCGGGGCTCACGCCAAAATCCCAGCCTCTGATTTTGGAGGTCAACACCGACAGGAACAGCGGCAATCTTCCACTCACGCTCAACGGTACGGCGCCGCGCCCAGCACCGCCGCCGACGCCAAAAACAGGTAATGCGGCAGGCATTCATTTTGTGGCGGACGGTTCTGCCTTCGTGCAGCTGAAAATGCCCAGACGCGCGGTGTATGTCGGCGAAAGCGTACCGGTCGACATCGAAGTCGGCGTCCGGCCGGGGGTCGTAACCGCTCTCAATGGCCTACCGACGATAAAGGGCGGCGACTTCACGCTCAATAATCTTTCCAGGCAGCCTGAGCGTCAGGAGCAAGTCCTGGACGGCAAGCCCTTTCTGACGATGACCTGGCACAGCGTGCTTGCGGCGGTCAAGCCGGGTGATTTTTCCCTGACGGTCGACACGCCGCTCACGGTGAAAATCAGCAGCCGGCCCTCCGAGGACGAGGCTTTCGCAAATATATTGGGCGGTCCGTTCTTGCAGAATTTCTACAGCAATATCGTGCCGAAAGAGATGACCGTGACGAGTCAGCCATCGGAGCTGCACGTCTTGGCTCTGCCGACAAACGGACGTCCTGCCGATTTCAGCGGCGCCGTCGGCGCATTCAAGATATCGAGCGATGTGTCGGCCGTCCAAATGACCGCCGGCGATCCAGTGACGCTACGCATGCATGTCAGCGGCGCGGGCAACTTCGACCGCGTCGATTCACCGATGTTCGATCGCATCGACCACTGGAAGACCTATCCGCCAAAATCTTCTTTCAGCTCAACCGACCCGATCGGCTACAAGGGGGAAAAGACATTCGAGCAACCGCTTATCGCCGCACAAACCGGTGAGCAGACCATTCCTGGCTTGTCATTCAGTTATTTCGATCCCGAAACCCGGCGCTACGAGCGTGCCCAGACCGAGCCGATCAAAGTCACCATCGAGGCATCGCGCGCTGATGGTTCACTGAAGGCTCCCTCAGAGGCGACGGATCCCGATTCTCGCCTGGCAAGCCGCACGCGCGAGGGGTTACGGCCCGATCACGCATCGACCCCCAGCTACGCGACCTTGATGCCCTTGTATTTGCAACCGCGTTTCCTGGCCCTCCCTGCGACGCTTGCCCTGCTGTTTGCCGGCGGCCTGTTGGGCTTGCAGCGGGTCCCGAGCCGAGTGGCCTCGAGGGCGACCGAGCGAGCGCTTGCCCACCTCGGCGCCGTCGCGCGCTCCGGCGATTCCTCCGCGTTTCTCGTCGAGGCGCGGCAGCTTTTGCTGCGAAATCTCTCGCAGCGATGGCGGCTACCTCCCGAGCAAATCACCGCTGCGGAGCTCAACGCCCGGCTCGGCAGCGACGCCGAGGATATCGGCCGGCTGTTTGCGCTCGCCGATGAAGAGAAATATTCAGGCGGCGGGGCCGACGGCACAGATTTTTCGCAATGGCTGCAAATCGTGAGCCGCCAGCTCACGCAAGGGGCTTCCGCTTGAAGTACCTGACGGTCGCTGCATCGGTCATCGCGTTTTTATTGCTTGGTGCCAACGCTGGTGCGCAGCCGCCGGATACGGCGTACTCCGCTGCCGGCCTTTACAACCTGGCAAATTCTTATGCGCGGGCAGGCAAGCCCGGCATGGCCGTTCTCAATTACGAACGCGCCGCGTTATTGGCGCCCACCGACGCCGATATTCAGGCGAACCTCAACTTCGTGCGCTCATCGTTGCATTTGCCGCTGCGGCCCCAAGGCCGCTTCTCGAGAATTACCCGCATCGCCAGTCCGGCGGCCGTCGCGTGGATTGGCGTGTTGGGGATCCTGGTCGCGGGCGCAAGCCTGCTCGTTGGAAAAATGCTTCCTCAGCGTCGAGCCGTTTGGATTGTCGGCCTCTGCCTGGGCGGCGCCGGTATTGGCTTTACGGTATGCAACGCCATCGAACTGGAGCCGAGAGTCCACGAGGCCGTGGTGATTGCAGCGACAACGCCGCTCCGCGCCACGCCGGTTCCAATGGGAGATCCGCTGCAGCAACTCTCCGAGGCGGAGACCGTCACGATAACCGCAGCGCATGAGGATTTTGCGCTGGTCCGCACGGCATCCGGGCACAACGGTTGGGTGGCTCGTGCGGATCTCGCCGACGTGGTACCCGGGGGATCTGTTCGCTAGAATGGTCCGTCGGCTCCGAGCGAGATGCAAATGAATATTTCCGCCGTCGGCCCGGTCACCGTCGACCCCGATGTTCAGAATTCAGGCATCGGTGCCCGCCTCATGCGGGCGGCAATCGAGCGCTCGGCAGCCAAGGGCTTTGCCGGGATACGCCTGCTGCAAGCCGGCTATCACTCCGGTGTTCATGCCGCCGCCGTCCGTGCGCTGATCCTTGCCTCGCGCAGGCGAGACGCCTGGCTCGGCGGCGCAACCGCCGCCGCTGGGTCGCATCCTCCGTGACGCTCCGTCGATCCCTCGCGCTTTACTTCAGACTGGGTTTCAACGCACGCGAACACATTTGTTGTTTGCAGGGCCCCGCCCTCAACGAACAAATCGCCGGCTACGCGGTGCGTCCGGCAACCGATGCGGATTTCCTGACATGCAATATGCTGTGCGAGCAGACCCACGGCGCCTCGCGCGCGGGGGAACTGCGCGACGCCATCTCCTACGGCGTGGCTCGCGTGGTAGAGCGCGGCGGGCGAATTACTGGATACACAACCGGCATCGCATTCTTTGGCCATGCGGTTTGCGAAACGACCGACGATTTGAAAGCGCTGATCAGCTCGGCAAAATCCTTCGATGGGCCGGGGTTTCTGGTGCCCTCCCGCAACGGCGAACTGATGCGTTGGTGTTCGAGCAAGGGACTTCGCATCACGCAGGCGATGACACTGATGACCATGGGTTTGTATAACGATCCCACCAACGCCTATTTGGTTTCGGTAGGCTACTAAGCACGTCCATCGGCAAGTTGACGGGCCGTACTCGAGAGGCTATAAGGCGCGGAGCCGCATAACAATGACGGGGATGACCATGCATAAATCGGTGTTCGCCTGCCTCACCGCGCTCGCGGCGATCCAGGTTCTTGCGGGTGGAATCGGCCTGAAGGCAGGGCTGTGGGAAACGCGCGTCGTCAAGCAGGTTATGGATGGCCGGGACATGACCGCGCAAATCGCCGGTGCCTCCGCACAGATGCAGCAGGCCATGGCCAACATGACTCCGGAGCAGCGCGCACGCATGGAAGCAATGATGAAAGATCACGGCGCTCCGACTGTCGGCAACAACGGCACGATGCGCATGTGCATCAGTCCCGAGATGGCGAACCGCGACAAACCGATTATCGATCGCGAAGGGTGCGAGCCGGCGACCGTCAGCCGCAGCGGCAATCACACCACTTTTGAGTTCAGTTGCACGCGGAACGGCAACGTCACCAGCGGCAAAGGAGAAGCCACCACCAACGGAGATACCATCTCCACGGTAATCGACACCACCATTCACAGGGCGAGCGGCGAAACTCACGTGATGCACAGTGAATCGGAAATGAAATTTCTGGGCGCCGACTGCGGCGACGTCAAACCGATAACGCCGCCGAAAACCGCTCCCTGATTACCCGTCCTGCGTAAGTTCGCTGCCCGATACCGGCTCTGCGTCGCATTGGAACGGGCGCGCCTGCCCGTTTGATGTTAATTTTCAAAGATCCCCGGCGGAGGAATCGGATACATGCGCGACGGCGACGAACAGGTAATACCCCACAGCAATGAAGCATTCGGCATGGAGGTGCGGGGTTTCGATCACATACCTGAACCTGAACGAAATATGACGCTGCCTCAAGTGGACCTGTTTTGGGTGGCGAACAGTGTCAATTTGTTTTCCTTTGCCCTCGGTGCGCTGGCCATCGCCCAGGGGCTGAGCCTGGGGATGGCCCTCGCCGCCTGTGCGGTCGGCAGCATTGCCTACATCTATGTGTCGCTCGGGTCCGTCATTGCGGTGCGGGCAGGGTTGCCGGTGAGCACATTTACCCGCGCCTCATTCGGCATGCGCGGAAATCTGCTCAATTCCACACTGTCATGGCTGACCGCGGTGGCCTTCGAGGTCATCAACACCATCTTCGGTGTGGAGGCGCTGCTGGCTTTATTCCAACTGTTCGGTTGGTCGGATCCAGGCGGTTCGGGCAAGCTCCTGGCCGTGTTGTTGCAGCTGTTGCTGTGCGGGGGTATCGCGGTTCTTGGCCATGCCACCATGGTATGGTTTCAACGCTACTTTGCCGTACTGGTAAGTGCCGCGCTCATCGCGGTATTTGCATTTATCCTCGGCAAAATCGACTTCCAGCACGTCATCGGATCGCATGCATTGCATTCATCGAGCGCCACTGTTGCCGCGTTCATCACGGCAGCAGC
>Ga0302324_100015578_pt1 | contig 15243 bp, 14 predicted proteins | sample Palsa_T0_1_FD_201949 | JGI IMG/M metagenome (GOLD analysis project Ga0302324, IMG submission 201949) | Peat permafrost microbial communities from Stordalen Mire near Abisko, Sweden - Palsa_T0_1 | ecosystem: Environmental > Terrestrial > Soil > Palsa > Peat permafrost | place: Sweden: Abisko...
CATGGCCGAGATGCGGCTGGCCGTTGACATAATCAATCGCGGTGGTGATGTAAAACCGTTTGCTCATTGTCGAACGAGCAGTTTGGCGCAACAACAAGGCAAAGGCAATCTCGCTTGCAGCACAAAGACTTCGTGTTATCATACCTTCCGGCTGTCGCGGAAAACCAGCCAAGAACAAATACCGCATGAACCAACAACTTTCCAGCTTCGCCGCGCGGTTGCGCGATTCCATCGTTTCCGGTTTTCAAGGCGAAGGCTTTGACGAACTAGCCGTGGAACTCTTTACCCTCCAGTTCGAACATAATTCCGCCTATCGGAAAATCTGCGAAGCGCGGACGCCGGAAGCCATCGAACATTGGACGCAAATTCCCGCCGTGCCGACGGCGGCGTTTAAAGAACTCGAATTGACCAGCCTCGTGCCGGACGAACGCACGGCGGTTTTCCATTCCAGTGGTACGACAGAGCAGACACCCAGCCGCCATTTTCATTCGGCGGAGTCGCTGGCGGTCTATGAAGCGTCGCTCTGGAAATGGTTTCAGCTTCATTTTGGCAAAACCGGAGAGCTTGTTTTCCTGACGCCAAATCCGCGCGCCGCGCCGCGTTCCTCGCTGGTTCACATGTTCGAAACCGTGCGGCAGATGTTTGGTTTGCCGGAATCGGCCTTCGTTGGAAATATTTCGGCGGATGGTTCGTGGACGGTTGATTTTGATGAAACGGTACAACGATTGAAAATTACCGCCGATACCGGGAGGCCTTTGACGTTGCTTGGAACAGCATTTTCGTTTGTGCATCTGCTGGACTATCTCGCGGAAAATGATTTGCAATTCCGGCTGCCCAAAGATTCGCGCGTGATGGAAACCGGCGGATACAAAAACCGTTCACGCACGCTGCCGAAAACGGAATTACACGCGCTCATCATAGAGCGATTTGGAATCCTGCCGGAAAACATCATCTGCGAATACGGCATGAGCGAATTGAGTTCGCAGACGTATGATTTTGCAATTCAGAATCCAGAATCCAGAATCCAGAATCGCGCTTTCCGATTTCCACCGTGGGCGCGGTTTCAGATCATTTCACCGGAAAATGGCCGCGAAGTCGCAGAAGGTGAAACGGGCTTGATCCGCGTTTTTGACTTGGCGAATGTCTTTTCCGTTGCGGCCATCCAGACAGGAGACTTGGGGATGCGCAGAGGAGACGGCTTTGAACTGATTGGCCGCGTGCAACTGGCCGAGCCGCGCGGCTGTTCCTTGATGACCGCATGAACCTGCCGAACTATTTTCTCGCCGATTTGCCGCCGGAAGCGGTGCTGTCGCCGACGATGATTTCCGACGCGTGCCAGACGTTGAAGCGCAACCGCGAGCATTATCTGGCGGCACGTTCGACGGAAAGCCTGATAAAAATCTTGAGCAACGTGGCGGAAAGCTGGCTGGAGCCGGACAATTCATTTCGGAAACACGCATTGGAGCTGGGCCCGGCGCAGACCGGTTTGTCGCGTGAAACTTTGGCGCGCGGTCTGGATAATTTTTTCAAGCAACTCACACGCGAACATTTTCATGCACTGCTCGTGCAGGAATATGGCGACGCCAAACGGCCCGACGTTCTGACCGCGACGGCTGCCGAGCAAAAACAAAATCGCATGGCGATTGTCAATGCGCCGGAATTTCAGGTTCACATCACGGCGGGCAGCCTTCCCAATCCAACGCTGATAAGCATGATGTTCGGCCTGCTCACGCGTTCGGCACAATTCGTCAAGTGCGCGAGCGGTTCGTCGTTTTTGCCGCGACTGTTCGCGCATTCGATTTACGAAGCCGACCCGAAACTTGGCGCGTGCCTGGAAGTGGCGGAATGGCGCGGCGGCAGTGCGGCCTTGGAAAATGCCTTGTTTGCCGGGGCTGATTGCGTGACGGCGACGGGCAGCGACGAAACGCTCGCGGCGGTCCGCGCGCAGTTGCCGGTTAAAACCCGGTTTCTCGGTTACGGTCATCGGGTCAGTTTTGGATTTGTGGCTGGCGAAGTCCTATATGGTTCGCGCGCAAAAAAAATTGTCGCGGCGGCGGCGGAGGATGTGGTGGCGTGGAACCAGCTTGGTTGTTTGTCGCCGCATGTTTTTTATGTCCAGCTCGGCGGCGAGGTTGCGCCGGAACATTTTGGACAGTTGCTCGCGGAGGAATTGGAACGGCGGGAACAAATCGAGCCGCGCGGCGAACTGCCGGCGGAACACGCGGCGGCCATCGCGTCGCGCCGGGCCATTTACGAAATCCGCGCGGCCCATTCGCCGGAGACGATCCAGCATTGGTGCAGCAAGGATTCGACGGCGTGGACGGTGGTCTACGAGGCCGAAGCGCGGTTCCAGATGTCGTGCTTGAACCGGTTCATTTACGTCAAGTCCGTGGCGGATTTGACGGCGGCATTGCAGGGCGCGGATGATATTCGCGGAAAAGTTTCCACCGTTGGCATCGCCGTGCCGGAAGAAAAAAATCAAGAAATCGCCGGGCAACTGGCGCGCTGGGGTGCGACGCGGGTCTGCCCGCTCGGCCAGATGCAAAATCCGCCGCTGGCGTGGCGGCACGATGGCCGGCCGGTGCTTGGAGATTTGATCACCTGGACGGATTTGGAATTATGAAAATGGAACTGCGAAAATCATTTCAGTTTGAGGCGGCGCATCTGCTGCCGCGGCTGCCGGAGGCACACAAGTGCCGCCGGCTGCATGGCCACAGCTTCAAAGTGGAAATCGTCGTGGCGGGCGAGTGCGACGCGAGGCTCGGCTGGCTGATGGATTACGCGGACATCAAGGCGGCGTTCAAACCAGTCTGGAAAAAGCTGGACCACAATTATCTCAACAAAATTCCCGGCCTCGAAAATCCGACAAGCGAAAATGTGGCGGCGTGGATCTGGAAAAAGCTGAAACCTAGGCTGCCACTGCTCACGGAAGTCGTCGTGGCCGAGACCTGCACGGCGCGCGCCGTTTATCGCGGGGAATAATTACGCTTTTGCGGTGTGCATTTCCGCGTGGACTTTCGCCACGCCTTTTACCAGCGCTTCCCAATCCGCTTCATTGGTCTCCCAGCCGGCGCTGAAACGCACGACGCGCACGGCTTGCGCGGCCTTGACGCCCATCGCGGCGAGGACATGCGACGGCTCCTCCTTGCCGGTCGTGCAGGCCGAGCCGGTGCTGACCGCAAAACCCGCTCTATCGAGGCGCACGACCCACTGATGTTTGCGGTCGCCTTCGGGCATGAGCGCGGTAACAGTGTTCCACAAACGCGGCACATTCGCGCCGACGATGCTCGTGCCGGGCAAAGTGCGCAGCAATTCGCGCTCAAAATTGTCACGCCAGACGCCGCGCAACAGATGCTGGCTCTGCGAAATTTGCTTCTCGCGCACTTCGAGCGCGGCCATCATTGCCGCGATGATCGCGACGTTTTCTGTTCCCGCGCGCCGGCCGCCTTCCTGTTTGCCGCCGTGAAGCAGCGGCGTGATGGATTTTCGATGCGGGATTTTCAAAAAGCCCACGCCGCGCGGGCCGCCGAATTTGTGTGCCGCGCCGCTGACGTAATCAACTTCGCCCAGTCCTTTCAGCGGCATTTTGCCGATGAACTGCACCGCGTCGGTAAAAAACGGAACTTCATAAGCCTGGCAAATCGAATGGATTTCGCGCCACGGCTGGATGACGCCGGTCTCGTTATTCGCAGCCATGACACCGACGAGGCCGGGACGCTGGTCCGCCATTTCGGTTGTGATCCAGTCCAAATCCACCACGCCGTCGCCCGTGACCGGAATTAATTTCGCGCGTTTGCCGAAATAATGCTTCGCCGAATCGTGGACGCACGGATGTTCGATGGCCGAAATCCAGATCTCGCTCTTGTCGTCCAGCGTCCGTGCAAAATGGTGCATGGCCATGTTGTTCGCCTCGGTCGCACCGCTCGTCCAGATGATGTCCGGCGGATGACAGCCGAGAAACGCCGCAAGCTTTTCGCGCGCCTCGGCCAGCGCAATGCTGGCGCGCGTGCCGGCCTGGTGCATGGACGACGGATTGCCGCCGGTTTTTTCGGTGACGTCCAGCCAGGCTTCGCGCGCCTCGCGCATCACGGGCGCGGTGGCGTTGTAATCGAAGTAAATCATCGGCCTGATAGCATACTTTTCACGGCGGCGCTGGCGAGTTTTTTATGGGCGCTGGAAAAGGCGATTGAATCAAATTCTTTCGGCGACGCCCAGATGCCGGCCAGTTTCTTCGGCGATTTTTTCAAGCAAACCTGGAACGCTTCAAGCGTGATTCGATAGCGTGTAATGGAATGTTTGATGGTGCAAAGCGGAATTAATGACGCCGGCGCAAATGCAAAATGCGATTTAAACATTTCTTCCGCGCTCAAATCGTCGCCGTTCCGCTCGACGTTTGGAAATTCCCATAAATGCGCGTTCACAATCTTTTCCGGCCGCTGCCGCACCAAAATTTTTCCATTGCGTTCAATCACAAAGGCAAAAAACGTGCGCGCGGTCGCTTTTTCTTTCTCGCCGAGCTTTGGCAGTTCAGCCACGCGGTTTTCCTTGAACGCGACGCAAAGTCTTTTCACCGGACAGATCAGGCATTGCGGATTGCGCGGCGTGCAAATCAGCGCGCCCAGTTCCATCAACGACTGGTTCAGGTGCGAGCAATTGCCTTTTGAGTCTTGGACCAATTCTCCCGCCAGTTGCCATAATCGCGCGTTGGTTTGCTTCTCCTTTGGATTTTCGCCGATGCCGAAAATGCGCGTCAGCCCGCGAATCACATTGCCATCCAAAATTGCCGTCGGCTGGTTGAACGCGATGCTGCAAATCGCGCCGGCGGTGTAATGGCCGATTCCCGGCAATGCCAAAACTTCATCAAAATGTTCAGGAAATTTTCCACCATACTTTTCGACGATGACCAGCGCAGCATTTTGCAGATTGCGGACTCGCGTGTAGTAACCCAAACCTTCCCACAGTTTGTGAATCTTGGCCGAAGGTGCTTTCGCGGCAGATTCAATCGTCGGCAGTTCGCGCATCCAGCGTTCCCAATACGGCATTACCGTTTTCACCTGCGTCTGTTGCAGCATGATTTCAGAAACCCAGATGGCGTAAGGATCGCGCGTGCGACGCCATGGCAGGTCGCGGGCGTTTTTGGAAAACCAGCCCAGCAAGAGCGGGACGAGTTTTTGCAGGTTTGAATTTTGAGTTTTGGATTTTGAGTTCAGAAATTTGTTGAACCACGAAATACACGAAACACGCGAAAAGGAAATGAAGAAAAACTGCCATTGGGTTTTACCATTTTGTCAAAACCTTTGTGCCTTGGTGGCTTTGTGGTTAAGATTTTTTCCGTGAAGCCGCTGACCATCCATACTTGCAAGCTGACCGACGAACAGGCGTCGGCGCTTGACGCCGCGTTGCAGGCGCGTAACTGGAAGCCGCGCGAAGTGCCGTATGCGCGGTTCGCCTTTGAATCCGACAAGACGAACATCGTATTTTACGAGAGCGGCAAGCTGGTGGTGCAGGGGAAGGGCACGGCGGAATTTGTCGAGTTCGTGCTGGAGCCGGAAATTCTCAAGGAGGTCAGGCTCGGTTACGAAACCATTTTGAATCCCGACCTGCTCCTGCCGCGCATCGGCGTGGACGAAAGCGGCAAGGGCGATTTCTTCGGGCCGCTGTCCATTGCCGGCGTTTATGTGAACGAAAAAGTCATCAAGGCTTGGGCGGACATCGGCATCCGCGATTCCAAAAATATTTCGAGCGACAAAAAGATTGCCGAACTCGCCGAAAAAATTCGCAACACGCCCGGTTGCGTGACGGATTCCGTCGTCATCGGCAACGAAGCTTACAACCGGCTTTATGCGAAGATGAAAAGCGTCAACACGCTGCTGGCATTGGGTCACGCGCAGGTGATTGAAAATCTGCTGAGCAGGCGTTACCAGATGAAGCCCGTGCCGGTGAAGGCCATCAGCGACCAGTTCGCCGCCAGCAAGAGTGTGATTGAAAAGGCGTTGAAGACGCAGGGCAGGGAGTTGCCGCTCGAGCAGCGGCACAAGGCGGAAGAAGACATCGCCGTGGCGGCGGCCTCGATTCTGGCGCGCGACGAATTTGTGAAAGGCCTGGCGAAACTGGAAAAACATTTTGAAATGAAACTTCCGAAGGGCGCATCAGCGGCGGTGGATGCGGCGGCGAAAAAGTTTGTGGAAGAACACGGCGCGGGCGAACTGGCGAAAATTTCCAAGCTGCATTTCCGCACGGCGCTGCGGGCGCAAGGTTTGCCCGAGCCGCCGAAAACGGAGTGGCGGAAGCGGTGACTTGCCTCGTTAGACAATCACAGTTAAGTTGCCAATATGAAATTACGGCTTTTAGTCGAACTGGAATCTGAAACGCATCGCTGGTCGGCGGTTTTCCCGGAACTGCCCGGCTGCGCTTCTGCCGGAGCCACGGAAGCCAAAGCCATCGCCAACGCCAAAGAAGCGTTGGAACTTTGGTTTGAACCCTCGCCCGTCAAGCTGCACAAAGGTGCAAAACTTATGGAACTTGCCATGCCGTGAGCCAGCGGTTTCCAGTTCGCAACGCGAAGGAAGTCGTCAAAGTTTTGCGCAAGCATGGCTTGGAATTGGTGGGGCAATCCGGCAGCTACCAGAAATGGCGTCATGCAAACGGACGGCAGGTGATTGTGGCCATGCACGGCAGCAAACCCATTCCCATCGGCACGTTGAAAAGCATCGTTGAAGGCAGCGGCTTGGACGCGGAAGATTTGCGGTGGTTCAACGTGCGTGCACAAGGCTTAGCCATTCGAATCGGTAGAAAAGCTATTTCGTGCGCTTCAAATCGCGCGAGTCTGTCTGCATTGCCGAAAAGTTTGAGCCGGTTCACCCTGACTGCTACCATTGCGTGAATGGCCAAACCCAATTTCATCGAACTGCCGGGCTGCGAGCCGATTCCCATCCTCTTTGAGGATCGCTCGGTGCTGGCGATTGACAAGCCGCGCGGCTGGATGCTCGTGCCGGATTCGTGGCGCAAGACGAACTGGAACTTGCAGACGGCGATTGATTCGTCCATCCGCGCGGATGATTTCTGGGCACGCTCGCGCAATCTGACGTATCTCCGGCACGTTCATCGCCTCGATGCGGACACGAGCGGCGTGATGCTCTTCGCCAAAAGCGAGGGGGCGATGCGCGCGATGGGCGAGATGTTCGAGTCTCGGCGGATGGAAAAAACGTATCTTGCCGTCGTCGAAGGCGTGCCGCGCGAGAAGGAATGGACTTGCGAATTACCCATCGGGCCAGACCCGAAAAATTTCGGCAAGATGCGCGTGGACAATTCCGAGGAGGGCAAGGAGGCGGAGACGCATTTTCGCGTGCTGCAGAGCAACGAACGGTTCACGTTGATCGAGGCGAGTCCGTTGACGGGACGGACGCATCAGATTCGCGTGCATCTGGCGCAGTCGGGCAGTCCGATTGTATGCGATGAACTTTATGGCCGCGTGGAACGCGGTTTTCGGCTCGGCTTGCGCGCGGTGCGGCTGGCCTACAAGGATACGTTCACGCGTCGACCCGTAACCATCCTCGCGCCGGTGGAATCTTTCCTAAAAGAATTTGGTTTCAAGCTGACTACGGAACTGCAGTCGGCAAAATGGGTGCGCCATCCGTTCGTGCCCAAAGAAAAAGGGCAGGGCGAAAAATCGCCGCTGCCCGCGAAGAAAGATTCGACGAGTTAATCCGCGTAGTGGACGCCGCAGCCGTAGGGCTTGGTCTGCGCGATGGTCACGGGCTGCCCCGCAATCAATTCATCCACGGCGGCACTGACGTAGTTTTTTGCGGTGCGCGGGTCGCCAAAGGGTGCCGGGCGGTTGTCAATCGCGCCGTCGTAGGCGAGCGTGCCGTCGGCCGCGATGACGAACATATGCGGTGTGGTTTTCATGTCGTAAAGATGGCCGATGGCGCCTGAGTGGTCGTCAATCCACGCGGTGGCGGTGATCTTTTCATCGGTCATTTCCGCGCGCGCCTGTTCGGGCGTGCGGTAGCTGAAATTGTTCTTGCTCACGGAATCCACGATCAGCCACACGACGCCCTTGACCGCGAGATCTTTCTGCAATTCCTGCATCGCGCCGGTCCGATACTGGTTCCGGCAGAACGGGCAATCCGGATTGTCGGATTCGATGACGACAATCTTGCCCTTGTAATCGCTCAAGTGAATGGTCTTGCCATTAATGTCGGTGCCGGTGAAGTCTGGTGCGGGTTTGCCGACTTCCACGGCGAAGGTGGTTGCGGCGAAAGCCATGGCGGTCAACAGAACAAATATTTTTTTCATGGTTTGGTTCAGGTTTAGATTTTTGCCTGCTGTTTAATAGACGCATTTCTCCGGCGTCAGGTTCAAACAAAATTGCTCAATATGACGCTTTGTCAAGCGCGCCGAGGACGATGCCCGGTGTCAACACTTCCGGCAGCACGATGGGCGGCGCGTCGGCGGTTTTGTGATAAACCAGGACGAGCGGCACGCCGGCGCGGTTGTAATGCTGCAATTCTGTCGTGATGTTGTCGGGCGCGCGTGTGTAGTCGCCGATGAACGCAACGGCACCAAGCTCCTTCAGCTTCGCGCGCACGGACGGGATTTCGATGCTGGTCTTTTTGTTCACCTGGCAGGTGAGGCACCAGTCCGCCGTGAAATCCACCAGCACCGGATGACCTTCGCTGCGCGCCTGCGCGACAGCGGCAGGACTCCAGGGCTGCCAGTCAATTCCGTCCGGCGATTCCTTGAGCGAACCCGTTGTGGTGGTTTCCGCAACCGGTTCGCGCCAGCGCAGTTGATTTTCCAGCGCGTAAGCATAACCGCCAATCAATAAAGCCAGCGTGATGAACAGCGCGAGGCCGCGTCGCTTGCGTCCGCGCTGGAAAAATTCGCCGAATATCCACGCGGCGAACGCGAGGACGACGAGAAACAAGCCGAGCCACAAGACGCTTTTCCCGTAGCTGCCGGCGGCGAGGTTGAACAGCCACGCCGTCGTTGCCAGCATCGGGAAGCCCATGGCGATCTTGAATTTTTCCATCCACACGCCGGGCTTGGGCAGAAATTTCAGCCACGCCGGATTCCAGCTCAACACGACATACGGCGCGGCGAGACCCACACTGACGGCGAGAAAAATCAACACGATGAACGCCGCGCTTTGGGCAAACGCGAAGCCGAGCGCGATGCTCAAAAACGGCGCAGTGCAGGGCGTGGCCAGAACGGTGGCCAGCACGCCGTTGAAAAATGCACCGGCCGCTCCGTGCTTGGAGGCAATGTTTCCGGCCGCGTCGAGTGCGCGTCCGCTGAGCGTGACTTCAAACACGCCGAACAGGTTCAGTGCGACGAGCGTGACGAGAACGGTGAGGCAGACGAGAAAAATGGGGTTGCCGAACTGCATGCCCCAACCGGCCTGATGTCCGGCGGACTTGACGCCGATAACAATGGCCGCGAGTGCGAGAAACGAAACCAGCACGCCGGCCGCATAGACCAAACCCATTGCGCGGATGTGGCGCGGTTCGCTTTTGGCCTCGCTGACGAAACCGAGGATTTTCAGCGCGATGACCGGCAGCACGCACGGCATCAAATTCAAGATCAAGCCGCCGATGAAGGCGTAGAGCAGCATTTGCCAGAGTGGTTGCGGTGGTAATACAGACGATAGATTTACAGTTGAAGAAATGGTTTCGTCAGCCGGAGCATTGTCGGCAATTGAAAATTTCGTTTCAATTCCTTTCTGCTGGCCATGGGATTCCGTCACCAACACGCCAGAGATTTCTGTTGGCCACTCGCCGGAATATTTTTTTACAATTTTACGAAGATTAAATCCGCTGGACTTCGAGATTTCTTCAGTTGCCGATTGAACTTCAAAATTATCAACGGCATTAGGGAAAAAATCAAAATGATCTATTGGTATGTATTGTTCCGAGATTTGAGAACCTTGAAGAATCAATGGCCGTGTGTCATCACTTGCCGGTTTTTCCCACCATGCTTTTAACCAATAAACAGCGTTGGTCTGCGGTACTTGTTTTTTCCACGATTCAATCATTACCGCATCCGCAGAAGTCTTGGTTTCGCTGCCGATGTTCAGCGTAGCCTCGACATTCGTGCTGCCGGGAACGCATTGCTCCTCACATTCGAGCCACGCAACGTCGGCTTTCAAAACGAGCGGGCCGACCGGCAGATTAGTCGCGAGCGTGAGTGGCACGAGCAGCATGAGTTCGTTTTGGTAGCCGTAAGTCGTGACTTCAGCGGGCGGAAGTTTTTCGGGCAGCGGCCATTGGATTTCGCCAGCGGTGATGCCGGGCGGTAAATCCCATTGGATGGTGGTCGCGATGCCGGAGTCGCCGGGATTTTTCCAGTAAGTGTGCCAGCCGGCGTCCATTTTCATGTCCACGCCGGCCCAGATCGTATCGCCGGGCTTCGCGGGATTGGCGGACAGCAGCAGCTGCACCTGCGTATGCGCGGCGCGAGCGGGCAGGGCCGCAAGGCAGAAGCAGATGGCAAAAAGGAAAACGGTGCGTCGCACGTTGGATTAGATGCCAGATTTGCCGGGATGTTTGAAGTTATTTCGCTGAGCTAAAATTTATTTCTGGAAAGCGGCGGCAGTTTCGGCCAACTTGTCTGTCTGTTAATTATGGATGTAAAACTTCCCAAGCTTGGTGAGGGCGCGGATTCGGGCGTCGTGGTCAACATCTTCGTCAAAGAAGGTGACACGGTCGCGAAGGATCAGGCCATTCTGGAACTGGAAAATGAAAAAGCCGTGGCGTCAATCCCGTCCACGGGCGCGGGCATCGTCGCCAAGGTCCATGTCAAGTCCGGCGACCGCGTCGGTGTCGGTGCGCGGCTCATCACGATAACGGAAAGTGGCCAGCCCGCTGCTGCGCCTGCGCCGAAACCTGCGGCCAAAAAAATTGTCGCGCCGGCTGCGCCGGAACCGGAAGAAATCGTCGAGGAATCTGTCGAAGTCGAAGAAGAAATTTCCGATGAAAATGTCGCCGCGTCGCCGTCCATCCGTAAAATGGCGCGCGAACTTGGCATCAATCTTGGAAAAATCCGGGGCACCGAATCTGGCGGACGCATCGTCATCGCCGACGTGCGTGCTTACATCCAGCGCCTGGTCAAAGCTGCGGCAAAACCCGCGACGGCTGCCGCGAGCGCGGCGTCTCCGGCGAAACCCGCGCCGGTGCAGATTGATTTTTCGCAGTGGGGACCGGTTAGTAAAAAGCCGGTCACGCAGTTGCGCAAAGTGATTGCCCGGCGGATGGCGGAGAGCTGGAACTCCGTCGCCCGCGTCACGCAGTTCGATGACATTGATTTCACGCGCGTCGGTGAGTTGCGGAAAAAATTTGCGCCGGCTTATGAGGCGAAAGGCGTCAAGCTCACGCTCACGCCGTTTGTTTTGAAAGCGGTCGTGGAAACGTTGAAGAAGCATCCGATTTTCAATTCGAGCCTCGACGAAGTGGCGGGCGAAATCATCCTCAAGGAATACATCCATCTTGGCATTGCGGTGGACACGGATCAAGGCTTGATGGTTCCCGTCATCCGCGAAGTGGACAAAAAATCCATGTTCGATCTCGCGAAGGAATTGGAGTCGCTCGCGGCGAAGGCGCGGGATCGGAAAATCACCGCCGACGAAATGAAAGGCGGCACGTTCACGATCTCCAATCAAGGCGCGATCGGCGGCGCGCATTTCACGCCCATCGTCAATTTGCCGGAGGTCGCCATCCTTGGCCTCGGTCGCGGCGCTATGAAGCCGGTCGTGCGCGATGGGAAAATCGAGGCGCGCGTTTTGACGCCGGTTGCGTTGAGCTACGATCATCGCGTCATTGACGGCGGCAGCGCGGCGCGGTTCGCGGTGGATTTGGCGAAGGCGTTTGAAAATTTCGGCGAAGAGGCTGTGAAGGTTTAATTTGTATGGATTCGATCAAAACACAAATTGTTGTCGTCGGCGCAGGCCCGGGCGGTTACGCGGCGGCGTTTTATGCGGCGGACCTGGGCAAGAAAGTCATTCTCATCGAAAAGGAGAAAAAACTCGGCGGCGTCTGCCTGAATCGCGGCTGCATCCCGTCGAAGGCACTCCTTTACGCAACCCATCAAATCGTCAACTCGCGCGAATCGGCGCATCGTGGCATCACGTTCACTGAACCGAAGGTGGACGTCGCGAAACTGCGCGAGTGGAAGGATTCCATCATCGTCAAATTGAGCGGCGGCGTGGCGACGCTTGCGAAAATGCGCGGCGTGGAAGTCATCGCCGGGCGCGGTTATTTTGAAGGCTCGAACAAATTGCGCGTCGAGACGGAAAAAGGGCAGCAGTTCATCGAATATGAGCAGGCGATTCTCGCCGTCGGTTCCGTTCCCGCGATGCCGAAGGCGTTTGACCTCGGCAATCCGCGTGTGATGACTTCGACCGAGGCGCTGGAGATCGAGGACATTCCTGAAAACCTGCTCGTCGTCGGCGGCGGTTATATCGGCATGGAACTCGGTACGGTCTACGCCGCGCTCGGCAGCAAGATTGTTTTGGTGGAGGCGTTGGACGCGATTCTGGCGGGTGCGGACGCCGACCTCGCGCGGCCGGTAGTGGCGAACGCGAAAAAGATGTTCAAGGAAATCCGCCTGAAAGCCAAAGTCACAAAAATGGCGACGGTCGGAAAACAAATCAAAGTCGAATCCGAATACAACGGGGAAAAATTTTCCGAACTGTACGACCGCGTTTTGGTTTCCGTCGGGCGTGTGCCGAACAGCGCCGATCTCGGCCTGAAAAACACGAAGGTCGAACTGGACGAACGCGGTTTTGTGAAAATCAACGCGCACCAGCAAACGAGCGACCCGGCGATCTACGCCATCGGCGACATCGCGGGCGGCATTTTGCTCGCGCACAAGGCGCACAAGGAAGCGCGGATTGCCGTCGAAGTCATCACCGGCGAAAGCAGCGCATTCGACAGCGTGATTCCCGCCGTCGTGTTCACCGATCCTGAAATCGCGTGGTGCGGCCTGACGGAAAACGAGGCGAAGGAAAAAGGTGTGAAATACGAAGTCGCGAAATTTCCGTGGTCGGCGTCGGGCCGCGCTTTGACGTTCGACCGCACGGACGGCGTGACAAAAATGCTCATTGATCCGGAAACCGGGCGCGTCATCGGCGTCGGTATCACGGGCGCGGGCGCAGGTGAATTGATCGCCGAGGCGGTCCTCGCGATGGAGATGGGCGCGACCGTCGAGGACATCGCCCTGACCATCCACGCGCACCCGACGTTGTCCGAGACCTTGATGGAATGTGCCGACGCCTATTACGGCCACGCCACGCATGTCATTTCCAAGAAACGGCCGGCGGAATAATCTTCGTGATTGCCAGTGCGCGGTGAGTGCGTAGAATCACCCTTTCAATGGTTCGGGGCGTAGCGTAGCCTGGCTAGCGCGCTTGTTTCGGGTGTAAAAAAGGGCATTTTTGCCTTTTTTAGCTATCAGCTGCAATCGCTGATTCACTCAATAGCCACAATGGTTTTTCTCGTTTCTCCTTTTACTCTGCTTAGTCGCGTTTGGCTTTAAAAAATCAATATAGTATAGAACAGCAGTATAGAATTTACACTGTTCGACCGGCTTCCAACTTTGACCGAAAAACTGTTGGACGCGGTATTGAATATTACACTGATGTGGACGATGACACGGCTGTGCTCGATTCTGTTAGCGCGACAACCAACAATGCCGTCATTCATATCTGTGTGATGGAAGTCCACAATGTTGACGCCTTGATAGGTTTGGCCAGGATTCCTGGCTTTATTCAGCCAGTCCCCAAGGCCTTTTTCGCCACTTATGATTACCATGAAAATCAGGCATTGACAGCAGTTATTTCATGGCTAGACTAATGGATATGATCGCTCGCAAAACCGAAGCGGCATGGATCCGCGCCGCGTTGAAACGCAGCCGGGTGGTTGCGCTGCTTGGCCCGCGCCAATCTGGCAAGACCACCCTGGCCCGGTCGTTCGTGGCGGACGGCTCGCTCAATTACTTCGATCTCGAAGACCCCACCAGTCTGGCTCGACTCACCGAGCCGGAGCTGGCCTTGCGTCCGCTCAAGGGATTGGTGGTCATCGACGAAATCCAGCGCCGGCCGGATCTTTTCCCCTTGCTGCGCGTGTTGGCCGACCGCCAGCCGCTGCCCGCCCGTTTCCTCATCCTCGGCAGCGCCGCACCAGATTTGCTGAAACAATCCTCGGAAACGCTCGCCGGCCGGATTGAAACCATCCCGCTCGAAGGGTTTCGGCTGGCCGATCTGGGCGCGGCGACCCAGGCCCGGCACTGGTTGCGCGGCGGATTCCCCTTGTCCTACACGGCACGCACGGAGTCTGACTCATTCGTGTGGCGGCAGCAGTTCATCCAAACTTTTTTGGAGCGGGACTTGCCCCAGTTGGGCGTGACCATTCCCGCCATCGCCCTCCGGCGTTTTTGGAATATGCTCGCCCATTACCACGGTCAGATTTGGAATGCTGCGGAACTGGCGCGCGCCCTCGCTGTCAACGAATCCACCGTGCGCCGTTATCTCGACCTGATGACGGGCGTGTTCATGATCCGACAACTGCCGCCGTGGTTTGAGAACCTCGGCAAGCGTCAGGTCAAAGCCCCAAAGATTTATGTGCGCGATAGCGGCCTGCTACATACCTTGCTGGGCATTTCTAATCAGCGCGATCTTGAACATCACCCGAAAGTGGGCGCTTCCTGGGAAGGTTATGCGGTCGAGGAAATCCTCAAGGCGTTGCGTCCCGACGACGCTTATTTCTGGGCCACACACAACGGTGCGGAGATTGATCTGGTGCTCTTCCGTCGCGGGCGGCGCATTGGCATTGAATGCAAACGCACGGACGCGCCCACGCTCACCGCGTCCATGCGGATCGCCCTCGTCGATTTGAAACTGGACGAACTGAACGTGGTGTATCCCGGTGAGAAACGGTATTCGCTGGCGAAGAAAATTGAAGTCGTGCCGCTGTCGGAACTGGTGAACGCCGGTTGATTTCAACTTGTCCGTGGCGTCGCGCGAGAACCGCGCCTTCGGGTGCTATTCTCTCACAACTTGTGAGAGTTTTGCAGCGACACTGACAGCCCAGGACAAATTCATTCGGTTGCCAGCAGCTTCAACATCATTAAGCTGGAGTGATTCCATGCTTGTAGGTGCTTCACATGGCGGTACTGAATTGCTTAGTTACGGCTACAATGATGACAGGTATATCGGGAACGTTCTGAAGAATCCCGATAAAATGTTTG
>Ga0302324_100015579_pt1 | contig 15243 bp, 8 predicted proteins | sample Palsa_T0_1_FD_201949 | JGI IMG/M metagenome (GOLD analysis project Ga0302324, IMG submission 201949) | Peat permafrost microbial communities from Stordalen Mire near Abisko, Sweden - Palsa_T0_1 | ecosystem: Environmental > Terrestrial > Soil > Palsa > Peat permafrost | place: Sweden: Abisko...
CGATCAAGTCGCGGGAGGCCACGACGCATAAGTTGAAGTGCGCCCACCTTGATTCGACGCTCATCGGCACGCCCCCGCCACGAAACCCAATTTACTCAAAATTAAACTATCTGTGGTCATGGATCGGCATGGAATTCGATGCGCCGGTCGATCTCGTCCCCAATCGTTCGCCTGGTCGGCAGCCTCCACCGGAGGTCGTCCAGCTCGTGCGAACGACCGTCGAAGCCGTGCCCGCGAGGCCCTCGGAGACGCCCGTCGGTCTGCTTCTCGGCAACATAACCCGTAGCGGCCGAGACCCGGTCCGGGTTTTGGCGGGGTTCGCCGCCGCCTGGCTGTTGTTCTTCGCCATCCTGCTGCTGCTGCCGACGCCAGCCGGCCTACCGGTCGAAGGCCAGGCCGTGCTGGCGATCGTGGTGTGGGCCAGCATCATGTGGGTGACCGAGGCGTTGCCCGCCGGTATCACCGGTCTGTCGATCCCGACGCTTCTCATTGCCACGCACGCGCTTCCCTGGCGGATCGAGGCCGGCAAGGCCAGCCCGCCAATGGCCCTGGCGTTCAGCGGCTTCACAGATGGCGTCGTGTGGCTATGCCTGTTCGCCTTCATGCTCGGCGGCATGATGCGGCTGCTTCAGCTGGACCGCAGAATCGCCCTGACCATCCTGGACTGGATGAAGGCGTCGACCGTCGGCCGGGTCATCGCCGGCATGTTCGCCGTCAATGTGGCCCTGGCGTTCCTGGTGCCCGCCGCCAACGCCCGGGCGGCGGCGATGCTGCCGGTCGTCACCGGCATCGCGAACATGTTGGGCGACAGCCCGCGCGAGCGCGACTGCCAGAAAGCCATCGTCATCCAGTCTCTCGTCTACGGCAGCATGATCTGCGGCATGTTCATCCTCACCGCGCACCTGCCGAACCTGATCCTCGTCAACCTGTACGCGTCGCACGGGCTGCACATCAATTACCTGCAATGGATGCTGCTGCAGTTCCCCTATCTGGGCATGTTCGTGATCACGCAGGGGTGGGTGCGCTGGTTCTTCCGCACCGGCGGGGTCGCGATCGCTGGCGGCCAGGCGCGCATCCACGAGCAGCGCCGCGCGTTGGGGCCGATGGTGCCGAGCGAGCGTGCGCTGATCGGCGTATTCGGCTGCATGGCCGCTCTGTTCTTCCTGAGCGAGGGCAGCCCGATCTTCGAACTGCACCATTTGCCTCTCGGCGTCATCGGCCTGATCGGCATCATGGTCCTGTTCACGCCGGGCCTGCTCCCGTTTTCCTGGAAGCAGGTCGAGGCCAACACGATCTGGGGCACATTCCTGCTGCTGGGAGGCGCTCTGACGCTGACCACCGCCATGACGTCATCGGGCCTGGCAGGCTGGCTCGCTGGGATCCTTCATGCACTGGTCGCTGGTCTGGGCTGGTGGCTGGCACTTTTGGCCGTGATCCTGGGCTCCCAGATCATCCGGCTGGGCATGCTGTCGAACGTCGCGGCGGTCGCGATGCTCGCACCCATCACTTACCAACTGGGCCAGGCGATGCACCTGAACGCTGTCGCGTTCACGACGCTTGTCTGCGACAGCGACAGTTTTTCGTATATCCTGCCGACCCAGATCACGGCTGCGGTGATCGCTTATGGGTCGGAGAAATTCACAACGCTCGACTATGCCAAGGTCGGGCTGGGCAGCACGCTCATCGGCATCGCCTATGTCGTGCTGGTGATGGTGCCCTGGTACGGCTTTCTGGGATTGCCCGTGTGGGACGCCGCCGCACCCTGGCCCTTCTGATTCGATTCCCCCCCTTTGCTCGATTTCGGAGATATTCGATGAAGACACTGAGCCACGACGACCGGCAGCGGCTGATCGGCGACTATGTCGCCCCGGCCGGCTATTACGAGAAAACCAAGGCGATGCCGTTCCTGGGGCGCGTCACCTGCCATACCGGCCGCCTCGTCGCCGGCAGCTGGCACGAGATTGTCGTGGACTACGAGATCGGCGCGTCCGGCCTGGCGGACGGAGCCTGGATCAAGGCCACGTTCAAGTTCTACTCCGACTGGGCACTGTTTCAGACCAGCGACCCGAAGGAGGCCAACTATGTGTCGGCGGAGTACCAGGCCGGCCCGCTGCTCCCCGGTCAGGAGCCCGCCACGGTGCAGTCTCTGCTGGTCCGCTTCGACCAAAAAGGCCATGAGCGGCCGTTTCAGAAGGCAATCATTGTCGACATCGTCGACGGCTACCTGAACCCCGGCGATCACATCGTCATCCGAATGGGCGACAAGCGCTTCGGCGGACCGGGTACACGGGTCCAAACCTTCGTCGAGAAGGATTTCCGCTTCCGCTGCTACATCGACGCCGTCGGCACTTCGCGCTTCGCCGCCATCCCGGGCGACGTCGTCATGCAGATCGTGCCCGGCGCCCCGCATCATCTCGTGCTGGTGGCGCCGCGCCTGGTCCGCCCAATGGCGGAGGCTACGCCGCGGGTGCGGGCCGAGGACGAATGGGGCAACACGTGCTGGGATTTAGGCGGTCACGTCGACCTGGTCGGACGTCTGGACGGCAGCGTCGTCCTTGAGCAGGCCGCACCCATCGCCGAGACCGGTTGGGCCGTGGCTCTGGTCGAACGCCCGCCCACCAATACCATCGGTGAACTGGAGCTGACGGCGACCCTGCGCGGAATGCCCTCGGTCGCGCCTGCGACATGCTACACGACCATCGACGCCGGTTCTCCCGCCGAGCGGTTGTTCTATGCCGACCTCCACGTCCATTCCGACGACACGATCGGCACCAACGACACCAGCTACAACCTGACCTATGGCCGCGACGTCGCCGGCCTCGATGTGCTCGGCTACACGGCCAACGACTTCCAGATCACCCAGACGCGCTGGAACCGGGCGGTCGAGGTGATCGCCGAGCTTAACCGTGACGGACGTTTCGTCTGCTACCCCGGCACCGAATGGTGCGGCAATTCCTGCGCCGGCGGCGATCACAACGTCGTGTTTCTGGGTGACGGCCCACCGGAGTTCCCGTTCGACAAGCACGGCGACGTCGTCCGCTCGTTCGAATGGAATGAGGACATGAAAGGCGCCGAGCTGACCCCTGGCGCCTGGCCATTGGACGAAGTTTACGCGACCTATGCTCACGACCCCGACGGGCACCTGATGATCCCCCACGTTGGGGGCCGCCGCTGCAATCTGGGTTGGCATCATCCGAAGCTCGAGCGGCTGGTCGAGGTCGGCTCGTCGTGGGGCCATTTCCCCTGGCTGCTGCAGGACGTCGTGCGGCACGGCTATCGCCTGGGTGCCTCGGCAGCCGGCGACGAGCATCGCGGCCGCTGCGGCGGTGGTGTGCCCGGCACCGCCGTGTTCGGGACAAAGGGCGGCCTGACGGGTGTCATCGCGGAGCGCCTGGACCGCCGCACCATCGGCCGTGCGCTGCGCGCGCGCCACACCTGGGCGACCACCGGCGAGCGCCTGGTGGCGCTGTCCGGATGCGCCGGGTACATGCAAGGCGACGAGTTCGACCATCGCGGCACGGCAACCATCACCTATCGGTTCCTGGGCGACACTGGGTGGGACGAGATCGCCGCCTACGACCACAACGGCTGCTTCTGGCGGCGGAACATGCAGGAGGAAGCGGGATATTCCAGCCGCCGCCTGCGCTTGCGATGGGGCGGCGCACGCATCCGCGACCGTTATCGTTGGGCCGCCTGGAAAGGCATCGTCACCATTCAGAACGCAGTCATCCACTCGACCAACGCGCGCGGCTTCGAGCACCGTGAGGAGGCAGCCTGGCGGCAGGGCGCCACGGCGATCGGCTTCCGCTCCGAAACCTACGGAGACGCCGACTGCATCGAGGTCGAACTCAGCGGTCTGGCCGGATGCATGATCCGGGTTCAGGGCACGATCGACGGCTACGTCAAGGTCGGCGATCCGTTGAAAGGCAATCCATTCGTCCACTGCCCGACGTTCGATTGGGAGGTTAGCGGTGCCGAATTGCTGGCCGGCAAGCGTATCGAAAAGCGTCTGGGAGGCGCCGACCTGTTCCTGGCACTGGAGCTGATGAGCGACCAGCCCACCCCGCGTGAGGTATCGGGCACGCTTGAGCTGGTCCCCGAGAACGGGCCGCATGGCTGTCGCCCAGTGTATTTTCTGGGCCGGCAGATTGATGACGCGAAGGCATACACGTCGCCGCTTTACATAAATTTCGTTTGATATCTGGCGGTTGGGATTTCTGGTGAGCCGGCCATCCGGCGTGGCAACACGGGCATGGAATTAACGTCGCACAACCCGATTTACGCGTCATGGCCGGGCCTGACCCCATGGCGCCATAACGGGTCCCACCTCGACTTATGCGTCATGGCTGGGTCGAGCCCGGCCATGACGAAAAAGTGGGGGGTGCCCCTACCTTAATTCAGGGTCAGGCCCAGCCATGACGGGAAAAACTGGGCGCCCGGACTTTAGTCCATGATGGACCGATGACTGGACGCAAACTGTGACGGCAACTGTCGTCGCTGCCGGGAACCAGCCATGCCGCCTGGCCACTTCCATTTTCGACGCTCTGACCGCAGAATCACCGGCTTGCTTTCGCCGGCCTGATCCTACAGGAGAGCGGCCATGGATTTCCCACTCACATTGCTGAAGCTCGCCGGATCCGTGGCGCTCCTGCTGTGGGCGATCCACATGGTGCAAAGCGGTGTACAGCGAGCGTTTGGAGCGAGGCTCAGAAGCTTTCTCGGCCTTGCTCTGCGCAACCGATTCAAGGCGTTCCTCGCGGGCATCGGGGTCACGGCCGTCTTGCAAAGCAGCACCGCGACCGGCCTGATGGTGACCGGCTTCGCGGCTGGTGGCCTGGTGGAGCTGGTGCCGGCGCTGGCGGTGATGCTCGGCGCCAATGTCGGCACGACCCTGATCGTGCAGGTCCTGTCGTTCAACGTCGCCGAGTTGGCGCCGGTGCTCATTCTGGTCGGGGTCCTGATGTTCCGCCGCGCACAGGCCGGTCCGCGCGACTTCGGCCGCGTGCTGATCGGCCTCGGTCTCTTGTTGATGGCTTTGCAGAACTTCCTCAATCTGCTCATTCCTTATGAGGATGTGCCCAGTCTGCGGATGCTGATGGGCGCCGTGGCGACGCAGCCGGTTCTGGACGTCATCCTGGCGGCCGGGCTGACCTGGGCGGCGCACTCCAGCGTGGCCGTGGTGTTGCTGGTCATGTCGTTCGCCTCACGGGGCACGGTGCCACCGGAGGCCGCGTTCGCCCTTGTACTGGGCGCCAACCTCGGCACCGCGATCAATCCGGTGCTGGAGGGCGCGACCGGCAACGACCCGGCCGCGAAACGTCTGCCGATTGGCAACCTTATCAACCGGGCGATCGGGGTCGTGATCGCTCTCGCGCTGCTCGGGCCGATCGGTCGCCTCATGGTGGTGATCGATCCCGACAACGCGCGCGCGGTCGCCGATTTTCACACGGCTTTCAACCTGGTGTTGGCGGCAACTTTCTTCCCGCTGCTCAACCCATTCGCTGCCATGTTGCGACGGCTGCTTCCGGCCCAGATCAATCAGGCGGACCCGGCACGGCCGATGTACCTCGATCCGGTGGCACGCGAGACGCCGATCATCGCGATCGGCGGAGCGGTGCGCGAAGCACTTCGGCTGGCGGACATACTCGAGGCGATGCTGACTGGCTTGCGCGAGGCCTTCGTGAAGGGAGACCGCAGGCAAATCAGCGAGACGAGGCGGCTGGACAATATCATCGGCAAACTCAACACGGCGATCAAAGCCTACATCACATCCATCGATCCGGATGCGCTGAGCGACGCCGATCACCGTCGCCTCCGCGAGGTGCTGGCGTTCATCACCAATATGGAACATGCCGGCGATATCGTGGACAAGAACCTGCTGGGGACCTCCGCCAAAATGCTCCGGCGCGGGGTGAGCTTCTCAAAGCCCGGCCAGGCGGAATTGCTGGCAATGATCGATCGGCTGCTGGCGAATCTCCGGATGACCGCGTCGCTGTTCATGACGGAGGATGAGCGGGTCGCGCGTTTGATGGTCGGCGAAAAGCAAGTATTCCGCAACCTGGAGTCCGAGGCGACGTCCGCCCATTTCGAGCGTCTGCGCTCCGGGCGTATCGATACCGCGGAGACCAGCACGATGCACCTCGACGTTTTACGGAATCTCGCGAGCGTTAATGCGCACCTTGTCGCCGCGGCCGCCTATCCGGTGCTGGAGAGCAAGGGCGAGTTGCTGCCAAGCCGCCTGCGGCAGGATGGCGAACTCTCCGAGTGACAGCCGGCGGGCTTCCACGCCTTGCCGGCTGGTGAAGGAACGCTGAGCGACCTTGGATCGATGGGTGGTTATACCAACGGAATTAAATTCCGACCTGTCATTGCTGTCCTCTCAACGTCATGGCCGGGCTTTTACCGGGCATCAATCGCCGCACGTGCCTCGCCGGATGGGCGGGTGAAGCCCGGCCATGACGGGTAACACTTGTGGCCACTGGCCATTACAAGCCGAACAACGCCAGAATCGCGTGCATTGCCGCGGCGCCTCCGGCAGGCGGAAACAGGCTGGCCTGAAGGCCGGCTTCTATCGCGTTCGCCACGTTTTCCTCGCGGTCATCGATGAAGAGCACAGACGAGGGCGCGATGTCCAGTTCGCTCAGAACAAACTTGAAGAATTTTATGTCGGGCTTCGCGATACCTATCTTGCACGAGTAGAACTCGCGATCGAACAGATACCGATAGCCAAGCACCTCGGACATGTGCCGTGCACGGTGCGATTGCTGATTTGTCGCGAGGTGGCAGCGAATGCCGCGAACGCGTAGGTCCCGCACGATCTTGACGATGTCCCTGTCAACGCGGATGGCGTTAATGATTTGCAGGACCTCAGCCGATCGTCCCGCGAGGTTCCATTTATGCAAAGTCGCATTCAACTCGTTTGGGAAGCCGTCGCCGCGCGTGAGGTGATCGAGGTCGATCGCGACGATAGACTGAACAAAAGCGTCGAGGACGTCGCTCGCCAATGCGAATGTTTTCTCAAAAGCTGGCCGCCAACGTTCGATCGGATCTTGCAGGACACCGTCGGCATCGAACAACACGGTCGTGATAGTGACGCCGGTCATGGCCGCGACAGCAACGCGTCGGCTGTCTTCAAGTTGCCGCCTTCACCATCGCTCGCCGGGTTCCGCCATCCACCACGGTTGCGATCGCGAGGCGGTTGGCGCAAACATAAGAAAAAAACCTTCAGGGAGGTCGTCATGTGGAAACTTGCCAGGATTTTGCCGCTTGCCTTCAGCGTGTCGATATCAACCGCGTTAGCTGCCTCTCCGCCGGAGCCAGTGCCTGGTTTGGAGCGAGTTGGGCACATCATCGTTATATTCCTGGAAAACCGAAGCTTCGACCATCTCTACGGCCTGTTCCCGGGCGCTGATGGCATCAGTAACGCGGGCCTCGCCAGCGTTCAGGTGACAAGCGAAGGCGATCGATTCAGCGTCCTTCCCGCGGTGCTCGATAACAACTCACCTTCATGGATCGACACACGCTTCGCCATGGGGCTACCGAATGGGCCCTTCCGAGCGGACCGCTATATCGATCTCAAGGAACTGACTGGCGATCCGGTGCATCGCTTTTATCAGGAGCAGGAACAAATAAACAATGGCAAGATGAACCGTTTCGTCGAGGTATCGGGCGTGGGCGGGCTGCCAATGGGCTATTTTGACGGCCGTGCGTTGCCTTTGTTCCGGATGGCCCAGGAATACACTTTGGCGGATCGGTTCTTTCACGCCGCGTTCGGCGGTGGGTTCCTCAATCACCTCTGGCTGATTTGTGCGTGTACACCTCGCTTCGATGATGCCCCGGCCGGCCTGGTCGCCCACTTCGACCCGACTGGGCGGTTGATCAGCGACGGCGCGGTGACACCTGACGGTTTCGCGGTCAATACGATTCAACCCCGGTTCGGTCTTCATAATCCCACGGTCAACGACGAACGCTATCGGCTGCCACCGCAATCGATGCCCACGATCGGTCGCCTTCTGACCGACGCGGGCGTCTCCTGGGCATGGTATTCAGGTGGCTATGCCGCCGCGGCAGCTGGACATCCGGATCCAAGCTTCGTCTATCATCACCAGCCCTTCGCCTACTTCGCCGATTATGCCGAGGGCACGGCCGGCCGTGCGGAACATCTCAAAGACGAGCGCGATATGCTCGTCGCCATCAACGAACGCACGCTTCCGGCGGTTAGTTTCTACAAACCAGTGGGCGTGGATGACGAGCATCCGGGCTACACGAACGTTGAGAAAGGCGATAGTCACGCGGCATGGCTGATCCAAACCATTCGGAATAGCTTCATCTGGAATGATGCCGTGATCATCGTGACCTATGGCAGCAACGGGGGTATTTGGGACCATGTCGCACCGCCGAAAATCGACCGGTGGGGTCCGGGGACACGGGTTCCGGCAATCATAATCTCCCGATTCGCCAAGCGGCATTTCGTAGATCACACCCCATACGACACGACCTCAATCCTCAAACTGATCGAGACGCGGTGGCATCTCACGCCATTAGGCGAGCGGGACGCAAATGCGGCTGATCTCACGAACGCGCTGGATCTCGCGGTCAGCAACTGAGGCCATGCAAGCGGGTCTTCCTCGTCATCGCAATGAAAGGATGACAAACCACGGCTCCGCGGATTACATGCGGCATTACGATGCCGAAAAAGAACATCCGTGCCAGCATCCAGTTCGGGGCCCTGCCGTATCGCACGCGCGCGGACGGGCGGCCTCAGGTCATGCTTTTGACCTCCCGCGAAACGCGCCGCTGGGTCATTCCGAAAGGTTGGGCGATCAAGGGTTTGAAGCCCGCTGACGTGGCGGAGCGCGAGGCCTACGAGGAAGCAGGCCTGGTCGGCCACATTGTCGGCAAAAAGCCCGTTGGTTCGTTCCACTATGAGAAGCTGCTTCCGAATGGCCGGCTGCTGTGCGAGGTGTCGGTTTTCCTGCTTCGCGTCCATCATCAGGTCGCTGACTGGCCAGAAAGGGCACAGAGGGAGACCGAGTGGTTCGATCCTATCGACGCCGCGGGCCTCGTACAAGAGAGCGGACTGGCGGACATCATACGCGAAACCATCCTGGCCCACGTAAGTGAAGCCGGCGGCGCATGAGAAGGCGGTGATTTTTCTCGTCACTGGATGATCCGACGATGAGAGGCACCTGACCTTCACTTCTGACTTCGCGAGCCACGCATGAGGCGCGGTACAGGCGGTGGTCAGATCGCGCTCGGGAAGGTATGCAAAATAAGTAAGAGCCGGCAGGCTCGTCTCTGGAAAAGGCGCCCCTGATCGGCGATTGGCTATCGCCCGGGAACTGAACTCGCGGCAGTGTCTGGCTATGGCGTGTGAGACGCACTTTGATTAAGTTTATTGAAAGCAACGTTACCGGATCAAAATCGCATGCGCATGATTCAACAACTTGTCCGGATATTCGATGTCCGCGTGGCGGTTAGGTCATACAAATCAACGACAGATCTCCACGATTAACGCCTGGATCAGATCATGGATGCCGTCGTGCGCTTTTATCTGAACGGCTGCCCGGAGGCACCTGGACGTGTCTGATGCCCGTATCGCCATGGGACGGAGAAGCATTGTCGTGACGACCCTTGGCGCGACACAAACTCTCGCATGGGCGTCGTCCTATTATCTTCCGGCGGTGATGGCCGATCCGATCTCGGAGAGCCTGCATCTGTCGCGCTCCTGGTTTTTTGGCATCTTCTCGGCCGCATTGCTGTTGTCGGGTTTGCTGGGCCCATTGGCCGGCAGAATGATCGATCGCCATGGCGGGCGCGATGTTCTGGCGTGCACCAACATGGTTTTCGCCGCCGGCCTCGCGGTGCTATCAATGGCATCCGGCATCGTGGGGCTGTCGATCGCCTGGGCGATCATCGGAATCGGCATGGGCTTCGGCCTTTATGAGGCGGCATTCGCGACTGTCGCAGGCCTTTATGGCCGTGAGGCGCGGAATGCGATTACCGGCATCACGCTGTTCGCGGGGTTCGCCAGCACCGTTGGTTGGCCGGCAACCGCGTTATTCATTGACGCGTTCGGATGGCGAGGGGCATGCCTCGTCTGGGCTTCCCTTCATCTTTTACTCGGCTTGCCGCTCAACCGATTACTTATCGCCAAAGCGTCGCGCTCCCCGGCTGAGCCCGCGCACACCGAAGCCGAGGCGCCCGCCCTTCCCTGGACGATGATCCTGCTGTCATTCGTCTTCGCGTCGTGCTGGTTCGTGTCGGCGGCCATGGCGTCGCACATGCCCAGACTGCTGGAGGCGATGGGTGCGACGCACGCCGCGGCCATCGGCGCGGCTGCCTTGATCGGCCCGGCGCAGGTCGGCGCGCGCCTGATCGAATTCAGCATATTGCGGCGGGCATCCCCGCTTGTCTCAGCGCGCCTGGCGGCGGTGCTGCATCCGATTGGCGCCGCCTGCCTGGTGTTTTTTGGCCCCCCGGCCGCCGTGCTGTTCAGTTTGCTGCATGGCGGCGGCAACGGACTTCTGACGATTGCTCGCGGCACGCTGCCGTTGGCTTTGTTCGGGGCCGGGGGCTACGGGCTGCGCACCGGCTTGTTGTCGGCGCCCGCTCGGATTTTGCAGGGCGGCGCGCCGCTTTTATTCAGTCTCGTGCTGGACCACGGCGGACCGGGTTACGCGCTGCTGTTGTCGGGCACTCTGACAGGCACCGCCTTCATCGTTCTGCTGTTCATTCATGGCCCTGCCCGAAACCAGGCCACGTCCGCGATGTCCGTGTAGGCCGGCAACACTGAACGCTATCGCATACGCCGCCACAGGACGAAGCGTGCCAGACATCGCCGCCGCCGCGGTTATCGCGATTGAAGCCGAAATCGAACGCTCCTTGAATTTCGTATCCTGTGATCCAGTTCACCGTGCGGCGCATGGAGGATGGGTATAATTCCGCCGCCCAAATGACTGACTCTTTCGCACAATCGCCAACCACGTCATCAAACGACGTGGTCATGTGGGCCGCAACGTTGTTCCTGTTGCGAATGTCTGGGCCGGACATCCGCGCCTTGTTCGCTGGTGAAGGGGCGCTGTTTTCAGTTGTGCCGTAAAGCGGTTCCGGTTCGCCGCGCCACGCCGACGCTCGCTGAACAGGAGCTTTCTCAGTCACGGTTCACGGGGCCGCTTCGGGGCTTTCGCTGTCCACGGGAGACTGCAACCGGCGCGATACGAGTTTCCCCGCATGGGAAGTGCGGATGTGCTCGCCGCGGGCCGCTCCCGTGGAGCGTCGTGGCGGCACACGGCACCCGGCCGCCCGGTTTCGCGGCCAACATGTGGCACGGCGATGGCTAAAAAGAAAACCCGGGACAACACCCAGTTCGCGGCGTTGCCGTTCCGCTCGTCCGAGAGCGGGGCGCCACAGGTCATGCTGGTGACATCACGCCAAACCCGCCGTTGGGTTATTCCGAAAGGCTGGCCTATCAAAGGTCTGACGCCACCCCATGTCGCGGCCCGCGAGGCATATGAGGAGGCCGGCCTGGTCGGGCAGATCATCGGCGATCGGCCGATCGGATTTTTCCAGTATGAGAAGCAACTGCCGGACCGTCGACTGCTCTGCGCGGTGTGGGTGTTTTTGCTGCGCGTGGATTGTCAGCTCGACAACTGGCTGGAAAAGGGCCAACGGGAGACAAGGTGGTTCGAGCCGATGGAAGCTGCGGGTCTTGTGCGACAGAGCGGTCTCAGGGAGATCATCCGACACGCCATACTGACACCGCCGAACGAGGCAGGCGCGTGGCGCAGAACCGGGTGACGCTGCCGTACCCTGTCGGCAACCAAAAGTCAGCTCTCCGCACCAGACCGCGTCGCATCGACGAACTGCTCGGTCGCATCGTCAAGAGTTCGCCCCCGCCGTCCCGCAGGCCTGTGCACGTAAAGCGCGCGTTTGTCGGCCACCGCCGCGAAGTCCGGCCGCTGCGGCAACTCGTAGTGCACCGGCCGGGCATGATCCGCCATTTGCAGCGCGGGATTGAACACCGAATTGAACTTCCAGATCATGCGCAGAAAATTGGTCTGGCCACGCAACAGAAGTTTGCCGGCGATGCCCAGAGTCTGGCGCGCCGCGGCGAAGCCCAGATGCTTGGTGTTCAGCACCTGCTGCGTTTTCACCAATTCGGCGTAGAACTCCGGCAGAGGCAGCGTTGTCGGCAACACAGCGTGCTGGATGTCGAATAGCCGGTAGTCTCGTGAGGTCAGCCTGCGTTCCTCGGTCTGCCAGATCTCGGTGCCGGGATAAGGCGTCGTGACGCTGAGGTTCACCACCTCGGGGATCTCCAGGCACCACCGCCGTATCGTTTCGAAGCGCTCACGATCCCACGACGGGTCGGCGATCAGGTTGATCGCGACCGCGATGCCGAGCGAACGCGCCGCCTCCAGCGCTTCCATGTTGCGATCCAGGTCGATTCGCTTGCGGAAGCGTCGCAGCCCCTCCTCATCGATCGCCTCCAGGCCGATGAACATGATCTTCAAACCCAGTTCGCGCCAGAAACGAAAGACGTCCATGTTGCGCAGCAGGACGTCGCCGCGCGTCTCGAGGTAATACTGCTTGCGAATGCCGCGGCGCTGGATCGCCTCGCCGATCTCGAAGCCATGGCGGGCGTGCACGAACGCGACGTCGTCGACGATGAACACGCCAGGTTCGCGCAGACGGGCGAGTTCCTCGACGATCACCTGCGGCGATGCGACGCGATAACTGCGGCCATAAAACGTCCAGGCACTGCAGAACGTGCAATCCCACGGGCAGCCGCGGGCGAACTCGATCGAGGCGCACGGGTCGAGCGTGCCGATAAAGTAACGTCTCCGGCGCGCCAGCAGGTCGCGCGCCGGACGGATTGTATCGAGGCTTTCGACGAAAGTGGGGGCCGGCCCCTCGCCTGCCGCGCTCACCGCGCCGGGGACGCTGGTCAGAGCGTCACCGTTTCGCACAGCCTGCAACAGAAGCGGCACCGAGGCCTCGCCTTCACCTTTGATGACGCAGTCGATCGCACCGGCACCGTGCGCCAACAGGTCGCCGGCGACGAAGCTCGCGCTGTGGCCACCAACGAATACGAAGCAACCGGGCAACCTTGCCTTGATCGCCTTCGCGAGATCGATGATCTCCGGCACGTTCGCGAGGTAGTTGCCGCCCAGGCACACGGCCTCCGGCCGCCACCGGTCGATCAGCCGCCACAGCCGACCGGGCTTTTCCACCTGCAGGTCGACGATGCGGACGTCGTGACCGGCCGCGCGCGCCGCCCCGGCGACCAGTTCGAGGCCCAGTGGTTCCAGGGTCAGGAAGACGCGGGTGTACATCAATCCGCTTGGGTGGACGGCCAGCAGTCTCATGCGGAACTCCAAACGGCGCCGCGACTTTCAGGATCGGGTCGGCCGCGATTCGGGCCGGCCCGAACCCGCGAGGCTCGCGCCTGTAGAGACCCCCCGGTTTGAGCCCGAGGATGAGGATGAACGACGGATATTGCCCCTCTCTTGGGTAAAGTTAATCATATAGGCTGCCGCGAACCAAGCCGCCGCGATCGAATGTTCGAGGCTCCGGTGATCGCGTGCCGCTGAAGTCCCGTGACCTCCGCCGAACGTGTCGCGCCAGGGATTATAAATTGATGATAATCGCAATGCCTGGCGTGCTTCCGCTGTTGGTTGTCTCCAGACAGTCGTCTGCGCCGCGCCGTCCGGATCGCAGGGTGGCGGTGGAGTGGGGCAGGCGGCACCCATGGACAAAGCACATGCCGAGCGGGCACGCTTCGCGGCCAACCCATGAACGAATCCCAACCCCTCGATGAAATGGTCGACGGCGCCCGCGGTGTGCGGCCGCACTGGCGTGGCGTGTTCAGCGCCATATTCAGCCTCGGTCACGACACCCTGGCCGAGCGCGCGCAGCTGCTGGAACGGGCTTTCGTTGAAGAAGGCATCACCGCGATGCTGCCTGGCGACCAGCCGGTCAACTGGCGCTGCGACCCGGTCCCGCTGATCCTGTCGGCCGAGGAATTCGCCAGCCTGACGGCCGGCCTCGCCCAACGCGCACGGCTCATCGACGCGATCCTGGCGGATATTTACGGCCCAGGAACGTTGGTGGGAAGCGGAGCGATCCCGCCGGCACTGGTTTATGGCAATCCCGCGTTCCTGCGCCCGTGTACGATCGCCGGATCGGATCCCTCACCCGCCAGGCACCTGCACGTCTACGCGGCAGACCTGATGCGCGGTCCCGATGGGATCTGGCGAGTTGTCGCCGATCGGGCCGATCAGGGACGCGGCCTGGCGTATGCGCTGGAAAATCGCCGCAACCTCGCCCGCATCGTGCCCGAGATCTTCCAGAATCAGCAGATCGAACCGCTGCGTCCCTTCATGGAGAGCACCGGCGAAGCGCTGCGCGCCCTGGCGCCCGACGGCGAGGGCGGCACCGCGCTGCTGTCGGGCGGCCACGCCGATCCGATGTGGTTCGAACACGTGCTGCTGGCTCGCGAGCTGTCGATCGGGCTGGTTGAGCCCGGGGATCTGACCATCCGCGGCGGCCTCGTCTACCTGAAGACCCTGCGCGGTCTGGAGCGGGTCAGCGTGCTGTTTCGCCGCCAGATCGGCTCACGGATGGATCCTCTGGAGCTGGCGCATGGCGCGGGACCGCCCGGCCTGCTGGACGCCATGCGGTCCGGCTCGGTGCACATCGTCAACCACCCCGGCTCCGCGCTGGCCGAATCTCCTGGGCTGGCCGCGTTCCTTCCCGGACTGGCGCGTCAGATGCTCGGCGAGGATCTGATCACTCCCAGCCAGGCGACGCTCTGGCTCGGCGACGGGGCCAATCTCCGGACCGTGTTGCGCGACCTGGAGGGCTGGGTGATTCGCCACGCCACCGATGGCGGGTCCGTACCTGTCGTGCCAATGCACATGTCGGCCGAAAAACGTGCCGAGCTGGCCGCTCTCGTCGCCGCGAAGCCGGCCGATTACGCGGCGCTCGTCGCCCCCTCGCCGTCGGTCGCGCCCTGCGTGACGCCAAATGGGCTGGAGCCGCGGCCGGTCGTGCTGCGGATGTTTCTGGCACACGATGGGACCACGTGGCGGGCGATGCCGGGCGGGCTGGCACGGGCTCTGACCGACGAGGACGCCATCGCCGGACGGCTGCCGCGCGACGCGGTGTCCAAGGACGTCTGGGTCCTGCCCGACGAGTTCGCGGCAACCCGCTTCGTGCCGGCATTGGATACGCGGCCCA
>Ga0302324_100015580_pt1 | contig 15242 bp, 8 predicted proteins | sample Palsa_T0_1_FD_201949 | JGI IMG/M metagenome (GOLD analysis project Ga0302324, IMG submission 201949) | Peat permafrost microbial communities from Stordalen Mire near Abisko, Sweden - Palsa_T0_1 | ecosystem: Environmental > Terrestrial > Soil > Palsa > Peat permafrost | place: Sweden: Abisko...
CCAGTCAACCTGGCGCCAACGCTCCGCGTCGTCCTCTGGTCCACTCACCACCACGGCCGAGGCCGTCGCGGCGTCCAGCTTGTCCTTCGGTTCCGGGATCTCGGTCATCTTTCTCTTCACAGGCTCACCTGACCGCGTCAGCACCCTTTCGAGCCCGGGCACCAGGCCCGGTATCCGGCCAGTTATCCGGGACCGCCAGCCTGGAGGGGCCAGCCATCACGTCCCGGTTTCCTGCTGCCTTTCGGCCGCCGGCATTCGCTTCTCGGTCATCCGGCTCCCGCCAGGGGGTCGGCTCTCCTCACGGTCGGCCCACCGACCCACACGGGCCGGACCCAGACGGGGTTACCGCGTTCCGCACGCACGAGCTGTGACCGGGGTGGGTGCCCCCTATAACCCGAGGACAAGTGGTGCTCACCCGGCCGGGTCGCCTCCCCGACCGGCACCCGCCGCTTCCCAGCGACCAGTCCCTAAACCCCGCCACGACATCCCACCATGCAGGGCTCTCCTTCACGGGCCATCAACAGGGGTTCAATCACGTTCACCCGTCCGGTCTTCCCCTCGCCCACGCCGCCGGGGTGGAACCGGCGACGCTTCGGCTTTCCCTGAGCTTCGCACCCCGCCGTTACCGGCGACGCACGTCAGGGCGGGGACAGGCCATCGAGCACGGACCTGGAACTACCGCTCAACTCATTGCATCGATCTCCAATCCGGTAGTTCACTCAATGCGTGCGACCTCGCGTCGCACGGCGAACAGGAGGTGTGTCGCGACGCGCGGGGCGAGACCCGCTTCCGTTCTCGCGGGGGTCTCCTGGCCACGACGTCGTGGCTGCTCGTGTCCGGAAGCGGCCACCCGGGCCGCGCTGTCAGTGCTCGCCGAGACGGCTGCTTCACGCCGGGAGCGGAAGCCTCGGCGCGTTTGCTCGGTGGAGTGCCCCGGCTGCCTGGCGGATGCACCGAGGCCAGGTTGGCGCGAGTGCACCGATACCGCAGCGCTCGGTCGAGCGATCCGGCTCTACCGTCGGCGGTGCGGCCGCTGCGATGGTTATGCGGGTGATTTACCCGGAGTAGGTCTCGGCGAGCGTGAGGTCCAGGTTCGAGGTGTTCTCGTAGTACCCGACCGCGGTACAGGCCTGGACGCTTGCGCAGGAGAGGCTCGTGAGATAGCTGGCGCTGGCGTCGGACGGATTGGGTGTGGGCAGGATTGACCAGCTGGTGCCGGTCCACTGCTCGGCCAGAGTCATCGCCCCGCCCTGGCTGTCGGTGTAGCTGCCCACGGCGACACAGTCGCTCGCGGATGGGCAAGAGACACCAGTTAGGGAGGTTGACGTGGCACCTGTGGGTGCCGGAAGGGATTGACGGGTCCAGGCAGAACCGGTCCACTCCTCCGCCACCATCGAGCCAATGCCGCCGACCGCCCAGCAGAGATCAGTGGTGGGGCACGACACGCCGGTCAGCGCGCCCATTCCGGGAGTGGTTTGGACCGTCCAGGCGGTCCCGTTCCAGTTCTCGGCCAACGGGTCCGAGAGTCCCTCGTCGCCGACGGCGGTGCAGTCGGTGGTCGTCGGGCACGAGACGCTCGACAGCGCGCTGGTGTTCGCTCCCGCCGGGACGGGAATGGTCTGGAGCGTCCAGCCTGAGCCGGTCCATAGGTCGCCTATCGGCGTATCGCCGTCGTGTCCGACGGCCATACAGATGACGGCGGGGCACGAGACGCCGGCTAGGACCCCGCTGCCGAACGCCGGCGACGGCGGCAGCGACCAGATGGCGCCGTTCCACATTTCCGTAAATGGCGCATCCGGACCGAAACCCGGGCCGACCGCTATGCAGCTGGTAGCCGTGGAGCAGGACACGCCGGAGAACAAGCCGTTGTCGTCGTCTACGGGATCCTGCTGCTCCTGCTGCTCCCAGCTGGTGCCGTCCCACCCCTCGCCCAGCGGAACCTGCGTCGGTACAGCTGTGCCTAGATCGGTGGTGTATTGCCCAACCGCGATGCAGCTGGCCGCTGTCGGGCAGGACACCCCGGTGAGCTGCGGGTCTGGCGAGCCTTGCGGGTTGGTAGTGAGCTGGGTCGACCAGCCGGTGCCGTTCCACCCCTCGGCGAGCGTCGCGTTGCTGGCGTTGCCGACGGCGACGCAGTTGGCGGCGGCCGTGCAGGACAGGGCTTGCAGACTGCCGGAGGCTGGTTCGGGGATCGTGTCGGCGCTCCAAGTGCTGCCGTTCCACTCCTCGGCGATCGGGTTGCCGCTCCCGCCCAGGAACGTCGCATCCCAGCCGACCGCGGTGCAATCGGTCGCCGTCGGGCAGGAAACGTCGTAAAGGTAGCCGCTCCCAGGTGTGGTCTCGATCGCCCATGCGCTGCCGTTCCACTGCTCGGCCAGCGTTGAACTTCCACTGATGAGGTGACAGTAGGGAAGGCGGAGGCAGCTGCACGTGGGCTGTCCGTTGTTGCAGATCACCTTCGTGTAGTGCCAGTACCCGACGGCGGTGCAGAGGTTCGCGGTCGTGCACGTCACGCCGTAGAGTTGGGTCGAAGGCGGCACCGGAGTATGGGGGATGGCCACGGTCTGGCTGGCCCATACGGTGCCGTTCCAGCGCTCAACCAGCGTCGTGCCGCCGTCAACTGCCGTGCACGCCTTCTGGGCCGAGCACGAGATTTTCGTGAGCTCGCCACCCGAGGCGGGGAAGCCATTGGTCTGGAGCGTCCAGGCGCTCCCGTTCCGGGCTTCGGCCAGGAGCTGTTGGGCGCCTGAGCTGTTGACGAAGTATCCGGCCGCCGTGCATGCGCCGGCCGACGGACAGGAGACGTCATTTAGGACTGCGCTGCCGGCCCCGGTGATCGCGGGGGTCGATTGGATCGACCACGCGGTTCCGTTCCACTGTTCGGCCAGTGTGGCCTGCGCTCCCGAGCTGTCTACGTACTCGCCTACCGCTGTGCAAGCAGTGCGCGAGGTGCACGACACGCCTTGCAGGGCACCGCCCCCGGCCAGCCTAGGAGTCTGCTGGGTTGTCCAGGCGCTGCCATTCCAGACCTCGGTCAGCGGCTGCTGCACACCTGAAGGGTCCACGTAGTCCCCGACCGCGATGCAGATCGTCGCCAGCGGGCACGACACCGCCGAAAGAGCACTATCGAGTGTGTAGTCGCTGAGAGTTGGCGTCGCCTCGATCGACCACCCGGAAGCATGTGCCGAACCGGGCGCGACGCCCGCCGCGGCGGCGGCCAGCACCAGCGCAACAAGCCCGGGTACAAAACTGCGCGGGGGTTTCATCGTCTTCCTTCCATGCTCTTTTGATGGTTGAACGCGGGTGCACGGTCGGGGGCAGCTGTGGTCGTTGGTCGCGAGTGCTGAGCGCAGGTAATGCACCGTCGCGTGTAGTTCGGACTCGTGGACGTCGGGGTTGTAGAGGGGGCTCTCGCAGCCGTCCTGCAACAGCTTGTGGAGCTCAGCCATGGGTCGGGGGTCTGGATCTGTGGAGCACTCGAGTAGCCACGCGATCTCGATTAGCTCCCCGCTCACGCTCCTAACGCGATCGCACAGGAGCGCCTCGTGGTGGCGGTCGAGCGGGTCCGTGCGGGCCGCACGCTTCGCAGTCCGCCGCAGCCAGCGTGCGAGCATATGGCGCCGGCGCCGACTCACCCGCCGACGGCGCCCACGCCGTTCGGACCATTGGTGCGCGCATTGGCCAAGGGTGAGGGCTGAGTTCGAGTCGGTCGCCATTTGCGGGTTGCATGTTTGAGAGTTGGCCGCGGTCTGGCCGCTATGCGGCGCGCGCTTGCCGTAAGCAGTCAAGCGGCTGTTGCAGGACGGTTGCGAAGGGGTCCGGGCTGCCCAGGGCGCTATCTACTTGTAGGAGACGGTTCCGGCCCCGCGTGAGATCTCGATCCCCGGGTACTTGGTCGCGTTTGTGTTGCATTGGCCGTTGGCCAGTCGTGGCAGGATCGACGCGAACGTGACCGTGATGTGGAACGTGCCGCTGATGCCGTGGTAGGCGCCCGTCCCGGTGCCGTCGACGATCGGAACCGGGACGGTTTCGGTGCCGTCGGATGAGCACGTGGTGGGGTTGAGCGGCGGGAAATTCGCCTGCAGGTTGACGGTGCTGATCTCGAACGAGCCTTTTGAGAGCACGAGCCGGTTGTAGATTCCGCCGTCGGCGACGCCCTGGTGGTCGATGCCGTGATCGGTTATGGCTCCGGTGAGGATGTCGTGTCCAACGTTGCCGGCGAGCGCGGTGTCGGCCTCGTAGATGTGGACCGCGCCCGCGGTCGACGGTCCGTCGGCTGACGCGAGCCCACCGGAGACGGCGAGGGCCGCCGCGCTGATCAGCGCCAGCGGCGCCAGCAGCTTTGCGTTGCGCTTCCCCATTGAGACTCCTCTCGTCGAGAACCCGCGAGCACCCTGAACGCGAGCGGTTGCATCCCGGTTGCAAACGAGCAACGATGTGTTGCGCGAAGGGCGAATCGGCCGCTGCCGGGCGCTTGCCGGGGGACGGTCACGGCCTCGCATCGGGACATCAGAGCTATGGACTTCCGGATCCTCGGTCCGCTGGAAGTGCGCGACGGCAGTCGACGGTTGGTGCTGGGCGGCGACCGGCAACGGGCGCTGCTCGCGATCCTGCTGCTGCACCGCAATGAGGTCGTCTCCGCGGACCGGCTGATCGACGAGTTGTGGGGCGAGGCGCCGCCGCCCGGTGCTCGGCAAACCCTGCGCGCCTATGTGTCCAAGCTGCGCCGCGCGATGGCTGCTAACGGCGCAGCGGCTGCGATGGGCGGGGATTCGGAGCGCGAGCCCGGTGACGGGGTGCTGGTTACGAGGGGGCACGGCTACGTGCTTGAGGTGTTGCCGGGTGAGCTCGACCTCGACCGGTTCGCCGAGGCGTCCGAGCGGGGGCGGGACGCGCTGGCGACGGGCCGGTCCGCGGACGCGGCCAGGTTGTTGCGCGAGGCGCTGGCGGTTTGGCGCGGCCCGCCGCTCGGGGAGTTCAGCTATGACGGTTTTGCGCAGGCGGCGATCGCGCAGCTCGACGAGCTTCACCTCGGGGCGGTGGAGGAGCGCGTGGAGGCCGATCTGGTCCTTGGCGAGGCTCGCGAGCTGGTGGGGGAGCTGCGCGATCTGGTCGGGCGCCATCCGTTGCGGGAGCGGCTGCGCGGCCAGCTGATGCTGGCGCTCTACCGGTCGGGGAGGCAGGCCGAGGCGCTGGAGGTCTACCAGGACTACCGCCGGACGCTTTCTGAGGAACTGGGGCTCGAGCCCGGCCGGGGATTGCAGCGGCTCGAGCTCGCGATCCTCGCCCGCGACGCCGCGCTCGACGTTCCCGCCGCGGCCAAGGCGCCAGTGGCGAGCGACCGCGGGCGGCCGGGGCCTTCGGCTGCGCCCGGCCGCCGGGACCGGCGGCCGGTAACGCTGGCTTTCGGGGTCTTGTTGTTGGCGTTCGTGCTGATCGCCGTGGTGGTCGCCTCGAGCGGCGGTCGAGCGCCTCCGGTGGTGATCCCTGGTGACGCGGTTGGCGCGATCAGCCCGTCCGGCGGTGCGATCCGCACCGTGGTGCCATTGGGAAGCTCCCCCTCGGGGGTGGCGAGCGGGGACGGGGCGGTTTGGGTAGCGAGCCCCAACGAGGACACGGTGTTGCGGGTCGACCCGGCGGCACGGGTGGTAGTGCAGACGATCCAGGTGGGTTCGAGCCCGACCGGGGTCGCGGTCGGGTCCGGCGCGGTGTGGGTGAGCGACTACTACGGTCAGACGGTGTCGCGGATCGACCCGTCGGTGGACCGGGTGGTGCAAACGATCCCGGTCGGGAGCGCCCCAACCGGGGTAGCGGTTGGTGACGGGTCGGTGTGGGTCGCCAACGCAAGCGATCAGACGGTCAGCCGCATCAATGCGGTGAGCGGCGATGTGACGGACACGATCGCGCTGGGCGGTGCGGGCGCGACGGATGTCGCGGTCGGCGCGGGCGGCGTGTGGGTGAGCGACGAGGCCGGCGATCGGGTGGTCCGGATCGACCCGCAGGCCGACGAGGTGGTCGCGACGATCAACGTCGGCAGCGGCCCGACCGCGATCGCGGTCGGGTTCGGATCGGTGTGGGTGACCAACAGCCTGGACGGGACGGTGTCGCGGATCGACCCCGCGACCAGCGCCGTGCAGGCCACGATCACGGTCGGGGACGGCGCCGGCGCGATCGCGATCGGTCAAGGCGCGGTCTGGGTAGCGAACCAGTACGCCGGTACAGTCGCGCGGATCGACCCGGCGACCGACACCGTGACGCGTAGGTTCAGCGTCGGGAGTCTCCCTGAGGGGATAGCGATCGCCGACGGCCTGGTGTGGGTCGGCACGCGCGCCGCCGCTACCAGCCACCGCGGCGGGACGCTGACCGTGCTGGGTTCAGGCGTGATTGACAGCCTCGACCCGGACGTTACGGCGCAACTCGAGGGCGTGCTGCCGCTCACCAACGATGGCCTGACCGCGTATCAGCAGGTGGGTGGTAGCGCGTCGGTGCAGCTGGTGCCCAATCTGGCCGTGTCGCTGCCGTTCCAGACCGACGGCGGCACCACGTACACATTCCAGCTGCGGCGCGGGATCCGCTACTCGGACGGTGAGCTGGTCAGACCGGAGGACTTCCGCCGGGCGCTCGAGCGCGACCTGATCGTCGGACCCAACTCGAACTACGGAGACGTGTTCGCCGACGTCGTCGGCGGCGCGGCGTGCGCGGCGCACCCCGGCCGCTGCGACCTCTCACGGGGGGTGGTCACCGACGACGCCGCCAACACGGTGACGTTTCACCTCGTCGCGCCGGATCCCGATTTCCTGGCGCGGCTGACGCTGCCGGACGCGTTCGCCGTGCCCGCCGACACGCCTCTGCACAACATCGGCTTTCACCCATTGCCCGCGACCGGCCCCTACAAGTGGGCGGTCATCTCCCTGGACGAGGCGATACTAGTGCGCAACCCCTATTTCCACGAGTGGTCCCACGCCGCGCAACCGGACGGGTACCCGAATCAGATCGTCTTACGGCACGCCCCCACTGAAGCGGACGAACTGACCGCGATCGAGCAGGGCAGGGCCGACGTTGGCGTGGACGGCGTCCCCGCGGGGAGCGTCAAAGAGCTGGAATTGCGGTTCGCCAGGGAGTTGTACACCACCCCCTCCGACGACGTGAATTGGCTGATCCTGAACACCCGCGTTGCGCCGTTCAACGATCTCCGGGTGCGCCAGGCGCTCAACTACGCGATCGACCGCCGAAAGGTCACCCGCCTGCTCCAGACCGGCGGCCAGCCGACCTGCCAGATGCTGACGCCCCTCATCCTCGGCTACCGGCCCTACTGCCCCTACACGCTGAACCCCAACCCGTCCGGCAGCTGGACCGCGCCCAACCTCGCCAAGGCCGAACGCCTGATCGCCGCCACCCACACGCGCGGCACGCCGATCACGATCTGGAACCTCGGCGACGGCGACACCAACTACACCTCGATCGAGCCGTACCTGACCTCGCTCCTTGACCAGCTCGGCTATCCAACCACAATCAAGTTTGTTGACGACAACGAATATTTCAACGCGACCAGGCGAGTCGCCGACTCGCGCACACGAGTCCAAGCGGCCCTAACCGGCAGCTTTTCTCCCTACCCATCCCCCGCCGCGATCATCCAGACCAACCTGGCCTGCCAATCGTTTCTCCCCGACTCGCCGGGAAACGCAAACACCGCGGAGTTCTGCGACCCCCGACTTGATGCGCAGATCAACAGCGCGCTCGCGGCTCAAAGCAACAACTCACCCGACGCAGCCGCACTATGGGCACAGGCCGACCGGACCGCCACCGACCAAGCACCGGCTATCCCCCTCAACATCCCCAGCAACAGCCACCTCGTCTCCGCGCGCGTGGGCAACTCCCAGTTCAGCCTCACGGCACCCTTCGGCGTGTTGCTCGACCAACTCTGGGTCCGCTAGCAGCGCCCCAGCCCTACTTTCCTCGCCGGGAACCACCGCCGAGATAGTCACTGCAGATCCGCGCCTGAGCGGCAGCAGCCGGCCACGTTGCGTGAACCTTAGAGCCTCCACGCCGCGCGGCTCGGAGTGCGGCGGTCTCGCAGTCGACGTCAGGGCTCGATCGTGATGAGCACCCAACCGCGCCGGTCGGCACACTCTGACGCTCGACTGCCGCTTCACCAGGAGCTGCACAAGCACGGGATATCGGCGAGACCTCAGTGCTGCTCCGAACGACTTGGGGCAGTCTGCTTTCGACGTCGAGGAGCACGCACCGGTACTTCTCCGGAGGTGGCGAGAACGGTCCGGGAGGCGATGGCTTCCCACCAGAGCGGCTGGCGGATTCTTGACGTTCTTGAGGGACATGCCCTGGCCCTCGACATCGCGGTACGAGGTGTGAGTCATAACGTCCGGGATTCTCGACAATCTTGCGCGTGACGTAGTCGGCCCATTTGAGGAGGTCTTCTGCGCTGGGGAACGCGGGTCCGTAACCTCATACCGCATCTACGTGAGCGATTTTGGTACTCCGGGCGTCCGTGTACATGTGATTGCGGACGGCCGACTTGAGCGCATCGAGCGAGCCATTGATACCGCGCGATCGTGGGTGCTTGTCCGCGGCCCGCGGTTCGAGCGGGACTGACTGCACGCGACCGCACGGCTCGAGCCACCGTTGCGATCGCTTTTGACGCTCGGACCTTCTCGCGGTGCGCCATCGCAATGGCAACAAGGCGATCACGCGCGCCGGTAACGCCGGACGATCGTCTCGCCACGCAGGCAAAATCGCCAGCTCGGCTGCCCGGCGGACCACTGCCTTGGCGCTGTCGGCGTTAGGCGCTCAGGGCAGGCGAGGATCGTGGCCGGCGCCGCGGCTTCTGAGATGTTGGAGGCAAGCAGGAGCTCGCCACCGTTGCTGAGACTGGAGTTGCCCCGTTTCTGATACCTCCGATGAGCGCTCTCAGCAGGTGGGCCGCATAGTCGATCCTCATGGAGGAGTCGTATATGGAATGCCTGACGCCACCGAGGAGGCTCAGACCCCCGGGCATGCAATATAGGTCGCTCTTCTCAACCATCAGAGCGCGCATGAAACGGATGGCGGCCGACCAGGAACTTGCGAGCCTGGCCGTCCGGAAGTCCTCCGACAGCGCGCGACTCACCCCCCAAGCCTCCGCGATGCCCTCCGCCATGAATCCCGTGTTAAACCCGGGACCTCTATCGCTCAGGTCTGTCATGAAGCCACCACTATTCGCAAACTGGCGCTGTATTGCCCAGTCTGCGAGTTCAAGGACGAAGTCGGAATGGGAGGGGCAAGCGGAGAGCCTCCAGATCGCCGCCCAGCCCTGCATCAACCAGCCAGCTCCGATCCAGGTCGGGTATGAGCGGAAGCGTTGTCGGCACCATGCCAGCTGCTCGTCTAGCGTCCCCGGAAGTCGCTGGCCGCAATTGGCTTCGGAATACCGTGCGACCGCAGCGAGCGCGGCGCCCGGAAGGACATCGCAATCGCTTCCTAGGCGTCTCCCCTCCGGCAGGTCGCTGATCATGCCATCCGGCCGGAACAGCCTCCAGATCCGATCGGCCAACCGCTCAACGCGCGCGTCTCCAAGCGCGTTATGCGCGGATGATGACAGCAGCACGAGTGCGTGGCAATCCGCAAGCGCTCCGCATTTGTGCTCTCTCAGCGTCAGCCGTGTCAGGCCGTCAGGACCGACCTGCAGACCATTGGCGACGCGCTCGGCGGCAGTGGAGGCGCCACGAACTAAGTCGGAACGGTGCAGGACCTCTGCGGCGTCTGCCAACGCCGCGGCCGCGAGAAGGATTCGACTGGCGGTTCCCCCCACTGCTGAGGTCGCAGCGAATGGCGAGCAGGTGTAGGTGGGGAGACCGTCCCGCGCGGATTGCCGAAGGATGTATCCGGCAATCTGGGCCGCCATCGCATTGGCGTCGATCGCCTCAGTGTTCTCCCTTCGCCGAAAGCCACCGACTATCGGATCGGCTCTGCTCGCCGTCATTAGCCACGAGCTCGTCTTGTAGCTCGTCCATGCTGGTGGGCGGTCGTTATCGAAGCCGCCCTTGCGCATCACTAGCCTGGCGGTCTTCAGCGCATCCCAGCCGTGATGGCAAGCGAAATGCGGAAGCGAGGCGGCGGCCACCGCACCGCTGCTAGCGAACACCAAGTGCTCGCTCGGCCGAAACCAGCGCGATGCTCGCTCGTCGGTCATCGTACCGAACGCATGGGGCGTGTGGAGCACCGAGACGATCGCCGCACAGTCGCAAATTGCAATGCGCATGCCGCTCGTCGCTAGCGCATCGCGCCAGGCATGGGTCACTGCGGTATGCAGCGCGTCCACCAGCGAGGCAGACATGTTGACCGCCACACCAACAAGCTGCCCTTCAAAATAGAGACTCACCCCGACCCCGTGAACGGTCCATGGCACCTCAGGCGGAGCAGCCGTCGGCGAACTCGCTATCGGCTCACCCGAAGCGGCCCGAGTGAAGCGCTCTCGCAGGTAGTCGACAAACTCGGGAGGCTCGGTGCCCTCCGAGGCCGGTACTCCGTAGGGCTGCCACGGTCGTCCAGCCTCAACGACCTTAGTGACGGTGTAACGGTATAGCTGATGTGGCTCGTCGGGACGCATTCCGGCTTTGCGCAGGCACTCGCGGTACTGCTGGACCTCGCTTTCACGCTCTGGCGTGTTGGGCAGAGCGGCACCCATCTTCCATACAAGCTCGCTTCCGCGGATCAGCAACCCGTATCGACTGGAATCAAGGTCCGAAAGGAGAACCTCCTCCAGGCGCGACACGCAGGTGACCGCGACCTTGGTCGTTTCAAGCCTCGCAATATCAAGTTGATGGGCTCGTGCGACGCAGCGTTCCGTCGCGGCGGCGACGGACCTCGCAGCGGATGGCCCCTCGGTGTCGACGCAAAGGAAGCCGTCGCGGACGAGGCGAGCGTCAGTGACAATGTCACGGAAGCTCACGAATGCTCCGCCGGAGGTGTCGTGACCAGGCACCACAGCAACGGTGGAGATGCGGTCTCCGCGGAGGAGCGCTGTTGCCACAGCGCGTGCCACGTTCGGCAGCGTATGGAGCTCGGACTCATCCCGTCGTTCAGGCGGCAGCGCGATCGGTGTGTTCACCAAGGTCGGTGGATTCGCGTACGATCGCCAGAACCGCAGGTCGCGCCAAATGTCGAACACGGCCTCGACCCGATATCCCAGACTCTCCGCCCAGCTTCTGCCCCCGTGGCTCCGGAAGTCGACGAGGCATGCGACCCCGGCCACATTGAGGCCTGCCGCTTCTAGCGCCCTTGCTGCGTGCCGAAACGACGCGCCGGACGACAGCGAGTCATCGATCACCACGACCGGCTCATCCCAGTTTATTGGGCCCTCAATCTGTCGCATCGAGCCGTAGGCCTTTGGCGCTGCGCGAACGATGAGACCGTGATATGGACCGCCTGCCACCATGACGGTGCCGAGCATGAGTGGTAAGCCGGTGAGTCCGTATGCGGCAAGCTGTGTGGTGCCGAACCGGGGAAGTAGCTGGAGCAGACATTCGGCAGCGAGACGGCTACCCTCGCTCGTCAGCGTGAGCTCCGGGGTGTACAGAAGCCACGACAGTGGTCGCCCAGCTCGACTTCGCACCGTCGTCTGCGCACCATCCAAAAAACCGACGGCGTCAATCGCAGCGCGGAGCGCCTCACGCGAAGACACCCGACTGGCATCGACCCTCGCCGACATAGAACGTCTCGTAGAAGCCCGCGGCCGTAGGCCCGACTAGCTCATTTCTGTCGTGCCGCTGCAATGAATGCTCGCGCGAGCGACTGGAAAGACGTGCTGACCGCCTGCGCAGACGACATCGAGACGCCACGAGACGCCATTGCTGGTGATCGCGCCGCTCGTCAGATGCGCCGCGAGCTGAGAGACCTGACTGTCGAGCGTCGCGAGATCGCCTGCTGAGACGCCGAAGCTGCTCTGCATCTGAGTGCGCGCGTTCTGCCAGCTCGATGTTACGGCCTGTCCCAGCTGAGCGCCCGTCGACGAGTTTATTCTTTCCACGATAGGCGAGACGGCCGACGCCCACGAGGAGGCGACGCTGCTCGCTGCACTTGCCACCGCGGTGAGCTGGCTCGCACAAGCGCCCGAATTGTGGGTTAGCGCCTGGCCCTGAACCGCTAGACCATGAAGGCCGCCGTCCTGGCCAGCTTCCTTCGCGGTTCTGGCGCCCTGAAAGCGCTCGATCGTCGTCGTCGTGGCCGATAGCGCTCGAGCGCAGTCGACGGTTGCCGACGTGAGCTGACCGATTGCCGTCTGGAGGGCCTGCGTAATCACCGGACTGACCACTGGAGCCGGGATGGGGTGGGGGAGCGGGTGTATCGTCACTCCCCCCGTGGGCTGAGGCGTGAACACGGTCGCAGTATGGAAGTCGGTCCTCGGGGGATCGTTCACGCATTGCTGCGCGAAATTGCCCATCATCCACTGTGCTCCTCCACAAGCGAGCGTGGCGACACCGATTGGCCCGTCAAAAAATTCCGTTATGACCGCACCTACTACTCCGAGCACGGCCGCATTGTTGTTCGCATCGATCACACTCTGAGCGCACGACGCCTTCGATGCACGAAGCTCCTCCAGAAGTTCCTGGGAGTCGAACGTCTCGGCCTCGTCGTCAGTGAACGTGATGGTCTCGACGTCGCCTTCGCCTTCGCCCTCGCCCTCGCCCTCGCCCTCGCCTTCGCCTTCGCCCTCGCCCTCGCCTTCGCCTTCGCCCTCGCCCTCGCCTTCGCCCTCGCCTTCGCCTTCGCCTTCGCCTTCGCCCTCGCCTGGATGGACGTCAACCAAGTCCTCTCGCGGCCCGCCACGCGGGACGTCGGTGGCGCTCGCCACAGCGTCTCCCTCCACGCCGGAGGGCGCGGCCGCATCGAGAACGTCATCCGCACCCGTCACGGGCAAGGGATCAGCAAACTTGCGAGGATCGGTCACCGACGCCATCTAAGCCTCCTCATCTCGTCCACAAGTTGTTTCGATCAACCAGCTGGTGCCGTTCCAGCTCTTCTCGAGCTTTCGACCGATCGTGCCTCCACAGGTCGTTGAGGCCAGCGGCGTCGCTAACCGCGCGCTGCGCCTGAAATCAGAGCTCAGCGTGTTCGTCACCGTGCGGCCAGAAGTCGTGGTGGCTCCGCCGTTGCCGTTGTCGCCGAGACCGTCCCGATCGCGATGACGGCGAGTCCGGTCAACAGCCATCCTCGGCGACGTCCGCTCGGCGACCCCCTCGGCGAGCCGGGTTCAACTTCTTCATCAGTCTCATGCGAAACCCTTCCTCGGTCCGCGGTAGCGCCCGGTGAAGCTCCGCGACCCCCGGCTGCTCGGTGCTACGCACTCTGGGGGCCGCCGCAAATGGGAGGCCTGCGAGCGCGACGTGCCGTACTCTGCCGATGAGGTGTTGCAAACCGGTTGCAAATCGGTTGCGAGGGTCGAGGCGGTAGCGGGGACACTTGTATCGCCACGAACTCGATCGCGCCGGTCGCCTGGCGCTGGCCAGTGCCTTTGCTCCACAGCGACGATGGACGGTGGCTTCAGCTTTGGCGACCGAGCAATCGCCCGCCCGCCGGCCGCGGCACTATCGGTTTGCCACGGACCGAGCAGTCCGTTCTTGCTCAGATCCAGCTAATGCCCGCTGTCCAGTTGGACGAAAGAGAGCAGCGCGTGTGCCGGCAGGGACGAGATGACCGCTACGCCTGGCCAAGCGACAACCGTGTGCTCGAGGTCGCAGCGGTCCCTCGGTACGGCCCGTGCCCATGCAACACGTGATTGTGCTTGCTGGGAATCGGCCGCAAAGCAAACCTGTCGCGCCGTCGCGATCGCGAACATGGAGGCGTGCGGGGACTGAGCGCGCCACGACTGCTTCGGCTCTCGCGGCTGCTCGGGCCTCGCTACGCCTTTGCCACGCACTCAGCAATCTCGCCGCGCCCGATGGGACGACTGGATCGCCCGGACAATGCGCAAGCCGGACGAGGCGAAGCTGCCGAGGGTCGTCGCGCTGCTGCTTTGATCGAGCGTGAGACTCCTGGTTCGCCACGATTCCGACAGTCAGGTCGACTGCGTGGTCGTGACTGTTGGCGACCACTGAACTGTGTGCTCCCCATAACCGGCGGCTGCTGAGAGATGACCGCCGGCTCACGGGGCGCGCTTCCCTGAACGGACGCAGCGCGGTGTGGCGGCGTGACTTCGGAGAATCCGCAGAAGGATGGACCAGAAGCGGCCCCATCACCTCAGAGAACGCGGAGAGGTGCGTCGCGGCGGGATCGGGGCGCCAGCTGCGCCGCGAGGGTCGGGGCCGGAGACGGGCGACTCGGGCGAGGCGTTTCGGCGTACTGAGGTGTCTGGACGTCCCGCTTGTGAGATCCACAGAACTCCGCCAGCAGCGCAACACTACGTAGAGCGAGATGGACTCAAAGGAACAGCGCTCCGCCCTGCGGGCGGCGGTATACCGTGGTGACGGACCGGCTGTCGTCGACCTGCTGCGTGGCGTCGGTGCCGATGATGAGTCGTTGCAGCTGGCCGGCGACGGCGTCATCGCGGCGGTCATGCAGCGCGTGGACGGAGCCGCCGAGCTGGCTCGCGAGTTCGTGGTTGCTCTCCGGCAGCGAGGCTGGGAGGGGGATGATGAGCTGGCTGAGCAGCTTGAGGCTCAGCTTGGCAGCGGACCGGCAGCGATGCTGCGCGGCTTGCCCGTCGATCTCGAGGAGCTGGGCGGCATGCTCGAGGGCGACCCGCTCAGCGTCGGGGGCCGCATCGATATCCGGACCGGTGAGGTGTGGCCTCAGGCGGCGATCGATTACGCCCTGGAGACCGGAGAGGAAAACGAGGGGACCGTTGATGATCCTGAGCGGTGGCTGCCGGTGCACGGGGAGGGCTCACGCGAGGGCTACCGGGACATGCAGCTGTTCATCGCGTCCGTCGAGGACCCTGGCCGGGCCGAGCGCCTGGCCATCGCGATCAGAGGCCGCGGCGCGTTTCGCCGCTTCAAGGACGAGCTTGCCCGCTGGCCTGGCGAGCTTGAGCGATGGCACGCATTCTCCGAGGAGCGCCAGCGCGGCCGCGCGCGATCATGGCTCGCGGCGGCCGGCTACCGCGTGCTGCCGGTCGACCACCGCGATTCCTGAGAACGGGCCATCGGCGTTCTATCGGCCTAAGCGAGATACATCTCCGGGCTGCGCGCAGACGCTCGAGCGTGAGGCCGAGGGTGTCCTTGAATCGCCTTTTCCATCGGGCATAGCGG
>Ga0302324_100015581_pt1 | contig 15241 bp, 10 predicted proteins | sample Palsa_T0_1_FD_201949 | JGI IMG/M metagenome (GOLD analysis project Ga0302324, IMG submission 201949) | Peat permafrost microbial communities from Stordalen Mire near Abisko, Sweden - Palsa_T0_1 | ecosystem: Environmental > Terrestrial > Soil > Palsa > Peat permafrost | place: Sweden: Abisko...
AGCACGGTCTTGGCGTAAGAGGACAGATCCCAGTTGTGGTCGAACGCCATGATCTTGGTGCTCAGTCCAGCAGCTCGCAGTGCCGGTCCGAGATGGATGATGAAGGTCGCTTGGTCGGCGGGAGAGAACAGCATCCCCGGATAACCCTCAGGCGCAAACTCCGGCTCGTTCTGCAGCGTCACGGCATCGACCGGTACGCCCGCCGCCGCGTATGCCTCCACGAACTTCACGAAGTATTGCGCGTAGGCGTCGTAGTACTGCGGTTCGAGCGTGCCACCCGATGCACCGATGAGCGAGTGGCCCGTACGCATCCACGCCGGTGGGCTCCACGGGGTGGCCATCACCTTGAGACTCGGATTGATCGCAAGCGCCTGACGGAGCAGTGGCAGGATGTAGGCGTCGTCATGCGCGACGCTGAAGTGCGCCAGCATTGGGTCGGTCTGGCCGGCAGGCATGTCGTCGTACGTGTAGTTGCTGCGGGCGAAATCCGATGCGCCCATCGGTTGACGCAAATAGCTCAAACCGGCTCCGGTATTGACGTTGAACAGCTTCATCATCAGTTCGCCGCGTTTTGAGGCGGGCAGCTGCGAGATGACGTACGCGGAGGAGTCAGTGAGCGAAGCGCCGAATCCGTCCATCACCTGGTAGCGCTTCGACGAGTCGACCGAAATGGGGTGGGCGTCTTGAGGTGCAGACGTCGAGAGGTTCAGCGGAGACTGCGGAGCGAGAAGGTGGGACTGGTCCGCTGTTGTGAGCCAGGAATCGACCTGGCCCTGGGCGGCCGCCGAAGGTTGGGCAGCCACGGCACCTCCTATCAATGTGAGGGCGATAAGTACGATACGGTACCGCTGGCCGAGCGCCCGCCAAGTTCGACGGCGCTGCGAAGTTAGCCGGGACAGCGTTGCCGTGTGGTCACTGCACGTGACCGGATCTGCATTGCTGAAGGCGGCGGGCCCGACGGGCAACGGGGATCAGACGGCGGTAGGTCGGGAGGCACCGGCGTGGTGCGGTGATCAAGACGCCCGCCCTCCTGAGCCTCGAGTGCCCCCGAACGGCGGACCGTTTACAGTCCGCCCATCTAAAAATATGTGTTGTGCTACTCAAGGTTACTACAGAACGACGCTCCCGTTCCGCCTGCCCGTTATCCCTCGACCGGGAATGAGGGACGGTCAGCACGCCAATTGTACCGTGGCGCCCGGCCCATCAGCATGTGGGCGAGGTCCGCCGCATCCTGTACACAAAGTGCAATACCGTGGAAATGCTTGAACGAACTCAAGCTGTTCCGCGCCGTGGCCACCCGCTAGGACAAGCGCGAGCGCATCTCCTAGACCATCATCGATGTTACGTCAATCAGCATCTGGCCGAGGGACCCCGATCCATGATCCACGGGACATGCCCTAACACACGACCCACGGGACATGCCCTAACACATGATCCACGTGACCTGCCCTAACAGCTGTCCGGCTCGATGAGATATCACTTGCTGGTTTGTGACCTGTCACCTCGGAATAAACGTAGTTTTAACTCTGCTGTAACCAATCCAGCGCACAGGAGCATATCGGTCGAACTGCATCAAAGCGCCCTCTGCATCGAAAAGTTGATCATGGCAGCGGGGCAGCCTCGAAGCACAGTTTGGCGTCCTGGACTGGGATTACCGCCCCTTTCGGCCCTCGTCAGAATAAATCTGTATACATTCAAAGACTCTTAGTAGTCGTCCGATTACATCGGATGCCGCATTTGACGGGCATGCGTCTCTTGTGCATACGATGAGTCGGAATAGTCCGGGATCGCTGCTGACCGGGGTCGCCTTGGGGGGTCAGGGCCTACGCCTTGGGTGCAGGTAAATGGGAGGGTGCACCATGTCTGGTGGCGGAGTGAGAACTGCCCAAATTCAGCAACACTCACCAAGAGTTAATAGTTGCTTCCGGGCGGCGGATACCTGTAATCCGCTGTCGGAACGTATACAGCTCAGTGGATACGCTGCCGCGCTCCGGTATAGCGCAGGCGGCGGGGTTAAATGAGCCCCGATATTGGTCTGCCGCGCGTCTCGCCCGTTCCGCCTAGCGGACCTGGTGATAGTTTTTCGTCTGCTCCCGAGGGCGCAACAGGCCGGCAAAGTCCGAGCCGAGGCCGTCATGAGGCGCGGTTCGCGCCGGTGGACGCTGCCGCCGAGCCTTCGACGGCAGCCAGCGCAGTCGGCTGTCAGGGTGCCCACGCGCCGTCGGCGCCCGTTAGGGGCTTCCCGACAGTAAGCGTGGTTATTCCTTGCCGGGACAACGAAAGTACCATTAGGGCAACGGTTGAGTCGTTGCTTTTGCAGGACTATTGCGCGCTACGGCAAATCATCCTGATCGGCTCGCCCATAGATACTACCTGGAAGGGCCTAGAGGGTATCCATGACTGGCGGCTCGTAATACATGAAGTAGTGACACCTTCGGGAACCCTTGATCCTGACTTCAAGCGCGATTTCGGCATCCGCGCGTCGTCGAGTGAGATCGTGTCCCTCGTTGATTCCGGCATGATCCTGCCGCACGACCCCGCACAGCAGCCACCCGGGGCTGGGCTGGGGGGAAGGGGAGAAATCGTAAATACCCGTCGCGGGCGTGAACCGCTGGGGTCATTTCGCTCGTACTTGACTTACTGGCAAAAATCAGCGAAGTGGGGGAATGAGCGATGATCAACATCAGCGTTGACGATGACGGTGCCGCCGGGCACTGGTGGGAAAAAAAACCGGGCGGGGGTGCCGGCGACGACCATGCTGACCGTGGCGCGAGGGCTCCAGGGAAGACTGCGCAGGCGTACAGCATTCAGGGTAACGCCACGGTCATGTTCGACCGTGTCGGCATCGTTCACGATATTCACCGGGCCGGCAGCGTTCACGATGACGCCACGATCGTTTTTGACCGGGCCGGCATCGTTCACGATGACGCCACGATCGTTTTTGACCCGGCTGGCATCGTTCCCGATGACGCCACGATCGTTTTCGCCGATATCGATGACGTCGGCACTGCTGGATTGGGTGAAGTGGCCCTTCCCGAGAACGACCAGCGGCTGGTAACACTGATCGACCAGAGCCGAGTCATCCGCCTCGACGGAGCGGGCACGGATGGTATCGCGGTGATGTCATTGGTCGAGCTTCCCCGCGTACGCGCCCGTCTCGGCTTCCACGCCAGCGACCAGCTGCGGGCACAGGTGGAGACGTGGATAGCCGGTCAGCCCGGCTCCGCTCGTGTTGTCGACTCAGACGACGTCGGGAACATCGTGCTGCTCGTTGCTCCCGGCCGACCGCGCGAAGTGCGCCAGCAACTTGAACAGCTCTCCCGCAACCTGGCAGCAAAGACCTTTGCCATCCACGAAGAGCACATCCCCGTCACCCCGGTCGTGGGCTTTGCTTCCTTTGGCGCCGGGGCCGCGACGCCAGACGTGCTGAGGCGGGCGACGCGAGCCGCTCGCGTTGCCGGCGAACGTCTTGATCTCACTGCCGTTGCCTGGAGCCCCGAGGTCGGCGCGGAAACGGCATTGCCGCCGCCGCGGTCATTCACGCGGCGGTTGCTTGCACGGATGCTGCCAGTGAGCAGTGCCGGTCAGATCGCCTGCACTTTCCTGATCGGGCTGGGAGTCCCGTATCTCCTCTACAGCGTGCTCGGCGCGCTTGGCGTCGGCTTCACCGGACCGGTCTATGACGCGCTGGTGACCTCCTTCGTGATCACCGCCGGTTCGATATGGATCGAGTGCCTGCTGGCGCTGGAGCCTCCCCGCCCGCCTGAACGGGCTCGCGCCCCCTACCCCCAGGCATCCGCGGTGATCGCCGCCTACCTCCCGAACGAGTCGGCAACCATCCGCGATACCCTCGACGCCTTTCTCGCGCTGGACTATCCCGGTCCGCTCGAGGTGATCCTCGCCTACAACACCCCCGAGCCCCTGCCGATCGAGCACGAACTCAGGGAGCTGGCTGAACGCGAGCCTCGCCTGCGGCTGCTGCAGGTGGAGGGAAGCACGTCCAAGGCGCAGAACGTCAACGCAGCGTTGAGCGTGATCACGGGCGAGTTCGTTGGCATCTTCGATGCTGACCACCATCCCGACAAAGGAAACTTCGAGCGGGCGTGGCGCTGGATCTCCAGCGGCGTCGACATCGTGCAGGGTCACTGCGTCGTGCGCAATGGTTCATCGTCGTGGGTGAGCAGCCTTGTCGCGGTCGAGTTCGAGTCGGTCTACGCGGCAAGTCATCCGGGTCGAGCTCGCTTCCATGACTTCGGCATCTTCGGCGGCTCGAACGGCTACTGGCGCTCGAGCTTGCTGCGCCAGGTGCGCATGCAGGGCGACATGCTGACCGAGGACATCGACTCGTCGCTGCGCGCGCTGGAGCGCTCTGCGCGCATCGTCTCGGACCCGGCGTTGCGCTCGCGGGAGTTGGCGCCGACCACCATCGGGGCGCTCTTCCATCAGCGACTGCGGTGGGCCCAAGGTTGGTTCCAGGTCTCGGTCAAGCACCTTCCACGGCTCGCCCGCTCGCGCGAGCTCTCCAGGCGCCAGCGCGCCGGACTTTGCTTCTTGATGGGCTGGGGCCAGGTCTACCCGTGGGTGGGGCTGCAGGTCTACCCATTCCTTGCCTATCTCGCTCTGCACCAAGGAAACGGGCAGAAGATGTACTGGTTCATACCCCTGTTCCTGGTGACATCGATCTTCACCTTCTCAGTGGGTCTGGGCCAAACGCTGTTTGCCTACCTGCTGGCGACGCCAGAGGTGCGCTGTCACCGTCGCTGGTTCGCCATCTATTTCGTTCTCGCGACGGTCTTCTACACCGAGTTCAAGAACGTCGTCTCCCGAGTTGCGCAGCTCAAGGAGCTGCGCGGCGAGTCACAATGGCGAGTGACAGCGCGTGCCGCGGTCGAGGAAGGCAGCACATCGGAGGCGGCGGCATGAGCGTGATCAGCTTGCCTGCCCAGCGGGCATCTCAGACGCCTGCATTCGAAAAGAACGTCCGTCACGCCGACATCGACAGCCTTCGAGGCTTTGCGATGCTGGCAGTGGTTGTTTCCACCGCCTACCAGTACTGCCTGAACGCCCGTGGTCAGCTCTACAACGGAACTTGGCTCGGCCGCGTGCTGTTGAGCCTTGATGGCGTGATTGGCTGGTTCTTCGTCGTCTCGGCGTTCCTGCTCTACGCCCCGCTCGTTCGCCAGGGGTTGACCGGCCGCGGTGCGATGACGCCGCGAGGCTTCCTCATTAGGCGCCTCTTGCGCGCTGTTCCGCTCTACTGGCTTGCCATCATCGTTGTGTGGGCCTACCGCACCTCGAACCTTCCGGGTGATTGGCGCGACCTTGCCGAGCACCTCACCTTCACTGAGGTGTTCGACAGCAAGCGCATCTTTTACACGATCGGCCCGGCTTGGTTCGTCGCCGACGAGGTGATGTTCTACCTGTTCATCGCGGCCATCATGACGGCGACGATCAGGCATTGCCATCGGGCAAAGACCCGAGAGTCGCGACTGCTCGCCGTCAGCGCGCCAGCGCTCTTGTTGATCCTGGTGTCGTGGGGCTTCAAGGCGTGGGAGCTCTTCGTCAGTCACGTGCCAGCGAACCACTGGTCGACGTGGTACGGGCCGCTGGCCTGGGCGGACAACCTCGGGTTCGGGATGCTCCTGGCGGTCGTGTGGGTTGCCGCCGATGGTCGGCTCCTCAGCCCTCGCGTCCTCATTGGAACGCGCGTCGGTGCTGGAATCTTGCTCGCGGCGGCGGTGGCGTTGCGTGGTCAGAGCGCAGCATCAGTGGCGATGTTCCACGAGTTGTGCATGATCTCGTTCGTGGCGCTGCTCGCTTCGTCGGTGTTCGCTGCGCCCGACGCCTTGTGGCGCCGTGCGTTGGCACGCCCGTTCCTTGCCGGGATCGGAACCATCAGCTTCAGCCTGTACATCTGGCACGAACCGATACTGCTCTTCCTGAGCGATCACACCGCCATCGGCTCTCCTCAGACCAGCTTCTGGCTGATTGCCGTCCTGCTGCTGGTCTTGAGCGTGCCCATCGCATTCGTGAGCTACTGGGTCATCGAGTACCCGGTCGGGCACCTGCGGTCACTCTTCGCTCCTGGTGGCGGGTTGCGCGACTACTACGCCGACGACAGGGTGCATCTAGCTATGGTCGAGGATCGCGATGAAGACCAGCCGCCGCGCCGAAGCCTGGCTCGCCAAGGCGCCGGGCGCGATCACCATCGAGGAGCAGGTGCTGATGTCGATGGCCGACCTCACCGGAGCGGCGAAGGAGGGCCCGCTGACCCTGGCCGTCGGGACGGGCCCGCAGGTCACGGCAGCGATGTTCGACGAGCACATCACGCGGCTGTGCGGCCCGAAGGGCAAGCAGAGCCAGACGGGGACCGGCTACCTTGGTGGGTTGAGCGCCGGAGACCCAGGGAAACCTCCGGCCTTGGTCTTCGGCCGCCCCGAACATAAGATACGAGGCTTCTCGCCCCAGGGGGATGGGAAGATCTGGACTGACGTGGCCCGGGCTCAGTAATACGTGATCCCGGCTGGTGTCCGCTGGGTGGCTGATTGCCGTAATGCCGTAAGTACTGCATTACGGCATTACGGACGGCTGGAGGCGCGGTTCCCGGCCTCGTCAGCACGCCCTGACTGACCCTCATGTCGGGGACCAGCTACCGAAACGCCACAGACGCTGCGATAATGCCTGGATGACAGGGCTGAGCCTTGCCCTGGCCAACTTGAAGCCGGGCACAGGTAAGACCACCTCCGCGGTCTGGCTGGCGCATGTGTTCGCGCAGGCAGGCAACAGGGTGCTCCTCGTGGACGCGGACCCTTCCGGCAGCGCCCTGGAGTGGTCTGATCTGGCCGCCATGGACCCGCGGCTGGTGTCGCCGCAGGCGGCCTTCCCGTTCCGGATCGTGGCCCTGCCGTCCCGCGAGCTGCACCGGCGGCTGCCCGAGATCGCCAAGGACGACGACGTGGTGATCATCGACACGCCGCAGATCGAGGATCACGCCGCCATCGCCCGGTCGGCGCTGCGGTATGCGGACGAGATCTTGATCCCGTGCGCGCCGAGCCCGATCGAAATCAACCGCACTTCCCCGGTGCGGGACGAGATCGCCGAGGTGCAGGGGATCCGTGACACACCCGTCCGCTCAGCGGTGCTGCTGAACCGCTGCATCGCCCGCGCGCATTCCACCACCGACGCCCGGGATGCACTGGAAGGCCTCGGCTACGACGTGCTCGGCACGGTGGTGCCGCGCCGCGAGGTATACGCCCAGAGTTTCGGCATGCCGATCAAGCAGACGGGCTGCGAGGTGTGGCGCCAGGTGGCCCGCGACCTTATCGAGCGATGCGCTCCGCTGACCACGGTGCGGTCATGAGCTCGCGGGAGGAGCGCAAGGCCCAGATGGCCGCGGCCGCGGCGCGGCGTACCGAGCCGGGCGCGGCGCCGGCCGGACGGACCGCGATCCGGTCCAAGCCGGTCAGGATCACCCTCGACCTCAACCCCGAGCTCTACCGGCAGCTGACCACGTGGGCGGACTCGGCCGCGATATCGCTCGGCGTGCCGCGCGTCTCACTGGCCGACGCGGTGCGGGCGATGATCCGGGTCGCGACCGAGAACCCCGATGACGTGCTCGAGCGGCTGCGGCAAGACCGGGAAAAATAACGGACGCCGCTGGGGCGGAGAGGTCAGGCGCGGGAGGCGCGGCCGCGGGCGCGACCGCGCTCCTTGGCGTCGAGGATGGTCTTGCGCAGGCGGACCGCCGCGGCCGTGACCTCCACGCACTCGTCGTCGGCACAGAACTCCAGCGCCTGCTCCAGGCTGAGCAGGCGTGGTGGCACCAGCCGCTCGAGTTCCTCTCCGGTGGACTGGCGGACGTTGGTGACCTTGCGCTCGCGGCAGATGTTGACGTCCATGTCGTCGGTCCTCGAGTTTTCCCCGACGATCATGCCCTCGTACACCATGGTGCCGGGGGTGACGAAAAGCGACCCGCGTTCCTGCAGGTTGAACATGGCGTACGCGGCCGCGGGGCCGGACCGGTCGGCGACCAGCGAACCGTTGGCCCGGCCGCGCATGACCCCGGCCCACGGCTCGTAGTCCTCGAAGACGTGGTGCGCGATCCCGGTGCCGCGGGTCTCGGTGAGGAACTGGGTGCGGAAGCCGATCAGGCCGCGGGCGGGCACGATGAATTCGAGCCTGACCCAGCCGGTGCCGTGGTTGGTCATCGATTCCATCCGGCCGCGGCGGATCGAGATCAGCGACGTGGCCGTGCCCAGGTACTCCTCGGGCACGTCCACCGAGAGCCGCTCGACCGGCTCGAAGACCTTCCCGTCCACCTCCCGGGTGACGGCGGACGGCCGTCCCACGGTCAGCTCGTAGCCCTCCCGCCGCATCGTCTCCACCAGTATGGCCAGCGCCAGCTCGCCGCGGCCGCGGACCTCCCAGGTGTCCGGCCGCTCGGTGGCCAGCACGTCGAGCGAGACGTTGCCGACCAGCTCGCGATTCAGCCGGTCGCGCACCAGCCGGGCGGTGACCTTAGACCCCGCCGCCTGCCCGGCCAGCGGTGCGGTGTTCACGCCGATCGTCATCGAGATGGCCGGCTCGTCCACCGTGATCAGCGGCAACGGCCGCGGATCATCGAGATCGGCCAGGGTTTCGCCGATCATGATGTCCGGGATGCCGGCGATCGCCACGATGTCCCCGGGCCCGGCCGTGTCGGCCTGCACCCGCTCGAGCGCCTCGGTCAGGTACATCTCGGAGATCTTGACCCGCTGGATGGACCCGTCCCGGCGGCACCAGGCAACCTGCTGGCCGCGGGAGATCGTGCCGTTGCGGATCCGGCACAGCGCGATGCGGCCCAGGTAGGACGAGGCGTCCAGGTTGGTCACGTGGGCCTGCAGGGGCGCGCCGACCTCGAACGCCGGGGCCGGGACAGTGGCCTTGATGGTGTCGAACAACGGCTCCAGGTCCGGCGAATCGGGCATCTCGCCGTCGGCGGGCCGGATCAGCGAGGCCCGCCCGGCCCGCGCCGAGGCGTACACGATCGGGAACTCGATCTGTTCCTCGCTCGCGTCCAGGTCGATGAACAGCTCGTAGCAGGCGTCCACCACTTCGGCGATCCGCGCATCCGGCCGGTCCACCTTGTTGACCACCAGGATCACCGGCAGCCCGGCTTCCAGCGTCTTGCGCAGCACGAACCTGGTCTGCGGCAGCGGTCCCTCGCTCGCGTCGACGAGCAGCAGCACGCCATCGACCATGGAAAGGCCGCGCTCCACCTCGCCGCCGAAATCCGCGTGGCCCGGCGTGTCCACGATGTTGATGGTCTGGCCGCCGTGACTCACCGCGGTGTTCTTAGCCAGGATCGTGATGCCCTTTTCCCGCTCCAGGTCACCGGAGTCCATCACTCGCTCCGCCACGTGCGCGTTGGCGCGGAACGCGCCTGACTGCCACAGCATCGCGTCCACCAGGGTGGTCTTGCCGTGGTCGACGTGCGCGACGATGGCGACGTTGCGCAGGTCATCCCTGGTCGCGATGACGTCCTGGGGGGTGGCGATCTGATGCTGTACGGGCATGCGCGATTTCTCGTTCGTTCGGTGTCCGGGAGCTACCACCCGACCGGGTGGTCCCCTTCAGTGTAGTAAACACAAGAACGTCGTTTCCCGAACGGGCATTCCGTGCGCCGCTGAGGCCGCCGCTCTGAGGCCGCCGCTCTGAGGCCGCCGCTCTGAGGCCGCCGCTCTGAGGCCGCCGCTCTGGGGACAGCCGGTCGGCGACCCGCCACCCGGCCTCTGATTGGCCTGCGGTAACTTCGCAGCGTGGGTAAGTCGGCATGGGGGTACGCGGTCACCACGATCGCGCGGGACGAGGTGCCGCTCAGCTTCTGGTTTCCCGCGCCGCAACTGGGAATGCCCGGCGCCGCCGACGGCGCGGAACATGATCTCCCGGATGAGCGGGAAGATCCGGTTCGCGCGGTACGGATCCGCCGCCAGCTGTGCGTGGCGGCTGACCTGGACCTGCCGCCGGCTGGTAGCGCCGATGCCTATCTGCGGCTCCACCTGCTTTCGCACCGCCTGGTGCGACCTAACTCCATGAACCTGGACGGGATCTTCGGAGTCCTGCCCAACGTGTGCTGGACGTCCCTGGGACCGGTCGCCGTCAGCGAGATCGGCGCCGCCCGGCAGCGGGCGCTCGCCCTTGGCATCCATCTCGATGTCCGCTCCGTTGACAAGTTCCCGCCGATGCTGGACTACGTGGTGCCCAGCGGTGTGCGAGTGGCGGACGCCGCCCGGGTCCGCCTGGGCGCCCACCTGGCGGAGGGGACCACCGTCATGCACGAGGGCTTCGTCAACTTCAACGCCGGCACACTCGGAACCTCGATGGTGGAAGGCCGCATCAGCCAGGGCGTGGTCGTCGGCGCCGGAACGGACATCGGCGGCGGGGCGTCCATCATGGGCACCTTGTCCGGCGGCGGCACCCAGGTCATCTCGGTAGGCCAGCGGTGCCTGCTGGGCGCGAATTCGGGGCTGGGGATCTCCCTGGGCGATGACTGCATTATCGAAGCCGGCCTGTACCTGACCGCCGGCACCATCGTCTCGCTCCCCGGCGGCCAGCGGGCCAAGGCACGCGACCTGAGCGGGCAGCCAGGGCTGCTGTTCCGCCGCAACAGCGTCACCGGATCCGTCGAGGCCCTCACCCGGCCAGGCAGGTGGGGCGGCCTCAGCACTGACCTCCACGCCGGCCAGTAGCGCCAGCACACTCAGCCAGGGCACCGCGGCGGAAAATATAGCGGCTAGCCACCGCGACGCAACGGGTCGCCTGCGACCATCAGGCCGCCAGTGCTCGCCGCGGCCAGTAAACCCCACCTGACCGGCAGGTTCCTTCCGCCTTCGTCAGTGGTACGGGTGGTGCGGGATGGGGGCGTTGTTGAGTTGCTGGTCGATGTCGACGAGAATCGCGTCGCCCTCGACCTTGCAGGCGTAGACGGGCAGCGTGGGGACCTCGGGGATGCCGACCGACTCGCCGGTGGTCAGGTCGAACCGGGAGTTGTGCGACGCGCAGACCAGGGTGTCGTCGTCCTGCACGGTGCCCTCGTGCAGAGGTTGCTGCTGGTGAGTGCAGGTGTTGTGCACCGCACGGACATCTTCGTCGTCCAGGCGCACCAGGCAGATCGGCTCTCGCAGCCCCTCGACGAACAGGGTTTCGCCCGGCTCCAGGTCGTCGAGGTTGGCAACGATGACAAAGGCCATGACTATTTCCTTCCGTTGACGGGCCGGCGGGGGGCGGGCTGATTACCGCGCACTTCGATCCAGCCGTTGCGGACCCGGGTGCGTATCACGGGTTGCGGCTGATGTGACGGTCCGCGGCGGACAGAGCCATCAGCCAGGCAGTACTGCGATCCGTGCAGCGGGCAGGTCACGATCAGTCCCTCGACAGCGCCGCGGCTGAGCAGGCCGGCGGCGTGGCTGCACAGGTTGTCGAGCGCGTAGAGGGTTCCTTCGTGGGAGTACAGCAGGATCTGGCGTCCGTCGGCCTGCACGCCGGTGGGCACGTCGTCCGGCAGCTCCCCCTCCTCGACCACCCGGACCCAGCGCCGCGGCCCGTCAGCCCCAGCCACCCGGCTGACCATCACCGCCTTGGCGAACACCAGGTGGCCACCCAGGTAGGCGGCGGCGCCGGTGACCGCCAGGCTGGCCGCGCCCAGCCCGCGGGCCGTGTCCCGGTGACCGCCCAGCCGCGCCGCCAGCGACATGCCTTGCAGCCCGAGGGCCGCCGTATTGAGCACCCCGTGGAACAGGCCGAGCCGGCGATCCTCGTCGTCGCTGACGGTCCAGTCGACCACACCGGTGGCCGCGGTCGCGACCGCGGCCGCGATGCCGGCCGCGCTCAGCAGGCCCGCCGGGTCGAGCCCGCGCCCGGGAGCCGGGTCGCGGCCGGTGACGTCCAAGATCAGGGCGCCGGCCCACAGCCCGATCGGCAGGTCGGACAGGGCCGGATGCAGCGGGTGACCGAGCCACCGGCCGCCGTGCATCAGCTCGAGGACCGGGTTGTCCTGATGCCTCTCGCGCCACGGCCCGAGCACGGCGGTCAGCCGGTCGTTCAGCGTGCGGATCCAGTCCCAGCGGTCGATGCGGGCGACCACGTCATGATGCCAGTTCTCCACGTGAGCCGCCGCGTCCGCCGGCCCGGCGGACGCGGCGGGCTGGGTTGGCTGGGGGGCTGGCGAGCCGTCGGCCTGGCCGGTGCCTGCTGACATGAGGTCCTCCGCGGTGACATCAGCGCCTGCTCGATCCGGGCAGATCCTCCAACGGCGCAGAACCCGCTGTACCCGTGCGTCGGATGGTGCCGTTGTACGGAGGGTAACCCGTGCAGGCCTGTACCCCTGTTCCATGCTGAGACACCCGGCTCGCCATTTCCGCCCGCGGCGGCACCACTGGGATCGCCTTCACTCTGACCTGGGCCAAGGCGGCTTAGGGAGGGTGGCGGCGGTTCGGCGGGACTAAGCCGTGCTGGGCGCGGAAGATAAGGCATTCGCCCGATGACGGGGGTTGGGCCTTACGGCGAACCTTGAGGATGTGGGAACCAGACGAGGTTCCCCGGGGGCCGAGGAGGAACCCATGCATCCCGAAATTCTCCGTGAACTGACCTCGCAGCGCGGCCGTGAGATGCGGGACCAGGCGCACCGGGCCACGCTCGTTCGGATCGCGAGCCGGGCGCGGCGGGCCCGGCGGCGCGGGCTGGCCGAGACGAACGAATTCGTCGTCCCGGCCGTCCCGGACTACGTGGACGGGTCGTTCCGGGTACGGCCGGCCGATGGCGAAGCGGTCCGGGTTCCGACCACCGGGCGCGCGGCCTGAGGCAGCTATGACTACGGTCGCCGGGCACACCCCGCCGGTGCCTGGTGGCGGCTCCCGGCGCGGCAAGCTTTCCGGAATGTCAGAGCCGTGTGGCATGCTCTCTTCAGAGATGAGCGGGCGAGCAGCTAGTCCCGTGCTGGTCGGGCGGGGTGAGCAGATGGCCGCCCTGGAGGCCGCTTTCGGCAGCGTGCGCCAGGGCGAGCCGTCGGCTGTGCTGCTCGGCGGGGAAGCCGGCGCCGGCAAGTCCCGGCTGGTCGGTGAGTTCGGCACGGTGGCCGCCGCGGCGGGCGCCCGGGTGCTGACCGGCGGCTGCCTGCAACTGGGGACCGACGGACTGCCCTACGCGCCGTTCACCGCCGTGCTGCGCGACCTGGTGCATGAGATGGGCGCGGACGCGGTCGCCGCGATGCTGCCCGGCCGGACCACGCGGGGGCTGGCCCGGCTGCTTCCCGAACTGGGCGAACCGGACGTGGCCCAGGCGAGCCGGGCCGAGGCGGACGCGGGCCGCGACGCCGGCGAGGCGCGGGCGCGGTTGTTCGAGGAGGTGCTGGCCACGCTCGAGCATCTGGCCAGGCCCGCGCCGGTCGTGCTCGTGATCGAGGACGCGCACTGGGCCGACCGGTCCAGCCGGGACCTGCTGACGTTCCTCATCGGCAACCAGCGAGCGATCAGCGGGCTGCTGATCATCGTCACGTTCCGTTCGGACGAGCTGCACCGCACTCATCCGCTGCGCCCGTTGCTCGCGGCGCTTGACCGGATCGACTGGGTGGAGCGAGTCGAGCTGCCCCGGCTTGGCCAGCATGACACCGCGGAGCTGGCGCTCCGGATCCTGGGCCGCGAGCCGGCCGCCGGCCTGGCCGAGGCGCTGTACCGCCGGTCCGAGGGCAACCCGCTCTTCGTGGAGACCTTGCTCTGTTGTGACGGCGAGCTGAGCCCAGAGCTGCCGGAATCCCTGCGCGACCTGCTGCTCGACAGCGTGCACAGGCTGCCGGAGGACACCCAGGAGGTGCTGCGCATCGCTAGCGCGGGCGGCGCGGTGACCGGGCACGCGCTGCTGGCCACCGTGACCGGCCTGGACGACGGCGCGCTGATCCGGGCCCTGCGCCCGGCGGTGACCGCCAACGTGCTGCACCCACAGGGCGACGGCTACGCATTCCGGCACGAGCTGATCCGCGAAGCCGTGCACGACGACCTGCTGCCGGGCGAGCACGGCCGGCTGCACAGCCGCTTTGCCGAGGCCATCGACGCCGATCCTGGCCTCGTCCCGCCCGGCCGGGCGGCCGTCGAGATGGCTCACCACTGGCACTCGGCGCACGACTCCGTCTGGGCGCTGATCGCCGCCTGGCAGGCCGCGGCGCAGGCGGGCCGGGCGGTGGCGGCCGCCGAGCGGCTGTCGCTGCTGGCCCGCGTCCTTGAATTGTGGGACCAGGTGCCGGATGCATCCGAACGGATCGGCGCCGATCACGCCCGCGTCCTGGAAGAGGCGGTCTCCGCGGCGCACGACGTCGGCGACTTCGAACGCGGGATCGCGCTGGCGACCTCGGCGCTGAAGGAGCTCGACCCCGCGACCGAGCCGGTACGCGTCGCGGAGCTGCTCAGGAACCGCAGCGATTTCCGGATCAAGCTAGGACGCAAGGACTTCGGCCAGGACCTGGAAGACGCGCTGGCCTACGTACCCGGTGACGTGGCCCCGGCCACCCGGGTGGACCTCCTCCTCGCGCTCGCGCGCTGCGCCCCTCACCTGGTGACCAAAGAACGGTCCTACGCCGAGGAGGCCCTCGCCCTCGCCCGCCAGACCGGCGATGAGGTGAACGAGGCGAAAGCGCTGCTGACCATGGCAATGTTCGACGCCGACCCTGGCCAGCAGGCGCTCTCCGACAGCCGTTCCCTCGAGCTGATCGCGCAGGCCCGCACCACGGCCGAACGCAGGGGAGCCGACGACGTACTGCTCACGGCGGCGGTCAACGAGTCCCACCTGCTCGAGGGCGCGGGTGAGCACGAACTCGCCGCCGAGGCGGCCCGCCGGGCCACCGCCAACGCGGACGTGCAGCGGCTATCCCGCATCTCCGGCAGCCTGCTCGCGATCAACCAGGCGGAACCGCTGTTCGCGCTCGGCCGCTGGGACGAGGCGCTCACGGTCGTCAACCAGGCGACCGACCTTTATCTCGCCCGCGGGCCCATGCACCGGGCCATGCTGCAAGTCATCGCGGGCTGCATCACGGCGGCCCGGGGCGATCTGGCCGCGGCAGCTCGCACGGTGCTGGCGGCACGCGACGCGCTGCGTTCGGCCCGGTACGAGGATCAGTATCAGCTCCCGCTGGCCCGGCTGGAAATCCTGCTCGCGCTCGGCACCGACGGCCCGGCCGCCGCGCTGGCGGCCGCGGTGCAGGCCCTGGACCGCTTCG
>Ga0302324_100015583_pt1 | contig 15240 bp, 12 predicted proteins | sample Palsa_T0_1_FD_201949 | JGI IMG/M metagenome (GOLD analysis project Ga0302324, IMG submission 201949) | Peat permafrost microbial communities from Stordalen Mire near Abisko, Sweden - Palsa_T0_1 | ecosystem: Environmental > Terrestrial > Soil > Palsa > Peat permafrost | place: Sweden: Abisko...
GGAGATGGCCGGATGATAAAGGATCGGGAGCTGGCGGGCATGATCGGCGAGATCATCGAAGGCAAAGGACACCGCCTGTATGGCCTGTCCGCGATCAACCAGCGCGCGCACGCGCTGCAGGCCGCGTGGCTCGCCGAGCAGGCCGGGTGCGACGCCGCGCTGATCACCGCCTGCCTGCTGCACGACATCGGCCACATGGTCCACGACTTCGGAGAGGACCCCGCCAAGGACGGCATCGACGACAAGCATGAGGAACTCGGCCACGCCTGGCTGACCCGTTGGTTCGGGCCGGAGGTGACCGAACCCGTCCGGCTGCACGTCGCCGCCAAACGCTATTTATGCGCTGCCGAACCGGATTATTTTTCGAAATTGTCCAAGGACAGCGTGCGCAGCCTGGCGTTGCAGGGCGGCCCGATGTCAGCGGCGGAACTCGCGACCTACCGCGCCAATCCCTACGCCGAGGCCGCGACGGCGCTCCGCCGTTTCGATGAGGCAGCGAAGGTCAAAGACCTCGAAACCCCGCCGGTCGCGCACTTCCTGCCCTACGTCGCGGCCTGCGAGAAGCGCGCCGGTTAGACCGTAGGCGTTACGCCGCCAGGCTTCCCGCCAGCAGCGTGCTAACCCGGCGCGCGAAGCCGCTTGCGTCCTTCAGCGGCTCGCCCTCCTGCACCCTGGCGAGATCCAGCAGCGTCTCGGCGACATTCTTCACGAGGTCCTTGTCGTCCTGTTTCAGTATCAGGCCCTCAATGAGTTTGTGGCGTGGATTGACCTCCAAAATCGGCCGCGACGGCATCATGGCACGACCGGCGCGGCGCATCAGACGCTGCACTTGCAAATCGGGACCTTTGTCGTCCGCCGCCAGCACCACCGCGCTGTCGGTCAGACGGCCGGTCGAGCGCACATCCGCCACGTCTTCGCCCAACGCTTCTTTCATGGCGCTCAGCAGCACCGAGATATCGGGCAGTGAGTCGTCCTTGCCGAATTCTCCCGCCGCCTGCGTCACCGCGACAAGTTTCTTGCCTTCGAAAGTGTCGCTGCGTTCCGGCCAGAAATTGTCGATCGGATCGAACATCAACAGCACTTCGATGCCCTTGGCGCGGAAGCCTTCCAATTGCGGCGACGACTTCATCGCCTCGATATTGTCACCGGTCAGATAGTAGATCGTGTCCTGGCCTGGCTGCATCCGTGCCACATAATCCGCCAGCGAGACGACGCCATCTTGCGTGGACGAGTGGAATCGGACCAACGGCAAAATTTCGTTGCGATGTTCGGCATCTTCCCACAAACCCTCTTTGACGATCGCGCCAAAGTTTTCCCAGAACGCCGCATAGTCGCCGGATGCTCTGGCCTCGTCTTCCTTCGCGTCAGTTTCCTTGGTCTCCGGCGCCTTGGCGCGGTTCCTCAACTCGCTCAGCACGCGGCCGATCAGCGCCTTGCGGATGCGCCCCAGTACCGGCGTCGTTTGCAGCATTTCGCGTGAAACATTGAGCGGCAGGTCCTCGGTGTCGACCACGCCGCTGACGAAACGAAGCCAGTGCGGCAGCAGATCGGCTTTGTCGGTGATGAACATTCGCCGCACATGCAGCCTTACGTGGGACTCGCGATCGCCTTCGACCACGTCGAAGGGTTTCATGCCGGGGATGAACAGCAGGCAAAAATACTCCAGCGTCCCCTCGGCCTTCCAGTGCAGCGTCGCCCATGGCTCGTCGAAGAAATGACCGAGGTGGCGATAGAATTCCTTCAAATTCTGTTCGGACACATCCGCCTTCGATTTGCGCCACAGCGCGGTGCCTTCGTTGGCGGTCTGATCCTTGCCGTCACGCGCCACGGTGATCGGCAGCGTCACGTGATCGGCCCATTTGCGGACGATCGTTTCGAGCCGGATCGGCTCCAGATACTCTTCCGCATCGGCTTTGATATGCAGTACCACGTCGGTGCCGGGGGTTTCCCGTTCCGCCGGAGCCACGGTGAACTCGCCGGTGCCTTCGGAGGCCCACGTGAAGGCCTCTTCGGAGCCCGCCTTCCGGGACGTGACTTCGATGCGGTCGGCGACCATGAACCCGGAGTAAAAGCCGACGCCGAACTGTCCGATCAGGCTCGGCCGATCTTCGGGCTTCGCGGTCGCCAGTTTTTCGCCGAACGCCTTGGTGCCGGAGCGAGCGATGGTGCCCAGATTGTCGATCAATTCCTGGCGCGACATGCCGATCCCTTCGTCGGCGATCAGCAGCGTGCGTGCCTGCTTATCCGGGACGATCCGGATTTTGGCCTCGGCCGGTGGCGCGAGCTTCGGATCGGTCAGCGCCTCGAACCGGCGGCGGTCGGTGGCATCGGCCGCATTGGCGACCAGTTCCCGGAGAAAGATTTCGCGCTCCGAGTAGAGCGAGTGGACGACGAGGTCCAAAAGACGCCCCACCTCGGCGCCAAAACTGTGTTTTTCCAATACGGTATCGCCCATTATTCGGCCCTCCTGCCGGGGGCCGATATTTGCATCTCCGGGCCGGGATTCAATACCGGCGGAAAAACGAAATAGCCCTTCACGCGATTGGAAGCTGCTGCCTCCGCCCGCCGCCTTAACCCCCGATTTGGCGGATTATTAACCTGGGCACTGTAGCCGACGGTGTCACCGCCCTCGGGCCGTCATGGCGGCCGCACCCGGTTTGCCCCAAATGTCACGACCATATCACGCGCCTCTGCTCATCGCGGGTGAACTCCATGGGTTCGCTCATCTGGAGCCGTTTCAGATGAACGTTGACAGCAATAAGGCAGGGAAGCGCCTGCGGATCCATGTCCGGTTCATGACCCACTGCTTCACCGGCCGTACGAGGCACGATCGGGTTCGTTCTTCTGTGCGGAAAGGTCTACGTGGGCGAACCAATCGCGACACGACGCTAAATTGCGAAAGAGCGCCGTGAGGCGCCCTTTGCAATCGCGATCCGGACACTGCTTCAGCTTTCGCCTCGGCCCACCTTGCGTGAACACGGACCGTCAGGTCCGCCAGGGAATGCTCGATCTCATCCGGTCCGTCATTCCGTCCACTCCATCTACGTCTTCCCCCACCAATTTACAACCGAAATCTCCGGTCCCCTCAATCCACTGCTCTACCGACAGCCGGCGGCGTCGCCAATATCGCGGCCAAAGCGCTAAGACCCGACAGAACCGCGAAGCAGGCCAGTGACGTCTCATACCCGCCCGTCGCGTCCCGCAGCACTCCGGACAGCAATGGCCCGGCCGCCTGCGCCAACACCTGCCCGGTCAAAGCAACTCCGCGGATCGAACCGTAATTGCCACGACCGAAATAATCCGCCCAGGCGATCGGCAGCATGACGAGTAAACCGCCCACGCCAAATCCGAAGAAGGTTGCCGCCAAATAGCCCGATGCAGCACCATGCACAGCCGGATAAAGGCTCGCTCCACAGCACAACAGCACGCCGGTCAGCACCAGTCTCCAGCGCGCCGTGAGCCATTTCGGCAGCACACCGAACCCAAAGCTGGCAACTCCCGACATCAGCGAAAAGTAGCTGACGACAGACGCGGCGACCGGCGAACTCAGCCCGCGTTCGAGCAGGAACGGCGCCTGATGCAGGCTGACCCCCGCCTGTACCGGATACGCCAACAACGTGAACAACGTCAGCAGCCAAAAGCTTTTCGTCCGCACCGCCTGGGCGCGCGTGAACACCGGCTCGGGTCTGACAGAGTGTCGCGCGACGGCGGAGATCGAGCGAACACCATCGGGAACCAGCCCCACATCTTCAGGCGCTCGCGCCATCAGCAAAAACGCCGGCACGAACCCCACGATCAGGACCGTCATCCCGATCGCCAGCCATCCCGCCGGCCACCCTCCCTTCAGCATCGCCAGCGACCCGATCATCGGCAGCACGACAAGCCCCGCCGTCTGACCGACCGAGGCAATCGCGCTGGCGAACGACCGGCGCAGGATGAACCAACTATTGACCGCGCCATAGATGCCCAAATCGAACGGACCGGCGAAATTCAACCGCGCCACGCAGAACAACACGTAAAACATCGGCAACGAAACCGTCAGCGACAGAGCCATGTTGGCGAGACCCGTGGTCAGCACCGCGACACACAGCACGATCCTCGCACCCTCGCGATCCAGCAGCCGTCCCAGGGACGGCGAGGCGATCGCGGCGAGTAGACCTCCCAAAGACACGGCGCCGGAGATAGCGGTGCGGGACCAGTGGAATTGCGCTGTCATCGGTGTAACGAATACCGACAGCGTCGCGACCGCTCCGCCTTGCCGGGACAGCCCGGCGCAGCAGGTGCAGGCGAGGATGACCCAGCCATAGAAAAACGGCAGACGCGGAATGAGCCAGCGAGGCAGGGGAGGGGCGTTCATGCCCGGTCAGCCACAGGCCGCCGAGGTCAACGGCGCGATCTGGCCTATTGCCTGATCGCCTCGATCAGCAGGCGTTGCGCTGGCTCAAGGCGCGTCGCGAGCGCCTCGGGGACGCCGGCCAGGCGCAGCACCGGTGCGATCGGATGGAACGCTATCGACGCCCGCCCAGAGGCGTCCTCGCGGACGAGCACCCGCAGAGGCAGATCGAGCGCCGCCAACGGCGATGCGAGCATGATCGGAGTGCCACCCTTCGGATTGCCATAGATCAGCACAACGGTTGGAGGCATCGTCATTCCGGCGTCTTTCGCGCCCGCCGCGTGATCGATCCGGGCGAAAACGGTCATCCCCGCCTTTTCGATGGTCGCGATCAGCCGATCGAGCGTCCGCCCAAATCCCAGAGAACTGGAGTACTCGACCGCCGCGAGGTCCGTTGTTGTTTCCATCGCGCATCTCCTGTCTGGCCGCGGCGCCATGGACCGCCCCCTGTCGCCAACCCGCCTCTCCGTTCTATAACCCGCCGAACCATGGAGGTCAGCATGACGACATTGCCCCATCGCACCCTTGGCACGGGCGGACTTTCCGTCTCCACGGTCGGCCTCGGCCTGATGTCACTGTCCGGCGTCTATGGCGAGGCGGATGACGCGAAGTCCGAGGAACTGATCCGTTACGCGATTGATCTCGGCGTGAACCACCTCGACTCGTCCGACATGTATGGCTGGGGCCACAACGAAACCTTGCTGGGCCGCGCCATCAAGGGCCGCCGCGACAAGATCGTGCTCGCCACGAAATTCGGTCAGACCCAACGCCCCGGCCAGTCCAATGGCGTGAACGGCCGGCCCGAATACGTGCAGCTGGCCTGCGAAGCCAGCCTGAAGCGTCTGAATGAGGACGTGATCGACCTGTATTATCAGCATCGCGTCGACCCCTCGGTCCCGGTCGAGGAAACCGTCGGCGCGATGAAGCGCCTGGTGGAACAGGGTAAAGTGCGCTTCCTCGGCATGTCCGAGGCGACACCGGATCGCGTCCGTCGCGCCAACGCGGTGCATCCGATCGCCGCGGTGCAGACCGAATATTCATTACTCTACCGCTCCGAAGCCGAAGAGACCCGTGAAATCACCCGTTCGCTGGACATTGGCTTCGTTGCGTACGCACCGCTCGGCCGGGGATTCCTGACAGGCGCGATCAAAACCTTCGACGATGTCGACGGCAGGCGCGCGGCGCATCCCAGGTTCCAGAAGCAGAACTTCGATCAGAACCGCGCGCTTGTCGCCAAGATCGAAACGATCGCGGCGGAGAAGAAATGCACGCCGGCGCAATTGGTCCTGGCCTGGCTCCTCGCGCAGGGGGACGACGTCGTCGCGATTCCGGGGACACGCTATAAGGAGCGGTTCGATGAAAATCTCGGCGCGCTGAAAGTGAATCTCTCCTCCGAGGATGTCTCGCGTATCGACGCCGCTGTGCCGAAAGGCGCTGCCGCCGGGACGCGCTATCCGGCGGGCGGCATGGCTGGGGTTTTTATCTGAATTCGATTGCTGGCCTGGCACACGGCCGGCGGCGAATTTGGATCGAAACTCTCGGCCCGTTGCCAGGGTAGCGGACCAGCTACCGATGAGTATACTGGCCCGGAGCCAACCGGCCAGGCCGATGAGGGAGTGAAGCATGAGTTTGAAGGGTGCGGGCTATATCGTGGGTGCCTGGGAGCATCCCACGCGCAAAGCGACCGACAAATCGGTCACCTTGCTGCACGCCGAATGCGCCAAAGGCGCTCTGGACGACGCTGGACTGACCAAAGACGACGTCGACGCCTATTACTGCGCCGGCGATGCGCCCGGCCTCGGCCCGATGTCGATGATCGACTACATGGGCCTGAAGGTCCGCCACATGGACTCAACGGATGTCGGCGGCTCCTCGTATCAGGTCGCGGTCGGTCACGCGTTGGAGGCCATCGCCACCGGCCGAGCCAATGTCTGCCTGATCACTCTGGCGGGCCGTCCGCGCAGCGAAGGCCAGGCGACCGGCACCGCGCCGCGCGCCGGCAGCCCGGCGCAACCGGAAATGCAGTTCGAGTATCCGTACGGGCCGGCGACCGCGAACATGTACGCGATGTGCGCTACCCGCCATATGCACGAATACGGCACGACCAGCGAACAGCTCGCCTGGATCAAAGTCGCCGCCTCGCATCATGCACAACACAACCCGCATGCGATGTTGCGAGACGTGGTGACGGTCGAGGACGTGGTGAACTCGCCGATGGTGGCGAGCCCGCTGCACCGGCTCGACTGCTGCGTGATCAGCGACGGCGGCGGCGCGCTGATCGTGACGAAACCGGAAATCGCCAAAAGCCTGAAGCGGCCGTTGGTTAAAGTCATCGGGGTCGGCGAGGCCCCGAAGAACCAGGCGGGCGGAGCGGTCGATCTCGTTTACTCCGCCGCACGCTGGTCGGGTCCGCCGGCATGGGAGATGTCCGGCATCAAGCCATCGGACATCAAATACGCGTCGATCTATGACAGCTTCACCATCACCGTGCTGATGCAGCTCGAAGATCTTGGCTTTTGCGAGAAAGGCCAGGGCGGCAAGTTCGTCTCCGACGGCAACCTGATCTCGGGCGTCGGCAAGCTGCCGTTCAATACCGACGGTGGCGGACTGTGCTCCAACCATCCGGCCAACCGCGGCGGCATCACCAAAATCATCGAGGCGGTGCGCCAGTTGCGCGGCGAAGCGCATCCGGCGGTGCAGGTCAAAAACTGCGACCTCGCCATGGCCCATGGGACGGGAGGCTCGCTTGGCACTCGTCACGTCGGCAGTACTGTGATCCTGGAGCGGGAGTGATCGACATGGCAATCGCCGCACAAAGAAAAATTCCGTTCGTCGGCACAGTCGACACCAATCCGGAAACCAAACCGTTCTTCGATGGCTGCGCAGCCGGCAAGCTGGTGCTGCCGCAATGCGTGGCGACCAAGAAGTTCATTTGGTATCCGCGCGGCATCTCGCCGTTCACGCTCGGGCCCGTGGAGTGGAAGGAAGTATCCGGGAAGGGCACGGTTTACACTTACAGCGTGATGGAGCGGGCCAATCCGCCGTATTGCATCGCCTACGTCGAGCTGGCCGAGGGGCCGAAGATGATGACCAACATCGTCGACATCGACTTCAAGGATGTGAAGATCGGCATGAACGTCAAGCTGAAGTTCATCCAGACCGAGGGTGACGGTCCGCCAATGCCGTTCTTCACACCGGCCTAGTCCTTCGGTACCATTCGGACCAAGACGGCGCCAGTCGGAGCGGCTGGCGCCGTTTTCCGTTTCAGAAGGAGTTCGGCGATGGATCAGGTGACAACACAGCCCGTCCTGCTCAGCGCGTACCAACCGCCCGCGTTTTTGGTCAGCTCCGTCGATCTGGCGTTCGATCTGGACCCGGAGGCGACCACCGTTTTGTCGCGGCTCGGGCTCCACCGGAACCCGAAATCCGGCGCGCATGAACCGCTGCGGTTGGATGGTGAGGCGCTGACGCTGGTGCGAATCGCGCGCGACGGCGTCACCTTGCCGCCAGATGCGTATCAGGTCGACAATGGCGTGCTGACGATTCCGGAAATGCCCGATAGCTGCATGTTGGAACTCGAAACGAAAATCGCTCCCGCCCGCAACACCGAACTCAGCGGCCTCTATGTTTCGGGCGGCAGCTACTTCACCCAGTGCGAAGCTGAAGGTTTCCGCCGGATCACGTATTTCCCGGATCGGCCGGACGTGATGTCGCGCTACACCGTGTCGATCATCTCCGACAAATCCAGGGTCCCCGTCATGTTGTCGAACGGCAACCCTGGCCCTGTCGAGGATCTGGGCTCTGGCCGTCACCGCATCGTCTGGACCGATCCGCATCCGAAACCATGCTATTTGTTCGCGCTGGTGGCGGGCGATCTGGTTTCGGTGAAGGACGGCTTCACGACGAAATCCGGACGCGCCGTCGATCTTGGCATCTACGTCCGCCGCGGCGACGAGGACAAGTGCGCCCATGCGATGCGATCGCTCAAGACGTCGATGCGCTGGGACGAAGATGTGTTTGGCCTCGAATACGATCTCGATGTCTTCAACATTGCCGCCGTCTCCGACTTCAACATGGGTGCGATGGAGAACAAAGGCTTGAACGTGTTCAACACGAAATACGTGCTGGCGAAACCGGATACCGCGACCGACGGCGACTACCAGGGCATCGAGTCGGTCATCGCGCACGAATATTTCCACAACTGGACTGGCGATCGCGTGACGTGCCGCGACTGGTTCCAGTTGTCGTTGAAGGAAGGCCTCACGGTCTATCGCGACCAGGAGTTTTCCGCCGATCAAGGCAGCCGCGCCGTGAAGCGCATCGGCGACGTGCGAGCCCTGCGCGCCGCGCAGTTCCGCGAGGATGGCGGGCCGCTCGCGCATCCGGTGCAGCCGAAATCGTATCTCGCGATCGACAACTTCTACACCGCCACGGTGTACAACAAGGGCGCCGAAGTCATCCGCATGATGGCGACGATCATCGGCCGTGACGCCTTCCGCAAAGGCATGGACCTGTATTTCCAGCGCCACGACAACAACGCCGTGACGATCGAGGACTTTGTCGCCGCGATGGCCGATGCTTCCGGCGTCAACCTGGACAAATTCCGCACCTGGTACGATCAGGCGGGCACGCCTGAGGTCAGCGTCGACGACGATTACGATCCGGCAAAGAAGCAATACCGCCTGACGATCCGGCAAACCACCAAACCGACGCCCGGCCAACCGGACAAGCAGCCGGTGGTCATTCCGGTCGCGATGGGATTGCTCGACGGCAACGGCCAGGAGTTAGAAACGAAACTCCAAGGCGAGACCGCGGCGAAGTCCGGCACCCGCGTTCTGCTTGCCGACGACACGGAGAACACGTTTACCTTCGAAGATGTCGCGAGCCCGCCTGTCCCCTCGTTGTTCCGCGGCTTTTCCGCGCCGATCAAATTATCCGGCGTCAGCCCGGAGCGGTCGCGGTTCCTCGCCGCGCACGACACCGATCCGTTCGTTCGCTGGGAGTCCGGACAACAATATGCGACCCGCGTGTTGCTCGACCTCATCCCCGTCTGGAACCGCAACGAACCGCTGACCATCGATACCGGGCTCATCGAGGCGATCTCGGAGACGTTAGCTCAGACTGAGAAGGATCCGGCGTTCGTGGCGGAGGCGATGTATTTGCCGGGTGAGGCATTCATCGCCGATCAAATGGAGATCGCCGATGTCGATGCCATCCACGCGGTACGCGATGCCGCGCGCGTGGCGATCGGTGAGGCGCTGCACGACCAACTGCTCGCGAGGTACGACAGCTACGCGGAGACCGGGCCTTACAGCATCGACGGTGCCGCGATCGGCCGCCGATCGTTGCGCAATACATGCCTGACTTATTTGAGTGCGGGCGGCGATCCCACATTGGCGAAGCGGCAATTCGATACCGCGGGCAACATGACGGATTCGCTCGTGGCGTTGGCTGTGCTCGCCGGCATCGATAGCCCAGAGCGCGACGCGGCGCTCGCGGCGTTCTACGCCAAATGGCACGAGGATCCGCTGGTACTCGACAAGTGGTTCTCCATTCAGGCGACATCGCAACTGCCGGACACCGTCGCGCGCGTGCGAGCTCTGTCCGCGCACGCGGATTTCGACCTCCGCAATCCCAACCGTATTCGCGCTCTTGTCGGTGCGTTCGCCGGCGGCAATCAGGTTCGCTTCCACGATCCGAAAGGTGAGGGGTACCGGTTCCTCGCCGATATCGTTCTCCAACTGGATCCGACGAACCCGCAGGTGTCGGCGCGCATGGTGGGTCCGTTGGGTCAGTGGCGCCGCATGGATCCGTCGCGCCAGGCGTTGATGAAGACCGAACTGGCCCGCATCCTGGCGTTGCCCGGCCTGTCGACCAACACCTATGAAATGGTCTCGAAAAGCCTGCACTGAGCGAGGGCCGCACGCATGGCCAAAACCGTCAGCCGCTTCGCGGGAGAGTTCGATCGCGATTGGTTGGAACGCCACATCGAGACCGTTCTTGAACCCGAATTGCCGATCATCGATCCGCATCATCATCTGTGGCGGCGCGATAATAACATCTACCTCGTGCCGGAACTTCTGCTCGACGTCGCCAGCGGCCACAAAATAATCGCGACCGTGTTCGAGGAATGTCACTCCATGTACCGCACGTTCGGGCCCGTGGAGGAACAATCGCTTGGCGAAACCGAATTCGTCATCAACCTCACGGCGAAGGCCGCGACGGGAGTTTACGGAAACACGAAAATTTGTGCCCGCATGGTCGGCCGGGTCGACCTGATGCTTGGTAAGCGCGTCGGGCCGTTGCTTGAACGTCACATCGGCATCGGCCCCGAGCGGTTCGCCGGAATACGCCACTCGACCGCATGGGACGCCAGCGACCGTATCCACAAAGTCGTTCCAACGCCGAGAATGCTTCTCGACGCCACCTTCCGTGAGGGGTTCGCGGCACTTGGCCCGCTCGGCCTCGTGTTCGACGCCTGGGTGTATCACCCGCAACTCGACGAAGTCGCCGATCTCGCGGGAGCTTTTCCCAACACGGAAATCGTCCTCAACCATGTCGGCAGTCCGATCCTTGGCGAACCCTATGCCGCCGACCGGGCCAAAGTCTTCGCCGACTGGAAGGCCGGCATGTCGAACCTGGCCAGGCATCCGAATGTGACCGTCAAACTCGGTGCGTTGCCGATCCGTCTTCCGGGCGCCGGCACGGTGTCGAAAGAAAACCCGCCATCGTCCGAGGAAGTCGCCGCCGCGTGGCGCCCGTGGCTGGAAACCAGCATCGAATTGTTCGGCGCCGATCGCTGCATGTTCGAAAGCAACTTCCCGGTGCAGAAACGCTGGTGCTCGTATCAGGTCGTGTGGAACGCCTTCAAGCGCCTTGCCGCCAACGCCTCCGCCACCGAGAAGGCGGCGCTCTTCGCCGGCACCGCGGCGCGGATTTATGGAGTGCCCATCACATGACCGGCTTCTCCGACCGCATCTGGCAGCGCACGACGCCGCTGCGCGAAGCCATCCACTCGTTGCCGTTCAACACCGAACTCACCGCCGGCACGCTGCCCCGGGAAAAATTTCAATTTTACATTGTGCAGGATGCTTTGTACCTCGACCAATACGCGAGGGCGCTGGCGATCGCGGGCGCGCGAGGACCCGACAGCGCCACGCTGCGTGCGTTTGGTCGTTACGCGATCGAGGCTATCGCGGTCGAGCAAGCCCTGCACGAGCGCTACCTGAAGGAATTCGGCGTCAACCCGGACACTCTCGCCACAGCCGAACCATCGCCGGACTGCCTTGGCTACACCAGTTTCCTCATGGCCACCGCGTATCACGAACCTTGGGAGATTCTGGTCGCGGCGTTACTGCCCTGTTTCTGGCTTTACTGGGACGTCGGCACCACGATCGCGAAGACCACCACGCCGGACAATCCGTATCGGGCCTGGATCGACACCTATGCCGACGACGGGTTCGGCGAAGCGGTTCGAGCGGTGATCGCCACCACCGATCAGGCTGCCGCGGCCGCGAACGATACCGTTCGCGACCGCATGGCCACTGCCTTTATCCGGTCCTGCCAGTATGAGTGGCTTTTCTGGGACGGCGCGTGGCACCGCCGCTTCTGGCCAGTTTAGCCGCGGATTTCTTCGCAGGTCTCTGCGCCGCGAGCGATCGCAACCGATCCTGGCGTATGCCATGCAGGCCCCGCAACTCGCGCAGCAGGATCGCTTCCGAAACCGGCCGCAGATCGAGCACGGTTTGTCCGGCGCCGATCCGGTGCCCGAGTCTGGCCGTATCCAATGCAACCACATTGCCTTGGACGGACGGATACAACGTGGCGGTGCGAAGGTTCAGGCTCAGCTCGCACAATGCTTCTCGGCTGGATCGCGATCCGGCGATCGCCGCCGGTTTGCCGTCCAGGCAAACGATCCGCGCCAGCACATGGGCCAGCATCGCGCACGGCAGCCCGCCGCTCTCTTTCGGCCGCGCGATGACGGTTTCCAACTGCAGCCAGGGCTTCGGCACCATCGCCTTTTCCGCGAGGCCGAGAACGCCGGCATATTGTCCGGTGTCGCGATCAATGGCCAGAACGACATGCGTTAAACCATCCAGGTCACACCATCGCCAACTGTTCAGCGGCGCGCCGGAATCAGCCAGGTCCTCGAACACAGCCGGCCAATCGATCCCCGCGAGCGCGCGCCGATCCTGCAAGTAGGTGAGTCTAATGTGAGTCTTCGCCAGAAAATGATCCATCCCGAACCCCTTTTTGCTGGGTTTAGCCCAGCTTCTGGGTGGAGCCTGACATGGTGAGGGGGTACGCGACTGTGAACTGGGTCACACATGAGCGCGAATTTTGCGTTATCGCGCGCATGGCGTGACAGGTGGTTTCGGCTTCTTATAATCCACGCCTGCCAGTTAGGGGAAAACATCCATGCCACGCCGTCTGATCGATATTTCGGTTCCCCTCAAAGCGGGGATCAAAAGCGACCCGCCCCACATGCTGCCTCAGATCGAGTATCTGGATCATCACCAAACCGCGCCTGCGATGGCCGAATATATGGGCGTACGGATCGATCAGCTTCCGGACGGAGAGTACGCGGCGGTTGAAAAAGTGCAGATCAGCACGCACAACGGCACGCATCTGGACGCGCCGTACCACTTTTTCTCGACGATGAACCACGCGGTGAAACCAGGCGGCGAGCCGTCCTGGCGCATCGATGAAGTGCCACTGGAATGGTGTTTCCAACCCGGTGTGAAACTCGATTTTCGTCACATGGAGGCCGGGTATGTCGCGACGCCCAACGACGTGGAGGCCGAGCTGAAACGCATCGGTCACACGATCCGGCCGCTCGAGATCGTGCTGGTCAATACCGCCGCCGGCACACGCTATGGGCAGGACGATTACGTGGATTCAGGTTGCGGCATAGGCAAAGCCGCCACGGTGTGGCTGCTGGAGCGCGGCGTGCGCCTTGTCGGGACCGATGGGTGGAGTTGGGATGCGCCGTTCTCCATCACGCGCGATCGCATCAAGGAAACCGGTGACGCGGGCCTGATCTGGGAAGGCCACCGCGCCGGCCGGGAGATCGGTTATTCGCACCTGGAGAAGCTGCACAATCTCGAGCAATTGCCGCCCGACGGCTTCGACGTCGTGTGCTTCCCGGTGAAAGTGCATCGAGCCTCGGCCGGCTGGACCCGCGCTGTCGCGATCATTAACGATTAAGCAGCCAAACAGCGCCAAACTGAGCCCAAAATGTCAGCGCCGCCAAAACGTCGGCGCGAAAAACCGTCATGGCCCGGCTCGTCCGGGCCACCTGTTCAAGCACCTACCGCTACGGGTGGCCCGGACGAGCCGAGCCATGACGTTTGGCAGCCTGACGGGCGTTCTTCTACAACCCGAACAACCGTTTCGCGTTGCCACCGGCGATCGCCGCCACGTCCGCCGGACTCAACGACTCAACCGCCGCTATGTGTCCGATCGGATCGTATTCGCCCATGTCGTAAGGGTAGTCGGTGCCGAGCATGATCTTATCCACTCCGAACAACTTCACCATCGCCTCCAACTGATTCGAGGTAAAAACGATCGTGTCGAGATAGATTTTCTTCAGGTAATAGCTCGGTGGTTTCGGCAGAGTGCCGCGCGAATCGCTGCGCGCGCCCCACGCATGGTCGATGCGGCCGGAATAGGCGGGCAAGTACCCGCCACCGTGTGAGGCGATGATCTTCAAATCGGGATACCGTTCCAGGACCCCATCGAAGATCAGCCAGTGCAGCGCCATCGTCGTGTCCAGCGGATTGCCGATCACGTTGCTGAAGTAATGCTTTCCGAACCGCTCCGGCTGCGTGAAGGAGTTCGGGTGAATGAACACCACCGCACCCAGAGCCTCGGCCTTGGCCCAAAAGGGTTCGAAGCTGGCGTCGGACAACTCCTTGTCCAGAACGTGCGCCAACACCTCGACCCCCTTAAGTCCGAGCGTCGTCATGCAATAGTCCAGCTCGTCCGCCGCCGCCTCGCCGCCGGCCCGCAGCGGCACGGATCCCATCGCCGCCGGAATCCGGTCCGGGCGTGAGCGTGCGATCTCGGCGATGCCCTCATTGACGGCCCGTGCCGCCCGGATCCCGATCTCGGGCGGCACGGCGTAGTAACATTGAACCGGGGCCGGCGAGATCACCTGCGCATCGACCCCCATCTCGTCGAATGTCCGCATGCGCAGATCGAGATCGGTCAAGTACGGCCTCCGGTCCGCATCCTGCTTGCGCCCGAGAAGACGGGTCTCCTCGGAGTAAAACGCAGCGCGCGGATCGGGTGTGAGATGTGGACGCACAATGTCCATCGCCGCCGGAACCGAAGCGTGCGAGTGAATGTCGACAGTGAGACCTTTGGGCCTGATCTCCCGTCCTGGCCGGCCATGCTGACGGGCGCTGGTGAGGTCATAGCGATTGAACGGCTCGGTCACGGCAACCTCCCTATGGTATTTTGTTCGGGACTCAGCACGCCAGAAGCCGGCTGGTCAATCGGCTACGATAGGACGTAGATCGCGGCACAACCGGGAGACACGCATGACTGATTTCCCCCGCCGTCTGATCGTCGCGGGCCTGGGCTGGCTCGCAATCGCGGCGCGGCCAGCCCATGCCGACGTTGCCGCGTTGGAGACCGCCGCGCGAGCCGAAGGCGGTCTGACCTGGTATATCGCGCAACTCGACACCGAAACGGCCGAGCGAATGGGCAGGGCGTTCGCCGCACGCTACCCCGGCATCGTAGTGTCGGTGATCCGCACCACCGGTCAGGTGGCGTATGAGCGATTGTTGCAGGAGTTGAAAAACAATGCCCCGCAATGCGACGTGTTCAGTTCGACCGATATC
>Ga0302324_100015584_pt1 | contig 15239 bp, 16 predicted proteins | sample Palsa_T0_1_FD_201949 | JGI IMG/M metagenome (GOLD analysis project Ga0302324, IMG submission 201949) | Peat permafrost microbial communities from Stordalen Mire near Abisko, Sweden - Palsa_T0_1 | ecosystem: Environmental > Terrestrial > Soil > Palsa > Peat permafrost | place: Sweden: Abisko...
TCTCGCGGTCGGGGCCGCGGCCGTGGCACATGGCGGGCGCGACGCGGGCGGCCTGCCCAGCGTGTTCACCTCATCCGGTGGCGATGGCGACAACTGCCACGAGATCTGCGCTGCGCTCGCGGGCCGCGAGCGCCTGATCTCCCCGACCCGCTTCCACAATTCAGTGCACAACGCGGCCGCGGGCTATTGGAGCATCGCTTATGGTTGCACCGAGCCCTCCGTATCGCTGTGCGCCCACGACGCGAGCTTCGGTGCCGGACTGCTCGAGGCGCTCGCACAGGTCGTACTCGACGCGCGCGCCGTGCTGCTGCTCGCCTTCGATGCCGACTATCCACCGCCGTTGCGCGAGAGCTGCCGGATTTCTGACGCATTCGGCGTGGGCCTGTTGCTCGCGCCGCGCGGCTCGGGCGACGCCCTGGCCACGATGAGCGTCGCACTCTGCCGCACGCAGGCCACGGCGCTGGAGAGCGAGGAGCTCGAGGCTCTGCGGGTGTCCAATCCGGCCGCGCGTTCATTGCCGCTGTTACAGCGCGTCGCGCAGCGCCGGCGCGGCCGCGTCGTTCTGGACTATCTGGACACGGCGCGGATCGCGATCGAGATCGATCTGTGAGCCTCGATCGGGCCTGGATCGCGGCGCATATACCGCATCAGGGCAATATGTGCCTGCTCGATCAGGTGCTCGACTGGGACTCCGATCGCATCACCTGCACCAGCAATACACACCGCGCGCTCGATCATCCGCTGCGCGCGCACGGTCGCCTCGGCGCCGCCTGCGCGCTCGAATACGCCGCTCAAGCCATGGCTGTGCACGGCGCGTTATGGCAGCCCCGAGCGTCAGGCGCCGCGGGCTTCGGACTGCTCACGAGCGCTCGCGCGCTGCATTTGTATGTGGCACGCCTGGACGACGTCGAGGGCGAGCTGTGCATTCGCGCCGAGCGCGCGTACGCCGATGCGCGCGGTGCGCTCTATGCCTTCACGGTGCGCGCTGAGCGAGGCCTGCTTGCCCAGGGACGCGCGAGCCTGCTGCTCGATGCCGGCTCCGCGCCTGTGAACGCCGATGGAGGGCGCGCGTGAATTCAACCGTGCGGCGCGCGCTCGTGACCGGCGCGAGCGGCGGCATCGGCGCGGCAATCTGCCGCCGCCTGGCGCAATCCGGGCACGAGCTCTACCTGCACGCGTTCCATGGCGCGGAGAAGGTGCGCTCGCTCGCGCAGGAACTCAACGCCACGGGCGCGCGCGCCGAGATCCTGTTGTTCGACCTCACGGATCAGCTCGCCGTGCAGGCCGCGATGGAACGTGTACTCGACGCCGGCGCGATTCAGATCCTCATCAACAACGCCGGCATTCACGATGATGCCGTGCTGTCCGGCATGAGCGCCCGGCAATGGCAGCGCGTCATCGACGTCACGGTGTACGGCTTCTTCAACATCACTCAACCGCTGCTCCTGCCCATGATCCGCACGCGTTGGGGCCGCATCGTCAATATTTCCTCGATCACCGCGCTGACCGGTAATCGGGGCCAGGTCAACTACGCGGCGGCCAAGGGCGCACTCAATTCCGCGACGCGAGCGCTGGCATTGGAGGTGGCCAGCCGCGGTATCACGGTCAACGCCGTGGCGCCCGGCATCATCGACACGGCCATGAGTGCAGCGCATTTCGACGCCGCCACCACGGCCACGCTGGTGCCGATGCAGCGCGCGGGTAGCGCGCAGGAGGTGGCGGACCTGGTGGATTTCCTCGCCAGCGATGCCGCAGCCTATATCACGGGCCAGGTCATCTCGATCAACGGCGGCATGATCTGATCGGGTGCGCCAAACCGCGACGCAGGCCGCACGCCCGGACGTGCGCGCCGACCGGTCCCGGGACTATAGTGTGCGCGACCGCGGTCACCGGATTTAAGATCAATGCGCGTTTCACGGCGCCCGAGCCTCTGCGTAATGTTGCTTGCTGCGATGCTGGCCAGCGGCTTCGGCGCAGGCGCGCAGGCCGGGTTGGCAAACCTGTTTCACGGCGCAAAGACGCGCTCCAAGCAGCCGGCCAAGGCGCTGCATTCCTCGACGGCGCAGCCGCCGGTTCATCTGATCCACTCGGCCCGTCAGGGCAAGATCAAACCTGTGCTCGGCGGCACGCGAACGGCGGCCAGGTCGCTGACGCTCAAGCGCCCGCAGCCGCACTAGTGCGGGGCCGGCCGCGCCGGCGCGAGCGGCTCGGCCGGTCGAGCGGATTTCCAGCGCCGGTGGGACCAGAGCCAGAATGCGGGCTGCGCGCGGATCTGTGCCTCGAGCAATTGCGCGTAGCGCGCCGTGAAGATCTCCGGAGCCAGGCGCTCGCCGGCCGCGGCGATCGGTTGGAGAGTGAGTTCATAGTAGCCGCGCGCGAGGCGACGCATGGCGACGAAGAACGCCGCATAGCCGGTCATATGCCCGATCTCCCCCGGCCCGGGATAGAAGGCCGTGTCGCAGCCGAGAAAGGTCAGCCACTGGCGCCCGCCGCTCGAGGCCGGCATCTGGTCGGCCATGAGCGCAATCGCATGCACCGCCTGACGCTGCCTTGCGACCACGCGCAGCAGTTTCTTCGCGGCGACCATGCGCGCGCCGAAACGGGCGCGTAGTTTCACCAGCTCGCGATCCGCGCCCGCGGCGTGCAGCGGCTTGTATGCCGCATCGACCGGCACGGACAGGGCAAGGGTCACGGCCTGCAGCGCCCACTCCCAGTTGGCCAGGTGCGAGCCGAGCAACAGCACGGAGCGGCCCGCGTCGGTCTCGGCGGACAGCAACTCGCTGTTGGTGAAGCGAAGGCGGAGGCGCATCTCGTGCGCCGGCAGCGTCGCCATTTTGAGGCACTCGGCCGCCACCTGTCCGAGGTGGCGATAGTAGGCCCTGATCAGCGACTCGATCTCGGCCGCCGATTTGGACGGAAAGCAGCGCCGCAGATTCGTACGCGCGATGCCCACCCGTTGGCGCATCACGTAGCGCAGCAGCAGCGAGATTGAGGCCGTCAAGGCGTACAGCAGCGCGAAGGGCAGGCGCGAGAGCGCCCGTATCCACAACGCCGGGGGCGGCGGCGCGGCGGCGTTCATCGCCCACCCATGGTGCTCTCGGGCACCGACGCGCTAAGGTGCGCTCTGTGGCGCACGTCGCGCCAAACGTAGAGCCGCTCATGCTCTGGATCAAGGCGCTGCATCTGACCTTCGTGATTGCCTGGCTCGCAGGCATATTCTACCTGCCGCGCATCTTCGTTCATTATGCGGTAGGCCGAGCGCATGGCGAGGACGTACGACGATTGATCATCATGGGCCGGCGGCTGTTCGGCTTCATGACGCTCATGGCCGCCATCGCGGTTCTGCTCGGTCTGTGGCTGTGGTTGGGGTTTCACGACGGCGGACGGTGGCTGATGTTCAAGCTGCTATTCGTGCTCGGCCTGATCGGCTATCACGTTGCCTGCCGCATGCTGCTCGCTCGCATGACTCGCAATGAATCCCTGCCGGGTCCGCTGGCGTTGCGCCTGTTCAACGAGGCCGCGCTGCTGCTGGTATTGCCGATCATCCTGCTGGCGGTGGTCAAACCGTTCTGAACGCCGTGAGCGGCGCTGGGCCGCAGCTGCTGCTTCAGGCCGTGCGGCTGAACAGCGCCTTGTCGGGCAGCCGACGCCACAGGCGGGCGTCGAAGGCCATGCAGATGTTGCGCAGAAATGCACGGCCCTTTTCTGTGACGCGGCAGCTGGCCGCTCCGAGTTCCACCAGGCGGTCGGCCGCCGGCTCCGTCAGGCGCTGCATGGCCGTGGCCAGATATTCGGTGTAGTCCTCCGGGGCCTCCCAGCGCGTCTCGAGCCGCGTCACGAGGCGCAGGATGTGCCGACGCAGGATCCGATCCTCGCCGTCGAGCAGATGGCCCCGGTGGATCGGCAGCTCGCCGCGCTCTACGCGCTGCTGGTAGTGCTGCAGGTCCTTCTCATTCTGCACGAAGGCGTCGGCGGCATCACCGATCGAGGAGACACCCAAGCCAATCAGCGGCTGTGCGCAGGCACTGGTATAGCCCATGAAATTGCGGTGCAGCGCGCCGGACTGCTGCGCTTGCCACAGACTGTCGGTCTCGAGCGCGTAGTGATCCAGGCCGATCTCGCGGTAGCCCTGGCGCTCGAGCCGCTCGCGGCCCAGTTCGTAGAGCAGCCGCCGCTCCTGTCCCTGCGGCACATCCGCCTCCGTGAAGCGGCGCTGACCGGGTCGGATCCAGGGCACATGGGCGTAGCCATAGAGCGCGATGCGGTCGGGCCGCAAACGGCATACCGCGTCCATGGTCGTCTCGATGCTGGCCGGACTCTGCAGCGGCAAGCCGTAGATCAGATCGAAATTGACGCTCTCGAAGCCTCGCGCTCGCGCCGCCAGCGTCACCTCGCGCACCTGCGCTTCGCTCTGTACGCGGTTGACGATGTCCTGAACCCGCGGATCGAAGTCCTGGACGCCAAGACTGATGTGCCGAAAGCCGTAGCGCGCGAGCACTGAGAGCTGCTCGGGCGTGGTCACGCGCGGATCGACCTCGATCGAGCGGACCGCCTCGGCGCGCGGCCGGACACGGGCGAACAGGCCACTGAGCAAGGTCTCGAGCGCGGCTGGCTCCAGAAAGGTCGGGGTGCCGCCGCCCAGATGCACCTCGCCGAGATCGATCGGTGCGCGCTCGAGGCCCTGCAGATACAGATCGAGCTCTGCCAGCACACTGTGTACATAGGGCAGCACGATGCTGTGGCTGCGCGTGATGCGCGTGTTGCAGCCGCAGTAGGTACACAGTGCGCGGCAGAATGGTATGTGCACATAGAGCGCGGCGCCGTGCTCGTGGCCGGCCGAGAGCGCGCGTGCGATGTGTTCGAGCCATTCGTTCTGGCTCGGATTGCTGTCCCAATACGGCACCGTGGGGTAGCTCGAATAGCGCGGCCCCGCGACGTCATATTTGGCCACCAGCGGGTCGGCGAGCGCGGCATTCACCCGAACATCTCCCGTTGGATCCTCAGAGCCAGCCGTACGTTGTCTTCCGGCGTGCTCTGCAGCACGCCGTGTCCGAGGCCGCAGACCCAGCCCGCACGTAGCGCCGCGGGCAGCGCCAGCAGCCGCTCGAAGCACTCACGCAGGCGTAGCTCGAGCTCGCGCGCGGGCAGCAGCAGCCACTGCGGGTCGATGTTCCCCTGCACGCTCCAACGGCCAGCCTGCGAGCGCAGCACCTCGACCAGGTCCTGCCGCCAGTCGATGCCGAGACACTGAATATCGACGCCGCGCAGCGCCTCCCAGTGCGCGGGGCCGGTGTCGCGGGAATAGTAAATCACCGGCGTGTCGGGACAGCTCGCGCGAAACTCGCGCATCACGGCCGCCAGCGGTTCGGCGGCGTAGCGTGCGTACTGTTCAGGCGAGAGCGTGCCGGCTGCCGTATCGAAGATCGCCACGCAGTCCGCGCCGGCTCGCGCCTGCAGCGCCATGTTGGCCGCCAGGAGCCCGCAGAGCCGTTCGTTGAAGCCGGCGTACAAGCCATTGTCCAGACCGTCCAGGCCGCCGTGTACGAAGCCCTCGTGCGAGCCGGCGACCGCATAAGCATAGAGCGTGAACGGACCGCCTACGAAGCCGATCAGGCAGTATTCGGCCGGCAGGCGCGCACGCAGCAGCTCGATCGCCTCCGCCTGAAACGTCATGTGCGCGGCGCGCTCGGCGCCGCCCTGCAGCCGCGACAGATCGGCGGTGCTGCGCAGGTGCCAGTCCAGCTGCGGCCCGGGCGCGTAGCGCAGACCCATACCCATGGCCTCGAGCGGGAACAGCAGATCGGAAAACAGGATCGCGGCATCGAAGCCGAACTCCTCGATCGGGCCCAGCGTCACTTCGGCCGCGAGCCGCGGCTGCTTGCACAGATCGATGAATTCGTGCCGGGCACGAAGCGCCTGATAGTGCCGATGGTAGCGGCCGGCCTGGCGCATGAACCACACCGGAGGGCGCCCCGGGTTGCGGCGCGAGAGTGCCTGCAGCAACAGCGTTTCAGTCACGATGAATCTCCGTGAGCAGATATCCGACCCCGCGGATGCTGCGGATGACACGCGGGTCGCCGGCATCGACTTCGATCAGTTTGCGCAGGCGCACGATGAAGTTATCGACGGTGCGGGAGGTCGGAAACTCATCAGCCGACCACGCGCGATCGAGTATGTCGTCGCGACTGACGGCCTTGCCGGCCCGCTCGGCGAGCAAGCGCAGCACGGCGCACTCCTTGTGCGTCAAGGCCTGGCTGTGGCCATCGACGGTGGCCAGGAAGCGCTCGAAATCCACCTGAGCGCGGCCGATACGCACCTGGCCGCGCATCTCCCCGGGAACCTGCGCCAGATCTTGAGCGCGCTTGAGGCAGTTCTGCAGGCGCAGCAGCAGCTCACGAAAATGAAACGGCTTGGCAACGTAATCATCGGCGCCGAGTTCCAGACCCCGGATCCGATCCTCAGCGTTCGCATGCGCGGTCAGGAATACGATCGCGGTCGCCGGCGCGCGCTCACGCAACAGGCGTGCGAGCTCGAAACCGCTGCCGTCGGGCAGCCCGACATCGAGCAGTGCCAGCTGGAAGACGCCCTCGCCGATCGCACGGCGCGCGCTCGCCATCGAATCCGCGCGTGTGACCGCGAAGCCCGCGGCCCCGAGGCGCTCGATCAGCGTCTCGGCAACGTTGCGCTCGTCCTCGACCACCAGCAGGCGCGTCGTGGCACTCATGCACTGTGCACCTTCAAGTACTGACCTGGAAGCAAAGTTCGGCGCGAAATCCCTCGCCCGGCGCGGTATCGAACCGCGAGCGCCCGCCCATGCGCTGCATGAGCCGGCGCACCAGATACAGGCCGACGCCGGCACCGCTGGAGGCGGGCCCACGCCCGAAGAGTCGGCCCAGCCGTCCGGCACCGGCGGCGACGCCGCGGCCGGTGTCCTGGTATTCGAGCACGAGCCGATCGCCGCGCAGCGAGGCCGTGAGCCGTACGCTCACGGGATTGACGCGCGCGTGGCGCACTGAATTCTCCACGAGGTTGCGCAGTATCAGTTGCAATGCCCCGGCATCGGCCTGAATCGGCGGCAGCTGTGCATCCACGTGCGCCCGCAGGTCGAGCAGCGCGCCGTGGGTGCGCGCGATGCCCTCGAGCGAGCGCGCCAGCCAGGCGTGCAGCGGAATCGCTTGCTCTCTGAGCGGTCCACCGCCCTCGATACGCGCGAGCTCCAGGGTCTTGTCGATCTGCGACTCGAGCCGGTTCGAGTCCTCGAGCAGGCGGCGCGCGAGCTCGGCGCGCTGATCGCCTTCGGCAATCGCCTCGGCCTGCAGCCGAATGCTCGTCAGTGGCGTGCGCAGCTCATGGGTCACGGAGGCGAAAAACGCCTGCATGCTGCGTGCTCGCCGATGCTCGCGCCAGTAGAGCCACGCCAGCAGCAGCGACACGGCCAGCAACAGCGCCAGCGAAGTGCTCGACTCCCCGATCAGCATGAGCCGGGTGCGCGACCATTCCGCCGCGGCGAGCCCGGCACCCTCACCGCGCAACGCCTCCAGTTCGGCGATATGGCGCGCCTGGCGTTCGATGAAGGTCGCCCACCAGATCACCAGCACGAGCTGCAGCGACAACCACAGCGCCGCGGCGACGGCGAGCAGCTGGACGCGTCGCATGGGCGCCAGGCTCAAGCTGCCCTTTCCCGCGCTGTCGTTCACAGCCGCAGCCACGCGCGCCATTGCACTGCCGAGGGAAACATACGCGGATTGTGCACCCCGGCGCGCAGCAAGTGCTGGTAGGTCTTGCCCGGTCCGCAGGCGTGCTGGACCTGCGCGGCGATCCGGGCGTGCCAGCGCTCGAACTGTGCGCCACTGTGCCAGTAAACATGCGTAACGTTGGCCGGAGGGGCCGCGGCGAGCTCCGCGCCGCCCAAGGGGTCGCGATGCACATAGCTGGCGATGACCTCGGCATCCGCCCAGCCGCTCACGGCCCCGGCGTGCGTGAGCACGGTCCACTCCGCCAGCGGCGGCAATTGCAACAGCGGCTCACGCAGCATAGGCTCGAGCGTCACGAAGCCCAGTCCGTCGGCACAGCCTTCGACCCAAAGCCCGCGCTCGGCCAGAGCCTGCCAGGTCGAGAGACCTGGGACCCAGATGTGGGCGGCGGGATTGATATGCCTGCTCGCACCCTCAGGCAGCGCGCGACGATGGGCGACGAACAGCGCTCGGGACGCGGGCAGCCGCTGCCGACTCAAGGCGATTGCGTCCTCCAGCGGCTCGATGCCGCCGCGCTCGACGCCGCTTCCGTCCCAGGCCCTCACCGTCTCCTGCGGAGCGGCCAGCGGCGACTCCGGGGTCCAGCGCAACTGCGGCACGCCGTCGGGCACTCCCCCGGCCTCGCGCAGGTATAGCAGCGTGCCGAGTTGCGCTACTTCGATCTGTGTAGCGCCAAAGCGCTGGTGGCAGCCACCGCCGCGCTCGGCCAGCAGAGCGCGCTCGACGCCGACGGCGCGGCGCGTGGGGACATGATCGATCGCGGCCAGTATCTCGGCCGTGGTGGCATCGTCCGACCGGCATTCGATTCCCAGGGCCCCCTGGGCCGGCGCCGCCGGACAGGCCGAGAGCGGCAGCACCATGCGCGGCAATGGGCCGAGCAATTCCTCGAGCAACCGGCGGCCCGACTCATCGGCCCAGAGCCGTGCCAGACCCGCGAAGGCGAGCACGATCCCATCGAGCTGCCTGGCCGAGCCGCGCGGCTCGTGCAAGCGGCGCAACCGCGAATCGACATTGCCGCGTAGATCGACCAGCCGCACCACGGGGGCGAGCGCCGAGGGCCGCGGCAGCAGGCGCTGCAACAGCTCGGGCACGAAGCTCGCGCGCCGCGGCGAGGAGCTGCCGAGAACGATCTCGTACCCCGCAGCCAGGCGCGCAGCCACGTCGGGGGCGAATACAGCGATGTCGTTCGGCGGCTCGCGTTCGGGTACGGCGGCGAGTCGCAGCCGCGCGGTGCGCTCGAGGCTCAGGTCCTTATAGGAATGTACGGTGAAATCGACCGCGCCTTCGAGCAGGGCGGCGTCGATCTCAGCGGTAAAGAATTCCTTGCCCTCGACCGAGAAGAGCGGGCGGTCCTGGATCCGATCGCCGCGGGTTTCAAGGCCCACGAGCTCTATCTTGAGTCCCTCGTGCAATCGTTCGAGCTGCCGTGCGACAGCTGCGCTTTGCGCGCGTGCAAGAACCGAACGGCGTGTGCCGAGCTTCAGTACGCGCGGCCGCATCGCTCAAACGGCGTTGAATGCCGCCAGATCTTCCCAGCTGTGTGGATGGGAGGCGTTCGCTCCCAGCGAGCGCAGTAGTGCTTTCTCGAGACAGGCCCGGCCCGAGCGCTCCAATTGCCGGCGTCGCAGCTCGGAGTGCGCCTGCAGCATGTCGAACAGCGCCCCGAGACTCACGAACTCGGGCACGCCATTCCACGGCGCTGCGCCTTCCGCGCCGGCACCCAGATGAATGATGCGGCCGCCGCCATCAGGCCGCTCGCGCCAGGCATCGGCCCGTGCTCGATCCGCCTGGGCATCCGGTGGCACGCAGATCACGATCTGGTGGGCGGCGCGCCACGCCGCCAGTTCCGCCTTTGCCGAGCTCTCGATCACCCGGACGGGCCGTTCCGGATTGCGTTTGGCGAGCTCGGTGGCCAGCTCACGCGCGCGCGAATGGGTGCGGTTCCACAGCCACAATTCCGAGCCGGTGAGCCAGGGAGCGACGGATTGAGCGAGCTGTCCAGCGCCGACCAGCAGCGTCGGACCCAAACCGAACTCATCACCGAGCAGCCGGCGCACCTGCGAGCCGTAGGAGGCGCTGCCGAGGCTGCTGAGGTATTGCGCCCGAATCTCCTTGGCGTCCTGGAACACATGTTGTACCCACGGCGAAAGCTGCTTGGACAACGCGGATCCGCGCTCGGAAAAATCGCGCCATGCCTGCTTGATCTGGCCGAAGATCTCGGTCTCGGCGACCAATTTGCTCTCCAGTCCGCAGGCGAACCGCAACAGGAAAGCGTAGGCATCCGTGCCTTCGTAGTGTTCGAGTGCGCCGTCGTTGGGGAACTGGCGCCGCGCCAGTTCGAGCGCATCGCGCCCGGCCAGCACCGCGACCTGACGCTGGCACGTGTCGATCAGAAAGAGATTCTGCGCGGCGCTGGCGTCCTGAGCGGCGGCTATCGGCACATGTGCACTGCGCCATTGGAGAACGTTGAGCTGCCGCAATTCCATGAAGATAAAGGCTAGCCTGCTGTGCGGCTCATTTGTCATGGGCGTGTCACCGGAGGCTGTGACGTGTACCGCGAGTGCTGATATGACATGATTCCGGGCCATAGCGACCGCGCCAGTCCGTCGAGGCGCCGAGGTAACGACCATGATGGATGCCGCCTCTGACCGGGGCAGCGCGGCTGCGCTGCAGTATCTCAACTCGGTCCTCACGGCCGATGAAAAGCTCGAAGCCTGGGCCATGCAGCGGCGCGTCTTTGCACTGGATCATCGCCGCGTGGCGCTCGGGGTCACGAGCGGCCGCTTTCTGGCCATCGTGCGTCCGATGTTCGGGGGCTTTGATCTGATAGACGTGCGGTGGCAGGACCTCAAGGAGGTCCACATCCACGTGGGTATCCTGGGCGCCACGCTGCGGCTGAGCGCCTTTACCGGCCCCGACATGGCCTCCGCTTCCGGCCAGATTCGCATCCTCGAATACAAGGGGCTGTGCAAGGAGCCGGCGCAGGCGCTCTACCGCATCTGCCAGGCCCATGACCAGGCTTGGCGCGAGAAGCGCCGCATTCGCGACCTCGAGGAACTGCGCGCGCGCTCAGGCGGGATTCAGCTGGGCACGTCGGGCTTCAGCGCCGGCCCCGCCGCGGCAGCCGGCGTCGCCGAGACTGACGTCACGGGTCGCCTCCGCAACGCCAAATCGATGCTCGACTCGGGACTCATCACCGACTCCGAATACGAAGCCCTCAAGGCGAAGATCATCAGCAACGTGTAGACGCTGATGGGGGCGCTCAGGGGCCCGGCGGCGGCGCCTTGTCGATCTTCTTGAAGCCGGCGGGCACATCGAACAGGGCGGCGGGCAGCGCATCGGTGCGCACGGCGAGGGTCTCAGAGGTCATCTGGAACAGTTGCACCATGCCGGGCGGCGGCGCGCTCTGCCCCGCGGGCGGGGCATCGTCCTTTTTGTGCACCTTGTTGAACAGGTTCATCGCGAGATTGCCGGCGAGCCCGCTCGGTGTCGTCGGCGTGCTGCTGGCCGGTGGATTGTCGGTGGTGCTGGAGGCATTTGCCGAGTTGCCGCTGCTGTCCGCGGACTTGCACTGCGGGCCGCCGAACTGCATGGCGAATATGGATTTGACGGGATAGCCCTTGAGGCTCCCGGCCTGCTTGATGGCCTCACCCCAGCTGCCCTTGTAACGTTCGAACACGGCCGCTGAATTCACCTGCAGGGTGCGATCCACCTCGCCGCTCAGATCGAGCTTCTTCGCATATTTGCTCCAGAAATCGCGCGTTTCAGCGGTGCCGGGAACATCCGACGCCATCCATTGATCCAGCAGGAACACGAAGTCGCAGCTCGCCCCGGTGGAGTTGTCGGTGCAGGTCGTGGTCACCGTGATCGTCGCCCGGGTCGCATCGAGGCCGGCGACGCTCGCATGCTCGCCGCTCTGCTGCAGTTCACTGCGCGGCGGCGACCATTGGCATTGGCTCTCATCCACCGGTGCGCCTGTGGGCGCCTGCTGTTGTGGCGGCGGAGCGGAGCCCTGGCTTTTCGCGCCTTGCAGGACCTGGCGCGTCTGTGCGCGCAGCTGCTGGAATGTCGTCTCGGTGTACTGCTTCTGCGGCACGTCGATGACGTCCTCTAGCTCCTCATCGAGCCGAATGATGCGCACCGTATCGGTACCGGAGCCGTGGGCCAGTGCGCGCAGGAGCTTGGACTGGAACTGCACCTGATTTTCGGTGCGGGCCCGGTCGTTGGTGATGGCCGTGACCTCCTTGCCTTCCATCGCACCGAATTTGCTCGGACCAAACCCGTCGGTCGTGACCCGGCGTTCGACCGTGACATCGGCCCAGCCGCTCCCGGCCAGGCACGCAACGAGTAGCCCTACAGCCCAAATCCCTGCATCACCACCCCTGCGCATGACGATCCCCTCCCCTGATGGATCAGCAAGCGTACCCGATTAGGCGGGGCGGCGGCGAGAGCGTAAAATGGCCGCGTGTGGAAGGGCGTTCCGGGCTTCAAGGAGGGTACTACCATGCGTCATCGATCGAGCCGATTGTTGGCCGCGGCAGCCATCGCCGCACTGGCAGTGCAGGCGAATCTCGGTCAGGCCTCGGAGCATGAGGCCGCGCTCGCTACGGCCGAAGCGCCCGTGCCCACGGTCTGGCAACTCCACAAGGCAGGATTCGATTACTTCGGTCTCACCTCTACCTACACCTGCGACGGCCTGCAATCGAAAGTGCGGCAGTTACTGGTGTATCTCGGGGCGCGCAAAGATTTGAAGGTGAGCGCTACCGGCTGCGGCCCCGGAGACTTTCCGATGGGTGGGATCGTGCGAGTCGATGTCGAGTTTCAGACCCTGGCCGTGGCGCCCGACACGTTCGCGACGCCGCTGCACGGCTACTGGGCGCCACTGCGGGTCGCGGCGCGGCGTCCAACGTTCATCGAGAACGGCGATTGCGAGTTGGTCGACCAGATACACCACTTGGTGACCGATAATTTCAGCTTGCGCAACCTCGACTATGACGCGCGCTGCACGCCGCATGACGTATCCATGGACAGCTTCGACGTCCGGGGCGAGGTCCTCAGGGCGACGCCTGTGGGTGCTGGTTGAAGTGAACCTCGGGGCCGAGGTGGTGAGGCTTGAACAGGCGCCATTTCTCGGCCAGGAGCACGAACAGCAAACTCGTCAGGCCGCAGCATAGCGCGCCGCCCGCCAGCGGCACGGTGGAGCCGTTGAATTCCCGGCCGATCGCCGCACCCATCAGCGCGCCGCCGAAGGTCGAGATGAATCCCTGCAATGATGCGCCGACTCCGGCAACGGCGCCGACAGGCTCCATCGCCATCGCGCCGAAATTCGACACCGACAAGGCAAAGCAGGCCATTGCACCGGCCTGCAGCAGGACAAAAGTCCAGGGCCGCTCCAGGCCCAAGGCTGCGACCCACAGATGCACCAGCGTCACCGCGATGTACGCGAGCAGCGCGGCATGGGAAATCACGCGCATGCCGAGGCGTTCCACCATCCTCGAATTCAGGTAGGCGCCTGCACCCATCGTGGTCGCGCAGAGCGCAAACATCGTCGGCATCCAGGTAGGCCGATGGAATACTTCGGCAAAGATCTGCTGCACCATGCCGACATAGGCGAGCAGAGCGCCGAGCATGACGGCCATGGCGAGCGTGTAGCACAGCGATGAGCGGTTACCGAGCACGAGCCGGACCGCGCTCACGATGTGCGTTCGAGTCAGCGTCAGACGGTATTCCGGATGCAGCGTCTCGGGCAGTCGCAGCAGGGCCCACAGCCAGACGATCGCAGCAAAGACTGCGCACACGATGAAGATCGAGCGCCATGGCGCGAGCAGCAGGATCAACTGGCCGAGGCTTGGAGCGATGACCGGCACCATCAGGAACACCATGAAGGTCAGCGACATCACGCGCGCCATGTGCCGGCCGGAGTACAGATCGCGTATGACCGAGCGCGTCACCACGACGCTGGCGGCGGCCAGCCCGTGGATGAGGCGCCAGCCGAGCAGCGCTGGAAAACTGTGCGTGAGCCCGCATAACATGGCTGCCACGACATAGAGTCCCAGACCGCCGAGCAACACCGGACGGCGGCCGTAACGATCCGACACCAGTCCCCAGACGAGCTGGCCCAGTCCCACGCCGGCGATGTAGGCCGTGACGATCCATTGGCCTCGATTCTCGTTCGCAACGTGCAATACCCGGGTGATCGTAGGTAAGGCCGGCAGCATGGCGTCGACGGCGATCGCCTGCGTCGACATCATTGCCGCGGCCAGCGCCACGAACTCGCCGAAGCGGATGGCGATGGCGCCACTCGAAGGCGGTGCACTCGGTTGCACGATTGACATGATGAAAACGCTGCGCGGGGACTGCAGTGGAGGCTCAACGCTGGATGGTTTCATCCTACACGAAATGCCCGCTGCGCTCGGGCCGCACTGAGCTCAATGACCGTGCAGCATTCAGTGGCTGCTGGGCTGAACCGCGCCGGCGCTGGCGGGCGCAGTTGGCGCATCAGGCGCAGCCGGCGCCGGCGTCGCGACGCGCCTCGCAGTCGTCGCCTTGAGCTGCCTGACCTCCCCGCCCCTCAAGCTGCGCACGGCGGAGACCGGGTCGCGCAGCGACTCGCGCACCATCACGTCCCCCTCGTTGCCACAGAGCTTGCCATCGTGAGTGCCGGAGGAAAACCCGATGCTGTCGCGCGCGCTCAGGTTGGACACCGGTTGAACCATCTTCACGAGGAAGGCATCCTTGGGCTCCGGCGCATACACGATCAGCGTGTTTGGATCGATGACATCCCAATTCTGAATATAGAGTATCGCCACGCACTGTTCCCTGCCGGGTAAGCCGCCGCTCGCGCTGCCCGCACTGCTCGCGCTGCTCGATCGAGCGTGACTTGCAGCGCAACCCGCAACGCCCAGAACCGCCAGCATAAGCGCCGCATAATGCAGTGGATGATTCATCAGCCTGTTCCTTCTGCCGGAGTCTAACCGGGAAAACGCCATTGGACGGGATATGCCGGAGATAGGAATCGAACCTACGACCCGCGCATTACGAATGCGCTGCTCTACCAACTGAGCTACTCCGGCGCGGAGGGCGCGTATGTTAAGCAGACGGGAGCCGCCGGGCAATGTCCACGTCAGGATCGTGCAGGATACTGCGGGATCGGCAGGGATTCAGGCGTCGGGCGGCCGCCGTCGCAACCGGATCACGACATCGATGCCAGCCACCTCCATGCCTGCCGGCGGCTCGGGCAGACGACTGAACTGCACGTCACGCAGTGCCACGTCCTGCAAGGCGCCGGACTGCTCGTCCTGAAAGTGGTGGTGCGGTCCCACGTTCGAATCAAACCAGGCGCATTCGCCATTGACACTGAGCTGACGAATCAGTCCGCGCGCAGCGAACAGATTCAGCGTGTTGTATACGGTGGCCTTGGAGACTCGCGCGCCCTCGCGCCGCAGCGCATCGGCGATCTGCTCAGCAGACAGATGCTGAGGCGCG
>Ga0302324_100015585_pt1 | contig 15238 bp, 10 predicted proteins | sample Palsa_T0_1_FD_201949 | JGI IMG/M metagenome (GOLD analysis project Ga0302324, IMG submission 201949) | Peat permafrost microbial communities from Stordalen Mire near Abisko, Sweden - Palsa_T0_1 | ecosystem: Environmental > Terrestrial > Soil > Palsa > Peat permafrost | place: Sweden: Abisko...
TGTGGGTGGCGTAGTTGTCGAGGATTGCGTGGACAACCTTTCCGACAGGGAGCTCGCGATCGACGGCGTTCAGGAAGCGGATGAACTCCTGATGGGTGTGCTTTTGCATGCACCTGCCTATCACCGCTCCTTCGAGGACGTTGAAGGCGGCGAAGAGGGTGGTGGTCCCGTTTCGCTTGTAATCGTGGGTCATCGTCCCGCACTTGCCGCGCTTGAGCGGCAGCCCCGGCTGGGTGCGATCGAGCGCCTGGATCTGGCTCTTCTCGTCAATGGAGAGCACGACCGCATGGGCGGGCGGATGCATGTAGAGGCCGACGATGTCCTCGACCTTCTCGGCGAAGGCTGGGTCGTTGGAGCGCTTGAAGCTGCGCCAGCGATGCGGCTGCAGCTTGTTCGTCTCCCAGATGCGCTGGACGGTCCTGAGCGACAGGCCCACTGCCTTGGCCATGGCCCGGCCGGTCCAGTGGGTGGTCTCGCCGGGCGGCTCGGCGCAGGTCATCGCCAGCACCTCGGCAATCTTGACCGTCGGCACAGGCGTCTTGCCGGGCTTGCGGCTCCCCTCGCGCAGCAACCGCTCGACCCCGCCCTCAGCGTAGTGACGCTGCCAGCGCCACACGGCCGGGCGGCTGACGCCGGCCAGGCGCGCCACCTCCAGGACCGGGAGACGGTCGGCGGAGTAAAGGACGACGCGGGCGCGCTGCACGTGCTTGAGCGGCCGGCTGCGATCGCCGACGATCGCGGCTATTCGCACGAGATCCTCGGCGGAAACGATGACGGAAACGGTCTGGGCCATGGACCCAGACTCGCACAGTCAGAGCCGCTAGTGAATCCTATGTTTGCGTCTGTGCACTAGGGGCAGGTACCTTGGGAATGCTGGCCCACGATGCGGCCGGCGCACTCTACGGCGTGACCAATAATCACGTTACCGGCGCTTGCAACCATTCAGAGCCGGGACTGCCGATTCTAGCGCCAGGCACCGCTGATGTGCGGGCGGGTCGCTGCGACCCGTTCACTATCGGGCATCATTTCACGTTGCGGCCGATCCATGATGGTCACCCGTCCATGATCGACATCAACGTGAACTTGGACGTCGCCACATTCACAATCCTCGATCCTGACCGGGTGACCTCGATGCAGGGCGGCTCTTACGATACGCCGCCTACCGTCCGCCCCCTGGGCGAGACCATGCGCGTCGAGAAAGTCGGCCGCACGACAGGTCACACTCACGGCACGGTCGTCGGCGCCTCGGTCGCCTCGGTGTCCGTCTACTATGATGTTCGCGAACTTTGGTGTGAAGAAACACGTCTTCTTTCCTGGCGAGAGAGTTTTCACCGTAAAGGGCGACAGCGATACGTTTTTCTCTAAAGGCGGTGACTCGGGTTCTTTAGTCGTCTCTGCTGGTGAGGACGGCATAAAGCACGCTGTTGGAATAGTTTTCGCTGGAAACGAGAGAAATAAGTTGTCTTTCGTTATGCCACTCGATATTGTGATGGAGCAGTTGGGACTTACGCTTGTTACCGCGCACGGCGTTCCATGACTATACCTGATCTTAGAGAGGCGGCCCGACAATTGGCCGCTGAGCTAAGCATCCCCCCGCAATCCGGGGGCGTTTGGACTTGGGTGGAAGAGGGCCGCGACGAAATTCTGGTTGAGGTTCGGCCTGATGCCCGTGTGACCGTCCCTCCTTCATTCCGGGGCTATCGAGTTCGGGTCGAACAGCGGCTCAACCCAACGGTTCGTGGTGTTCATAATGACTTTTGATGCTTGATGATCAAGCATAAGGGCATTATGAATGAGGGCATGAACAAGCTCTCATCTGCCGACCGTGCCAACATCCTCCAGCGGCTCTGCGAAGGCCAGTCGATCCGCGCCATCGAGCGGTCAACTGGCAACAGCAAGCACACGATCATTCGGCTTCTGAATGACGCGGGCCGGGCTTTGGGCGCATATCAGGATGAGGCGTTCAGGAACCTAAAAACTAAACGCATTCAAGTAGATGAGATTTGGAGTTTCACTTACGCCAAACAGCGCAACGTGCCGACTGCCAAGGCAGCGCCGGAATGGGCTGGCGATACTTGGACATGGACGGCCATCGACGCCGACAGCAAGCTCGTCCTGTCCTGGCTCGTCGGCGGGCGAGATAGCAGCTACGCCATGGCGTTCATGGACGATGTGGCGTCTCGCCTCGCCAATCGCGTCCAGCTGACCTCTGACGGTCACAAGGCGTATCTGGAAGCGGTCGAGGGCGCGTTCGGCGGCGATATCGACTACGCCACGCTGGAGAAGATTTATCGCACCGATCCGGCCGCCGCGCGCGGACGCTACAGCCCGCCAGTCTGCATCGGAGCCAAGAAGCGCCGCGTCGAGGGTGACCCCGATCCGCGCCACGTCTCCACGTCCTACGTCGAGCGCCAGAACCTGACGATGCGGATGCACGCGCGCCCGTTCACCCGCCTCACTAACGCCTTCTCTAAGAAGGTTGAAAACCACGCGAACGCGGTGGCGCTGCACTTCGCCTATTACAATTTCGTCCGCACCCATAAGACGCTTCGCGTTACCCCCGCGATGGCGGCCGGCGCAACGGATCGGCTTTGGGAGATGGCCGATCTGGTCGCCGTCCTAGAAGCCACGGAAGCGGCCCCGGCGAAGCGCGGCCCTTACAAGAAGCGCGTGAAGGCGTAAGCTTTCGCCGCGAGGGCGAAATGAACCTTCTCTGGCCCGTCCATCGAAATTCAATGCCCGGCGCTATTGCGCGCTTCGGGCGCATCTTGCATTGGGTGTCGATCCTAGTGGCCGCGCTGTGGACCCTGGGATGCATGTGGGGCTTCGGCACGGGGTCTCAGAACGTTGGCGTCGGCGACATCGTATTGGTGTTCGCCATGGCCGCTGTGATTTACTTCGCCGGGCGCGGCGCTCGCTACGTTCTAAGCGGCGAATAATTCAGACTGCCCCACTACCTCGCGCTGGCGCCGATTGACCCGGAACGTACGTTGAGATTCCATGCTCTCGCCGTGCGCCGAGTCGCCGGTGGGGGCAGCCGATGAACCGGACCTGGGCGGTGGCGGCGATTGCGGCCCTGGTGGTCGCGTTCGCAGGCGGCTTCCTTCTCGCCAAAGGCGTCGACGGCGCCTTCGCGAGCTCCGCGTCGGGCGCGCAGGCGACGCAAAACGGCGAGCTCTGGGGGCTTTTCGGCCAGCCCCGTGCGGCTGATGCGCTCAGGCGTGGCAACCCGGAGCCGGAGGGCTTCGCAGTCTGGAAAACCCGCCTCGACACCTCCGGCGCCCAGCCGCTTGCCTGTGTCGTTCTCACCAGACCGCTGGACCCGACGCGCTCCTATTCGGACTTCGTCCTCGTTTCACCTGATCTCGGCCATCCCCCGGCGGTGAGCGTGAAGGATACCCAACTCTGCATCGGCGGCGCGGGCTTTGGCGATCGACGCATCACCCTGCTCCGGGGCCTGCCCGACAAGGCCGGCGACACGTTGGCGGGTAACGCCGATGTCGACTTCAGCGCCGTCGACAAGCCTCCTTACGTCGGTTTCGCCGGCCAGGGCGTCATCCTGCCCAGAGACGAATCGGACGGCGTGGGGATCGAGACCATCAACGTCACCAAACTTGCCATCGAAGTGTGGCGGGTTCCCGATCGCAACCTCGTCCGCAAAGAGATCAGCGCGCCGAGCCCCACGAGCGAGGGCGACTACGCCGACGACTACGGTGACGACAGTCCCGACGACGAAGGACGCGTGGTCTGGAAAGGCTTCATCGCGGTGAAGGGCGACCCAGGCGCCAAGACGACCACCGTCTTCCCCTTAGGCGCCGTGCTCAAGGAAATGACGCCCGGCGGCTATGTGGTCAAGGCAAGGGACGCTTCAGGTGGCCGCGACCTAGCCGCCAAGTCAGGCGATGACTCGCATCCCGCCCAGGCAAGGCGCTGGGTGATGTTCACAGATATGGCCCTTATCGCTTATAGCGGCGCGGATAGTCTGGATGTGGTGGTCCGCTCGCTGAAGTCCGCCAGAACCCTGAGCGGGCTCAGCATCGCCCTTGTGGCGAAGGACGGCGAAACCCTAGCGAATGTCCGGTCCGATAGTTCGGGAAAGGTCAGTTTCGCCCACGCCCTGCTGGCCGGCGAAGGCGCGGCCGCGCCAAAGATGGTGATGGCCTATGGGCCTCAGGGCGACCTGGCCGTGCTCGATCTCGACCGTTCGCCGGTTGATCTCTCCAAGCTGGGGACCGGAGGGAGGGCGACATCCGCCGCGCCCGAAGACGCCACTGGCGGGCGCACGGCCAAGACCGCTGTCGATGGCTACGTCTATGCCGACCGAGGCATCTACCGACCCGGCGAGCGTGTCCACCTGACTGCTCTGGTTCGCGACCGCGACGCCAAGACCGTCGAGGACCACAAGGGATATCTGCTGGTCAAGCGGCCCTCGGGCGTCGAGTTCAAGCGCTATCTATTCGCCGACGCGGCCGGGGGGGCGGTGCTCGCCGATGTCGATCTGCCCAGAAGCGCGCCGCGAGGCAAATGGACGGCCGAGCTGCGCATGGACGGATATGATGACCCGGCAGGCGCCTTGTCGTTTTCAGTCGAGGATTTCGTTCCCCAGCGCCTGGCGGTGACCGTCCAGGGCAGGTCCGAGGTCCCGGTGACGAGTGGCGAGATGCGCTCAATCGATGTCGCCGCTCGGTTCCTGTATGGCGCCCTGGCGGCCGGCCTGCAAACCCAGGGTGAAGCGCGGGTGCGAACCGATCCCAACCCGTTCCCGCAATTCGCTGACTATCAATGGGGCGACGAGGTCAAACCGTTCGACGAGAAATTCGTCGAGCTTGACTCGACGGTGACTGACGGCGCGGGTCGCGCCAGCCTTGCCCTGGCGGCGGCCGCGGCCGGAGACAGCTCCGATCCCCTCGACGCGGCGGTGACCGCCTCGGTGTTCGAGCCCGGCGGTCGCCCGGTCCGCGAGGCCGTGAACCTGAAGATCCGCGACCGACCCGTCTATCTCGGGGTCAAGGTCGAGGAGGGCCGGCCCACCGGTGATCGCTCGCCCCTCGTAAGCCTCGACGTCATCGCCGTGGACGCGGGCGGAAGGCGCGCGGCGGCGACGACGACCTACGTCCTGGTCAGCGAAAATTGGAGCTACGACTGGTTCCAACAGGACGGCAAATGGCAGTGGCGGCGCTCCAGCCGCGATGTAGTTGCCGCCAGGGGGGTCCTCGCCATAGGCGCCGCCGTGCCGGCGAGGCTGACGCGACGCCTTGGGTGGGGCGACTATCGCCTGGAAATCGAGGCGCCGGGAGGGGCGAGGACAGTCAAGCGCTTTTCCTCCGGCTGGGGCGGTTCCTCAGAGGATGTCGAGGCGCCCGACCAGGTGCGCGTGAGCGCTGGTGAACGATCACGGGCCCAGGGCGACACGGTCGAGGTGGCCATCAAGGCTCCCTATGCCGGCGAGGCTCAGGTCGCCGTGGCGACCGACCATCTGATCGACTTCAAAACCCTGACCCTTGGCGCGGGCGGCGGCGTCGTTCGGCTGAAGACCTCAGCCGCGTGGGGCGGCGGCGCCTATGTTCTGGTGACCGTCGTCCAGCCGCGGGACCCGGTGGCGACACCGCTGCCTCGACGCGCTCTGGGGCTCGTCTACGTGCCGCTCGATCCTGGGGGGCGACGACTGTTGGTCCAGATCGGCGCGCCGGCAAAGGTAGACTCGCGGGCGCCAATCGTCGTGCCGCTGGCGGTGAAGGGACTGGGGTTCGGGCAGAGCGCCTATGTCACGGTTGCGGCGGTTGACCAGGGTGTCTTGGCCTTGACCAAGTTCGAGAGCCCGGACCCGCTCAAGTGGTATTTCGGCAAGCGCGCCCTGACAGTCGACTATCGAGATGACTACGGCCGCCTGCTCGATCCGAACCTGGGCGCACCGGCGAATGTCGATTTCGGGGGCGACGAACTGGGCGGCGAGGGTCTGACCGTTACGCCGACAAAGACAGTCGCCCTCTGGTCGGGCGTGGTCAAGACCGGCGCCGATGGGCGCGCGACGGTGAGGCTGCCGGCCGGCGAATTCAACGGCGAGGTCCGCATCATGGCCGTCGCCTGGACCGACAAGGCTGTCGGCGCCGCCTCCGTGCCGATGACGGTCCGCGAGCCGGTGGTGGCCGATCTGGATCTGCCGCGCTTTCTTTCGCCCGGCGATAAACCCCTGGCGACGCTCGAGTTGCACAACCTTGAAGGCGCGCCCGGCGACTACACGGCCAGGGGCTTCGGAATGGGCGGGGTCGTCATGGCGTTCAAGCAGGTCTTCCACCTTCTGCTTGGCGAGAGAAGCGCTCAGCACATTCCATTCCTCGCCCCCAACCGTACGGGCCTTGGCAAGGTGGGCTTCCAGGTGGTCGGACCGGCGTTCGCCGCCGCCAAGACCTATGATATCGAAACCAGGCTCGGCTGGGGACCGGTGACGCGCGCGACCACCGATGCGCAGGCGGCCGGGGAAACCTACGTCCCGCCGCCCTCGCTCCTGGCCGGACTGGCAGCCGGCGACGTGGAGATGCAGGTCAGCTATTCTCCCTTCAGGGACTTCGACCCGGCGACGATCGCCTTGGCGCTGTCGCGTTACCCCTACGGCTGCACCGAGCAGCTCGTTTCAGTAGCCTATCCGCTGCTCTACGCCAGTGACGTCTCCACCGACCCCAGGGTCCGGCGTGGCATGGCCGACGCGGTTGGCAAGCTCATCGATCGCCAAAGCCTTGACGGGGCGTTCGGCCTATGGCGCGTCGGTGATGGGGAGGCAGACCCGTGGCTGGGCGCCTACGCCACAGATTTCCTCATAGAAGCTCAGGCTGAAGGCGCTCCCATTCCGCCGGAGGTGGTCGACAAAGCCCTGGGCGCGATGCGTCAGGTGAGCCGCGCCGACAGCTCGCCGTCTGTGGCCTACCGGTTGGACTATCCGGACTGGTGGGCGGGGGGAAAAGACGAGTCCAAGGCCCTGACCCAGCGAATGCGGCAGCGCGCCTCGGCCTATGCCCTCTATGTCCTCGCCAAGGCCGGACGAGGCGACCTGCCGCGCCTGCGCTGGTGGCACGATGTGCAGATGAAGGAAGAGGCCTCGCCGCTGGCGGTGGCCCAGATCGGCGCGGCGTTGGCCTTCATGGGCGACCGGGCGCGCGGCCGTTCGGCGCTGCGGCGCGCCGTCGACGAGTTGGGCTATAGCGACCAACAGGACAGCTACCAGACCCCCCTGCGCGACCTCGCCGGGGTCATTGCCCTGGCCTACGAGGCGGGCGAGCCGCAGATCGCCCGCGGGCTCCAGGGACGGCTCGCCGGGGCCGTCAAGGATCCGGACCGACTCAACACTCAGGAGGAGGCGCGCCTGCTTCAGGCCGCCCACTACATGCTGAAGGACGCTGGCGCGCTGCGCATCGATGCGGCCGGCGCCACGCCCCTGGCGGCCATCGGCGGCGCGCCCCGCTGGGCGGTGGGGCGGCTCGCGGTCGCCCGGTTCGTCAATCGCGGCTCGGGGCCTGTATGGCGGACCGTGACCGTTCGTGGCACGCCGCTTGTTTCGCCCGCCATCGAGTCCAGCGGCCTGGACGTCGCCAAGAACTTCTACAGCATGTCCGGAAGCGCGGTGAATCTCGCCGGCGTCAAACAGGGCGACAGGGTGATTATCCGTGTCTCGGGAAAATCTACGCTGGGGCGGACGATGGCAATGGCGGTGAACGACGCCCTGCCGGCCGGATTCGAGATCGAGACCACGCTTAGTCCCGAGGACGCCAAGAAAGGGCCGTTCAAGTTTCTGGGCGAGCTGACCGATGCCGATGCCCAGGAGAGCCGCGATGATCGGTACGTGGCGGCTCTTTCGCTCGGCGGCGGCAAGGCCTTCGCCTTCGCCTACATAGCCAGGGCGGTGACGCCTGGAACATTCTTCCTGCCAGGGGCCGAGGCGGTCGACATGTACCACAAGAGCATCTCGGGCCGGACCGCCGCCAGCCGACTCGAGGTGTTACCGGCCGGTTGAGATGGCCTGCATCTCCGAAACGGCTTCCATCCACGGCGCCCGGCCGGCGGCGCCCGGCCGGCACATCCTAGTCCTCGCGGCCCTGCTTATCCTGGGACTCGTGCTCTGTGTTCTCGACCAGGCGTTCCCGCCCGATTTCGGGCGCGCGGCGCGCTCCTCGCCGGTGGCGCTGGACCGGCGTGGAACGTGGCTGCGCGCGTTGCCGGTGGAAAACGGCCGCTGGCGCATTCGGGCGGATCTGGACCGGACCGACCCGGTATTTCTGGCTCGTCTCGTCGCCATCGAGGACAGGCGGTTCGCTTGGCACCAAGGCGTCGATCCCGTGGCTGTGGCCCGAGCCGCAATATCGGCGGCGTTCCACGGAAGAGTCACCTCGGGGGCTTCGACGCTCACGATGCAGACCGCCCGATTGCTTACGCCGCATCGCCGGACGCTGGCGGCGAAGATCGTCGAGATGATTCGCGCTCTTCAACTCGAGGAGCGCCTCCCCAAGCGCCAGATTCTGGCGGCCTATCTCACCCTGGCTCCATATGGGGGCAATCTGGAGGGCGTGCGAGCCGCCAGTCTCGCCTACTTCGGCCACGAGCCCTCCAGTCTCACCGACGGCGAACAGGCTCTTCTGATCGCCTTGCCACAGTCGCCGGAGGCGCGACGGCCCGATCGCCGGCCGTCTGTCGCCAGGGCCGCGCGCGCTGCAGTCCTCGCCAAGATGGTGCGCGCCCACCTGATTGACGCCGCCGCGGCGATGGAGGCGAACGCCGAACCACTGCCGGGCCGAAGCGCATTTCCGACTCTGGCCTGGCACGCCGCCGGTGAACTAGCCAGGGCCGCACCGAGTGGCGAAGCCTCGGTCGTCACCACGATCGACGCGCCGCTCCAGAGGCGCATAGAACTCCTCGCCGCCCAGACTGGTCGTGAACAGGGGGCGCAGGCCGCCGTTTCCATTCTGGTGGTGGAGATCAGCTCGCGCGCTGTGCGGGCGGCGGTCGGATCGGCAGGTCTCGATCGCACCGGAGGGTGGATCGACATGACGCGCGCCCTGCGCTCTCCAGGATCGGCGCTGAAGCCGCTGATCTACGGCTTTGCCTTCGACGAAGGCCTCGCCGCCCCCGACACGCAGCTCGACGACGCCCCGCGCCGATTCGCCGACTATCAGCCCGAGGACTTCGACCGCGTTTTCCACGGCCGCGTCACTGCGCGAGAGGCCCTGATCTATTCGCTCAACGTGCCTGCCGTCACCCTGCTGGACCGGATTGGCGCCCCGGCGTTCGAGGCGAGGATCCAGGGCGCCGGGGTTCGCCTTGCGCGCCCGAAGGCGGCGTTCAAGGACGCCGGCCTGGCTCTGGCCCTGGGCGGGGAAGGGATCACCTTGCGGGATCTGGCCGTGCTCTACGCGGCTCTCGGGGACGATGGCGTCGTCAAGCCGCTGGCGTGGACGCAGGCAGACGCCGAGCGCGCCAAGGCCTCGGAGGGCCGCCGGATGATGCGCGCCGAAGCCGCGCGCCAAGTCCTCGATATCCTGCGCGAAGGTCCTTCGCCTCGGGGCCGCGCGCCGTCAGCCCTGACCTTGGGCGGCCCGGCCATGGCGTTCAAGACTGGTACTTCCTACGGTTTTCGCGATGCTGTCGCCGCCGGTGTCGGGGGAGGCTATGCGATCGTCGTGTGGTGCGGCCGCGCTGACGGCGGTGCGCGTGGCGGGCTTACCGGCCGTGATGTAGCCCTGCCGATGCTTTTCGATGTCGCCGATTCAGTTGGACCGGCTCGCGCCGCCCCCAGGCCGATCGCGCCGCGCAATGCCCCGCGCGCCCTGGCGCGGCTGGAGCGGCGGGGCGAGGGTCCGCGGCTGATTTTTCCCCCTGACGGGGCGATCGTCATGGCCCCGGGATTCCGGCCCGGCTCCCGCGGATTGACCCTCGCCGCCGCCGGTGGGACGCTGGATTGGTACGTCGATGGCGTCCACGTCCCGCTCGATCCGGCGAGCGGGAGGCCGGTCTGGCGACCGCCGACGCCAGGCTTTTACCACATCACAGTCGTCGACCCCGCCGGACGACGCACCGCGGCAAAGGTGAGGATCGCCGGGTCGTCGCGCCCGTGACGGCCGACCAGCCCGCTTGCGCCGGCCATGCCGCCAAGCGATATAGGGAAAGGAGATCGGCGATGGGCGGAGGCCTCGCCAACCCGGTCAGGTCCGGAAGGAAGCAGCCGTAACGAGTTCTGCTCCGGGTCGTCTGCCGGTCTCCACCCTACTCCTTCTCATAAGCCCTGGCAGCATGGCCGATCAGGATCTCACGCTCGACACAAATCAGCGACACGAAGACACCGCCTCTCTGATCGGTCCGGCGGAAATGCCGGGGCAGGGGTCTTTCGCCGTGGGGCGCGCGTACACGGTCCTTGCTCGCAAGTACCGACCCCACACCTTCGAGGATCTGATCGGTCAGGAGGCGATGGTCCGGACCCTGACCAACGCCTTCGCAAGCGGCCGCATCGCCCACGCGTTCATGTTGACCGGCGTTCGGGGGGTCGGCAAGACGACCACTGCCCGCCTGCTCGCCCGAGCGCTCAACTACGAGACCGATGAGGTTCGCGAACCCAGCCTCGCCCATCTAGCGACCGAGGGGCGGCATTGCCGCGCCATTATCGAGGGCCGGCATCTGGATGTCCTCGAGGTCGACGCCGCCAGTCGCACCAAGATCGACGACATGCGCGAGCTGCTCGATGGAGTGCGTTATGCGCCCGCCGAGGCCCGCTATAAGGTCTACATCATCGACGAAGTGCACATGCTTTCGACGCACTCGTTCAACGCGCTGCTCAAAACGCTCGAGGAGCCGCCGCCGCACGCCAAATTCATCTTTGCCACCACGGAGATCCGTAAGGTCCCGGTGACCATACTCTCGCGCTGTCAGAGGTTCGACTTGCGCCGCGTCGAGCCGGACGTGATCAGCGCGAATCTGGCGTCCATCGCCAAGGCCGAAGGCGCTAGGATCGAGACGGAGGCCCTCGCCCTCATCGCCAGGGCCGCCGAGGGCTCGGTGCGGGACGCCCAGTCGCTGCTCGACCAGGCCATCGTCCAATCCAGCGCCGGCCAGAGCGTCACCGGCGAGGAGGTCCGCGACATGCTCGGTCTTGCCGACCGGGCCCAGACGATCGAGCTCTTCGAAAAGGTAGTGCGGGGGGAGGCCGGAGGCGCGATCGAGGCGTTCCGCGCTCTCTACGGCTTTGGCGCCGATCCGGTGAGCATCGTCCTCGACCTGCTCCAGCACTGCCACGGAGCGTCTGTCGCCAAGGCCATTGGTCCCGACGCCCTGCGTCTTCCGCAGGACCAGGCCGCGCGCCTGGCCGCTCTTGGCGATGTCGTTTCGGCCGGCAGTCTCGCCCGACTTTGGCAAATGCTGCTCAAGGCCCAAGTCGAGGTGGGCGAAGCCCCCGATCCGGCGGCGGCTGTGGAGATGGTCCTGATTCGCCTCGCCTATGCCTCCGACCTTCCCGGTCCGGAGGAGGCGCTGAAGGCGCTGCGTTCCGGGGAGGAAGCCGGCCCTCCCTCGCCGCGCCCGATCAGAGGCGGCGGCCCCTCTGGGGCGCTCGCCCGGTCGGCGCCCGAACCGGCCAGACCGGCGCCGTCCGTCGCCAACCCGCAGTCCTTCGAGGATGTGGTGCGCCTGATCGCCGAGCGCCGCGATGTCGGCCTTCGCCTTGATGTCGAGAAGTACGTCCGACCGATCAGCTTCCGTCCCGGCGCCATTGGGTTCGAGCCGGCCGTGGGCGCGCCCGGCAATCTCGCTCATCGCCTTGCCAGCCAGCTCAAGGCCTGGACCGGACAGCCGTGGCTCGTGGCCGCCGAGGGAGGCGGGGGCGCCGAGACCCTCCTCGAGCGCCAGAAAAGGGCCCAGGACGAGGCTCGCGACGAGGCGATGTCCGAACCGTTTGTCCAGGCGGTGATGGACGCCTTTCCGGGCGCCGAGATCATCGATGTTCGTCAGGTAGAGATCCCGGCGACGACGCCGAGCGACGACGCTCCCGAATTGGAGGACTAGGACGATGAAGGACTTAGGCTCGCTGATGAAGCAGGCGCAGGCGATGCAGGAAAAGCTGCAGGCGGCGCAGACGCGTCTAGTGGCAACCGAAGTAGACGGTCAGGCCGGCGGCGACATGGTGCGAATCACCCTCACGGGAGCCGGCGCCCTGGCCCGGGTCGTCCTCGACGACAGCCTGCTTCGCTCCGGCGAAGGCGAGATCGTCGCCGACCTCCTGGTCGCGGCGCACGCGGACGCCAAACGCAAGCTCGAAGTCAAACAGGCCGAGATGATGCGAGAGGTCGCCGGACCGCTGGCCGGCCTTCCCGGCATGCCGAGCTTCTAATATGGCCGCAGCCGCGGGGCCGGAGATCGAGCGCCTCATTTCGCTGCTCTCGAGGCTTCCCGGCCTTGGCCCCCGGTCGGCGCGGCGCGCGACGCTGGCCCTGCTGAAGAGGAGGGAGCAACTCCTCGATCCCCTGGCCCGGGCCCTCGCCGAGGCGTCCGAAAGAGTCAAGAACTGTGAGATCTGCGGCGCTCTCGACACCACCGATCCCTGCTCGATCTGTGCCGACGCCTCGCGCGACCCAGCCATCATATGCGTCGCCGAGGATGTTGGCGCGCTCTGGGCCATGGAGCGGGCCGGCGCCTTTCGAGGTCGCTACCACGTACTCGGTGGCCTGCTCTCCGCGCTCGACGGAGTGCGGCCGGAAAGTCTTCGGATCAGCTCGCTCGTCGGCCGTGCGGCCGCCGACGAGGTGGCCGAGGTCGTCCTCGCCCTACCCGCCACCGTCGATGGACAGACCACCGCCCACTATCTCGCCGAGCGATTGGCCCGCGCCGGTGTCGCGGTAACCATGCTTGCACGCGGCCTACCCGTGGGTGGGGATTTGGACTGGCTGGACGATGGCACCATCGCCCAGGCCATGCGCGCGCGGCGGCCGGCGTAATGGCGAGGCTCGGCGACTCCTGATAACGAACGGAGCATGAACGAAGTCGCTCCGATCGCCGCGATCGCATGCGCCATCCTTGCCGCCGCCTGCGCGATCTGGGCGATGGCCGAGCGCGCGCGCGCGGGGAAGGCCGATGTCAGGGCGAACCTGCTCGAACAGCAGTCCCTGGCCGGCGTCGCGTTCCTCAAGGCCCAGGCGGCCGCGTCGGCCGATGCTGTCGCCGATGTTTTGGTCAGGCGGGCGACCGAGACATTCCGCGCCCAGGATCTCTTAGCCCAGACCAAGCTTGAGGCGCAGCTGAAGCCTGTCGCCGACACGCTTGCCAAGTTCGAAGCTCAGGTCACTGCAGCGGAAAAGGCCCGCGCCGAGGAGACCGGCGGCCTGAAGGTCCAGATCGACCAGTTGCTGCTTGCCTCGGCGGCCACGCAGGAAGAAGCGCGCAAGCTCTCCGCCGCCTTGCGGCGGGGAGCCGGCGTTCAGGGCCGATGGGGCGAGCAGATGCTACGTAACGTGCTGGAGATGGCCGGCCTGAAGGCCAAGGTCGACTTCGAGGAGCAGGTCCACGTGGCGTCGATCGACGCCGGCCCGCTGCGGCCGGACGTTGTCGTGCGCATGCCGGGCGAAGCAGTGTTCGTGATCGACGCCAAGTGTTCGCTCAACGCCTTTCTAGACGCACAGGAGTGCATCGACGAGGCGGCGCGCGAAGCTGGCTATCAGCGGCATGCCCAAAGCATTCGCGCTCACATGCACAGCCTCGCCGCCAAGGCCTATTGGGATCAGTTCGAGCTGTCGCCCGACTTCGTGGTGATGTTCGTTCCGGGCGACGCCTTCCTTGCGGCGGCTGTCGAGCGGCTGCCCAACCTCTACACCGAGGCGATGGAGCGGCGGGTGGTCGTGGTGACCCCCTCGAGTCTCTTCGCGCTCTGCAAGGCCGTGGCCTACGGCTGGCGGGTGCAGGAGCAGCATCTGAACGCGAAGCAGATCGCGCTCCTGGGGCGGGATCTCTACAAGCGGCTCTCAGTCATGGGTGGCCATGTCACGGCTCTCGGCGGCGCCCTCGGCGCCGCGGTCGCCAGATACAACGCCTTCGTGGGTTCGCTCGAAACCCAGGTTCTGACCCAGGCGCGCCGATTCGAGGAACTCAAGGTCGACAACCAGGCGGTCGACATAAAGGAGATGGTGGGAGTGGAGGTTTCCATACGGCCGCTGGTCAAGCTGGAGGGGTCTGAGGGCGCGACCTTGACGCTCGAAAACGAGAACCCTACCTGCCCGGCATGAGCCGCCGCCGAATTCTCACCGTCGACACCGATCTTGCGGAACTCAAGCTCGTCTCGCAACCTGTCGAGGCCGTCGACGACCAACTTCGGGCGCTGATGGATGACATGCTCGAGACCATGTACGCCGCGCCTGGCATCGGGCTTGCGGCAATCCAGGTCGGCGTGCGCAAACGGGTGATCGTCATGGACTTGGCGCGCGGAGAGGACGCGTCGCCAGCGCCGCGCTACTTCGTGAACCCTGAGATTCTATGGGCCTCGGAGGACACTGCTCCTTACGAGGAAGGCTGTCTGTCGGTCCCGGAGATCTACGATGAGATAGAACGGCCGGCGCGGGTCAGGGTCCGCTATCTCGATTACAATGGCGCGCGCATCGAAGAGGAAGCCGAGGGCCTCTACGCAGTGTGTATTCAGCATGAGATCGACCATCTGAACGGCGTCCTCTTCATCGATCACCTATCGCGACTGAAGCGCGCCCGAGCGGTCAGCAAGGTCCGGAAGGCCGCGCGCGAAGCGGCTTAACGGAAGCGGCGGCCTTTCAGGCCGCAGCAGGCGTCGGTAAAGCAGACGCATCATGCGTCTCGCCTTCATGGGAACACCGGCATTCTCGCTGCCCGCCCTCTCCGCCCTCATCGAGGCCGGCCATGAAATAGTGGCCGTCTATTCCCAGCCGCCGGCGCCGCGTGGGCGCGGTCGGGCGCTGGCTCTATCGCCAGTGCACGCCTACGCCTCGTCGCTGGCCGTCCCCGTCCGCACTCCCCTTACCTTCCGCGCCGACCATGCGATCGCGGACTTCCAGGCGCTTGATCTCGACGCCGCCGTCGTCGTCGCCTACGGCCAAATCCTGCCTCCTGCGATCCTCGAAGCGCCGCGCCTCGGATCGTTCAATCTTCACGCTTCGCTGCTTCCCAGGTGGCGTGGTGCGGCGCCTATCCAGCGGGCGATCATCGCCGGCGACACCATGAGTGGTGTCTGTGTCATGAGGATGACCGAGGG